>ENA-ORCT01000332-ORCT01000332.1-marine-metagenome-genome-assembly--contig:-NODE-332-length-23999-cov-3.536661_pt1 | contig 23999 bp, 24 predicted proteins | sample MGYA00248632_ERZ508511 | MGnify/ENA primary metagenome ERZ508511 (study PRJEB26182, sample SAMN06268839) | marine metagenome | isolation source: Tt an P1-techrep anaerobic enrichment on pine from sediment...
TGTTTTGCTGGCCATCGCGATTACCGTGATGTTGCTGTTGATTACCATGTTTGGATTACGGGTGTACACCAATCACGGCGAAGCTTATGCTGTCCCTGATTTCTCGGGCGTGTTGCTTGAGCAGGCCAAAGAACAAGCGGCTGAAGCTGAATTGCAGTTTCAGGTGATGGATTCGCTTTACCAGGAGGGCGTTGAGCCTGGCGCGGTGATTGACCAGGTGCCGGCGGCAGGAGCCATGGTAAAACGTGGGCGAACCATTTTCTTTACCATTTGTGCCACCAAACCCGAGCAGGTAGCCATGCCTAAGTTGACAGATATTTCGTTTCGCCAGGCGATGAATCTCATGATGAGTTTTGGATTGAATGTCGGCAATGTTGATTATGTGCCGTCTGAGTTTCCTAATCTGGTGTTGGAACAAAAGCTTCATGGAAAACCGGTACAAGAAGGGGTTTTGGTAAACAAAGGATCAAACATTGACCTGACGGTTGGGCAAAACCGATTCGGCGAACGGACCGAAATTCCCAATCTGATTGGCGTTCGCCTGGATCAGGCCAATGAATTGATTGCTGTTTCGTACCTGAATGTGGGTGCGATCATTTACGACGATTCGTTTGAATCAGCTGCCGATAGTGCCGAAGCCCGTGTTTGGCAGCAACGTCCCGAGCCCATTCCCGGGGATGTAATTGAACAGGGAAAATCAATCGACTTGTGGCTGACTGTTGATGAGGAGAAATTGGAACAAGCCAATGAAGAGGAATTTAATTAATGGTTGAAGATAAAAATATTGATTTGGACGACGATCAGGATGAGTTGGATGATCAGGTCATGTACGAGCATTACAAGCTGGATGTAGATCCGGGGCAAAAAATGTTGCGAGTGGACAAGTACCTGGTTAACCGGATTGATAATGCCTCGCGGAGTCGGATTCAGGCCGCTGCCGATGCCGGTAATATTCTGGTTAACGGGCAATCGGTCAAGTCGAACTACAAAGTGAAGCCCGGCGATGAAGTGGCTGTGGTCATGGACTTCCCCCGACGAGAACTGAAGATTATTCCCGAAGATATTCCCTTGAATATTGTTTATGAAGATGATCAGCTGATCGTGCTGAATAAGCAACCCGGCTTGGTTGTTCATCCGGGGCATGGCAACTACACCGGAACCTTGGTGAATGCCCTGGCCCATTATTACAAGGATCTGCCGCTATTCAAAAGTGCCGACCCCCGTCCGGGGCTGGTGCACCGGATTGATAAAAACACTTCCGGTTTGATGGTGGTGGCCAAAACCGAACTGGCTAAAAATAAGCTTTCGCTTCAGTTTTTTGAGAAAACTACCAAACGGCAGTATGTCGCTTTGGTGTGGGGTAACCTGAAAGAACCCAGCGGAACCATTGAGGGAAATATCGGACGCAGCCAGAAAGATCGGCAGGTTTTTACGGTTTATCCCGAAGGGGAATATGGCAAGCCGGCAGTTACCCATTACAAGGTGTTGGAGGAATTGGGCTATGTCAATTTGGTGCAATGCCAGCTCGAGACAGGGCGAACACACCAGATTCGGGTGCACATGAAGTACCTGGGACACCCACTCTTTAATGATGATACCTACGGTGGCGACCAGGTTTTGCGCGGTACCACATTCGCCAAATATAAACAGTTTGTACACAATTGCTTTAAGGTCTTGCCACGGCAGGCTTTGCACGCCAAGACCCTCGGGTTTGTACACCCGACAACCGGAGAAGAGATGCTGTTTGACTCTGAATTGCCTGACGATATGATGCAGGCGATCGACAAATGGCGTGCCTATATTTCAAACCGAAATCTTGAGTAACAAATGAAGAAAAATATTGCGGTGGTCTATGGAGGCGATTCCTCCGAATATGTTGTTTCAGTCATGAGCAGTAAGAATGTGCTGCAGGCCATAGATCAGGAATTGTTTCGCCCCTGGGCAGTGGAAATGAAGGGAACCGACTGGAAATTGGTGGTTGACGGCCAACCGGTGGCTGACATCAATAAACAGGATTTTAGCGTGCAATATCAACAGGAAACCATCCGGTTCGACTTTGCCTACATCACCATTCACGGTACACCCGGCGAGGACGGCATTCTGCAAGGTTATTTTGATTTGATGAAGATTCCTTATTCAACCTGCGGGGTGCAGTCCTCCGCCTTAACCTTCAATAAGTACTTTTGCAGCAACTACCTGCGCAACTTCGGCATCAATATGGCCAAGTCAATTCGCCTGACAACGGGAAGCGAAATTGACGTGGATGGATTGGTTGAAGCGTTGGGACTGCCCGTATTTGTGAAGCCCAATGCTGGAGGTTCCAGCTTTGGTATCACCAAGGTGAAGGCGAAGAGCGAGTTGAAAACAGCCATCGAAAGTGCGTGGAAAGAAAGCCCGGAAGCGCTGGTTGAAGAATTCATTGACGGACTGGAGATTACCAGCGGGCTGGTGAAAATGAAAAATGAAGCCTTCCTGTTTCCGGTCACCGAAGTGGTTCCGAAGAATGAGTTTTTTGATTTCGAAGCCAAATATACCAAGGGAGCCACCCTTGAAATCACACCGGCGCGTATTTCCGAAGAGCTGACAACAACCTGCCAACAGTTGTCATCCAAAATTTACGACCTCTGTAATTGCAGGGGAATTGTTCGGGTCGACTACATCTTGAAAGACGAAAAATTTTACTTTCTGGAAGTGAACACCACACCTGGTATGACAGCGACCAGTTTTATTCCCCAACAGATTGAAGCCATGGGCATGGAGCTGAAAGATATCATAACGAAGCTTATTCAAGACAAAATTTGTTGAAAACTATCGTTTCTAAATTAGTAAAAGGAGGCTGAAAAGGCCTCCTTTTTTTATACCTTTAAAATTCGTTTTTCAGAAAAATTCCTTTGAAGAAGGGTTTGTAAATCAATATGTTTATATTTTAAGACATGGCCACAGAGAGAAAAAGCAACCAGAAAAATTCCTCCCTAGAACAAATGAATGCGCAATACGGAAAGCTGCCGCCCCAAGCCATTGATGTTGAAGAAGCCGTTTTGGGAGCTTTGATGCTGGAGCGCGACGCCTATGTGACCGTGGCTGATATTATTGATACACCCAGCTTTTACAAAGACGAGCATCAGAAAATTTTCGATGCCATCAAATATCTTTCCACCCATGAAAAACCGGTCGATTTGCTGATGGTCACCCAGCAACTGAAAGATCAGGCACAGTTGGACGCTGTTGGTGGTCCCTTGTATATTACCCAGCTAACCAGCCGGGTAGCCTCAGCGGCTCACATTGAATTTCATGCCCGGATTATTGCCCAAAAATACATTCAGCGCGAATTGATTCGCGTATCGTCCGAGATTCAGACCAGCGCTTACGATGATAACATGGACGTGGATGATTTGATCGATTTCTCGGAAACAGCGCTTTTTAAGGTGGCTGAGGGAAATATCAAAAAAGAAACCCTTCCAATCAAACCTATTTTGAAAGAAGCAGCTCGCTTGATTGAAGAAGCTTCGAAGCGGGAAGATGGGCTGAGCGGGGTTCCCAGTGGATTTACCGCACTGGACCGGATGACTTCGGGCTGGCAAAAGACCGACCTGGTGATTATTGCCGCCCGTCCGGCCATGGGTAAAACGGCCTTTGTGTTGTCGATGGCCCGTAACATGGCGGTGGAGCACAAGGCCCCGGTGGCTGTGTTCTCCCTGGAGATGTCGTCGGTACAGTTGGTCAATCGTTTGATTGCTGCCGAAACCGAGTTGGGTTCCGAGAAAATTAAGAATGGGAGCCTGATGGACTGGGAGTGGGAACACTTCAACCGGAAACTGAACGTACTTGAGGAGGCTCCCTTGTTTATTGATGATACACCGGCTTTGTCGATTTTTGAGTTTCGGGCCAAATGCCGTAGGCTCAAGATGCAGCACGATATCGGGGCGGTGATCGTCGACTACCTTCAGCTGATGACTGCCGGCGATGCCGGACGAGGCAGCCGCGAACAGGAAGTCAGTATGATTTCGCGTTCGCTGAAAGCCATTGCCAAAGAGCTCGATATTCCCATCCTGGCCCTGTCGCAGTTAAACCGTTCAGTCGAGTCGCGCGAAGGCAAGCGTCCGCAGCTTTCTGACTTGAGGGAATCAGGAGCCATTGAGCAGGATGCCGACTTGGTATTGTTCATTCACCGCCCGGAATATTATGGCATTACTGAAGATGAAAACGGGAATTCGCTGATTGGCGTGGCCGAGATTATTGTTGCCAAGCACCGGAACGGATCGGTAGGCGACGTGCAACTGGCCTTCAAGAAACAAAATGTGAAGTTTGCCGACCTGGAAACTGTGATCCCCGAAGAGATTGGCGGCGGCCATTTCGGACAAACCTTTGGCTCGAAAATGAACGATGACCGTGGCGGTGTTGAAATGCCCGTAAACAGTGGGTTTGAAACTGAAAATAGTGATTCATATGGTACGCCAAAATCAGACGATGTTCCCTTCTAGCAGATGGAAAAAGTGTTTGTTGTTTCTGAGCTTTTTCTTCTTCCTGATCCAAAGCAGCCTGGCCGTTTATCTGCTGGTTCCGATGGATCAGGAGCAGAAAAATCATTTGAAAGCTTACGGAATTGCATACTGGACCCTGGAACAAGCCATTGAGGTGAAGTGGTTACTCAATTACCGCGGCGGTAGTTTTCTGATTCCCTATTATGCCGAAATTGAAAATGAATGTCTGGTGCGCGGAGTAAGCGTTGAGAAAATCGCCGATGTGCAGTCGCAATCCATCCTGGCGGGAATTGCTGCGCCTGAAGTCAACCAGGATGCCATTAGTATGCAGAAAGCACCTAAGGTCGCGGTGTATTCTCCTCCCAACAAGCAGCCCTGGGACGATGCTGTCACCCTGGTGTTGACCTATGCCGAAATTCCTTATACTATTATTTACGATGAAGAGATTCTGACCAACCAGTTGTCGGAGTACGACTGGCTGCACTTGCACCACGAAGATTTTACCGGGCAGTTTGGAAAGTTTTTCCGTTCGTACCAGCACATGCCGTGGTACCAGGAGGAGGTGAGCACCAACAGAAGTCTGGCTGAACGCTTGGGTTTTACCAAAGTATCGGAGATGAAGCTGGCGGTGACCAAGGAAATTCAGCGTTACATCGCACGTGGCGGCTTTTTGTTTGCCATGTGTGCCGCTACCGATACCTACGATATTGCGCTGGCCGCCGATGGGGTGGATATTTGTGAGTCGATGTTTGACGGCGACCCGGCCGACCCGCAGATGAACGAGAAGCTGGACTTTGAACACACCTTGGCCTTCCGCGACTTCCAGGTCACCAAGGATCCGTTTGAATATGAATTCTCCAACATTGATGTGTCCACTTCGCGACAAGTTCCCCAGAGCCAGGATTATTTTACGCTGTTCGACTTTTCTGCCAAATGGGATCCTGTACCCACCATGCTGACCCAAAATCATCAGCGCATCATCAAAGGGTTTATGGGGCAAACCACGGCGTACAAGCATCAGCTTGTCAAGCCCAATGTGTTGGTGATGGGCGAAAACAAAGGGGCAGAAGAGGCCCGCTATATTCATGGTGAAATTGGGCAGGGCTTTTGGACCTTTTATGGCGGCCACGATCCGGAGGATTACCGCCACCTGGTGGGCGATCCGCCAACCGATTTAAATCTACATCCGAATTCTCCAGGCTACCGCCTCATTTTAAACAACATCCTTTTTCCGGCTGCGAAAAAGAAAAAGCAAAAAACTTAAGCAGTCAGAGCTTACCTTCCGGCAGTCTGGTGGAGCTTTCCGTGTGCGTGCCGGGACTGTCTACCATCGAGGCGGAACTGTCTACCTTTGTGCTTTGCTTTGCGGTCTTCGCGGAGGAGGTTTCCGCCTTCGGGGAGAAGGTTTCCGTGTGCGTGTGTTCATTAAGCGGTGAGTAGTTACCTCCGATAAGTTGTAATTATATGAGACACTAAACTTATGCTTACAACCTATGAACCAAGCCGAGATAAAGACACGGGCAGGCAGGGCTAACAAGCCAGCTGAGCTTAGTCGCGAAAATCGGTTCAGGCTGAAATACCAAAAGCCTGAACCTGGTTTAAAAATTGTGCAACCACTGCCCACACGTCATTTAAAGGAACGGGGAGCAAACCTTTCTCAAGACGATTGTGAATTCTTAGAGCACCTTAATGACAAACTGGAGGAGCAGCTCGCAGCCTCTAACTTTTCCATCAACCGTGTCGCGAAGTCCATGTACATGAGCCGATCCAGCTTTTTTAGGAAGATCAAACACATCACTGGCATGTCTCCTAACGGATACCTCAAGACATGGCGGTTGAGCAAAGCGGCAGAATTGTTGCTCCGGGACGAATATCCGATCACTGAGATTTGCTTCAAGACCGGATTTAGCTCATCGTCGTATTTCGCCAAATGCTTCAAAGCCCGGTTTGGCGTTTTACCAAAAGATTATCCAAATTCGGCAATGTTCCATAATTCGCTACCGTGACCCAAAACTTATTGTTTTTAGGCTGTGGTTTTTCGGCTAATTGTGTTCGTAAAATTTACCGGAAGTGATAGATACACTTCCGATAAAATTTATAGTAGATAAAAAATGAACAGTCAGACCTTCGTTACCTAGATGGTTTCTTCTGTTTTTTTTTATTAATGACCTTGCTAGTAATCCAGAAAAATAGAAATCCTCCACCAACTGTAAAGAATAGAATTTGAAGGATAGTTTTTGCTGTAGTAAAATAGTCCAATACTTCTTTATCCCGAATTATTGCAAATAATATCCCCGCAAAAAACCACCGGACCATACTTCTTCCAAGCAGCTTCCTACGATAGGTTTGTCTTGCTGAAATGTTCATTTTTGCTAATTAAATAATTCATCAAATAACGATTCGAAACCGTACCATGCTGATCCGATTACAGCACCATAAAATCCTCCATGTACTGCTTCGACTATAGAAGCAGTAATTGTTCCGACCCCAGGCAACAGAACAGATCCCCAGATTCCCCCTACAATACCTCCAGAAATTGCTCCGGTAATAGATCCATCAATATCTGCATCTACCGCATCTCCAATCCAATCTAGCCAGGCATCTTCATCAAACCAATTGTCCTCTTCGGTAGTCAAACTCTTCAGTCTCGGAATATTTCTTTTGGGCATTTTTCTCTGAGACCAAAAATCAGAACTATACTTACCGATAGATGTCGCTACCAGAACAACATATTTTTCTTCCTCATTCATGCTTGAATTCCAAACCCTTTCTTCAAGTTTCGAAACATCGCCGAACGTCAGCTCATTTTTTTTATTTTTGATGTTCTTCCTCACTATTTCTTTGAGTTCATCAACAAAGTTTCTCTGCTCAGCGGACAACTGATGAATACTAGCTGATTTTAATTGGGGTGTAAATATCTTTTGAGATATTGAGCTTCCTAATATCTTATAATCGAGCTTACTGTTATAAAGCATAGTTCCTTTGGGCAGCGTTTTTAGAAAATCGTTAGTTAAGATATAATTTTTGCTTTGCTACTTTGAGCACTTTTTAAGCCTTTATCTGGAGTCTCTAAATTATTAAAGATATAATCCAACCCTTGATTATGGCTTTGACCGATAAAATCTAAAGGATTAACAAATTTGGAATCAGTTTCATGTAGATCTGTATCTTCAAACATACTTGGATCTTCATTGCACCCATGAAAAACCAAGCAACACAGAACAACCTTTATTATATTAGTCATAGTAGCTGGTGATTTCACAGCTCTCAATTTCTGTTTTAATTTCATAACTTTACAAAGTTTTTAAGGAGGCTTGTCTTTTCTAATTTTTAGGCCTCCTTGTTTAAACATCCAGTTGAAGTCTCCATTTTCGAAATGTATCGGCTTTCGGGAGTTGGAGGCTTCTCGTTTAAACTCCTTTCCGTAAACCACAACCTACTGTTTTTCGGTTGTGGGATAAGCGAAGTGGTTCAACCTGTATTCATACCGGGATTATGTGTGGTCATCGTTTGTCAAATTAAGAAAACCATCTCTTAATTCTTATATCAACGTGTCCAAATTGCGCTGAAGACTTACAACTGAAATATGATAAATTTTATTCACTAAAAATCTCATCAATAGCTGCAATTGTTTCACATTCATTAATGTGTCCAGTTTCTATATGATTTGAAAGTTTGGAAAACAATTTAATGATCTTAATACGTAATATGTCGCTTTCCGAGGAATGAAACATTAAAGTATTTGTTTTATCATCTTCAAAAATATAAAATGAATATAATGTGCCATCAAGAGGGATTTCATCTACCTTTTCGTCTTTAGAATTTTGTTTATTAAATAAATAATCAATTAGGGTTGCTAATTTATTAGCTAGTCCAGAACTTATTGTAGTAGAATAGTTTACAGTAGCGGTTTTAAAGATTGTATCGTTACTGTTCTCGATAAATTGAATCATAACTTGATTGGATATCGATTCTCTAAATGTAATTAACTCTATAATACTACTATCAGCATAGTTTTGCATACTTATCGCCGACTCTGGTTCTGAATTGCTTGGGATGACGATATACCTTAGCACCTCCTTGCAACAATTAGATTTATTAGATGGAACTAAGAATTCATTTGTCAGGCTTTGTATCTTCTCGTTTGGTTCTACCCTTTGGATGTTTTGAGCTCTAGCTTCAATCACAAAAAATAGTTTCAGGACAAGAGTAAAGATGATTAATGGATATTTTATTTTATGGGATATAATAGCCATACTCATAATGATATACATATGCACTGTCGTTATATAAAATAATCATGTCAGAATTGGGAAAATTCTGTGATTGCGTATTGTTATCTGTACCAGAAAAATAAAAGTTATCAGGATGAGTATGGTAGGTAGATTCAATCACGTTACCATTGTAAAAAGAAATATCCATGCCATTTTCATTACAGTACATACCTGGTACTGGCAATCCGCTACTATTCCTAGTTGCATTAGGACTAATATACAATATTGCTGTTCCATCAGCAAATACAAAACCCCCACATTCAACACCAGCTGTATCCGAATAGCACATTGCGTTAAGGAAAGCATCTAAACAATCGTCATAAGAATAAGTACCCGGTCCTTCAATAGGAGAGCTTTTTAATCGGACTAAGCTGAAATTGGGTATTTCACTCTTCCCAAATAAACGTTTTGAGAGCTTCTCTGATGAAAGAATAGTCTCTTTAATTGATATTTTTTTAGTTTTATCACTGAGATTAATATAAGAAGGATATTTATCTATTAATTGTTCTTTTTTGTAAGTTAAATCAATTAATAGTTTTGAAGCTATAGAATAGGTAGAAACTAATTTTATCCTAACATCTTTCTCGTGAAAAACCATTTTGCCGTTTTTTTCTTTTTCGGCAATTGCTTTTATATGTAACTCTTTGTAGGCATTAAACAGGTCAATGTTTGCTGATAAATACTCTTGAAATTCTATTGAATTGTATAGTTCATTTGTCTCAAGTGACTGTTCAAATATTTCTTTCTCACATCCTTGAAATAAAATTCCCAAAATGGTTAGGCAACTTAATGTGATAAAAGCCAATAATTTACTTTTTTGTATCATGTTTTTGTGACTTTTTTGAGGGAGGTCTGTTTTCAATTTTTGGCCTCCATAATTTAACATCAATTTTGAAGTCTCCATTTTCGAAAAGTTTCGGCTTTCGGGAGTTGGAGGCTTCTCTTTTAAACTACTTTCCGTAATCCACAACCTACTGTTTTTCGGTTGTGGGCTAAGCAGAGTGGTTCAACTTGTATTCATACCGGGATTATGTGTGGTCATCGTCATTAAACATCTATTTCTGGTTTATCATTTCCGACATGTAATGATAAGATGACAGGCCCATGATGATTCTTGGTGATCTGTCCGAATCGCTTACATTTCTGTGTCCGGAAACAGACATTTGAGCCTCCTCATATGCACTTGTGATATGGCCGGCCAGATAATTGTTCCACTTCGTTAATGCCTCCCAATGTTGTTTTGCATAATCTGCATTCCCTTCTTGTCTTGTAATTGCAGCGGTTAAAATCAACATGTTACTAGCTGCCTCTTCGGGGGGTGTTGTAGGGTGCGTTATTTCACCATTTGCCATGGGGTATTCCCCCATGTTGGAGGGAGGATAGGCTTTCTCCCATTTATTGCTCTCACTGTAATAAAAAATGGGATTGAGTAAGGCCTTTATTAGCGCTGTATTCTTGTCAAGCAACAATGATGACAGGTGATTGACAGCAACAGTCTGCCCTGATGAAAAAAGCAATACCTCCCCATCGGGTCCTTCAACTATTTTATTTGCAGTAACAAGCTGCCGATAGTTGAGCGTCAGAAAATCCGCATACACCTTACCCATTTCTGAGGTTATTTTTTGGTGGAGTTCATGATCGAACGCATCACACTTTTCGACTAAATTGTCATAATTCCTGTTTGCCTCATCAAATAATTGTTCTATCTTCCTTTCGCCTGTTCTGTTCCAATAGGGACGCAAATTTTCCCCAAAATATTGAATGGCATAGATGTCATCATAGCCGACCATAATTTTCCCGGAAGCCTGCGTCGACCTTCCCAAAGACCGACCAAGCGCCAGATATGACGGATCGCCATATGTTCTATCTCTTGAGAGACAACCAGTTGATACAAATTCACTACGCAGTTCGGTTGCATCACCTATGGCGCCTGTTGTATTTGACTTGTCCGTACACATATAAAAATATCCCCAGTTCTGTCTGGTCGTTTCTTCTCCCGGTGCAAATACCTTCTGGGCTTTCCTTCCTGTTTTTAGAAACATGAAATCACCCGCGATATAAGCTTCGGCTGTGTTTGTCCGAATAGTCCCAATTGATGCCCATGCAGGAGTTAATTCGAAATAAACTTCTACCTGATGTTCCTTTCCATCCAGTGAAACGACCTCATAGGACATGTAATTGACCGGACGCGACATCAATTCGATGTCATCTAAAAAAAGTGGTGCGATAAAATCAAGCTTAAGTTCCACGTTTCCGCATTCAAATACATAAGAAGTACGGGTTGCTTGGACATCGACCGACTTTTGGAGCGCAATGTCGTCTCCATATATTGTAAAATCAACCAAGGCTCCCCCTCGCTTGTTCTTGCAATGCGCAGCGACAATAATTTTGCCATCCTTTATGGTCTTTTTTATTTTATCCGGAATTTCAAATTTTTGATTCTGCCCCCACTCGACCCCGGTCTTTACGACTTGTATCCCATTGATAAACAACTCAAACTCATCATCATGAGAATATTTGAGCATCAGTGTCTTTTTTAATAGACCCGGATCCAGGTTTATTTCCCGGCGCACCCAAATATCCGGGGTATTCCAACGGGTTTCTACACGATAGTCGGCAGGAGTGCCAAAAGGTGCTTTTCCTGATTCCCAATCCTGATCGTCAAAATGTTCTTGCTGCCAGCCTTCCGGTGGTTGAACACAAGTATATTTTCCGGTCCACTCCTCGTTATCATCAGAACACCTCGTGTAAACACCAAGTCTACCAATGCACCACCGGAAAGGTTTTTGCAATGAGCCGCAATTACAATTTCACCATCCTTTATTGTTTCTTTTATTTTATCAGGGATTTTTACCACTTCGTTCTGTCTCCATTCGAATGCCGTTTTTACTAGAAGGATATCATTTATGCAAACTTCAAACACATCGTCATGTGAATACTTGAAGTAAAGGTCCTGATTTAGAATATCATCCTGATTGATTACAATTTTTCTTCGTACCCATATTTTGGAAGAAGGCCAGATGGTATTGACCGAATAAAAACGTTTTGTGCCGAAAGGTGCTCTTCCAATGCTCCAGTCACAATCATCAAAATCTCTTTTTGTCCAAGCATGATCCGGAGCTACGAATGTGTATTTCCCCTGCCAATCCGAGTCAGCGGACATGCCGGCAATTGCTTTATCCGGAAGTTCGCCGATCCCCATAAACCGGTATATGTTTCCATCAATACGAATAAGGCCGACCAATGGCAACACGCTGCCATCCGGATGTTTTAGCTGACTGTTATAAAGTTTTGATGTTGCAGACCAGGCGCTTATATTGGAATCAATGGTAACCAAAGGATATTGTCGGACCTGTAAATTATTTTTTAAAGGCGCCGTTTGTTCCTTTCCCTGGTCATGACAAGACATAAAAGCGATCAAGACGACAAGGTATAGGTAGTTGATGATTTTCATACGTTTATTTTTTCAATTTTACTGTGTACAATCCTCGTACTAAACTTCATCGCTTTTTTACAGACCATCAATCCGGCAACTGCCGGAGAACTCGCCGATAAACATTTTCTTGGGCGCAAACCGCGGTTTCCATGGCTCGTTTCATAGTGCTTCGAATAGCCGATTTTCAATTTTATCTTTTTATATCCACAAACTGAACAGATGTCCAAATTACTGAAACACCCACTCTGACCAACGCATGCTTTATGTCGCAAGAGTTTAGCACAGCCTTGGCAAGACTGTGCTAAATTAAAATATTCACTTATTGCATAAGTTGACGGTCATTTAATTAAAAAGCCAATAAATCACGCAATGCAATAAAAATAAACATGCAACAAATAAGTCCTGCAGCAAACATTGTTCTATAAACTGAGCTGTATTTGCCTCTACGCTGAAATTTCTGAGCTTCCTTTGTTAGCGTATATACAAACGAAAAGCCTAAACATAACGATGTAGCGGCAGTTGCCCAATTTGAAATATCTACTTTGTTGAAATGTCTGATGTAGTTTAACGAAATGTCCATAACGGCAAAAACCACCAAGGGGACATAATGCCCATTTTTTTTTAAATAACATACTATTCTCATAACAGTCACTTGTTACTTAAGCAATCTTGATAGTCTTCTTCTATTTCATTTAGCTTCACATAGTGTCTTGCCATTATAACGGCGTAGCAAACACAAGCAGCCAAAGGAACTTCCCAAAGACAAGTACAGCCTAACATCTCTGCGGAAACAATAGAATTCTCAATAGCCAGGTCGGTCATCATTTCTGCATAGCAGGGGTCTGTCCCGATCTCATCACCACTTTTCAATCTCGGTATGGTGGAGTATTTGCCGAGGAGCTCTAATGGATTCGTCATAAACAACTCTTCCTTCTCTGACTCACTCAAATTATCAAAATCCGTATTGACTATAAATTGATATGCACTTTCCTGAAGCATGATATTACTGTTTATTAAATCGTATTTTTCCATGAATGATGTCATAATTTCATCATCATTTATGTTTTCAAGTAAAAAATTTCTTTCGTCAATGCTAAGGGAATTTAGGGCTTCAAAAACTTCATCTTTAAAGAAACTCACTGCTTGTGCATAGTCAGCATATGCTTCAACATCATGCATTGCCTTAATTTCTTCAGAGAATATATAGTCCTCTTCATTACTGCAACTTTGAATAAAAACGCCTAAAGAAATAATACATGCCGTTATAGCAATAGTAACCAAGTTTTTTGATTGTCTTTTTTTTGAACCTATCATAATAATTTCAATTGAATTTCATCTTGATATATCCGTTCCAAAACAAATTAACCAATCAGTCTTTTGGATGGGAGGTGGCTTCCCGGAACAGGTTTAAAAATATTGCCACCCAACCTCACGGAGGCAGGAGTCCCTTCGGTGGTCGAGCATACGAAAGGTACTCCTGACTAGGTAGCGTATTTTTAATTAATTCGACAACAGTTTGGCATATCAACTTTTGATCGTTTATGATGTCCTGTTTGATAGGCAAGTGCTGAAATTTGCATTTATTCGCATGAATAATAGGAAAAGGAATTATCTTTTTTATATTAAATAGACATGAGAGTTCTTCATGAATCTCGAAATTTCTACATGACATTTCATTTTCTTTTAGATAATCTTTCGCTTCAGATATGATTGAAGTCACCGTAAAAGATGGGATTTTCATTTTTTTATTTACAATCTCCCTGGCATACTTCACTGCCATTTCCCGTTGATTCGCTTCTCTGTATATTTTAAAGAGTTGGTAAACCGGGAGAAACCGGCAGGGTATCATGTACGAAGCGTGCTGGTATATCTGAACTGCTTCTTCCAATTCACCTTTTTTGTGGTAATTGTCGGCCAAAAGCATTTGTAAATCATAGTCGTTAAACAGCTTTTGACACGCATTCAAAATGACTATGCTTTCCGCATGCCTCCCCGCAATATTTAGTTCAGCTCCGTAATTGTAGAGAAAAAATGGATTCCGTTTTAGAAACGCCAAATGCAGCTTTCTGTATTCCGGCAACATTTTTTCTGTATTGCCTCTTAAAGAATTCATTGCGATTGTTTTCCATCTCTTTTCCGCGCTCACTTGCCTGACAAGATGGGAAAGGGCAAAGATGCATGCTACAACAATCGTAATTCTGGTGATAACAGAAACAGGTGTATTTCCTATCCTGATTTCTTTCAGCAGCCTTAGTGCTAAAAAATAAAACACAAGCAGTAACCAGGTTGAAATATATTGCAATGGATACGAAAAACATGCAAGAACAAAAAAAGATGCGAACCCGCTTAAAACAAGCGCTCTATTCTCATTCTCTAATTCTATTATTTTCCTTAGAACGAATAAAATAATTAAGAGGATTACGGCCAAACCCGCGATGCCAAATTCAACAGCAACTTTTAAAAATTCGTTAAACGGGTGCTTCACATTATCAGCCAGAAGTTTAAACTTTGAATCGGGATTATTCCTGAAGTATGCTGCCTGATAGTCCATGTATTTTGCTTGAAATGCCCGGTATCCATGCCCAAAAGCAGGTTTATCCTTTATCATTTCCGATGAAACCTTCCAAATTAAAAGCCGACCGTCCGCCGAATCCTTTTTTTGATAATAAAGAAGAAAAGTACTACCGACCAATAAACTCGAAAGGAGGAACAATACCAGCTTATAATATTTAAACTGTCGAATGTTGTGCCGTATATTTTTCTTCGCCAGCAAGAACGTCCCGGTTGAGAGGACGATTGCTAGCATCCCAGCCCTTGAGCCGGAAAGAAATATTGCCGTTACCATCACGATCAAACCTGCAACTATCAAATACCGTTCAACCGTTTTTCCTTTTGCCAGCAAGAACAGCCCGATGGAAAATGCCAATGATAATAAAGCCGCAAAGCCTGCCGGGTTATCAAAACTACCTGTAATGGCAAACTTGGAATGATTTGAGGGAAGCCAACTCTCAAACTGAAATATCCCGTAGCATGCCTGCATAAAACAGACTGTATAAATTCCCCAAATGATTGTTGGGTTTTCGATTGCACGAAAACGCAATGATTTCTGAGTAATTGCAACCCATGCGACTACCGCCAGCAAGAAAGCGAAAGCGAAGTAAAACTTTGGTGTATTCGTGGCATTCACAAATTTACTGGAAGTGATGAATACACTTCCGGTAAAAAGTATAAGAGCTAAAATATTTAACAATTGCTTTTCATCTTATATCCGGTAGATCGACTCCGGTTATTTTAGAATAATTGCATAAGCTGACGCGAGTAGGAAAATCAAAGAAGATATAAAACAAAAAGAATTAATGATCTTATTTTTTAGATCTATGTGCTTAAATTGGACTAATTCAATTGCACTTAGAACTACTATATTCAAGCTGCCTATCATAAGCATAACAAACAGAAATAGGTCCCCATTATCCTCAAAAGTCAAAAAAGAAGTTTGAGTGATAATATAATAGGATAATATCAAGAATATGATTGAAAACGTAAGCTCTCTTTTTCTATTCATCGTTTTCGAATTACCATATGTCATACCATTCCATACAATCTCCAAAATCTGCAATTGCAATAGCGGCTCCTACCACCCCCAGCGTGCGTGAAGCCACTCTTCCAGCAATACCCAAGGCTGTAGCCATTGTAAAGCTCGTAGCAGTTCCAAAAGCGGCATCAGCTAAACTTACCCCTAAAAATGTACGACCTAAGCAATCCATTACTTGACCATATGAAAACTCATCTCCTTCTGTTGACGAGTTTTTGAGCCTGACAGAATTTTCTGGAACCCCTTTTTCCTGTAGTGAAATGAACACCATACCAATGACCGCAATCCGGGGATCGTCAATGCCATCAACATATTGTTCGATATCTGCATAGCTCACGCCATAGGATTCCAACATGCATAGAGATTCGGATGATAATTCACTAAGGAGCACAGATAGTTCCTCGTTTGACTGAGCCCTGGTGTTTGCGCTTTTTAGTTGATTCTCTTCAGTTAGGGCTAACTCTCTGATGAGTGGAAGCTGGGCCCTAAATTTGTCCTTTAAAAATACGGCCTCTTCTGTCACTGCTGAAAAATCTGAATATTGTTCAGTTACGATATCCTTTTCACAAGAAACAAAGACAGTCGGAGACACCAAAATAATTGATACCAAAACGACTGATCTTTTAATCAATTTTTTTAACTTCATAATTTCACAAAGTTTTTAAGGAGGCTTGTCTTTTCAAATTTTTAGGCCTCCTTGTTTAAACATCCAGTTGAAGTCTCCATTTTCGAAAAGTTTCGGCTTTCGGGAGTTGGAGGCTTCTCTTTTTTAACTCGCTACCGTAACCCAAAGTCTACTTTGTCTTTCAACTCCGGATTAGTATGGCACTTTTCAGCTTGTGTTCATTTTTATCGGGTTATAGTTGTCATAAAATCTATCTTCAATATTCTTTATTCCCCATTACTTCCAAATCTGCTTCTCGTTCTCAAATGTAAAAATCCGCTCTTGTCGTCCTCTGCTGCGACAAACCAGGTACAAAAGCACATTTCGAGGAACATGCTCATATGCTAAAGAATCGGAATTGCTTATCATCACCCCCAGGGATTTCCATTCTTTGTCGCAGTAATAGAGTTCGAATTCATCGTTGGGCCGGATATAGTTATCCCTGTTTCGAGGTGAATAGGTAATTTGCGAAATGATTTTGGGGTCTCCGAGATCCAGTCCGGCCCAACCTCCCGATCCTTCTTTATAATTAAAAGAGGTCCAGGTTTTTCCATCAAACACGTTGGTGTATTCATGTGGATCGTGTGGATCAAAAGAGCCTGGTGTGCCGATTTTTTTTCCTCTCAATGGTATGGTATCAGCTGTGTTTTCGTAGAAAGCGACTTCAGAAACATTGGCATACGCCCCGTCGGGGCCGTAGTACCGAACATACCGGTATTTGTTTTTTGATTTTATTTCAAGCTTTATCGTCAATCTTTCGGGAACTTGATTGATTAAAATCAAAGTGTCTCTATCGACGAAATTAATATCATTGCTTCCTTCAAAAACACCTCCAATCATCCGATCCCGAAACATCGCCTCGGATCCGGTTTCGTATTTGGAGTATAAAATGATGTCGTGTTGATTTTCGCCCACACTGTACCACGTTAGCTCGCTTGAATATGGATCGATGGTAAACGGGTCGGATTGCATGATCAATCGATTGTTCTCCCATGTTGCGATTCGCATAACATCGCCCTTTTGTATGTTCTGGAACTGAAGGTTCTCCGGCTCAAATTTTGTCCAGGCAACGGGAACCCACTCCCGAAACCGGCTGGAACATAAATAAGCTATTTTGGCTTTTGTTTTCCTGTTGTATAATCTGGATGCCGGGACGCTAAACTTTTCAAGATAGTGTTTGGCATAGGGATAAGTAATATCGACAAACATGGGACGCTCAAATTCAGGAGGTAGCGAGCTTTCCAACGCACGCATTTTTTCACGCATTTCCCTGTTGAGGCTATAGGTATAGCGATAGACCTTGGCTTTGGGGTCCCTTTGAATTCCATCCGTTCTCACCTGCCGCACAACCTGCGGAAAATCCTGTGCATAAAGCTCTTTGTCCTTATCATAGTAGGATATCCAAAAATGCCCGACATTATCATTGCCCCGGATTGGCATATAATCAATATGGCAAGGAATGCCCAGCGCTCGGCAAACGTAAATGGCATAGTCGGTTAACTCCCTGCAACTACCACTTTTATATAACGAAGCAGTTGCCCCAACATGAGGTAGCGTTGCAGGAGCAATTGTTGTAAAATTAACATCGCCGTTCCCGGTAATCTGCTGCATTAATAAACGGGCCGCCTGAATAGGATCATTGGAATTGGAGGCATCCGGCGCTCTAAGAGGATCTAGCAGATGGTTGTATTTTTCATATAGCGAGGCTCTCCAGTATTCTGGTTTCTCGTCGCCAATTCTGTAGGGTAACATATATTCGCAAAAATCATCAAACGATACATTCCTGCCCCATGGCTGTTCTTGCCATACCTTGAATGCCCACTCAATGTTGTTACATAGATAGGCAGAGTCCAGTTCCTGAATGTCTTCTTTTACAGATAAATTTTCCAGCGAAAAATAGCCAAACCTTTTGATGATTGAATCGGACAGTGCCGAAGGGGAGATTCCGGTTTTTCTATTTTCACTTAAAATGCGATAATAGGCCAGGTAATTATCGAGTTGTTCTCCTTCGTAATAGGAATGCCAGGGCATATTCTCAATCAAAAAACAGGCAGCCTTATATTTTAAGCTATCCCCGGTGTTTTGGGCGTAGCGGCTTAGTACTTTTTTTAATTCATTGCTGTTTTTGCCCGCCAACTCCAACGCTGCATTGAGGGGAGTTATCCTCTCTTTCTTCGCTCCACAGGAAACAAAAACAAGAGATATGATAAGGATCAGATGGGTCGTATGAATAGATAGGCGGGGGTTAGTTAGCATTTAAAATATTCTTATGACCCAAAGGTCAGAATAAAAGTTCGGAGCGAAGGATAAATACTGGTCAAAATTGGTATAATAAAAAAAATATGTTTCAGATTTGCTGCAACAGGAAAACAAGGGAGAAGAAAATAGATAGTGCAACGACGATGCTGATTAATCGTGCGACACAAACAAACCGATCGGCAGTATTATACGAAAGAAGGCCATTGAATACGCTGTTGTTTGCTGTATTCAATGGCCTTCTGTTTGTCAACCGGATCAAGCCCGATCCGATGTCAGTAAGTCGTCAATGGCGCGGGTCGGGTGCCAGGCAAGTCTAATACGCCCGCCCTTCTTTGCCTTCAACAAAATTGATGAATGAGGTGTTGACAACCTTGTTTCCGCCCGGGGTCGGATAATTGCCGGTGAAGTACCAGTCGCCTTTGTCGTTGGGGCAGGCTTCATGGAGGTTTTCAATACTTTGATACACGATTTCCACTTCGGCCTTGCAGCCTTCGGGCTTAAGCAATTCGGCAATTTTCGCCGAAATTTCTTCAGCGGTCGACTCGCGGTAAATCCCTTTGACGTAGTTCATAATCTCCTCTTTGGGAAGATTTTCCTGCCCCTTACATTTCTGGTAAACCTCGTCAATCACGTGTTGCTTGCCTTTGTCTTTCAGCAATTCAATGGCTGCGGTAAAGGCAATAAACTTATCGAGCACGGCCATGTCAATGCCATAGCAGTCGGGATAACGAATTTGCGGAGCCGACGAAACCACAATAATCTTTTTAGGATTCAAGCGATCCAGTATTTTCAGGATACTTTTTTTCAGTGTCGTGCCGCGAACAATGGAATCGTCGATAATCACCAGGGTGTCTTTGTTCTCGCGGATCACACCATAGGTCACATCGTATACGTGGGCCACCAGGTCGTCGCGGCTGGCATCATCGGCAATAAAGGTGCGAAGCTTCACGTCCTTAATGGCGATTTTTTCGACCCGCGGTTCCAATGAGATAATGGCTTCCAGCTCCTCTTCGCTCATCGTCCCGTTTCCGGCACGAATCAGTTTCTTTTTCCGTTCAAGTAAATGCTGCCGAACGCCTTGCATCATCCCGTAAAATGCTGTTTCTGAAGTGTTGGGGATGTAGGAGAACACCGTGTTTTCGATGTCGAAATCAATCGATTTCAAAATGGCAGGTGCCAGCAAGCGGCCGAGTTGCTTCCGTTCGTGGTAGATATCTTTATCGCTTCCGCGTGAAAAATAAATTCGTTCGAAGGAGCAGGAAACACGCTTGTGGGGAACGCGTACCATTTCGTTCGACACTACGCCGTTTCGCTTGATAATCAGTGCCTCACCCGGTTTGATTTCTTTTACATCGTCTGCCTTCACATTCATCACCGTTTGGATGACCGGACGTTCCGAAGCGACCACCACAATCTCGTCGTCCTCGTAATAATGTGCCGGGCGAATTCCCCACGGGTCGCGGGTGACAAAGGCATCGCCGTGGCCAATCAAACCTGCAATGGCATATCCGCCATCCCAGTCTTTGCTGGCATTTTCCAACACGCTTTGTACATCCAGGTTGTCTTCGATTAGTGGAGAGATCTCCCGGTTTCCGTAGCCGTCGTTTTTATAATTACGAAAACGAAATTGGTTTTCTTCATCCAGAAAATGCCCGACTTTTTCGAGTACGGTTACCGTGTCGGTGTAATTTTTTGGATGTTGGCCCAAGTCAATCAACCGTTGGAAAAGTTCATCGGTATTGGTCAGGTTGAAGTTGCCGGCCAGCACCAATGTCCGCGATTTCCAGTTGTTTTGCCGCATCACCGGATGTACAAAGTCAATGCTGTTACGGCCAAAAGTACCGTAGCGCAAATGGCCCAGGTAAAGCTCGCCCGAATAAGGCAAGTGGTTGTAGACCCATTCCGTGTCATGAATATTGGCACCACTTTTAATAGCTTTTTTTACACTTTTAAAAACCTTGTCGAAAACATCTTTTATCGGATTGGGCTCAATGGAACGATACCGGTTAATGTACTCCTGTCCCGGTTTCAGATTCATTTTAACACTCACCACCCCGGCGCCGTCCTGCCCGCGGTTGTGTTGTTTCTCCATCAAAAGGTAAAGCTTGTTGATTCCGTATTGCCAGGTGCCGTATTTTTCCTGGTAGTAACTTAATGGTTTTTTTAGCCGTATTAGCGCAATTCCACACTCGTGTTTAATCGATTCACTCATTGCTCTGTTTGTCGGTATAAAGTTTGGGAAACTGAATAATATCTTTCACCAAAAAAGCATTGGGATAACTTTTCTTGATTTTTTTCTGAAGTGCCAGTGCCTCATTTCGGGTCCTGAAATCCCCAACCCTGACTTTAAAATCAGGACTTCGGAAGAGCATATAGGCTTGCTCGTTCGGATATTTCCGCAGAAATTCGGTTTTCACGTCCATGGCCTGTTCTCTGGCACGCACGCCTGAACTAAAGAAAATTTCCAGCCGGTAACCCTCGGTTCCATTCAGGCGCTTGTTTATGGCAATATGCCGTGCCAACAAGGTATCGATCCTTGCATCTTGTACTACCGGAAGTTGTTGAATGCGTGTTTCCGAAGAATTATTTGGGCTGTAGGAAGACTCTTGAGCACTCAGACTCAAGCAAAAAAGGATAAGTATGATCCCTGTAATTTCAACTTTCATATACTATGGTCCTTTAAAAGTGCAAATATAAACTTAATTGACGGAATACAAGAATTGAAATTTGTAACCGCAAAAAAAAACAGAAAACTTCACATTAATTCTATCTTGAAGGGGATTAAATGTTCGTCTGTACAACTCGGTTTCCCCTATCCATGCGGGTTCTGCCGGATCAAAAGGTTATGGTCCCGAAAGTTTTCCAGCTAAAAAAAAATGAACGGTTCACGCAAAAGCATGGTGTTCAGCAGATGACCGGCTTCCATTTCGCACAGTGATAGAACGATTGCTGCTGTCATAAATTTTGCATTTCCAATTTTATTTAAAAAGGATAAATTTGCAAACTGATTTCGAGTGAGATGAAAGAGAAGAAATTATTTATTGAAACCTATGGCTGCCAAATGAATGTGGCCGACAGCGAAGTGGTGGCCGCCATCCTTCAGGACCGGCAGTACCAGCTTTGCGACAGGGCAGAAGAGGCGGACGCTATTTTTATTAACACCTGTTCCATTCGTGACAATGCTGAGAAACGGATCTGGGGTCGGCTCAATCACCTGAGAGGACTGAAGAAGAAAAACAAAAGCCTGGTCGTTGGTATTTTGGGTTGTATGGCCGAACGCGTGGGAGACCAGTTTCTGGAGCACCAGGCCGTTGACTTGGTTGCCGGGCCCGATGCCTATCGTGACCTGCCTTACCTGATGGACAAGGCCCTGGACCATGAGGCAGCCATTAATGTGGAGTTGTCGATCAACGAAACTTACGATAAGATCACGCCCGTGCGCATTGGCGACAAAGCGATTGCCGGTTTTGTAAGCATTACCCGCGGCTGCAATAATTTTTGCACCTACTGCATTGTTCCCTACACCCGGGGGCGCGAACGAAGCCGGGCACCGGAAGATATTCTGAATGAGGTGAGCGACTTACATGCCAAAGGTTATCGGGAAGTGACCCTGCTTGGACAAAATGTGAACTCCTACCAATGGCTTCCGGAAGGCCAACGCAAGCCTGTTAAATTTTGGGACCTGCTGGAGTTGGTTGCCCGTGAGTTTCCGGACATGCGAATTAGGTTTACGACTTCGCACCCCAAGGATATGTCGGACAAGGTGCTCAAGATGATTGCAGCCCATCCCAATATTTGCCGGCATATTCATCTGCCGATGCAATCGGGCAGTTCACGAATTTTGAAACTGATGAACCGAAAATACGATCGGGAATGGTACCAAAAACGGATTGAGGCGATCCGGTCTATCATTCCCGACTGTGGCATCTCGACCGATGTTTTTTCCGGCTTCTGTACCGAAACAGAAGAAGATCATCAGGAAACCTTGTCGCTGATGACGTGGGCCAAATTCGACATGGCCTTCATGTTCAAGTATTCGGAACGGCCCGGAACCTATGCCCATAAACATTTGGAGGATGATGTTCCGGAGGAGGTAAAAACCCGGCGGCTGAATGAAATCATTGAGCTGCAAAACCGCTTGTCGCTCGAAAGTAACCGCGCTGATGTAGGCAAGATTGTGGAGGCGCTGGTGGAAGGGCCTTCGAAGAAAAACAAAGCCGAGCTTTTTGGACGCACCTCAGCCAACAAGGTGGTTGTTTTTCCGGATCGTAACTTTCAAAAAGGTGAAATCGTTTCAGTAAAGGTGATCGATTGCACCCAGACCACCCTCATCGCTGAATTGGTCAACGAGTCAAACTGAATAACCAGAAACTCAAAACCCGAAACTGAAAAAAACATGAGCAATTTAATTGAAGAATTTCAGGCTTACCGTTCAAAAATGAACGAGAAAATTATGTCGGCCGATAACAAAGTCATGAAGCGTATTTACAGTGTTGACACGCTGGCCTACCAGGAAGGTGCGCTCAATGTGAAAACCAAAGAAATGCTGGGCTTGGTGTCGAGCATGGTGCTGCGCTGCGACGATTGCGTGAAATATCACCTTGAAAAATGCCATGAGCAAGGCACAACGACTGAAGAAATATTTGAAGTTTTCAGTATCGCAAACCTTGTGGGAGGTACGATTGTTATTCCTCATACCAGACGAGCTGTGGAATATTGGGAGGCACTTCAATTGAAGTGAAAAACAGAATTTTTAATTAGGAACCATTAAATTTTTACGCACATGATTGCAATTAGCGCAACAGACAAAAAACTCACGGCTCCGATGGATCTACGCTTCGGACGTGCGCCATACTTCTTTATTTCTGATGGAGAAGAATCCCGCTTTGTCGTCAACCCCTATTGCCACGAAGAGCATGATGTTGCTCCGCGGGTTGTGAAATTATTGAGCGAAGCCAAAGTTAACAAGCTGATTACCGGAGAAGTGGGGCCCAAAGCACACACCAGCTTGCATAAAAGCAAGATCCAGCTGATTATGCTTGACGAAGACCGTATTAAGATCAGTCAGGTTCTCAAAAAGATCAAGTTTTAGGGCTACCCGTTCGCTGTTCCGAAATAAAGTTTCCGGATCATAAAAGGGATGAATGCCAGCACCAGTGCGTGTTGGTAGAGTTGTTGGCGTGTCAAACGGTCATGTGTGAGCAGACCTGCGGCACCATTTTGCTGCTTGGAGTTTTCCTGCTTGAAAACCCGGTCATCGGCATCGCCCAGCTCTATTCGGTGAAAAATCAGG
>ENA-ORCT01000333-ORCT01000333.1-marine-metagenome-genome-assembly--contig:-NODE-333-length-23993-cov-3.277471_pt1 | contig 23993 bp, 24 predicted proteins | sample MGYA00248632_ERZ508511 | MGnify/ENA primary metagenome ERZ508511 (study PRJEB26182, sample SAMN06268839) | marine metagenome | isolation source: Tt an P1-techrep anaerobic enrichment on pine from sediment...
GTTCTATGGAAGAACAACGAGCAGAGCAAGGTTCACCCCATCTACCATTCCCTGCAGATGCTCAAGGACCTGCTGGTGATTCGTGGATATGAGTTGCTCGGCTACTATGGAAAAAGGGAAGGGTTGCGCAAAAGAACCGAAGCTTCCTCGTCCCGATAAACTTCGTTCCACCGCTTGCCAGCGAGCAGATACCGCACTAATGCGCTGTCGTGTGGGTAGATCACCCAGTTGACCTGGTATTTGTCCAGAATTTCTTCGGTATCCTTGTCTATTCCGACAACCTTCTGATACTCCTTAAAGATTTCCTCGCCATACATGTCGGCCCGGCCATCGATAAAGACCGGCCGGAAAGGCTGCGTGGCATAGATCAGGTAGCCTCCCCAGCCGTATTGGTTGAACATGTTGCCGTTCAATGGTGCCGAATTCAGGTACTCAACTGCAGCGACGGGGTGATCTTTCGGGTTTATGGGAATGATCGCGTTCAGAAAAGGTCTCAAGGGAGACTGAAAAGTGCTTGCAGCAAACAGGATGGTAAATAGTCCGGCGGTAGCGAGGATTCCGGAACAGGGAGAAAGGTGCAGGGTGTTGCGGGTTTGCTCTCCGCTTTTGAACTGGATGGGCAATTTCAGTTGGTTGCCCAGTTGGGCGAGCAGTGGGACGAAAAACATTGCTGCCATGCTGATATATCTTCCGTGAGAAAGCGAAGCATTAACCCAAAAAATCATCAGCAGGCGATTGGTCCAGTTGATCTGCAGGCGCGGCAGCGAGACGAGCAGGATTATCGCCAGAAGATAGAAGCGAAAAAAGACTTCCCGCTGCATGTCCGGCGCCAGCCATTCGTTGATGCCGGTGGTGAAAACTGTTTTGGTGACCAGAAACGGGAATATCAGCAGATGATAACCGAAGGGGTTGATCCCTGAGGCAACGACACTGAGCACCAGGATGACCAGAGGCAGTTTCTGGGAGCGTAAAGCTGGGAGCCATTCGGAGGGGCCTTCTAGAGTAATCCTGTCGAGGAGGCTGCCGGCGATAAAGATGGCTTGTAGCACCAGACCGAGTATAAAGCCGCCATGGAGGTTGGCCCACAGCGCAACCATCGGCGGGAGAGCATATAAAGCCCGTTTTCCCTTCAGCAGCACTCCCAGGGTGCAGATGCCGAACAGCCAGCTGAAAATATGTGGCCTTGCCAGCAAGTGCGGCATTGAAAAAGCGAATGCTGCGGAAACCCAGAGCAATGCCCTCCATTCGTTTGTAAGGCGCCGGGTAATCCGAAACAAAAGCCAGAAACTGATTGCTGCAAGAAAAAAGTAGAAAAGTGCTACTCCCTGGATGCCGGCGAAACGGTGCAGAATGGCCATGATGACCTCGGCAAGCCACTCGTGTGCTGTCCATGGAATGCCGTAAGCCGTGTGGGAGAAAATGTCGCTGTTCAGCAGGCTGCCCTGGTCAAGCATGGTCAGGCCGGCCTTCACGTGCCAGAAAGTATCTCCGTCCAATAACGTTTTGCCGCCGTCGAAAATACACAGCACCACAAACACAACCAGGCAAAACAGGCCTGGAATGTCAGGCAGGACAGGTAGGGTACGGAGGCATGCTTTCATACGTCGCGGTTCTGCACGGAGTAGTGAAGAAGGTTCAGCGAACCCTGGTCGCCAAGTGTTCCAGACGCTCCAAATTCTGTTGAGCTCGAACATAAAATGACGGATTCAGCTGAAGGGCTTTTTTAAAGGCTCTTTCGGCCTCATTGCGGTTACCCCGCACCATTTCGATGTAACCGAGATTGTTATAGGCTGCTGCCAGACCAACAGTGTCCTGAAACAACTTCAGCGCCTTAGCGGGTTGTCTGATAAGCAGGTAGGCTGCCCCAAGGTTGTTTTTAGCCCTTTGGTTATCGGGGTTCAAGGCAAGAGCCTTGGAAAAGGATTTTACCGCATCATTGTTTCGTCCCTGCAAAAGGTAATTGAATCCAAGGTTGTTATGTGCAGCGGAGGAATTGGGCTTTAAAGAGATCACACGCTTGTACAGATGCTCTGCATAAGTCAGGCGTTCTTGGCCCATATGGTCATTTGTTATGGCCATCTCAGTTAAAATCTGGGTGTTCGCAGGAAGTTGTTCGCTGGCATTACCCAGCCATTCCAACGACCTTTCCAGATCGCCACGGTTGCGCGAAACAATTCCCATCAACAGCAAGGCCTGTGCGTTGGCCGGGTTGTTATCAAGCGCGATTTCAAGGTGCTTCGAAGCTTTTTCAAGCTGTCCTTCACGGACGAAAAGGTTGCTCAGCCCAATGAGAGCCTCTGTAGATTCAGGCTCTATATCCAGGGCTTTTCGATAGTGCAGTTCAGCCAGGCGGCTGTTGTCGTTTCGCAAGTACAGATCAGCTTTGGCGATAAGCTGATCGTAAGAAAGGTTAGTGATTTTGCCGGCAGGGTCAGTTTCGAGAGAGGCATCTTGAACGCTGACTTTTGGTTTTATCGTGTATTCAGGCTTGCTGGCGCAGCCGGGAAAAAGCAGGGCCGCTGCTCCTAATAAGAAGAATGATGCAACAAAACGGATACGGGTATATGTATAACAAAGATTCCTCAAGTGGATTCTCCTTGCGTAATGTCTGGATTCATTGATACCCAGAAAGGCATGTTCCTTGTTCTTAACCGCCCATGGCGGGGAACAGAACCTTGACAATTCTTATGACCCCGGGGCCGATCAGTACGACGAAGATGGCCGGGAAAATAAAGCAGACCAGCGGGAAGATAAGTTTGACCGTCGATTTGGCAGCGGTCTCTTCAGCGATCTGGCGGCGTTTGACCCGCATGGCATCCGAATGAACACGCAGGGCTTTGGCAAGGCTGGTGCCGAACCGGCTGGTCTGAATCAGAATAGTCATGAGATTGCTGACTTCCGATACTCCTGTGCGCAGCGCCATGTTTTTGAAACAATCACTACGGTTTTTGCCGGCACGAATTTCCAGATTGGTCAGGGCGAATTCGTCGCTGAGATCGCTGCAGATCGGGCGAATTTCATCACCAACCCGTTTGAAAGTCATGTCAATCCCCAACCCGGCTTCGACACAGATTACCATAAGGTCGAGAGCATCCGGAAGTGCTCTGATGATGCGCCCCTGACGATTTCTAATAATAATTCCCAGAAGTGCGTCGGGCAGGCCAAAACCGATGACCAGAAGCAATAACAGGATAAGAACTCTTATCAGGGTAAAGCTTTGCAAGACCGTCGCAGCAAGATAGATGGAAGGGAACAGCAGGGCCAGCATTATCTTGCAGACGATGAAGTAGTGGTACATATGTTTTGACCGATAACCGGCCTGAATCAGGCGTAGCCGCGATTCTTTGGCGATCTCCCCGCTGCGGGGTGCGATCAATTCGTTGATGGGTTTGGTAACTTTGGTGACGAATCCTGTTCCGCTGTCTTCCAGCAACTTCGGTTTGCTCTTAACAGTTGCTTTGCCGTGGGGTACCAGTCGTCCCAGGCGTTCTTCAGTGGGGTTGGGTCGTAAGAAGAGATAATAGATTCCAAATACGGCCAGCGCTACCGCACAGAATACCACCGACAGCAAGCTGAAATAGGTGAGATTGTCGACGATCCAGAAATAATAAGTCATGATCTGATTCATAGGGACCCCCTAAATCTCTATGGTTACGATCCGCTTGATCAGGTATGCCCCGATCAATTGGCTGACAACCGCGCCTAACAACATCATTTCGCCTATATTCTCCTTCCAAAGTAAGGACAGGTAAGAATAATTGACAAAATAGATGTAGATGAACAGAAAGACTGGCAGGCAGATAAGAACGCCTGCAGAGTATCGTCCCTCGGCTGTAAGCGCCCTGACCTGGCGGGCGAACTGGATGCGTTCACGAATCAGGCGGCTGATATTGTCAAGGATTTCGGCAACGTTGCCGCCGGTTTCGCGCTGGATGAGAATCGATATGGTAAAAAAACGCAGGTCGGTGCTCGGCACGCGGGCGCAAAGATTGTCAAACGCCTCCTGAAAAGTCAGACCCAGGTTGATTTCGTCCACGGCAGCGCCAATTTCCGATTTGATAGGATCTTCCATCTCAGTCGCAACCATTTCCAGGCCGCTGGTCAAAGCATGGCCGGACCGCAGGGCACGAGCAAGCAGATCAAGCGCTTCAGGCAACTGCTCCTGGAATCGGTTGTGATAGTTTCGCTCGGCAATCTTGAGGGCAAGGCACGGCAGGATCAGCAACAGCACGCCCACCCCGGCGGCGGAACCGGCATGCGGCAGCAGTTTCAGGGCGAGCAGGGTGCCGATGGTCGCGAGGGCCAGGGTACCGATAATAAACGTTGATGCATTAAGGGGCAGGTTGGTTTTCAGCAGCAGACGATCAAGGCTGCTGACCCGTGGCATTTTAAGAGCCAGGCTTTCAAAGGCCCCGACGTCATTCAAAACGCGGTCACGGTATTTCTTCAGCTTCTCCTTGCCATGCTTGCCCCCGGCAGAGATATAGAAGAGTCGCTTTTTAATTGCCTGCTTTTCTGCAAATTTACTTTCACTCCAGGCCAGGATGATGACCCCGACCAGAGAGACAGTAAAGAGAAAAACAGCTCCCAGCAATAATAGGGTCAGTAGGTCCACGGTGCCTCCCCTTATTCGAAGAATTTGCCGGAGAAGAACAGGTCTTCCGGCAGGTTGATGCCGGCAACCTCGAGTTTGTCGGCAAATTTGGGGCGAATTCCGGTTGCTCTGAACCGCCCCAGGACCTTGCCATTACTATCGATGCCCGTCTTTTCGAAAATGAAGATATCCTGCAGGGTAATGACCTCGCCTTCCATGCCGACCACTTCGCTGATGGAGGTGACTTTACGGGTACCGTCGGTCTGGCGAGCGGTCTGAATGATCATGTCAAGAGCAGAGGAAATCATAAAACGCATGGCATGCTCCGGAAGGTCGATGCCGGTCATGAGGATCATCGATTCCAGACGGGTCAGAGAGTCTCTTGGCGAGTTGGCGTGGATAGTGGTCAATGAACCTTCGTGCCCTGTATTCATGGCCTGCAGCATGTCGAAGGCTTCCGAGCCGCGCACCTCGCCGACAATGATGCGGTCCGGGCGCATGCGCAAGCTGTTACGTACCAGGTCGCGCTGGGTTACCAGACCTGTCCCTTCGATACTCTCCGGACGGGTTTCGAGACGAACCACATGTTCCTGCTGCAACTGCAATTCGGCCGAGTCCTCGATCGTGACAATGCGCTCGTTGCCGGGGATGAAGCCGGAGAGGATGTTCAGCAGGGTGGTTTTGCCCGCCCCGGTACCGCCGGAAATCATTACGTTAAGCTTGGCTTGCACGCAGCCCGCGAGCAGCACGGCCACATCCGGAATCAGGGTCTTGAAGTTGATCAGATCTTCCATCTTCAGCGGGTCGACGGAGAACCGGCGAATGGACAGAATCGGTCCATCGAGAGCCAGCGGCGGTATGATGGCGTTTACACGGCTGCCATCTGCCAGGCGGGCATCGACCATTGGCGACGATTCGTCGATGCGACGACCGACCCTTGAGATGATCCGGTCGATGATGTTCATCAGGTGGGTGTTGTCGAGGAACCGTGCGTTGGTCTTCTCCAAAAGCCCCTTACGTTCGACATAGATGTCTTTGTAGGTGTTGCACAGGATGTCCGAAACGGTCGGATCCTTGAAGAACGGTTCGATAGGTCCGAGGCCGGTCAGTTCATCGAGGATCTCCTCGGTCAGGGCTTTTTTCTCTTCCTTGTTGAGAAGAGCCTTCTCCTCGCTGAGGAAGTAATCGACAATTTTACTGATTTCCTCGCGGACCTCAGTGGCATCCATTGTATCCAGAGCCGCAAGGTTGGCTTCTTCGACAAAACGGTTATGGATCTTGTGCTTGATGTCATAGAAGAAGGCTACCCGCTCACCATTAATGACCTGCTGAGGGTCCTCAGCCTCAGGCGACGTTCTTCCTTTTTCCCATAGACTCTTGAATGCCATAACAGACCTCCTAGATGGCGCGCCCGAAGGTGCCGCGGATGCCGCGGAAGTTTTCGTTTGGTTGCTGTTGTGTCAGCATTTCCGAAAAACTGACCATGTTCTTTGCCAAGGGGCAGCCAGGGCTGAATTTAAGTAACGGAATCCCTTTGTTGATGGACGAAATCACGGTTTTAAAATCGTTGGGGAAAAGCCAGGCAACGCGCTTTTCCAGAGTTTTTTCAACTTCGGTCAGGGACAGGCTGCCGCCTTTGATAAACCGGTTGGCAATGATCTCAACCTTGGACGAAGAAACGTGGTGGTTATGGAGCAGTTCGCAAAGCCGGGCCGCATTGCGGATCGCCGGTACCGACAAATCGATAACCACGAAAATCTTTTCGGAAGCATCGAACACTTCCAGAGATGTAGCGTTGATCAGCATCGAGGAACAGTCGATGACCAGGTGGTCGTAAAGCTTTTTGCCGAGTTCCAGGATGGCGGCAATATGTTCGCCCCCGATTCCTGCGCAATCGTCCGGGCTGGTGGGAGCCGCCAGAAAATCGAGGCGTTTAAATGCCGTGGTCATTGCTGCAGACAGGAGCGAGGCGTCCATGCGATGAAAGTTTTTGACAAGATCGTTGATCGAAGTTTCCGCTACGACGTCCAGCATCACGGAAGCGTCTCCGGCCTGAAGGCTGAAGTCGAACAAGGCGGTGGTGCTGTCTTTTTTTTGGGCCAGGGCATAGGCGCTGTTGACGGCGATGAAGGAAGCACCGAGACCGCCCTTGCTGCTGATAAAACTGTATACCGAACCGCGGGCAATCTTGCCGGCGTTGGCCAGTTTGGCGCGAATGTCCTCCACCGCATTGTGCAGTGCCTTGTTGTCAATCGGGATGACCAGGTATTCAGCTACGCCGGCCTTCATGACCTCGATGATGTGCTTGGGACTCTGGTCGGATGAAATAACAAAGTAAGCGGCCGAAGGGAAGTATTCGCGCAACTGCGCCAGGCGGTTGATCAACTGCTGCGTGTCGGAATTGTCGTCGATTACAATGATGTCCGGAGTTTCCTTAACCGCCAGGGAACCTTTTTCGCCCATGGAGTCAAACCACTGCAAAGTCGCTACGTTGGGAATATCCCTGAGCGTCGTTACGAGGTCCGTGGCGAGATGGTTGTCGGCCAATTCAACGGCTATAGTCAATTTGTTGGGCATTGCATTCGTTCCTTACTTGTTAAGTCTGGTTGTCATGCTATGTATTCTTGCCCTTATTCTACCAGTCCGGGTACGCTGCCCAAGGGGCCATAATTGCCGGCGCCGCCACGATTGTCGCCCGGTTCAACGTAATTGCACAGCACCTTGGCCCGCACATTTTTATCCGGCGGTCCGACCACGTCGTTCACCAGCACGTAGGCAAATCCTAAAATTGTGATGGTCTGATTCGGGTTGGAGCAGTCGTTTCGATCGTAAACCGGTACCGTCGTCGGCCATTCGTGCATATTGCGCGGCGTGCCGTCGGGATAGGTGGCAGGGACACCGTTGGAGTCTGCAGCCGAACAGGCCGTCAGGCCGCCATTGACGCTTTCACATAGTGGCACTTCCAGGCCCGTGCCAGTGGCATCGGTCATAGGATTGCCGGTGTTCGGGTCGAGGATGGGCGTGTCAGGGGCGCTGACATCGTATCCACGGTTCTGAAACGCCGTCATCAGGGCATCGAAGGTTGGAACACTGAGGTCACCGCCGATAAAGGAGTAATCGGTCTGCCCCGAAATGGTGCTTGGGCTGGACAGTCCGCCCTCAAGAATCGTACGCACTTTTTTGTCATTGGATGGCTGCGATTCAAAGGTGTGCCAACCGGCGCAGGAAGCAGGATCGTTGGCGGGCGAGAAGGCGATCAGGTCGTTGCAACTGTTGTTGTCGAACCACCAGCGGGAAATGCCGACCGGAAGTTCAATCTCACCAGGTTCTGCCGTGCTCTGACCGCTGAGGGCTGCTGTCGCCCGCGCAGTGATATCCAGGGTGTCGACGCCGAAGATTCTGGCGAAAAAGGTGCTGATCGGCCCGTTGGCGGAACCGTCCCTGCGGGTAATCACTCGAACCGCATTGGGCGTGTTCAGGGTCGCCGTCAGAGGGTCGCCGGAGCTTGCGGTGAAATCCCAGGTGCCGATAATTACGTCGCCACTGTTGACGGTGATATTGTCGACTTCCCCGGCGTAGTTGGAAAGGGCTGCCTGCTGAGCTATGGGAACGATGTCGGCGGGATTGCTGACGTAAGATTGCTGCTCATCGTAACTCAGTCCCTTGTAAATGACACCCAGTTCCCGGGCGCCGGCGAGGGCTGCGGCGTCGGCTGCATTTTGCAGTTCGTTGCGGACCACGTGACGGTAACCGAAGTCGATGGCAAAGGCTGCAATACCGAGCAGCAGGACGAGGCAAATTGCGACCAGAGCGATGACGGCGCCCCCTTCGTTGATTAACAATTTTTCAAAATGACTTCTGGGTTTCATGGCTGTCACCTCATGGCGGCGTGTCTATTCGGCCCGCATTGTTGAGCTGGCAAAGAGCGTTTTGGTTCCGGTGATCTGGGTAATGAATTTAGGCAGCACCAGGAAATCGTAGTCGTAGCGTACTTCTACAGTGAGAAAGTCCTGAGCCGTCACCAGCCCGGCGGTAGCCGGATCGGCTTCTGCTCCGTTGATTTTGACTACAGTGGTAGGGGCAGGGGGGCTGCCGCTTTTGAAAGTGACCAGATAGTTGCTCAGATAAGCATTAACCACGGAAGTAATATCAGCAGTTGATTTACGCGGCGTTTGAATAATTATCCCGGCTCTGGCACCCTCCCGAGAGGCATTGGTAATCATGGCCTGGTTATAGAGAATGAAACCGAATTCCACGACTCCGAAAATAATCACCAGCAGCAGTGGCAGAACCAGTGAGAATTCAACAACTGATGCTCCTCTTTCAGATCTGAATTTCATAATGCACCTCCCTCATTGCCGGGTGTTGGAAAATCATCCCGGCAATGAGCGGCCAATTGGATCAGTCTTGCAGGCTGAATTCGATAACATCGACATCAGTAGGTTCTTCGGCATAGGTTTTGGTATAAACCTCCATAACATTTTCAGCTGGCAGGCCTTCCATGGTTTCAGGGTTCCTGACCTCGCCGGTAGTCTGATCTGCTGCAAAGCGATAATCAGGGTAGGCTACCTGCATATCCCAGGTCTCCTGGCTTCGTTGACCGAATTCACGATCGAGATGGTAGGCCTCTTCAAAGGAGGCACAGCCGACCAGCAGAATCGAACTTGCCAGCAACAGGATCATCGTTTTCATAGCTTGCTCCTTATTGTTATTCGGCCGTTACCGGTTCATGTCCAAAAGAGCCCTCCAGACCGCCTTGTTCTACCTCAGGCACTTGCTGGTCGAAAGTGTGCGTGCTCAAAGCGGTCGCGTCACCCAAGGGCTGACGCCCTTCGAGTCGACCTTCCAGGTAAAATTCGTATCGGTTGGGTTCCTGCATGGTTTCACCTGGAAATTTGATAGTCCCTTCCTTGTTGGCCATGACCAGGTGCGGTGTTACCGCGATTAGCAGGTCGGTTTTGCTTTGCTGGTAACTGCTGCTTCGGAACAGGGGGCCTAGGATAGGCAGGTCTCCAAGGAAAGGTATTTTGCTTACACTTTCCCGCAATGAATCCTGTAGCAATCCTGCCAGGGCCAGGGTTTGGCCATCATAGAGCTGCACGGTGGATTCGAGTTTGCGGGTGGTCAGGTTATAGGTGGCAACGAGATCGTCGCCGAAAGGAACAAGGTCTATCGAAGTAAGGTCGCTGACACTTGGGGCAACCCTAAGACTGATTTTGCCATCGCTCAGGACGACCGGGGTAAAACGAAGGGCAACACCAAATTCCTTGAAATCGATGGTAATGCCATCTTCGTCCTGAACAGGAATCGAAAACTCACCGCCTGCCAGGAAACTTGCTTCCTGCCCACTTTGGGTAACAAGGCGCGGTTCCGCAAGCAATCTGGCAAGCCCTTCCTCTTCAAGGAAACGCAGGGCCATCGAAAAATCACCGATATCGATAAAGATATTGGCGGGGTTCTCGGCAAAGTCGGCAAAGTTAAGTAGCAGGCTGCCAGGGGTTGCGCCATCCAATGTGCCGTCATCATTTACACCGAGGCCACCGACACCGCCGACGATAACGTCGTTACTGCTTATACCTGCGAAACCGAAAGCAGCACGGAGATCGCGATTGGAACTTCTTGTTACCTCCGCAAACTTGACCTCCAGCATGACCTGCTGAATGCCACCGACGGCCATCAGATTGGTGATTCCGTCACCCGATTTGCCGGTGTCTTCTTCGCTACGCTCTCCCTCTGCCTTGGGCGGCAGGAAGGTTCGGGCCAGGCGCAGTACCTGTTCCATGACCTCAGGACCCGAGACGGTCCCGGACAGGACAATGCCTGATTCCGAGGAGTGAACCCTGATGTCCTGATTCGGGTAGAGCTGATGCAGTTTCTGTTTAAGCGGGGTGACGTCAAGAGACACGTTAACGTCGATGATGGCGCGAACTTCGCGCTTGTATTCGTCCCAGACCGTGACCCGCGAATATCCGACCTTTTTGCCAAGGTTATAAATATTGATCAGGTCGGCTTTCAGGGGGCGGGCGCCGATGATTTCCTGATTTGAGATCAGAATTTTCATCTTGCGGCTCGGTTCGCGGATTTCGACCAGTTCCGAACCGCCAATGTTTACGTCCAGCGTCAGACGTTCAATTTCTGCGGCAAAGAGGGGAGGGGCAAATATCAGCAGGGCCAACAACGCTGCCAGGCCCATCGGCTTAGGAATCCAACGACATGTTTTCATAGTGACCTCCTGATGTGTTAAACCACGATCGGCAACTGCAGCCACTTAAGGTTGCGACTTGAACTGATATTTTTCCGGAGCCTTTTCACCGCGAATGATCTCTACCTCGAAGGTCGGAGGCGGCGGGGTGTATACCCGGCGACGTACCCGGCGCACCACTTTGGGTTTCGGCTTGACCTCTTTTTCGTCCAGCGGATTGCGCAGCACCAGCCGTATCGGTCCTTCGTTTGTCTGGAGCGCCAACTTGCGGGCGTCATTTGGTGTCAGTTCCAGCGTTACGGTACGTACCACCTTCGGTTTGCCTTCTTCGATAAAGGTTTCCTGGGCAATGGCCAGGACTTCGACTTTCTGTAGCAGGGTTCTGGCCGTGTTGCTCTTGCCCTTTTTCTCGATAGCGATGACATCGACGAACGTGTTGGGCAGAATGAAACCGCCGACCCCGGTTACCTCGTTAACTTTGATGGCCATGGCCCTCATTCCCGGTTTGATGACGGCCACCAGTCCGGCACCGGAGCCCGGAGCAGCCAGTTCTGCATTGAGGACCGGATTGCCGGCCACCAGTTTGGATATGGTCACCCGGCCATCGACATCCTCGATTTTTTGAAATGTCCCTTTGGGAACGCTGGCCCGCGGCCACTTCGAGACGGAAAGATTCTCTGCACTCAGTCGTGAGCCGATGCTCAGATCGGTAGCAGCGACTACAACCTCTGCCATGGGGATCCCATCACTGCGTTCGACGGTTACGGTTGCCGGACTTTGGGCTGTCAACCATTTGTTCACAAGGATTACAGCCACGACGCCGAACAGGATGGCTAGCCCTAGAGCGATAACGGTGCCGTACTTTTTCATGGATACCTCCTCAACGCTTTAACCGATATGGGTGCCGAATCAGAACCTCAAGTCTCTCCGCAGGTCGATAGAACTTCCTTTTCCTTATGAAGACATCGCAATGCCATCTCAGTGGACGTTTGCGAATAAAATTCATGGTCATGTGCCCAGCAGTTTCAACAGTCCGCCCCAACTTATAAAAGCGTAATACCCAAAGGCGATTGCAGCCGCATAGGGAAAACGAAGGGTTTGTCGGGGGACGTCTTTTAAACTGCCGGTCGGCAAAAGTCCTGCACGAAGCGAATGGATCCAGAGCAGGCAAGTTTTTCGCAACTCAGGTGCGAAAACGCATTGCAGCAGTCCCATGACGCCACCCCAGAGCGCTGTGTAAATAAACACCTGTAAAATGTTTCCGGCACCCAGCAAGGCGCCGAGTACGGCCAGGGCCTTGACATCGCCGGCCCCCATGCCTCCCATGAGGAATGGAATGAGAAAAAAGGCCATGCCGGCCAGCAGTCCGAAAAATGCGAACTTAAGGCCCGGCAATCCACTTTGATATCCGTGATAAACAAAGGCAAATAGCAGCCAGGCCAGGTTGAAAAGATTGGGGATTCTCGAAAAGAGGGTGTCGCTGGCGCAAATCAGAAAAAGGAAAGAGGAGACAGACAACATGACCAAATCCGCTCTTTGCTGGTGGATGAAGTACAGAGCGAATAACATGGCGACAGCTCCGGTAGTGTATCTGGGAATGTCTTGGCTGCCACGATAGGTCATGTTGCTGTCTCCCCTCTGAAAACTAAACGCCTCTCATATGCACACCAAATCAAAAGCGAACAATTTGTTAGCTGTCAGGCAGACGGTCAGCAATGTTCTGGAAGGTGTTGTTAACTTTGTTGCCCAGAAGGGTAATGGCGACAATCGAAACAATGATGATCAGTGCAAGCATGACGGCGTATTCGGTGGCGGTGGCTCCCTCTTCGCTAATCCATAATTCTTTAACCTTCTGCAGCATTTTGTTCATCCTTTGCCTCCTTTGCTTGGATATGCCCCGCCGATGCCGTCGAGAATGACGATGCGGCAGGTGGTTTGCCAATAAGCCCTTGTGGGCTGTCGAATGCTGGAGTTTGGTAAGAACAAATTTTATTTCATGCCAGGTTGCGTTTGTTGTGCCCGGGTATCGCTAATGAGTTCTTTTGCTTTAAGGGTATCGGGGATATTTAAGGTGTCAAGGTGGTTGAAAACAGGTTATTTTTCGATAATTAATCCTTGTGGATTAAATAAAGATATTGTTGCTGTAGGGGGGTAGGAGGAGGTGGCGAGTTGGATCGGTTTTGTTAGAGTTGTTAAGAGAGATTAAATGACCTATTGAAAATGGGCGAGGGGGCCACCCGATGCAACTGTTGCGTTTTGCGGTCGTTGGATTGATGAATACTCTGATCGATTTCGGGGTGCTGAACGGCTTGCTATGGCTGGACGGCTACTCCATCGGGTGGCAACTGTTCGTCTACAATGCCCTGGCTTTTTCGGCAGCCAACGGCAACAGCTATTTGCTGAATAAGTGGTGGACATTTGGTGACTCGCGACCGGTCAGTTCGGGCCAGGTCGGGTTATTTTTCTTCCTGACGCTGGTTGGTATGACCATCAACTCCTCTATCGTGTTTTTCCTGACAACGTCTAGCTGGTTCCCTCAAACGGTTGCTGCCTCCATCTGGGTCAACCTGGCTAAAGTGGTTGCCACCTTGGCCAGCATGATCTGGAACTACTGCAGTTATCGATGGTGGGTATTCGATGCCCGGCCCCCTGGTCATTCGCACAGAACCATTCCCCGGTCGGCAAATCCATCATATTTTTCCTGATACTCCAAATGACTATCTGTCCTATCTCTTCGCTGCTGCCGACTTGCCCATTGCGGCGGTCTGGCGGTTTGGTATGCTTTAGCAAAATCTAAAACAGATGGCGTCACTAAAAGTCCACCCGACGCGTTACTGCTTTGTTTCAGGACTTCGACATACGAGAGGTATGCCTTCGGCCCTGAAAAAACTCCAAGTTTTGAAGAACGAAATTCCGCTTAGCAATTCAACGTAATTAATTTTGCGAATACATCAAAACAGCCAATGAGGCGGTCTTTTACCGGAGGCATGTCATGACCAGAATCAATAATTTTATAGCTGGTGAATGGGTTTTGCCGATCAGTGGCGAGTTTGCAGAAAGCATCAATCCCGCGCGAACATCGGATGTGGTGACGCGTTATCCCCTGTCCGCCAAAGCCGATGTTGACAGGGCCGTGGCCGCTGCTCGGGAGGCCTTTCCGGCCTGGCGGAGCCTGCCGGCTCCGCGGAGGGCTGAAATTCTGTACCGAGCTGCCGAAATGCTTCAGCAGGGCAAAATTGAATTGGGAAAGACCGTAACCCGTGAAATGGGGAAGGTCCTTTCGGAAGGTCTCGGCGATATTCAGGAAGCCATCGATATGGCCTATTATATGGCCGGTGAAGGGCGGCGCCTGATTGGCGAGACCGTACCGTGCGAGCTGGCCAATAAGGATGGTAAATCGATCCGTGTGCCTCACGGCGTTTTTGCTCTGATTACGCCCTGGAACTTTCCTGTGGCGATACCGGTATGGAAGATTTTTGCTGCCCTGATCTGCGGTAATACCGCTGTCTTCAAGCCGTCATCAGACAGCCCTTATTGTGCCGCTCTTCTGGTGGAAATACTTGAAGAGGCAGGATTGCCGCCCGGGGTTCTCAACCTTGTTATGGGGGCCGGTCAGCAGGTCGGACAGTATCTGGCAATGCACCCGGAGGTAGATGGCATATCCTTTACCGGATCCTGCGCGGTCGGTGAATCCCTCGCCCGGGAAGCTGCCGCCTTGCATCGGCCCATCGCCATGGAGATGGGAGGCAAAAACGCCATTTTGATTCTCGACGACGCCGATCTGGATCTGGCGTTGCACGGCGTTTTATGGGGTGCTTTTGGCACCACCGGGCAACGATGTACTGCAGCCAGTCGCATCATAGTCGAACAGGGGGTATACGATCGTTTTCTTAGCCGCCTGGTCGATGCCGCCTGCGCTTTGCGATTGGGGGACGGATTGCAGCAGGAAACCGATGTCGGGCCGCTTATCAACGAACAGGGGCTGAACAAGGTCCTGAATTATATTCGGATCGGTCAGGAAGAAGGGGCCGAAATGCTGTGCGGCGGGGTAAGGGCTGATGAAGGAGCTTTGCAGGAGGGATATTTCCTCAAGCCGACGGTTTTTGCCAAAGCGCGTCCTGAGATGCGTATCGTTCAGGAGGAAATCTTCGGCCCGGTGGTGGCGGTTATGTCCTGTGCCGACTACGAAGAGGGCGTTCGCCTGGTGAACCAGAGTCGCTATGGGCTTTCTTCCTCGATATATACGCAGAACGTCAATTATGCCGCCAGGGCTGAACAGGATATCGATAGCGGCCTGGTTTATGTCAATGCCAGTACGATCGGAGCAGAAATTCAGCTTCCTTTTGGCGGTTTCAAGCATTCGGGGTCCGGTCATCCCGAAGCCGGGGGACGCATGGGCGCCATCGATTTCTTTTCCCGCATCAAGGTTGTCTACCGAGATTTCAGCGGCCGCCTCCAGAAGGCCCAAATCGACGAGGAGCCCCGGTGAGTTCGGCAATGAGTGCCGGCCAGCGTCACAAAGTGGTGATCATGGGGGCTGGCGGGCGCGATTTTCATAATTTCAATATTCTTTATCGACACCGCTCCGATGTTGAAGTGGTGGCGTTTACGGCAGCCCAGATCCCTTTTCAGCACGGACGCTGCTACCCTCCGGAACTCTCCGGTCCTCTCTATCCTCAGGGTATACCGATCGTCGACGAAAAAGAGCTGCCGGTGTTGCTGGCCGCTCGGGACGTCGAGGTAGTGTTTTCCTACAGCGATATCTCCCACCAGCAATTGATGACTATTGCCTCCCGGGTGCTTGCCCTCGGTAGTGTGTTCAGCCTTCCTGCTCCTGAACAGACCATGTTGCCGGCCAAGGTTCCTGTGGTGTCTGTTTGCGCGGTGCGCACCGGTTGCGGCAAAAGCCCACTGGTTCGTTTTATTTGCAAGCTGGCCCTCCAATCGGGAAGGCGACCTGTCGTTGTTCGTCATCCTATGGCTTATGGTGAGTTGAAGGGCAGGGGGGTGCAACGGATAGCCGTCGATGAAGATCTGCAGGGTTCTGGATGGACCCTTGAGGAAAGGGAAGAGTTTGAGCCGTTGCTGGCGCTGGGGATTGTTGTCTTTTGCGGTGTCGACTACCAGAGGATTCTGCGGGAAGCCGAACAGGCTGGGGACTTTATTATCTGGGACGGGGGCAACAACGATACCCCGTTCTTCTGCCCGGATCTTCAGTTGGTGGCGCTTGATCCGCTGCGGGCAGGGGATGAAGTGTATTATTATCCCGGGATGGTAAATCTGCAGAAGGCGGATGTGCTTGTTATTAACAAGGTCGATGAAGCCAGCGTGGATCAATTGAAGACAGTGCGCAACAACATACGGGATTATAACCCGCAAGCTCAGGTCATCGAAGGTCGCTTGGATGTGACGCTCGATAATCCTCAATGCCTGAAGGGCAGGCGGGTTGTGGTGATTGAAGACGGGCCTACCGTCACCCATGGCGGCATGTCCTATGGCGCTGGTATGGTTGCGGCACGCCGTTATGGTGCTGCCGAAATCGTTGATCCGCGTCCTGCGGCCAAGGGGAGTTTACGTACTGTTTATCAGGATTGGCCCCACCTGGATGCCGTACTCCCGGCTATGGGGTACAGCAGAGAACAGCTAGACGATCTTCGCCGGACTCTTGAGTCGATTGACTGCGAGCTGATCGTATCAGCCACGCCCGTCGATCTCTGCCGCCTGCTCCGTCTGAACAAGCCTCTGCATCAGGTTCACTATGAATTTGTGGAACTAAAGGTTCACAACCTCGAACGGTGCATTCTTGACTGGCTGGATGAAAATATCGGCCCTTGATTGTATTGAGTCCAACCTTGCTCCCATATCAGTCTTGTCTGTGCAGGGGCATATTAAATTCTGCTTGACAGTTGTTGGCAAGAAGGTAGGATACATCGACTCGTTATTTCAATGTTGCCGGTGGCTTGTCGGAGACCTTTTCATGGTGAATCTAAACGTCGAGTTCCATTCCCAGACTCTCATCGATGCGGCCCAGCAACTGTGCGTTGCAGCACGTACAGCGCCCAAGGCGAGAGGTAAAGATCTGTTGGTGACGGCTATTGTCAGTGGAGCCGACAAAACCCGCCTGGCCAATACCATGCGGGACATTGCCAAGCGCGACGGAGTGGCTTTTTTCGAACGCGACGCCCAGAATGTCGAGGATTCGCCGGTGGTTGTTCTGATCGGCACCCGCAAGGATGTGATCGGTCTGCCCCATTGCGGATTCTGCGGGTTCGAAGATTGTCAGGCCCTGAGCAAATCCAGTGGCGTCTGTGCGTTTAATAGTGGTGATCTCGGGATCGCGCTGGGGTCGGCTGTCAGTCGTGCCGCTGATCTACGCCTTGACAATCGCATTATGTATTCCGCCGGTAAGGCTGCTGTTGAGTTGCAATTGCTTGGATCTGAGGTGGTCATTGCCTACGGCATCCCCTTGTCAGCCAGCGGTAAAAATATTTTTTTCGATCGTAAGTAGCGTTTCTTGCATGGAAGAGTTGTTTGACATTGTCGACGATCAGGACCGGGTTATCGGCCAGGCGCCTCGTTCAGCCTGTCATGGCAATCCGGGTTTGATTCACCGGGTGGCCCATGTGCTGGTTTTCAACAGCGCGGGGCAATTGCTATTGCAGAAGCGGTCCAGGTCCAAGGATGTTCAGCCCGGCAGGTGGGACACCAGCGTTGGCGGCCATCTCGACCCTGGAGAGGACTATCTTTCAGGTGCGTTGCGAGAGATGGCCGAAGAGCTGGGAATTGTTGATCAGACTCTTGAGTTCATGTACTCATACCCGCATCGCAATGATTTCGAGTCGGAAAATGTTTCTTCCTTCTGGGTAAGTTACGATGGGCCTGTTTTGTACGATAGAGAAGAGATCGAGACAGTCTCTTTTTTCTCTGTCGAAGAGATTGCCCAAATGATAGGCAGCGACGTTGTGACCCCAAATTTTAAGCATGAGTGGGTATTGTTCCTCCAGTGGGCTGAAGAGCATGGAGGTCTTGAGTCGCTTATTTCTGCGGTTTGACAGGTCCCTCACGGCAAGTTGCCCCGTCTGATGGACCTCCTTTTCTGAGTATGTCATCCATGACTACTCCCGTTTTTTTCGGCAAGTGCCCAAAAAACCGGCACTAGTGGTCCGCGGGTGGTTAAAAGATAGGCAGATTGTGTTTTTTGGTCCGATGTCTGACACGGAAGACGCTTTCCCTGCTCTTAAATAGTCGTTTTAATTCAAGCTCTTAGCCGATTGTGTCCGGCTGGCTATTCGTTTTGGCAAGGGAATTGCTCATGCCAACGGAGTACTGCTGACAGAAGATATCTAGGCTTAGCCTCGTGTCGAGGAACATTTTTCAAGGATAGAAGGCCGGGCTGAGTTGATAAGACCAGTCCTTCTTTTGCCTATTTATTATTCCGGAGGAAAGACGAATGAAAAAAGTTGAAGCAATCATCAAGCCTTTCAAGCTCGATGAGGTTAAAGAGGCGCTGAGTGAGAGTGGTATCCAAGGGATCACTGTCAGCGAGGTAAAAGGTTTCGGCCGTCAGAAGGGACATACCGAGCTGTATCGCGGCGCCGAATACGTAGTCGATTTCATCCCCAAGATTAAAATGGAAATTATCGTTCAGGACGATATGGCCGCCAAGGTGGTTGAGGTGATTACCGAGGCTGCCCGTACCGGTCGTATCGGCGACGGCAAGATTTTCGTCTCGAACATCGAGGAAGTAGTTCGTATCCGTACCGGCGAATCCGGTGTGGATGCTCTGTAATGCAGCAAGCTTTTGAAGCCGGGGCCTAGCCGCCGGGTATGGTTCTGAAAACGTCTTAAAACCAAAGGAGCAACCAAATGACGCCAAAAGAGGTAATTCAGTTTGCCAAGGACAACAATGTCCAGATGGTCGATTACAAGTTTCTGGACTTTGTAGGTATCTGGCAGCACTTCACCACCCCGGTGAGCGAACTCGAAGAAGAGGTATTTGAAGACGGTCTCGGTTTTGACGGTTCTTCCATCCGTGGTTGGCAGCCTATCCACAACAGTGATATGGCAATCGTTCCCGATCCTACCACTGCTATGATCGACCCCTTCGTCGAGATGACCACTCTGAGTCTGATCTGCAACATCTACGATCCGATCACCAAGGAAGGTTACTCGCGCGATCCCCGTTACATCGCCCAGAAGGCCGAAGCCTACCTGAAGTCCACCGGCATTGGCGATACCGTTTTCTTCGGCCCCGAGCCGGAATTCTTCGTTTTCGAAGACGTACGCTACGCCTCCAGCTGCAACCAGTCCTTCTACAGCGTCGACACCACCGAAGGTATCTGGAACACCGGCCGCGAAGAATACCCCAACCTCGGCTACAAACCGCGCCACAAGGAAGGTTACTTCCCCTGCGCCCCGACCGACTCTCTTGTCGGCCTGCGTAACGAAATGGTTCAGGTGCTGCAGAGCGTTGGTATGCACATCGAGTGTGCTCACCACGAAGTGGCCACCGGCGGTCAGTGCGAAATCGACATGCGTTTCGATTCCCTGGTCAGCATGGGCGACACCCTGCAGTGGTTCAAGTACATCATCAAGAACGTGGCTGTGAATAACGGCAAGACCGTTACCTTCATGCCCAAGCCTCTGTTCGAAGACAACGGCAGCGGTATGCACTGCCACGTTTCGATCTGGAAAGACGGCGAAAACACCTTCGCCGGCGACGGCTATGCCGGCCTGTCCAAGAACGCCCTGTACTTCATCGGCGGTATCATCAAGCACGCCAAGGCACTGTGCGCCTTCACCAACCCCAGCACCAACTCCTACAAGCGTCTGGTGCCCGGTTTCGAAGCGCCGGTTAACCTGGCCTACTCCGGTCGTAACCGTTCCGCCGCTCTGCGTATCCCGACCACTTCGAACCCCAAGGCGAAGCGTGTCGAGTACCGTACTCCCGACCCCTCCTCCAACGGCTACCTGTGCTTCTCCGCCATCCTCATGGCCGGTCTGGATGGCATTGAGAACAAGCTGGATCCGGGCGAGCCTCTGGATAAGGACCTCTACGCTCTGCCTCCCGAAGAGCTGGCCGAAATCCCCTGCGTTGCCGGCAGCCTCGGCGAAGCTCTCGAAGCCCTCAAGGCTGACCACGATTGGCTGCTCAAGGGCGATGTCTTCACCGAAGACGTTATCGAGAAGTGGATCGAGTACAAGACCGACGCCGAAGTCAACCCGGTTCGCATGCGTCCGGTTCCCGAAGAGTTCGCTCTTTACTTCGACTGCTAAAATACGGTCGTTGTTTAAAAAAAAAGCCCCCGGTCCTCGGACCGGGGGCTTTTTTTATATGGTTTATAATTGTGAAATCTAGGAGCCTGTCGGTCAGCAAGCGTGTTGTTCGACAAAGGTGCGTACCTGGTCGGTTGCCGCATCAATGATTTCGCAACGGCTGGGTCGCTGCTCGATATCCTGAAGGGATTCAGGCATAGCGGGAGGGATGCCGATAGCTTCCTCGACTGCAGCGCCGAATTTGGCGGGATGAGCGGTGGCCAGGCAGATCAGGGGACATTCGCCGCCGGTCTGTTCCATTCCCACTTTGACGCCGATGGCCGTATGAGGATCGAGCACATAGCCCGTGTCCTTGTAAAAATCGCGAATGGTCGCCAGGGTTTCGCTGCGGTTGGCCGCGCCGCTGAGGAAGTCTGCGGCCACACGTTTTTGCAGGGATGAATCGAAGGTCAAGCTGCCGGTGCCGGCAAAATCGGCCATGGCCTGGCGAACCCTTGCAGCATCGCCGTCGAGCAGATAGTAGAGATAGCGCTCAAAATTGCTCGCCAGTTGAATATCCATCGAGGGTGCCGGTGTTTCAACCACATCGGCGATGGAGTAATCGCCGCGGCTTACGAAACGGGACAGGATGTCGTTTTCGTTGGTGGCAAGGATCAGGCGGCGAATAGGCAGGCCCATGCGCTTGGCGATGTAGCCGGCGAAGATATCGCCAAAATTGCCGGTCGGCACTGAAAAGTAAACCTCCTGGCAGCCGGTTTGTTTCTGCACCCGGCCGAATGCGTAAAAATAGTAAACCACCTGGGCAAGAACCCGAGCCCAGTTGATAGAGTTTACCGCCCCTAGTGACAGGCGTGATTTAAAATCCAGGTCACCGAAAACCTCTTTGACAATGCGTTGTCCGTCATCGAAGGTGCCGCGAATAGCCAGGTTGAAAACGTTCGGGTCGGTAACCGTGGTCATCTGCAGTTCCTGGATGGGGGAGACCTTCTGATGGGGGTGAAGGATGAAGATGTTGATGTTCTCCTTGCCGCGCACGCCATAGATTGCGGCGCTGCCGGTGTCCCCTGAGGTTGCGCCGAGGATGTTCATTTTCTCTCCCCGTTCCCGCAGCAGATATTCGAACAGGTTGCCGAGAAACTGCAGGGCGACATCCTTGAAGGCCAGTGTGGGGCCGTGGAATAGTTCGAGAATGTAAAGACCGTTCTGGTGCACTATCGGAGTGACTTCCTCATGGCTGAAGGTGCTGTAGGAGCGGTCGATCAGATCCTTCAGGTCGGCGGAAGGAATGCCTCCGGCAAACAGGGAAATGATCCGCATGGCCAGTTCCGGATAGGCCAGTTTGTTCAGTGCCGCAATATCTCCGGCAGTCAGGGTAGGAATCGATGCGGGCAGCAGCAAGCCGCCGTCGTCGGCGAGACCCATCATGACGGCCTCTTTAAACGATATGTCCTGAATTTGCCCGCGAGTGCTGATATATTGCATCGGTTGGTCTTCTCCTCAACATCGATTGGTATTAATGACAATAGCTTTGACTGGTGCGCATCATAACAGTTAAACTGCCGAAATGAAATAGCAGGCTCGGCCTAGAGAACTATTTTTCGCTACCGTGACACTGGCTCGGATCCCGTTTGACAGTGCGACAATCTGAGGGTTTAATACGTGCAGTACTCTTCTTTGAAATGGCCTTGCCGCATCGGGGTGATCTCCGATACCCATATCGGTGATGTCTGGGGCGGCGATACCCTTATAGCTGCTCTCCAAAAAGAACAATTCCACGATGTGGACCTGATTCTACATGCGGGGGATATGGTTGATCCGGAAATCCTGTCGCTTTTTACCACCTGTCCAGTGCTGGCGGTTAACGGCAACATGGATCCGGTTGCATCTGGCTTGCCCATGCGACGGGTTATTGCAACGGGCCCCTTTCGTCTTGGACTTATCCACGGCTGGGGTTCCCCCCGTGGGTTGGAACAAAGGTTGTTAAGGGAGTTTGCCACTGAAAATATCGACTGCCTGGTTTATGGTCACAGCCATATTCCCGATTGTCGCCGGCAGGATGGGCGGCTGCTTTTTAATCCCGGCAGTCCTACCGATCGGCGAGGTGCGCCGTTTCATTCTGTTGGTTTATTAGAGGTTAACGACACCATTCAGGGGCGTATTATCGCTCTGGATTGAGTTCGGGCCGGGCATGGAGTCGCAGGTTGTATGACTGCAAGAACTGGCGGTGGTTGGAACGTTATCGACGAAGTTGCAAGGGAGGATTCATGGTAAAGCATCTGTGGGCACCCTGGCGGATGAGCTATCTACAATGCAAGGACGATAGTTGCGAGGACTGTGTTTTTTGCATTGACGGGAAAAACGGTGAGGACAGTGAACGACTGGTGCTGCATCGCGGTCGCCTGGCCTTTGTCATGATGAACAAGTTTCCCTATACCAATGGTCATCTTATGATCGCCCCTTATCGACACATTGCTGATATTGATGATATCGATGACCAGGAAATGCTGGAAATGCACCAGCTGTTGAAGTTGTCCAAAGGAGCTCTCGAGCGCTACTGTCGCCCCCAGGGCTATAATGTCGGCATGAATATCGGTCGCATAGCCGGAGCCGGGATCGCCGATCATCTGCATCTCCACCTTGTCCCGCGTTGGGCGGGAGACACCAATTTTATGCCGGTATTTGCCGAAGTGCGCGTGATTCCGCAACATCTGGAGGAAACCTATCGATTATTGGCCGAGTGTTTTGCCGAACTGACGAGCGACCAATGACGGATAGAAGGCTGTTGCAAAACAACCTGCGGGGTCCATGGCTGGGGGGGATCAAGGATGGTTTTGTAATTGCTTGATTTTCTGAGCAGCTTTAAACTTGGTTTTCGACTTGCAGAGTTAAAAAAGGCCATAGAGGGAGTTTTTCAACAACCTGACAGGTTTTCCAACAGCTTTGTCGGTCTGCTGGAACTTCGCCCGATTTGTGATAACCTGAGCCATTAGCAAGGTAAGAAAGGATTTATTGTTATGATGGAATACTTCCACCAGGGCGGCCCCCTTATGTGGCCGATCCTGCTTTGTTCAATTCTTGCTTTGGGTATTTTTCTGGAAAGGCTTTGGAGCTTTTTTCGCCTTAATCGCGGTTCCCGTGAGCTGGTTAAAGAGGTGGAGGAGCTGGTTGTCAAACAGCGCCTCGACGAAGCCGTTATCGTCTGTCAGCGATATGGCACCCCTTTGGCGCAGATTCTACTGGCAGCCTTGCGGGCTAAAGGGCGCAGCCGGGATCAAATCAAAACTGCCGTCGAAGAAGCCGGCAGCCGCGAATCTGCTCCGCTGGAACGCTATCTCGGCCTGCTCGGCACCATCGCCACCATCTCTCCGTTGCTCGGACTGTTGGGTACCGTGCTTGGCATGATCGAAGCGTTCACAGTTATTGCCACCCAGGGCATGGGGACACCTGCGACCCTCGGTGGCGGTATTTCCGAGGCCCTGATCACCACTGCCGCCGGACTATCAGTGGCTATTCCCGTAATTCTGCTGCATAAGTACTTGACCAGCCGGCTCGATCGTATCGTACTGGAAATGGAAGCCAGTTCCCTCCGGCTTGTCGATCTGTTGGGAGGCTGATCATGGCTTTCCTGCGCAAAAAACGGGAAGCACCCAAGGTTGAACTGACTCCGATGGTCGATGTGGTCTTTCTGCTGCTGATCTTTTTTATGATCTCCACCACCTTTGTTGAAACGCCGGGTATCAGCGTCAAGCTGCCCGAGTCCTCGAGCCAGAAACGACTGCAGGATATTAAGGAGATCAAGGTATATCTATCCAAAGAAGGGGATATCTATCTCGGAAAGGATCCTGTCGATCTGGCTGAACTGCGACGGCGACTTCGCCAATATGGGCAACAACAGGCCACCGATATGACCTTTCTGCTATT
>ENA-ORCT01000334-ORCT01000334.1-marine-metagenome-genome-assembly--contig:-NODE-334-length-23876-cov-3.677760_pt1 | contig 23876 bp, 21 predicted proteins | sample MGYA00248632_ERZ508511 | MGnify/ENA primary metagenome ERZ508511 (study PRJEB26182, sample SAMN06268839) | marine metagenome | isolation source: Tt an P1-techrep anaerobic enrichment on pine from sediment...
TGTGCTATCCGGCGGCCTGCTACCGGTTGCTCGGCGACTGGCTGCAGCTGAGCGAGGCCCGCATCGAAGCCGATGGGGCGGGACTGCTGCAGGGAGCCGGGCAGCTCAGCTCAACGCTGGCGGATTTCCTCACGGCGGAAAACTTCGCCGCGGTATGGGACCGCCTGGCGGCTAACCATCCCAGACCCGAGGCGCGCCGCAAGGCCTTTCACGACTGGTTCGACGGCCTCAAGACCACTCGCCTGATCCACCATTTGTGCGCCGGCCCCTACCCCCGTTGCCAGCCGCAGCAGACCGTGCCGCTCCTGCTTAAAGCAGCCGATCTGCCCTCCGCAAAGGATTCCGGCGAGCAGCTGACCATTTTACGCCGCCAGCAGGGGGCCTTACCCTAGCTCAACCCGGATTCCCCATGAAAACCTCCTCGGCAACCGTCGCTTGCACGCCATCTCAAGCAGCGTTCGCTCCTTGCGCTTGACTTAACCTGACATACACTTACAGTTTTGTGACGAGGCCATACATAAACGCGGGTTAAGCGACCGAAAAACATAATGTTTGCCTGCCCTGTGAAAATATTGTAACGTGTGGGAAGATAATCACCGGCAGCGACACGAACAAGGGATACCCTATGAGTGAAGAACAAGAACTAAGTCAGGAAGCCCAGCGTCGCAAACATTTGCGTTCGCCGATGATCGTTCTGAACGTGGTCAACGCTGGTGGCAGCAAAAGCTTTTTCGGCTACGGCAAAAACATCAGCCGTGGCGGAATGTTTATCGCCACCGTCAACCCCCGTGAGCCGGGCACCCGCTTCCGACTGGAAATTCCCCTTCCCGCACCGGTTCTCAAGGTCGTGCAATGCGAATGCGAGGTGGTCTGGCACCGCCAGTTCAGCAAAGGTTCGACCCTGGAACCCGGCATGGGCCTGAAATTCCTCGACCTTCCCGAGGATGAAGCCGACACCATCGACAGCTGGGTGCGCCACCATAAGGGCTGATACCTACAACCGTTCTTTTACTCCCAAAACAAAACCCCGCCAGAATACGGCGGGGTTTTGTTTTGGGAGTATCCGGAACTATTTCGCCACCCTCCCCCGTGGCACCGTCAGGTCGGTGGATAGCCGGTTCTTGGCCATATCCGCCAACATCATGCCCAGCATGATTTTTACCTCTTCGGGCGAGCCGGTGTACTGGGCCGCGTCGCTCCCTTCGCCGGTCACGATAACCGTCTGCGGCACCTTTCTTTCCGCCCAACCCCGGGCGATCTTTTCCGCCACCTTTTCGATTGTCGCCAGTTTCATTTCCAGGGCGCCGTCCGCTTCCAGCACCTTGCGCTTTTTGTAGGCCTCGGCATCGGCGGCGATCTTGACCTTTTCAGCCAGTTCTTTTTCCTTCAGCTTCAGAATCCGGGCTTCCTGCAGGGCGATCTCCGCTTCCTTCTTGGCCGTCTCGGCGGCGATCAGCTTGGTGATCTGGGCCTTTTCCTGGTCGACCCGGATCTGCGCCTTGGCCGCCTCGCCTTCGGCGATGATCTTCTGTTTTTCGTACTCGGCCCGTTTCGCCTCCTGCTTCTTCACCGAGGCCTGAGCAGCAGCATCCCGCTGCAGGGCCAGCATATCCTTGAACTTCTGTTCCGGATCGACGTTGGAGACGTTGGACTGGCTGACGATGATCTGGTAATCGACCAGGGCGGTCGGCTTGCGGGTAATCTCCCCGGTGTTTGGATCAATCATCTTCTTCACTTCGTAACGCACCATCTGCGATTGGTCGATCACCCGGTCGACCTCGGCGTCGGCGATCTTGGCCTTGCCTTCCGGGCGGATTTCCTTGATGTCCAGAATATAGGTGCCATAGCGCAGCTGGTCGAGAATGGCATTCTCAAACTCGCCGCCCTTGCCGGCAATGTAATCCTGGGCGGTCATGGTACGGGCAGAGTTGCGCACCACCTCGCGCAGCACCGGAATCAGAGTGGAGTTCTCCAGGTTGTCCTGGGTGCGATAGGCCAGGGCCATTTCCAGAAACTTATCGGTGGCAGTGGGCAACTGAAAGCGAGCCGTCACTTCAACGTCGGCCACCACGGCATCGGTAAAACGCGCCTGGATGGGCGGGATGGAAGCGGATACCGAGGAGTCCTTGCCCCGGGCTGCCTTGACGGTGATGAACTTCTTGAAGGGAATGGCGCTGCCCCAGAACTTGAAATGATAACCGGGCGTCGTTTCGCCGATCTGGGTGCCAGTCGGATACTGCACCAGGTAGTTGAAACCCGGCTCGGCGTAGTAAATGGCGCCGTTCATCAGCATGACGCAGATGCCAGCCAGGGCGATGCAGAGGGCCAGCCATAGCGAGAGGCCAGCGCGTCCCGGCCGAACCGGCGCATCGCCAGTGCCCGATTCACGCCAGAGCTTCATTGCCTTGCGGTGACGTTTATTGACAATGACGGACGGAATGAGGTACCCGGCGACAGCCCCGCAAATGATCAGTAACCCCGCGAGCGAAAAGATAAAATTCAACATCGTCCCTCCTTGAAAAGGCAGAAAAAAACCAGAGAACCCGAACTAAATAGCAATTATTCTGCCAAGTTATGTGAGAACTCGGACAGAACCAACAAATTGGAAACAGCACGAAGAAACCTCACTTGGCCAGCCATATTGTGTAATACTGTCGGGAAACTTCAGGAAAAGTCTCGCAAGGCGGGGGACTCAGTTGGCGGCGGCCACCTCGTTGATAACTTTCCGCAGCAGGCTCAGCGGTGCCGGCTTGGAAAGCAAAACAGCCTCCGTCGACTCAATGAAACGACAATATTCAGGGTTGCTGGTGGCGGAAAAGAAGACAAAACGTTTTCCCAGCTCGGGATCCATCTCCAGCGCCTGCTGATACAGCTCGATGCCGTTGAGATTCGGCATTTCCACATCCGAAATCACCACGTCGAAGTGGCCTTCCCGAATTTTCTCCAGCCCCTTCGCACCATCCTCGGCAAGCACCACTTCCGCCTCGGTCTCGGCCAGGCTCTTGATCAGGTTGGCAATCGCCGGGTCGTCTTCTACCACCAGAATGCGTTGTTTCCACACCGGACGCAGTCGTCCGATTTTCTGCAGAATGCGATCACCCCAGGAAAAAGAAGATATAAAGGTTTCAATGTCCAGCCGGTGATGGTCGATTTCAGCCACGGCCTTCTGCAGCTCCCGGCCTTGCCCTTTGAGGGTATCCACCACATAGAGAAACATCTCGTTCCATTCGGAAAATTCGGATTCAGCGATGACGCCCAGCATCGCCGCCTTCGTCAGGTTGCCGCTCTTGAGCATGGCATGGCCACGGCTAAAAGGGTTTTCAACGCTTTGCCGAGTGGTCTCGTCGAGTTCAAAACAAGCTTCGGCCATTCCCTCCCATACTATACCGTCGGCCGCCCTCGACAGCAGTTCAATATGTTCTTCTTCCTCCTCAGCCAAATGCTTCAAAAACAGGGCAAACTCTTTATCCGATGCAAAAACAACTGCAGCCTGCGCATATAAAATGGCGGCCCTGCTCTCGACGCTCGCCAACCAGTCCACAATATCTTTCATCGCAGTATTTCTCTCCATCTTCTTCAATGATTGGCCTCTTTTCCGCCACTACATTTTTTTCCAAGTCGGCAAATCCCCTTCAACAGGGGTGATTCGGCTGCCCTTCAAAATATCTTAAATTGTACCAAAGTTCCGGCTAGCCAAGAACTTTAAGATTTAAACAACAAACAGCTCCAGCGGGACGGCTTGTCCGGCGGCACGGTCGAAAAGCAAAACCCTCCGAAGCGGGCTTCTGCGTTTAGTCCGCTAAGCGTACAGGGCAAGAGCTGTCCATTTGAGCGTGCCAATTGCGTCGGTCTGACTTCCCCCCACGCACGGTTTCCTGACGGAGAATGGTGGTAGTAAGCCCAAGGTGACTTGACACCTCCACTTGCTCAACTATCTTTAAATTCGTATTCCCGCAGCGCCCCAAATCCTGCGTCGACCCACGAATGAAGGTTAAAGGCTGAGCAAGACAGGGATATATAACGCCTGAAACTTTTTCGGCCAGGCCGAAGAAGACATTTCGCTTCAAACGGACATATCGTTGCTGAGAGGAATCGGTGGTATGGCTCAGCAATTAACCCCAAACAGCGAACAAGAAAAGGAGACCGCCATGGGAACTCATTTCATCACTGACGATTGCGTCGCCTGTGGAGCATGTGAGCCCGTCTGTCCCGTAAGCGCTATCAGTACCGGTGAACCGCTGTATATCATCGACCAGGGGGCCTGCACCGATTGCGGAGAATGTGACGATATCTGTCCGGTCGATGCCATCAAGTGGGAAACAACAGCTGGTTAGACTTCGGCCCTGTAAAAACTGGGCGCCAATGACCATTAATTCTATTGAAATAACAAATCCCCGCCATGCACACAGCGGGGATTTGTTTTTGAGAGATCTTGCCGACAAGCGGCAAAGACCTGGAAATTAGTTAGCGTCCGTGCTGGCGAAAGGTGGTCTTGAATTTGGCGATATCGTCCTCTACCTCTTTTCGGTTACGCTCGTAGACGATCTCCCGCCCCAGCACCGAACCGGCGTAGGCCCTACCGTTGGGGGTTGGTAGCAGCTCGCAGCGCACGCTGTTTTCACCTTCGCCGATCAGTACCTTGATCCGCTCGGGGCGTTTCTCGATCACCTGCACGCTCACCACCTGGTCGGTTTCCGTCACCCGTACCTTGATCTTCTCGTTAGACATCAATCCCTCCATCAGTGTCAGGTTTATTTGATTTTAAAGGACACTCCTAAAATCTATTCGATATCACCAACTCACTCAAGGGCAGCTGGCCGGGCTTGGGCCAGATGTCCTTGATCTTCTTACCCACCGCTATCATCGGCCCTATGACGTGATCGTCGGGCAGGTTGATCAGTTCGGCGACCTTTTCGATCTCGAAACCGATCATCGGACAGGAATCGTAGCCCATCGCCTTGGCCGCCAGCATGATGTTCTGCATGGCCATGCCGATGGAGCGCTGCGCCTCGTCCCGCTGCAGCCACTCCCGGCCTTCATGGAAAGGCCCCATCCAGTCGACCAGCATATCGGCAACCTCCTTGGGCGCGTTGCGCCAGTAACGCTCGGGCTCCTTGGCCCAAGCCTTTACGTCGGCGGTCATGATGATCAGCAGCGAAGCGTCGGTCATCTGCGCCTGGTCGGGGCTGTACTCGGTGCGGATCTTCCGGCGCAGCTCCGGATCGCGCACGATGACAAAACGCCAGTGTTGAATGTTGAAACTGGTCGGCGCCTGAATCGCGGCCTCCAGCAGTTTGGTCTCTTCTTCCGGCGTCAAGCGATGCTCGGGATCGTAGTGTTTCACCGCCCGGCGCTGATAAATGGCATCGAAAGTGTCCATGCTTGGCTCCTTTGGGCTGGGAGTTCAATTTTTAACAGTATATAGCTTCTGGAGAATCCCGCCCCGTTTTTACGACTGTAAATGCAATTCCCCCCAAAGACTTGACACCTTGACTTGCTCACCTATCTTTAAATTCGCATCTGCCGCATGGTCTCAAATAGACAGTCGCGCCAAGAAATCTCGGCATATTACCTGCAAATAATCTTGGACTACCAACCAGCAAAGGAGAACTGCCATGGGAACTCATTACAGCACTGAAGATTGCATCGCCTGCGGCGCCTGCGAGCCCGTCTGCCCCGCAGGCGCTATCACCCTCGGGGACCCACTCTACATCATCGACCAAGCCCTGTGCACCGATTGCGGACAATGTGACGCAGTCTGTCCCATGTATGCCATCAAGTGGACAAAAACCGGTGGTTAGTGTCCCGTGCGGGTGATAGTGTCAAATAATTCTGAGGCATTTTTGGTTCTGCCCTGGCGCCGCCAACGCAGACCTAGCCATGCGCTAAATCAAATTGACGCAACGCAGGCAGGGCCGAAAAAGACCAGAATTAGAAGTCAGGATTAACCGCACAGGACACTATGCTCTGTTCCGGGCCAAATTTGACCTTTGGCCGCCCCCCCTGTATTATGAAGTGCACAGACGACACCCCGCCAGGGTGTTCCGTTCTGGCCCCGCAAGGAGAATCGCCAAGAACATTGCCCCGTGCGATGCTTCCCAGATCTCCTATCCATTCAGAGTAGCGCTCGATTCTGGGTAAACCACAGAAGCGGGTCGCGGGTCGCTCTGCCCTTTTAGAAATCAAATACACACATTCGGGACGCTGCCATCCGCAGTCGACCACTCACCCCCCTGTTCGCTTTCGTCTGCGGCCTTGATGCAGCTTCGTTCGCGCAATCCTCTTTGCAGGATTGCGCTTTACGTATTTCTATAATCTACCGCCAGACAAGGAGAACCAATGCCAGAAGCATGGGTCGAACAGATTCAAAACCAGGTCGATACCCTCGAGAAACTCGAACAATACATCAATATCAGCGACGAAGAGCGCAAAGCCATTGAGACCATGCGCACCAAATGGGGGACTACGCCCTATTTCGCCGCCCTGATGGACAAGGACGACCCGAGCTGTCCGATCCGGCGCCAGGTGCTGCCCTCGCTGCAAGAGCAGGTCAATGAGTACGGCATGGAACACTACCTGATGTGGAAAGAAAACCGCGAAACCGACGAGGTACGCCCGGACAGCATCGCCCGCCAGTACCACGACCGCGTCGCCTTCACCGTCACCGAGGTGTGCGGCATCTATTGCCGCCACTGTTTCCGCAAGGAACTGGTGGTCGACCAGGATCTGGAGCTGCATTTCGACGTCGACGAAGGCTTGGCCTGGATCGCCGAACACCCCGAGATTCGCGACGTACTGATAACCGGTGGCGACCCGCTGCTGCTTTCGGACCATAAGCTGGAGTACCTGATTACCAAACTGCGCGAGATGCCGCACATCGAGATGATCCGCATCGGCACCCGGTTGCCTATCGTGCTGCCACAGCGAATTACCGAGGGCCTGAAAAAAGCCATAGGCGGCTTCCACAAGGTACCGGTGTGGATCAACACCCAGGTCAATCACCCCAAAGAGATCACCGAAGAGACGGAACGGGCCGTGTACGAGTTGATGAGTTGCGGCATCAATGTCGGCAACCAAGCAGTACTTCTCAAAGGAATCAACGACGACGTGGCGACCTTCAAGGAGCTGCACCAGAAACTTCTGCGCACCCGCATTCGCCCCTACTACGTCTTCTACTGCGAGCCGGCGCCTGGCATCGACCATTTCCGCACCTCGGTGGAAAAAGGCGCCGAACTAATCCGCGACGCTTTGCGCGGCCACACCACCGGACTGGCCCAGCCGATGTACGTGCTGGCCACCAATATCGGCAAGATTCCTCTTATGCCTGACTATTACATTGTCGACAAAGACGAAAAGGAATACACACTGCGCAACTACAAGGGGGCGCTCACCAAGATTCCCAACATGCCGGAGTGATTCACCTGCTGCGCGATCCATCCCGCGACGGTGGGGATGTTGTCCGCTGGACAGTTGTCGTGAAGCATTTGTATGACCACCGCATCAGCCCCCTAACAGAGTAAATCCCCGCCGGAAACCCGGCGGGGATTTTTGTTGAAAGGTGAAGGAAAATCTCCGTTTTCCCTTGGCTCTACTTATCATGGATGTCCCCATTTTTTCCGAACTTGACGGGGTGAAAAAGGGGGATAGAGTGGAAACTGTCAGACCAAGCCTGTAATAGTCCCAAAAACGGCAGGTCCGGAAAAATCCCGCATTGAAGGCATTGAAGGAGATCAGCCATGACCCAAGCGATCCCTGAAGAATTCCACAGCGTAACGTCCTTCCTCATGTTCCGCGATGCGCGCAAGGCCATCGAATTCTACCAACGAGCCTTCGGCGCGGAGGAAATCATGGCCATGCCGAATCCCGACGGCAAAGGGGTGATGCACGCCGAGATCCGCATCGGCGACTCCATCATCATGATGGGCGAGGAGTGCCCCAACCAACCCTGCAAAAGTGCGGAAACCCTCGGCGGCTCGCCAGTCAGCTTCTACCTCTACCTGGAAAACGTCGACCAGGCCTTCGAAACCGCCCTCGCCGCCGGGGCCGAGGTCCAGATGCCCGTCCAGGACATGTTCTGGGGTGACCGGGTCGGGACTGTGCAGGATCCCTTCGGTTACAGCTGGAGCCTCGCCAGCCACACCCGAGACTTGACTATGGAGGAGATCCGCCAGGGAGCACTAGCCGCTTACGCCAAGAGTAAAGAGTCTTGAGCGGCCGGGAAAACAACCAAAAATCCAAAACCGGGACAGATACATTTATTGCTAATCTGTCCCGGCTTTTCTTTCCTATCTGGCGATAGCCTTCAACGCCTTAATCAGCACGGCAGGCTTGTAGATCGAATCGTAAACCGGCAACACTTCCCTATCGGTATCGAACAGCCCATACACCGCCGTCTGCGCACAGCGCACCGAGTACTCGACGGTAAACACGCAATCATCGGGCACTTCGGCGAACTGGCCGAGAAAGGCGAAGTTGGTGGCCCCGGCCGGCAGAACATCGGGGCGATCGCCTTTGGCGCAGGGCATGAAAAGGCTGTCGATAAAGGGCATGGCAACCGGGATGCAGTTAACCTTGCCCGCAGCCACCACCGGCTTCATCAGCTCCTGAATCCTGAGGTGGTACCACAACTCTTCGAGGATCTCCTCGCCATTGCAGGCGGCCATCCTTTTCTTGACGTAATTCCCTTCCTTGTCAGGAAACAGCGCATACCCCCAGAAGACCTTGACCTCGGGCGGCTGGTTGGGGAAATGCGGCTGGCGGGCAATGACAATCGACATCAACCAGTTGGAATCGGTCAGGGTCACCAGGCCGCCGGTACCGCACAGGTTGCCGGAGAAATCCTCCATGTAGTCATGGAAGGTGTCGTCCTGCAGAGTCGCCGTGAACGAGTACCATTTCTGCAGATCGATCCGGTCACTGAACACCCCGGGATTGCCAAACGCCCGGTCCTTTTGCGCGATCTTTTCCCAGAGCAGCCAGGCACCGGAAATGGACTTATCTTTCAACCGCGGCGGCTCGGTCCAGGAACCCCGGTCGCTGCTTTCGGTGATGGAACCGTTGGTGATGAACACGTAGGCGTTGCTGCCGAGGGCGATCGCTTGTTCGACGCCGTTGCCGTCGACGGTGTGCAAGGCCGTGGCGGTCTTGCGGTCAGCGGAGAGGGCGAAATCGATATCGACCACCCTGGTCCGCAAGTGAAAGTGTACGCCCCTTTGCTGCAGATAACGTTGCAGGGGGATGACCACGGAATGGTACTGGTTGTACTTGGTGCGCATGACGCCGCCGAGCCTGGGCATGCCGTCCAACAGGTGAATGAAGCGCCTCATGTAGCGCCGCATCGCCGCCACGCTGCTCCACTTCTGAAAGGCGAACATGGTCGACCACAGAGTCCAGAAATTGGTGTCGAAGAACTCCTCGCCAAACCAGTCCTGGATGCGCAGGTTGTCCAGCGATTTTTCCGCGTTCAGGCTCAGCTTCAAGAGGTCGGCCTGATCCTTCAGGGAGAGGCCGAAGGAGAAGAGATCGATCCGTTTGCCGCCCCTGAGCAACCGGGCCTGGGCATGGGAGACATAACGCGAGCTGAATTCGAAGGACTCGTCTTTGACCGAGACGGCGGGATCATCGTAAGAGGGGATGTGGGACAGCAGGTCCCAGTAACAGACGAAGTGCTCTTCGTGCATGCGACCGCCGCGAATGACAAAGCCGCTTTCCGGATCGCCGCCGCCATCCAGCGCCCCGCCCGCCACTGAGTCCTGCTCCAGGACATGGATGTTCTCGCCCGACACGCCGGCATCCCGGATCAGATAGACCGCGCTGGCCAGCGAAGCGATGCCGCTGCCGACCAGATAAACCTTGGCCTCTTTGGGATTGCTGCACTTTCGTCTTGGCATCGCCTGCTCCTTGAAGAGAACACCGAGGGGGAGCTATCGTTGCCTTTTATTAAATTATATCTTCTCCTTCTGCATGGGACAGAAACCTCTGACAAATCTTTCCGGCCGTGCTCGCCGCCTACAACAGGCGCTGTAATTATGAACAATTTCTATTGCAAATCGCCCATCTCCCGTTAGTCTTGATTAATGTTTGGACATGTCGACAGATCGTTTCGGATATGCCCGGGAACCGGCATATTTCCGACCCAGGACAAATCACGAAAGGAACCAAGGAATCGGCGGAATAGCACCGCCGGGCCTCAGCGAGGCTCAATCAACCTAACGGAGGAAAACATGAAAAGACTGGCGATCATTTTGGTTCTGTTGCTCTTGTCCATGGCGGCTTCTGCCTTTGCTGCCGAAGATCCTTTTGGAAGCGCGGTGAAAGGGGCTCTGGATACTTTTACTGAGGGGTGCAAAAAGGAGCTGACAACATTCTGCAAGGGCGTCGTCCCTGGTGAAAGCCGGGTCCTGGCCTGCCTCTACGCCCACCAGGACAAGCTCTCCCCCCGCTGCGAATATGCCCTGTACGACTCGGCGGCGCAATTGGACCGGGCTGTTAACGCTTTTACCTATGCCGCCAGTGAGTGCCAGGACGACCTCGAGAGCTACTGCGCCGAAATAGAGCCTGGCGGAGGGCGCCTGCGCGAATGTCTCAAGAAGAATGAGGCGAAGGTCAGCGACCGCTGCAAAACCGCGTTAAAGGACGTCGGAGCGGAATAGTGCTTTGTCGGGTCTGGCGTCATCCTTTGATGAGTGCCGAATCACAGGCCCTCTTTTGAAAGGCATGAAAAATGGGGCTCGAGCCAGCTGGCGTTTCACGACGGCCTCTGCGTCCTGGGTGCAGCCCTCCCCATGTGTCGGGAGGGCTGCAACGCCGCTTCCACGCCATGGTCAAGCCGTTCGGCTCGGCATGCAACCTTGCCTGTGACTCCCGTTATTACCTTCACCAGGGCGACGTCTTCGCCTGCACCCACTATGTCTGCTCCCGGCTTCGCCAAACACAACGCACTGCCGCGCAGCTACCAGCAGTGCGACCATCTCACCCTCTGTTGCGGGGAAACCCCGAAAAACCGCCTGCTACGCACTGCCGAGGAGGGAACACGACCTCAGCTACTTCTACCCCGGCCAGAAAATGTTCTTGGCCCAAATTCAATGTGACATGCCTGGAATCTTGCGACGCGCGCGACGGCCGGATGGGAATAGACAGCGCAAATGCCCGTGGCTGCATCTTTGGCAGAGTACGAGCTTTGCCGACCACAAGCAGGTTTTCATTCACCTAAAGGAGATCCGTTATGGAACTAAGTCGCAAGATCAAACGTCGGATCGTTTGCGGCACCATAGCCGGGGTGCTTCTGTGCGCCTTGTGCTTGACGGCGACAGCCGAGGCCGCCGATCCGGAGCCAAAGAAAAAACCTAACATCCTGGTCATCTGGGGCGACGACATCGGCCAGACGAACCTCAGCGCCTATTCGATGGGCCTGGTGGGCTACCGCACGCCGAACATCGACCGCATCGCTAATGAAGGGATGATCTTTACCGACTCCTACGGCGAACAGTCGTGCACGGCCGGAAGGTCCTCGTTCATCACGGGGCAGAGCGTGTATCGCACCGGTCTGTCCAAGGTCGGCCTGCCGGGCACGGATATCGGACTGCGCAAGGAGGATCCGACCATCGCCGCATTGCTGAAGAAGCAAGGCTACGCAACCGGCCAATTCGGCAAGAACCACCTCGGCGACAAAGACGAGTTCCTGCCGACCAACCATGGCTTTGACGAGTTTTTCGGCAACCTGTATCACCTCAATGCGGAAGAAGAACCGGAAAACGAGGATTACCCCGGCGACCAGAAGCTCCCCAACGGCAAAACCTTCCGCGAGCAGTATGGTCCGCGCGGCGTGATCCATTCCTGGCTCTTGCCCGATGGCACCCAGAAGATCGAAGATACCGGACCTCTGACCAAAAAGCGCATGGAAACGGTGGATGACGAGACGTCCGACCGGGCCATCGCCTTCATCAGGGAGCAGGTAAACGCCGGCAAGCCCTTCTTTGTCTGGTGGAATGGAACCCGAATGCACTTCCGCACCCACGTCAAGGAGGAGCTTCGCGGCATTTCCGGGCAGGACGAATACGCCGACGGCATGGTCGAACACGACATCCATGTCGGCAAGTTCCTCAAGCTGCTCGATGAATTGAACATCGCCGACAACACGATCGTCTTCTATTCCACCGACAACGGCCCTCACTACAACACCTGGCCGGACGCGGCCATTACGCCGTTCCGCGGCGAAAAGAACACCAACTGGGAAGGCGGCTGGCGCGTGCCTGCCATGGTCCGCTGGCCCGGTCAGGTCCAGGCAGGTTCGGTGGCTAACGGCATCGTCCATCACATGGACTGGCTGCCGACCTTCCTTGCCGCCGCCGGCGCGCCCGACATCAAGGAACAGCTCAAGAAAGGCAAGGTCAAGGCCATTGGACGTCGCTACAAAGTGCATCTGGACGGCTATAACCTGATACCGTACCTCACAGGCCAGAGCAAGGAGAGCCCGCGCAAGGAGATCTTCTATTTTTCGGATGACGGCGACCTGACGGCGCTGCGGTATCAGGACTGGAAGCTGATCTTCATGGAGCAGAAGGTGCCCGGCACTCTCCGCGTCTGGCAGGAACCCTTCGTGCCTCTACGGGTGCCTTTTATCGAGAATCTGCGGCGTGATCCCTACGAGCGGGCACAGATCACGTCGAACACCTACTATGACTGGCTGATCGACCGCGCCTACCTGCTCGTGCCGGCCCAGGCATACGTCGGCCAGTTTCTCGGCACCTTCAAGGACTTTCCGCCGCGGCAGAAAGCTGCAAGCTTCAGTCTCGACCGAGTGATGGAAAAGCTGGAGAGTACCGCAGGCGCTCAATAAGGCAATTTCGAGGGGCAGGGTTTATTCGGCGGGCGCTCAGCTTCGGGCTTCCGCCGATTGCCCATCACTCATGGAGTAAAGGATTTACATGATGAGAAAAGCCACCTTTTCGCTCTGTGCATTTCTTCTCCTTCTTGCAGGCACGCTGGCCGGTCAGGCTCTCGCCCAGACAGACCCTTTGCCTTCCTGGAACGATACCGCGCCGAAGAAGACCATCGTCTCTTTCGTCGAGCAAGTGACCAGACCGGGCTCGCCGAACTTCGTCCCACCAGCAGAACGTATTGCCGTGTTCGACAACGACGGCACTCTTTGGGCCGAGCAGCCGTTGTATTTTCAGTTCCTTTTCGCGCTGGACCGGGTAAAGGACCTTGCGCCCCAGCATCCCGAATGGAAGACCCAGGAGCCGTTCGCGTCGCTACTCAAGGGCGACGTAAAAGGTGCTCTGGCGGGCGGGGAACACGCGCTGGTCGAGATCGTTGCGGCGACCCATTCCGGCATGACCACCGAGGAGTTCAAGCAGATCGTCCGGGACTGGCTGGCCACGGCAAAGCACCCGAAATCCCAGCGGCCCTACACCGACATGGCGTATCAGCCCATGCTTGAACTGCTCGACTATCTTCGCGCAAACGGCTTCAAGACCTTCATTGTCTCCGGCGGCGGCATCGAATTCATGCGCGCCTTCGCCGAGGAGGTCTACGGCATCCCGCCCGAGCAGGTTGTCGGCAGCGCCGGCAAGCTGAACTTTGAGATGCGCCAGGGGAAGCCGGTGCTGGTGAAGCAGCCGGCTGTGCATTTCGTGAACGACAAGGAGGGGAAACCCATCGGCATCCAGAGATTCATCGGCCACCGGCCCATTGCCGCCTTCGGCAACTCGGACGGTGACCTGCAGATGCTGATGTGGACGGACGCCGGCGACGGCGGGCGCTTCTGCCTCCTCGTCCACCATACCGACTCCGAGCGAGAGTGGGCCTACGACCGAGCCTCCTCAATCGGCAGACTGGACAAGGCCCTGGATGAGGCGAAAGCCAAGAAGTGGACGGTAGTCGACATGAAGGATGATTGGAAGCGGGTTTTTCCGTGGGAGAGCAAGTAATCGATTAACCCAGTGCAAGGCTGAGTATTTCCGCAGGGATGTGCCGCTTTTCCCCATAGCAGAACATTCTGGCCGCCGATAAAAGCGCATGGTACGCCCGAAGAACCGTCGAACTGCCGGTTCCTTCGGGCGTTTCTGGATTATTTTCGATGTCGCAACCCACAAAGGGGACGACACCGGGATATTGCCATCGCTCTCGATCGAATTGTCAGGCTGCGGTCTTCGAAAAACAGCCCGCCAGCAAATTATAAAGCCAGCCAAAAATCAGCCCGGCAATGAGACCGTCGACCAAGCCGTAAAGGGTGCCGATAATAACTGAGCCGAATTCGGGAGCGGCATGGTAGCCGGGATACACGGAGGCGACCAGTTCAAGAAAAAAAACGCCGTAAGAAGGCCAGGTCAGGTTTGCGATGCCAACAAGAAAAATCGCACCGCTCCAGAGCAGGGCGGCAGCAACAGCAAAAGCGAGGACGTTGAGTTTCATAAGATCTCCTGGTCTAAACGATGGACGTAAAGAGCTTTGAATGCCGCAAAAACCTTAACTGAAACACGGGAACTGGGGGAAGAAAGGAGCGAAGAACAAGGACGAGATGAGTCTCCGCTTACCCCAAGTAGTACCCGCAGGCTATAAGGGAGTCCTGGCCGGGAATTCTCATGAAGTAAGCCCTCTTGGGGGTTGGCATCTCTGAACCCGGTTTGGGCCACTTATACTCAACCCAGCCGTATCCTTTCTCCTTAGCGATTTCGGTCATTTTTTGAACGCGATACGACCATAAGAACTCGTTAAAGTTTATGCTCCCGAGCATTTATGTCAACCGGCACTTGCGTTCGAATTCCGGGTACATCCATGACAGTTAAAGCAAGGGAGTGGCACCTCGTTGACGCAGAAGGCAACAAGGGCGGGGATGAAGGGGAAGATCTTGGGCGAGGCTGGAACTGGCGGCTGTCTCCCCCGGAATCTTCCGACACTAAATCTACCGGAAAACTTGTTTTTCCAGTGCCGTGGATATGGTAACGTTCGAGTCACCTCTTCCGGAGATGACAATGATCGGACCGACCGAAGACATGCCCTGGATTATCGAGACCCTGCTGGACACGGACCTGTACAAACTCACCATGCTGCAGGCCTTTTACCACGGCAGCGAATTCGAAGGTGCGGATGCCGAATGGAAGTTCAAGTGCCGGAATCCCGAGAACAAGCAGCTCCATCGCTTGCTCCCGGAGATTCGGCGCCAGTTCGAGCAGCTTTGCACGCTGCGATTTCAGGACGACGAAATTCGCTACCTGGCAAACCTGGGCTATTTCAAGCCGGACTTTCTGGACTACCTGGCCACGCTGCGCTTGGAGATGAAGCACCTCACCCTTCGCCCCGACGGCGAGGATATCGAGCTCCGCTTTCACGGCCCTCTTCTGCAGGTAACACTCTTCGAAATCTACGGTCTGTCGATCATCAACGAGGTCTATACCCGAACCGCCTTCCCCCACCCCGCTTACCAAAGAGGGCGGCAGCGCCTTCAGCAGAAGATCGATCTGTTGCGGGAACGAGGCGACCTGGCCGGACTTAGAATTGTCGATTTCGGCACCCGCCGCCGCTTCAACCGCCCGTGGCAGGAATGGGTGCTCAAAACCCTTCACCGCGAAATTCCGAAAATCTTGGCCGGAACCAGCAACGTGCACCTGGCCCGCGAACTGGGACTGACGCCGGTAGGCACCATGGCCCACGAATGGTTCCAGGCCTGGCAGGCGGTGACCCGGCTGGAGGATGCACAGCGGGCCGCCCTGCTGGCCTGGCTGCGGGAATATCCGGACTGCCTGGGAGTCGCTCTGACCGACTGCTATTCCATGGAAGCCTTCTGCAGGGATTTCAATCTTTTTTTCGGCAACCTTTACGACGGTTTGCGCCACGACAGCGGCGACCCGATCGCCTGGGGCGAGAGGGCGATTCGGAGCTATGAAGAACTCGGCATCGAACCGATATGCAAAACCCTGGTATTCAGCGACAGCCTGACCTTCGGCAGGATTCTCGAAATCTACGACCACTTCCGGGGCCGGATCAACACCGGCTTCGGCATCGGCACCAAGTTGACCAACGACCTGGGCTACGAACCGCTCAACATCGTCATCAAGATGGTGACCTGCAACGGCCGCCCGGTGGCCAAAATCAGCGACGCCCCGGGCAAAAGCATGTGCGAAGACACGGCCTACCTGGAAAACCTTGCGCAGCTCTACGAAATCGCCGGCTGGTAGTCTGCGACCCGCCTGACGCCGGCACCGAGAAACCGCCGCAACGTACAAATTCGAACCTTTATGCCAGAGCCGCTTAAGGAAAGGCAGGCCTTGCCATCAGCGCCGCCCTGAGACGCTCGATATAGTCGTCTGGGAAGGTCCACAGCGGCTGACCCGGAAGCCGCACCAGCCCGCGATCCTCAGGATCAAGGTCGTGCATCAAGGTCATGAGCAGATCGCTGCTGACCCAGGGGCTGCTGCGAAAGTAGCCGTGTCCGTTGCCCGTATCCGAACCTTCGACCGCCGTCACATCGACCATGTGGAGATGGGGCGTCTTTTGCAGATATTCCAGCACGCGCGGGTTAAGGAAATCGACCCGTGTCTGGCCGAGCCGCTCCCGGCGCAACAGCCACGTAGAAAAACCAAGAGCCTTGTCCGTGGCCGAAACATAGATGGTGGCGTCCTCCACGACCTTCAGAAGTTCGTCGACCAGGTAGGCGCCGAACAGCTGGCGGTCCATATCGCTTCCGACCAGAATCAGCTGGCCGATGCGGAATTTGCTGAGAACCGCCTCCGGATCTGTGGAAACGTTCATCAGCGCCAACTGGTGAAGGGCGCCGGCCACCACTCGGGTACCGGCGCTGTAGCCGACAAGGTTGATCCTCTCCGCATCCGTCTCCTCGGCCAGGTACTCCAGAAATATCCTCAGGTTGTGAGCCGAAAGCTGCGTCGTTTCAAGATCGGAGAAGTAGGCCCACCTGCTCGGCGTCGACGGCCAGGCATATGCGATAAAAACCCCTTCGTAACCGAGAAAATGCCACAGTTCCGCTGCAACCAGCAGCGGATTGTCGAACACCACCTTGTACCCATGAACATAGATGAAGATCTCTTTTTTGGAAGAGGCGGCAAGACGTTCGTTGATGGTGGCGGCAAATTGTTGCGCCGCGGCATGGGGTTGTGGCGGAATGATTTCGCGGGGGGTGAAAACGTTGAAGCTACGATCGAGGATGCCCAGTTCATCGACCGCATCAACCTTGAGCGGATATTTATCCGTCCGGTTTTTCAGCAGCGAAACGCGGCGTGCCTCCTCCCAGGTATAGCCTTCCTCGCCGAGGGCGACCCGCGCCAGCCCGAGCCGCAGGTTGAATCCGCGCTCGTTCAAGTAGAAATGGTCCCCCTCAGCATCGGGCTTTCTGTCCGTGGCGTAAAAAACGGGAACAACGGGGGCTTCGACGACTGCAGGTTGGCTGGAAAAGAGGTCGACGGTGCCGTCGGTGTAGACCTCCGGGGCGGGCATAAGATCGATGATGAAGGGGTTTTTCTTAGCGCAAGCGGTCAGGCTCAGGACCAACGCCGCCACCATCAAGGTAGCGCCCAAACGGGCCCAGCCGCTGCTGTACGACTTGGTTTGACGGAAAGGAAACATGCTACGATCCCCTGTGCTGGAAACCGGAGCGCTCAGCAGAAATCAGATGCCGCGTTTCTCCGGCTGGCATAGTCTTCTTCGGCACATTAAAACCGTAACACAGCTGATTGACTCGGCAAGGCGCAAGCTGCCGGCAAACCGTAAAAGCGGCTTGACCGGGGCCATGCGTTCATCCACCATCGACGATAAACCAAAGGCCTTCCCGCCATCGGGAAGGCCTTTAATTGCAAAAGCCCAAACAAAGCAAACTGAACCCATCTGCCGATTTATTCTCGGCGCACGAACTCAGCCGGGCTGTTCCACGGGCTTCAGGCCGGCCAGATAATCACCGATCAGGGCTCCGCCCTGCTTGCTGAGGGAAAAAGCGGAACTGTCCATCAGCCAGGTATGAAGCAGGCCGATCAATAAAGCGCGCAAGGCCAGGGCGGCCTGGACGCAGTCGACATTGGCGCACACCAGGCCAATATTCTGCAGGCGGCGCAGGTTTTCCTCGTCCCTCTGCTGCAGGCTCCGCAGCCTGTTCTGGTACTGGTCCCGAAGCTCCACCAGGTCGTCGGTGAACTCGGTGCGGAAAATGACCGTTTCGAAGTACCTGCGAAAGCGCTGATCCTGCTCGAGTTGATTAAAATATCGCAGCAGCCCGTCCTGAATATCGGCCAGGGAAGCGACCGGCATCTGCAAAAGGTCTTTGAGGCGGATGCCGCCCGAGTCCTCGATCTCTTCCTTCAGCCCGACAAACAGGTCGACCTTGTCCTTGAAATGCCAGTAGATGGCGCCGCGCGTCACGCCGGCCTTGCGGGCGATCTGCTCCAGGGTGGTGCGGGCATAGCCCCGGTCGTGGAACAGCTCCAGTGCGGCGTTGAGGATGTCCTGCCGGGTCTGCTCGGATTCGGCTTTGGTCTTACGGGCCATCAGCCAACCTCCTTTGCATCGGGACGTGTCCCCTTCCAGCGGGCGCGCAACCTTTCGCTGGCCCGCTGAATGACCACGTAGAAGACCGGCACGAACAGCAACAGCAACAAGGTGGCGGCGATCATGCCGCCGAACACCGCGGTGCCGAGAGCCTGGCGACTGGCGGAACCGGCCCCGCTGGCGATCACCAGCGGGATGACGCCGAGGATGAAGGTGAAGGCGGTCATCAGCACCGGCCGAAAACGCAGCCTGGCCGCCTCCAGGGAGGCCTCGACGATCTCCTCGCCGGCGTCGCGCTTGGCCTTGGCGAATTCGACAATAAGGATGGAGGTCTTGGAGGCCAGAGCGATTAGCAGCACGATACCGATCTGGGTATAGACGTTAACGTCCATACCACGGGCCATGACCGCACCGGCCGTGCCGAGCAGGGCCAGCGGCACCGAGAGGATGACCATCAGCGGACTGGACCAGCTTTCGTACTGGGCGCAGAGCACCAGGTAGACGAAGGTCACCGCCAGCAGGAAGGTCAGCAGGGTCTGGCTGCTGGTGACCTTTTCCTGGTAGGACATGCCGGTCCACTCGTAACCGATGGACGCCGGCAGCTTGCTTTTCGCCAACTGCTCCATCAGCGCTAGGGCCTGGCCGGAACTGAATCCGGACGCCGCTTTGCCGTTGATGACGGCCGAAGGGTACATGTTGTAGCGCCGCACCAACTGCGGCCCGACCGCCTCATCGATGGAGGCTACGCTGCCAAGGGGGATCATCTGGCCGCGGCCATTGCGCACCTCGAGCCGGCGGATATCCTCGGCGCTGTTGCGGAAAGACGCGTCGGCCTGCACCTTGACCTGGTAGGTCCGGCCGAACTTGTTGAAGTCGTTGACGTAGACCGAGCCGAGGTAGGCCTGCAGGGTGTCGAAGATGTTGCTCAGGGGGATGTCCAGGGTCTTGGCCTGGGTGCGGTCGACGTCGGCGTAGAGCTGCGGCACGTTGGCGCGGAAGGTGGTGTAGACCCTAGACAGCTGTGACTGGCTATTGGCGCTCTGAATGACATCCCCGGCCACCTGCTGCAATACCTCAAGCCCCACCCCGCCACGGTCCTGCAACTCCATGAGGAAACCGCCGGCGAAGCCGAGGCCGCGGATGGCCGGCGGCACGAAAGCGAAGATGCGCGCCTCCTGGATGTCGGCGAACGATTGCCACATCTGGCCGACCAGTGCATCTTGAGTGAGGCCCTTGGCGGTACGCTTGGACCAGGGGTCGAAGACAATCCACATGGTCGCCATGTTGGAACTGGGCGCCATGTCGATGAGGGAAAAGCCGACGATGCCGACGTAGTTCTGGATCCCCTCCATGGCGGCGAAGCGGCGGTTGAGTTCCTCCACCACCGCGCTGGTGCGCTCAACGGAGGCGGCATCTGGCAGCTGGATTATGACAAAAGCGTAGCCCTGGTCCTCGACCGGTACGAAGCCGGTGGGCAGGCGGCCAAAAGCCCAGAAGGCGGCGCCGACCAGCAGTACGAAACAGACCAGGGTCACCGCAGCGCGACGGATCAGGCCGGTCAGTAACCGGCCGTAGAGGTTGCGGGTGTGGTCGAAGGCGTTGTTGAAGAGGCGGAAGAACCAGTTGTGGCTGACCTGCCCCGGACGCAGCACCAGGGCGCAGAGGGCCGGGCTGAGGGTCAGGGCGTTGAGCGAACTGAATACGGTAGCGGTGGCGATGGTCAGCGAAAACTGGCGGTAGAGCTGACCGGTGATGCCGCCGAGAAAGGCGGTCGGGATAAAGACCGCCAACAGTACCAGGGTGGTGGCGATGACCGGTCCGGTGACCTCCCGCATGGCGCGGATGGTCGCCTCGCGGGCCGACAAACCGAGCTCGTCGATGTTGCGGGCGGCGTTTTCCACTACCACGATGGCGTCGTCGACGACGATACCGATGGCCAGCACGATGCCGAACAGCGACAGCATGTTGATGCTGACGCCGAGAGCCGCCATGACGGCAAAGGTACCGATCAGCGAGACCGGGATGGTCAGCGCCGGAATCAGGGTCGCCCGCCAGTCCTGGAGAAAGACGAAGATGGTCACGAAGACCAGGAGCACGGCGATGAGCAGGGTCTGCACCACCTCCTCGATGGCGGTATCGACGAAGTCGGTGGTATCGAAGGGCACGAAGTACTTCATGCCGGGCGGAAAATCCTTAGCCAGCTCGGCCAGCTTGGCCGTCACCTGGTCGGCCACATCGAGGGCATTGGCGCCGGGTAGCTGATAGATACCGAGCGCCACCGACGGCTTGCCGTTGTACTGCACGCGCTCGCCGTAGTTTTTGGCGCCGAGCTCGATGCGGGCCACGTCTTTGACCCGGATCAGGCGGCTTCCCGGCGCATTACGCAGGATGATGTCGCCGAACTGCTCGGCGCTCTTCAACCGGCCGCGGGTGGTGACCGTGTACTGGAACTGCTGACCGGAAGGGGCCGGCTCCTGGCCGACCATGCCGGCGGCCACCTGCACGTTCTGCTCGCGCAGGGCCGCGACCACGTCGCTGGTGGTCAACTGGCGGGCCTTGAGCCGGTCGGCGTCGAGCCAGATGCGCATGCTGTAGTCGCGGGCGCCGAAGATCCGCACGTCGCCGACACCATCAATACGGGCCAGTTCATCCCTGATGCGCAGGCTGGCGTAGTTGCTTAAAAAGAGGGTGTCGTACTCTTCATCCGGCGCATACAGGGAAGCGATCAGCAGGATATTGGTCGACTGCTTCTTGGTCGACACGCCAAGCTGTTTGACCTCTTCGGGAAGGGACGGCTCGGCGATTGCCACCCGGTTCTGCACCAGCACCGCCGCCATGTCGAGGTCGGTGCCGACCTCGAAGGTAACGGTCAGAGAGTAGCTGCCGGTATTGGAGCAGTTGGAGGACATGTAGAGCATCCCCTCAACGCCGTTGACCTGCTCCTCGATAACCTGAGCCACGGTCTCGGCCACGACCTCGGCGTTGGCGCCCGGATAGTTGGCGGTAACCTGCACCGTGGGCGGCGAGATCTCCGGATACTGGGCGATGGGCAGGGTGCGCATGGTCACCAGGCCGGCGAGCACAATGACGATGGAGACGACCGAGGCGAAAATCGGCCGGTCGATGAAGAACTTACTGAACATGGCGGCTCCCTATTGCGCTTTGGGCTGCTTGGCGGCGGCCAGTTGCTCGACGGTCATCGGATTCACGGGAGCACCGGGCCGGACCCGCTGCAGACCGTTGACGATGACCCGATCGCCGGCGGCGATCCCCTTGTTGACCTCCCGCATGCCGTCCTCGGCTCTACCGACCTGCACCGGCCGATATTCGACCTGGTTCTGGTCGTTGACTACAAACAGGTAGTAACCCTGCTGGTCGATACCGAAGGCCTGCTCCGGAACGACCAGGGCGTCCTTCTGCACGCTGATCGGCGCCCGCAGGCGGGCGAACAGCCCCGGCAACAGACTGCCGTCCTTGTTTTCAAAGACACCGCGCACCTGGATGGTACCGGTCTCTTCGTCGACACGGTTGTCCACGTAATCGATATGACCGGGATGGGGAAACTCATCCTCGGTAGTCAGGCCGAGAAACACCTTGCTTTGACCGTTGCCGTTGGTAGGCGACTGCTGGGTCGCATGCTGCTTGTATTCGAGCAGATCCCGCTCGTTGACGTTGAAGTAGACATAGAGGGGATCCTGACTGACCACCGTCGCCAACAGGGTCTGCTCGCCGGCGCCGACCAGGTTGCCGACATCGACCAGGTGGCGGCCGATGCAGCCGCTGATGGGAGCATGCATGCTGGTGTAGGACAGCTCCAGGCGGGCCGTTTCCACGGCCGCCCGCGCCGCTTCGATGGCCGCTGCCGCCGACGCCTGCTCGGCCCGGGCTGCGATCACCTCCACCTCGCTGACCGCGTTGTCCTTAAAGGCGTTTTCCTTGCGGGTCAGGGTCGCCTTGGCCAGGCGCATCTCCGCCCGGCGCATGGCCAGCTCGGCCTTCGCCTCGTCGAGCCGCGCCTGAAAAGGACGGGGGTCGATTACAAACAGCAGCTGCCCCTTCTCGACGTGGCTACCGGAATCGAAGTGAATACTCTGCAAATAACCTTTGACCCGGGCGCGGATCTCCACCGATTCGACCGCCGCGGTGGTGCCGCTGTACTGGGCGTAGTGGGTGACATCCTTTACCTGCGGCTCGGCGACGGTGACCGTCGGCGGCGGCGGAGCAACAAAGGTGTTCTTCTCCTTACAACCGGCCAGGAGCAACAGGCCCAGCAGCAACAGGGGACTCCAGTTGATGATTTTACGCTCTATTTTCTGCATCAGGGCTTCTCCTCGCTTTTGGATTCGGCCAATTGAGCCGACGCCTCCGGCGGAGTCCAACCGCCGCCGATGGCCTTGTACAGCTGCACCAGGTTGATAACCACGTCGCCGCGGGCGGCGGCGAGCTCATTCTCAATTGTGAACAGGGCCCGTTGGGCATCGAGCACGTTCTGAAAGTCGGACAGGCCGTCCTTGTAGAGGCCGGTGGCCAGCTTCAGGGAACGCTGCGCCGCGGACTGGGAACGCTCGAGGGCGGTCTGCTGGATACGCTGCTGCAAATACTCGGTAAGGGCGTTTTCCGCCTCGGCCACCGCAGTGAGCACCGTCTGCTCGTAGCGGTAAAGAGCCTGCTCAGCCAGCGCCTCTTCGGCGGCAATGTTACTGCGCACCCGGTTGCCGTCAAACAGCAGCCAGCGCACCGCCGGGCCGAAGGAAAAGGCGCGACTGGACGACTTGAACAGATCACCGGCGGAAATGGATTCCAGGGCAAAGGTGCCGGACAGGGACAGGCGCGGATAAAGATCAGCGGTGGCGATGCCGATGCGGGCGGTCTGGGCCGCCAGCTGCCGCTCGGCGCGACGCACGTCCGGCCGTCGCCGCAACAGGTCGGCCGGTACGCCGACCGCCACGGTTGCGGGCGGCAGGGGGATCGGCGCCGGCTCGTTCAGCTCGGCAAAAAGCTCGCCGGGCATGCGGCCCAGCAGCACGGTCAAGGCATTGATCGCCTGGCGCAGAGCGGTGCGCAGCGGCGGCACCACCGCCTCGGAGGCAGCCAGGACCCGCTCCGCCTGAGCGACGTCGAGCCCGGTGGCCAGGCCGTTTCTGAACCTGGAACGGGTCAGCTCCAGCACCTGGCGCTGGGATACGATATTGCCATCGGTGGCCGCCAGCCGGGCTTGGACGGTGCGGATGGTGAAGTAGCTGCGGGCGATCTCCGCATAGACCGAGATCATCACGTCGGCCTGATCTTCAGAGCTGGCCTGATAATCAGCCCTGGCCGCTTCCACGCTGCGGCGAATGCGACCGAACAAATCGATCTCCCAGCTGGCAGCGAAGCCCACC
>ENA-ORCT01000335-ORCT01000335.1-marine-metagenome-genome-assembly--contig:-NODE-335-length-23855-cov-4.062369_pt1 | contig 23855 bp, 20 predicted proteins | sample MGYA00248632_ERZ508511 | MGnify/ENA primary metagenome ERZ508511 (study PRJEB26182, sample SAMN06268839) | marine metagenome | isolation source: Tt an P1-techrep anaerobic enrichment on pine from sediment...
TTCCACCTCGCTGGCCAGGATCTCCTTGAGCCGGGCGATCTGGGCCAGGATGTCCTTGTACTCGGCGAGGATTTTGTCCCGCTCCAGTCCGGTCAGGCGGTGCAGGCGCATGTCGAGAATGGCCTGGGCCTGAATTGCACTGAAGGCGAAGCGCTCTATGAGGCGTTCCTTGGCCTCGGCCGGGCTTTTTGAACCCTTGATGATGGCGATCACCTCGTCGAGGTTCTCCAGAGCTATCTTGAGCCCTTCGAGGATATGAGCACGGGCCTCGGCTTTTTTAAGTTCGTAGATGCAGCGCCGGGTGACGATCTCCTTGCGGTGATCGACGAAACGGTCGAGCACCTCGCGCAGGGTCAGCACCCGCGGCTGTCCGTTAACAATGGCCAGCATGATGATGCCGAAAGACGACTGCATGGCTGTCATCTTGTACAGCTGATTGAGGGTCACCTGGGGGATGACATCCTTTTTCAGCTCAACCACTACGCGAATACCGTCGCGGTCCGATTCGTCGCGCAAGTCCGAAATGCCCTCGATCTTTTTGTCCTTGATAAGGTCGGCGATCTTTTCGATAAGCCGCGCCTTGTTGACCTGGAAGGGGATTTCGGTAATGACGATGCGCTCCCGGCCGGTCCGGCGATCCTTCTCCACCAACGCCCGGGCGCGCATCTGGATGATGCCGCGGCCGGTCCGGTAAGCCTGGTGAATGCCCTCGCGACCGAGAATGAAACCGGCGGTGGGAAAATCGGGACCGGGGATTTTTGTCAGCAGATCCTCGAAGGACAGGGTCGGATCGTCGATCACCGCGATCAGGCCGTCGATGACCTCGCCGAGGTTGTGGGGGGGAATCTTGGTCGCCATGCCGACCGCGATCCCTTCCGAACCGTTGACCAGCAGGTTGGGGAACTTGCAGGGCAGCACCAGCGGCTCCTGCAGCGAACCGTCGTAGTTGTCGCCGAAATCGACCGTTTCCTTGTCGAGGTCAGCGAGCAGTTCGTGGGACAGACGATCCATGCGCACCTCGGTGTAACGCATGGCGGCTGCCGAGTCACCGTCAAGAGAACCGAAGTTGCCCTGGCCGTCGACCAGCGGATAACGCATGGAAAAATCCTGGGCCATACGCACGATGGTGTCGTATACCGCCGTATCGCCGTGGGGGTGGTACTTACCGATCACGTCACCGACGACGCGCGCCGACTTCTTATAGGGTTTGTTGTAGTCGTTGCCCAGTTCGTTCATGGCGAACAGCACCCGTCGATGGACCGGCTTGAGGCCGTCGCGCACGTCGGGCAGGGCGCGGCCTATGATGACGCTCATGGCATAGTCCATATAGGACTTGCGCATCTCATCTTCGATATTGACGCTGACCTTGTTCTGTTCCGAAAGCATCCAAATCCTCCGGGGGTTCGCCGGCGAACCCCATAATTAGTACGATCTTCGCCTCTTAGACGTCGAGATTGGCGACGTTGAGAGCGTTGTTTTCGATGAATTCGCGACGTGGTTCGACCTGGTCGCCCATCAGCACGGTGAATATTTCATTGGCTTCCACCGCGTCCTCGATCTTGACCTGCAGCAGAATCCGCTTGTCCGGATCCATGGTCGTTTCCCACAGCTGGTCCGGATTCATCTCGCCGAGCCCCTTGTATCGCTGTATGTAGAGCCCCTTGCGGGCCCGACCAAGGAAGTAATCGAGCAACGCCTGGCGATCGGCGACAGTGGCCTCTTCTGCCCCTTCTTTGGAGATGAAAGCCTTTTCGTCAGAGCAGATGTCGGCCACCTGGCGATAGGCCTGCAGCAGCAGGTGGTATTCGTGAGAAGAGAGGGTTTCCAGCACCGGCTTGTCGATGCGAGAACGGACATTGCCGAAGGTGAACAGGATGCGCTGCGGATCGTCCAGCACCTCGAAGGTGGCCTTCGGCTCGACGGCGCGCAGGGTTTCGGCCAGAGGCTGCAGATCGAGCAGATCGGAAAAACCGTTTTCGACCCGGCCCTCGACGAAGATACGCAGCAATTCGCTGTTGACCCCCTTGTTGACGATCTTGTCGAACAGCCGGTTGTACTCGATGATATGGCGCAGGGTCGGAATAATCTGCTTGCCGCGCAGCACCTTGTCGCTCTTTTCCAGCTGTACGGTCATAGCTTCCACCCCCTGGTTGAGCAGGTGGTCGAGCAGCGCCTCTTCATCCTTCAGATAGATTTCCTGCTTGCCCTTCTTGGCTTTGTAAAGAGGCGGCTGGGCGATATACAGGTAGCCACGCTCGATGATGTCCGGCATCTGACGGAAGAAGAAGGTCAGCAGCAGGGTGCGGATGTGGGAACCGTCGACATCGGCATCGGTCATGATGATGATGCGGTGGTAGCGGGCCTTGTCGATATCGAAGTCTTCCTTGCCAATACCGGTGCCCATGGCGGTGATCAGGGTGCGAATCTCGTTGGAGGTCAGCATCTTGTCGAAACGGGCCTTTTCCACATTGAGAATCTTGCCCTTGAGCGGCAGAATGGCCTGAAAACGCCGGTCGCGTCCCTGTTTGGCGCTGCCGCCGGCGCTGTCGCCCTCGACCAGGTATATTTCGCACAGGGCCGGATCCTTCTCCTGGCAATCGGCCAACTTGCCCGGCAGCGAGAGACTGTCGAGAGCCCCCTTGCGGCGGGTCAGATCGCGGGCCTTGCGCGCCGCTTCCCGGGCACGGGCCGCCTCGATGCCTTTTTCCAGAATCTTGCGCGCCACCTGGGGGTTTTCCTCCAGGTAGACAGCCAGTTTTTCGTTGACCAGGGTTTCCACGTAGCCCTTGATCTCCGAATTTCCCAGTTTGGTCTTTGTCTGTCCCTCGAACTGAGGATCGGGAACCTTGACCGAGATAACCGCCGCCATCCCCTCGCGCAAATCGTCGCCGGACACCGAAGCCTTGATGTTCTTGAGCAGGTTGTTGGCGGTGGCGTAGCTGTTCATGGTACGGGTCAAAGCCGCCTTGAATCCGACCAGATGAGTGCCGCCCTCGTGGGTGTTGATGTTGTTGGCGAAGGTGAAAACCTTCTCGTCGTAACCGTCGTTGTACTGGATGGAAAGTTCCATTTCCACCCCTTCCCGCTCGCCTTTGATGTAAATCGGCTGGGGATGCAGAGGGGTTTTGGCCCGGTTGAGATATTCGACAAAGGAGATGATGCCCCCTTCGTAGAGAAATTCGTGCTCCTTGTCGCTGCGCTCATCAATGATGCGGATTTTCACCCCGCCGTTGAGAAAAGCCAGTTCTCGGAGCCGGCGCGACAATACCTCAAAGGAAAATTCGGTGGTTTCGAAAATTTCCCCGTCGGGCCAGAAAGTGATCTTGGTGCCGCGCTTGGCGGTTTCCCCTTCCTCCACCAGAGGGCCCTGCGGCACTCCCTGATCGTAGCTCTGGCGGTACTTGCGGCCGTTACGGCGGATCTCCAAATCGAGGTGGCTTGACAGGGCATTGACCACCGAGACGCCGACCCCGTGCAGACCGCCGGAGACCTTGTAACTTTCGCTGTCAAACTTGCCGCCGGCGTGGAGCACGGTCATGACCACCTCAGCTGCCGACTTCTTCTGGGTCGGATGCATATCGACCGGAATGCCGCGACCGTTATCCTCCACCGTCACCGATCCATCGAGGTGAATGGTCACCGCTATATCGTCGCAATGACCGGCCAGACTCTCGTCGATGGAGTTGTCCACCACCTCGTAGACCAGATGATGCAGGCCTTGGGCAGCAGTCGAGCCGATATACATAGCCGGCCGCTTGCGAACCGCGGATAGTCCTTCAAGAACCTTGATGCTATCGGCACCGTATTCTTTCTTTTCCATTTGCGTCATAGATTCCTCATTCTATGGACCAGCGACTTGCTCCAGGTTCCCTTCGCTGACGTGAAAAGACCTGACGTCGTCAAACCCTTTGTTGCACAACGCCTGCAGTTCGGTGGCGGTAACGAAGACCTGCCCCTGCCGGCTGCGTAAAAACTGAAAAAAGAACTCCTGCCGCTGACGATCGAGTTCGCCGGTCATATCGTCCAGCAACAACACCGGCCGATGACCGAGAATTTCCTCCAAATCGATAATCTGCGCAGTTTTAAAGGCCAGCATAAAGGAACGCTGCTGCCCCTGGGACCCGTATTGCTTAAGCGAATGCCCGCCCACCAGGAAATAGGGGTCATCTCGATGGGGACCAACCAGGGTACGGCCGAGGCGGCCCTCCTGGCCGCTGGCCTGTTCAAGCTCGCGCCGCAGACTTTCGCACAATTCTTGTTCGCTGCCCACCCCAGCCGGATAGTGCAAGTCCGCCTCTTCCCGGCCGGCGGCTATCTGCCGGTAGGTTTCCTGCAGCAACGGCACCAGGCGTTGCAGATAGGCATTCCGGTCGAAGCGCAGGCGGGCACCGGTGGTAATCAGGTTCTCGTTCCAGGGCGCCAACTGCGCGGTTGTGCAGCCCTCCTTGAGCAACTGGTTGCGCTGCTGCAGACAGCGCTGATAGGCACGGGCCCGCTCCAGAAACGACGGGTCGGCCTGAAATACCGCCCGATCGAGCAGCGCCCGGCGTCCGGCCGGATAGCCTCTAGCCACGCCGACCTCTTCCGGGGAAAACAGAATGGTTGGAAATAACCCCAGAAAATCAGAGCTCTTACTAACCGACTTGCCATTGACCCGGGCGCTTTTTTTGTTGCCCTGAAAGGTCAGTTCGATGGACATCGACACATCACCGCGTACGATTTCGCCAAACAAACGCCCGGCCGGCGTCTGCCTGCGAATCAGTTCGCTACCGGGCGCACCGCGGAAGCTCTTCAGATGCCCGAGAAGATAGATTCCCTCCAGAATATTGGTTTTGCCTTGGGCGTTGGCCCCGCACAAGACGTTAAACCGCCGGTCCGGAAGCACTTCGACATGCTCCAGATTGCGAAAATTATGCAGCACCAGCCGGCGGAGATACATGAAACAGCTTTACTCAGGGAAAACTCCCTGTTCCTTCAGCCTCTTAGCAGGATGTTGAAAAACTGCCTGTTAGAGCCTCATAGGCATGATGACCGCGAGATATTCCTGATTGTCGCTGGGGGTAATCAAACCGGGAGAAAGTTTGTCCCGCAAAGCAAGACAGATTTTTTCCTCTGCCTGAGCATTGAGAATATCGATAAGGTATCGGGCGTTAAAACCGACGCAAATTTCCTCGTTCTGGTACTCGATCTCAATATCCTCCCGGGCATCGCCGAACTCGGGATTGGACGAGGACATCTCCAGCAGGTTTTCCTTGAGCTCGATCTTAACCCCTTTCGATTTTTCACTGGACAAAATCGACATCCGCCGCAGGGCATGCAGAAAGGAGTCGCGGGGAATACGCGCGGTCAGGTCGTTGCTCTGCGGTATGACCCGGTTGTAATCAGGAAATTCACCATCTACCAGGCGCATAACCACTACAGTCTGATTCTTTTGAATGACGGCATTGTTGTCAAAAAAGCCGAGCAACAACTCGCCGTCGCTTTCTTCAGCCATCTTCTTCAGCTCGAAAATACCTTTGCGAGGGAAAATCACCCCTTTGGCCAACTGCTCAATGTGGCTTACATCGATTGGCTTCTGAATCAGCGACAGACGATGGCCGTCCGTTGCCACCAGGCGCAACATGGGCTTACCGTCAGCTTCCACGGCGCGAAAATAGATACCGTTGAGGTTGTATTTGCTCTCGTCGGTGGAGATGGAAAAGAAGGTTTTGTCGATCATCTCCTTAAGCAGGGTGCCGTCGACAGCGATGAACTGTTCTTTCTTAAAATGTGGAAAATAGGGGAATTCTTCTGCCGAAAGACCGACGATATTGAAGAAGGCCTTACCACAGCGGATTTCAATCCAGCAATTTTCCTTGGCATTGAAGTCTATTTCCTGCTCCGGCAGTTCCTTGATTATTTCATATAGTTTTTTTGCCGAAACAGTTATTTTTCCAGGAGCGCTCACTGTGGCCGGATAACTGGCCTTCATGCCTACCTCCAGGTCGGTGGCAGTCAACTGAATTTCTCCATCAGCTGCCTCGATCAGAACATTGGCAAGAATAGGAATGGTGTTCTTTTTCTCTACAATTCCTTGGATTCGGGCGAGCCCCTTGATGAAAACCTCTTTCTCGATGGTGAAGCGCATGAATCCTCCTGTTAACAGCACACTGATATTATTATTTCTTTTTTTAAAAACTAGTAGATAGTAATAGATGCTTGTGGATTTGTGTGTAGCCTCAAAAAAAACATTAAAACCAGCCAGATAGCTTGTGAGAAAATATGTCTGTCAGCTGTGGCGAAGTTTGACCTTTTTGTGGAAAAGTCTTCGCTCGGCTATTTTGTCCAGGTTGTCCACGTTTTCGTCCACACCTTTTCGATAGCTCCGGGTGGAGATTAAATGGTCAGCTCTTTTTTCAGCGAGTTGATCACCGAACGCAGTTGGAAATCCTCTTCCATGTTTTTCTCGATCTTCTTAATGGCATGGATGATGGTCGAATGGTCCTTACCGCCAAAGCGATCACCGATTTCCGGGTATGAATAGGAGGTCAACTGCCGGGCCAGGTACATGGCTATCTGCCGGGGTAGAACCAGTGCTTTCATCCTTTTGGAAGACTTGATGTCGGCAATCTTGATGCCGTAATGGTTGGCCACCCGTTTCTGAATTTCCTCGATGCTCAGTTCGCGCTTTTTTTCGATGAGAATATCTTTTAATACTTCCTGGGCCATTTCCAGGGTTACCGGGGTTGCCGTCAGGCTGGCGTAGGCTCCAATGCGAACCAGGTAACCTTCCAGTTCCCTCACGTTGCTGCTGACCGAATTAGCCAGAAAATAGGCCACCTCTTCCGGCAGGCCGATGCCGTTCTGCTCGGCCTTCATTTTCAGAATGGCCTGCTTGGTTTCCATGTCCGGTGCCTGAATATCGGCGATCAGTCCCCATTCAAAGCGGGAGCGCAGCCGCTCTTCCAGGCCGGGAATCTCCTTGGGAAACTTGTCGCTGGTAACCACGATCTGTTTATGGGAATCGTACAGCGCGTTGAAGGTATGGAAAAACTCTTCCTGGGTCCGTTCCTTGCCGGCGATGAATTGCACATCGTCGATGAGCAGAACGTCCATGGAACGGAATTTATTGCGAAATTCATCCATTTTCGCATAACGCAGGGAGTTGATTAATTCGTTCATGAACTTTTCCGAGGTGTAGTAACAGACCTTCATCTCGGGATTGTTCTTAAGAATGGCGTTACCGATGGCGGTAACCAGATGGGTTTTGCCGAGGCCAACCCCGCCGTAAATAAAGAGTGGATTGTAGGTGGTGGCCGGATTGTTGGCCACGGCCATAGCGGCGGCGCAGGCAAACTGGTTGGATGAACCGAGGACGAATTCCTCGAAGGTATATTTGGGATTAAGATTAAATCCGTTGTTGGCGGTCCGAGCCGGAGGGCGTTCCACCGCCGGCGGCGGTGCAGGTTGCTGTGGTGTTTCTGGTTTTTCCGCAGAGGGTTTGACGGTCTGGGTGGCTACTTTGAGCACGATGTGATAGGGAGTAGCCGCCAGTTCGGAGAGTATCTCCTGGATTATGGATATGTAATGGTCTTTCAGCCAGTCGAGTACGAAACGGTTAGGAACCTCCAGCAGAACCTTGTCCTCTTCCAGCCCAGCGAACCTGATCGGTTTAATCCAGGTCGCGAAATGCTGTGGAGTAAGGGTTTGTTCCAGCTGGCTGAGGGTTTTTTCCCAAAGTCCGTTCATAGATTGATTTTGACTGAAAAAGGATAAAAAAAGGCAGAAAATATAATTAATCCACAGCCCTATAAACAGGTGTGGATAATTGTTGCTTCCGCCGTTCGAAGGCCTGTTTCCGCCGTTTGCCTGAGTGGAAAAAAGCGTGCTCAACGCTACCAGAGCTACCCATTTTTTGCAAGATATTTTTGGTTGTGGAAAACCCTTTTCAGATCGGCTCAGGAGGGGGTAAGGTGTTTCCTGCTTGACAAAAAATTTGGATCATGGTTAATAATGCGATTCGTCAAATTTCCTTGATCCCCCTTTCCATTTGGATAAAAATACGCTGTAGAGGAGATAAAATCATGTCCAAGAGAACCTATCAGCCCAGCAGGATTCGTAGAAAGAGAACCCATGGCTTTCGCGCCCGCATGCAGAGCAAGAATGGCCAGGCCGTTATCCGGCGTCGCCGGGCCCGCGGTCGCAAGAAGCTGGTCGTAACCATTCCGACCAAATAAAGTGGCTATGGGCACTGGCCGATATGCCTTCCCAAAACAGGCCCGCCTGCTAAAATCGGCTGATTTTCACCAGGTTCGCCAAGGCGGGAAGCGTCGCCACACGCCCAACTTTATAGTTGTTGTACTGCATCGATCGAACAGCCTCACTCGCCTTGGACTAACAGTCAGTCGCAAGGTCGGTGGGGCTGTTCAACGCAACCGTGTCAAACGCCTGGTCAGGGAATATTTTCGCAACCACATCGAACAACTACCCGCCGGCGTCGATATATCCATTATTGCCAAGAAAGGCGCAGCCGAATTAAGCTACGCTCGGGTCTGCGACGAATTAAACTTTTTGGTAGAGACATAAACCAAGGCGACCTTATTATGCTGCAAAAAGCGGTACTTGCTCTCCTGGCCTTCTACCAGCGTTTTCTTTCACCTCTTAAGGCACCCACCTGTCGTTTTTACCCCAGTTGTTCCTGTTATGCCTGTGAGGCGGTGACCAAATACGGGGTTGGGCGTGGCTTGCTGATGACAGCAGCCCGTCTCAGTCGTTGTCACCCTCTGCATCCAGGCGGCTACGATCCGGTTCAGTGACCTACTGCCATCGCCAGCCGACAAACGGAGACTATTAAATGGAAAACAAGAATATTCTTATTGCCTTTGTCCTTATGCTGGCGGTATGGGTGGGAGTTAATATCCTGTTTCCCAATCCTCCTGCACCGCCCGATCAACAGGTTAAACCCGCAGCGCAGGTTGCTGAAACGGTTCCCGCTGATCAACCGGCGGTCTCTGCCACTCCGGTGAAAGATGCCACCAAAGCTGGCGCTGCCATTTCAGTGCCTCAACAGGAGCGAGAACTGGCCGTTTCCGCCGGTCGTTACGAGGCGGTTTTCACCACAGCCGGCGGTCGTCTGAAATCGTTGCGATTGCCCGGCTATAATGAAACTACCAAAGCCGATTCTCCTGCTGTATCACTGGTAGCCGCCGCTGTTCCTCAACAAGGGACCCTGCGCACCGCGGGGCTCGGCGACTTCGATATTTCGAGCGAAGCCTTTTACGCTCTTTCTGTTGAAGAGGCGCAAATTGAACTCGGTGCCGGCGAGGAACGGGAGATTGTTTTTACCACGGTTACCCCTCGGGGGCTGAAAATCGAAAAGATATATCTCCTGCGGGGAGGGGCGTTTGACTTTGACCTGCAGGTGCGAGTGACCAATCTCGGTTCCCAGTCGGTTCGTGGGGCGACCAGTCTGGCCCTGGTGCAGCCATGGGAAGAGGGGATGAAGGAATCCCGCTACACCTTTGTCGGCCCGGCTGTTTTTGATGGAGAAAAGGTCCGTACTCACGACGTAGAGGATCTTGATGAAGAGGCCCCTGTTTATGGCAGTGGCGCTGTCTGGACCGCGTTCGAGCGCAAATACTTCATGTCCGCCGCAGTTCCGCTTGCTGACAGTGGGGAGAAATTCCGGATCGAAAAATCCGGCGATCTGGTCGAGAACAGTATCGAGTCCCCTTACACTGTTCTTACTGCTGGGCAATCGACCAGTGCCGATTACCTCTGCTATTTCGGCCCGCGGGATCTCGATATTCTGCAGCAGGTTGACCATCAGCTCGACAAAGCTATTGATTTCGGTTTTTTTGGGGTGATTGCCCGTCCGCTACTTTCGGTACTTAAGTTCTTCTATAGTTATGTTGGTAATTGGGGGGTTGCGATCATTCTGTTAACCTGCATCATTAAGGTGCTTTTCTGGCCGCTGACTCAGAAAAGTTACACCTCCATGAAGGCTATGCAGACTCTGCAGCCTGAAATGCAGAAACTGCGTGAGAAATACAAAAACAACAAGGAAAAGCTGAACAAGGAGATCATGCAGCTTTACCGCGATAAGCGGGTTAACCCCATGGGTGGCTGCTTGCCGATGTTTGTGCAGATTCCGGTATTCTTTGCCTTGTATAAGGTATTGCTTGGCACCATCGCTCTGCGTCATGCACCTTTTGCCTTCTGGATTCAGGATCTGTCGGCCAAGGATCCCTATTACATCACTCCCATTATCATGGGGGCGACCATGTTCCTTCAGCAGAAGATGAGTCCCAGCACTATGGATCCCGCTCAGGCCCGGATCTTCATGTTCATGCCGATCATCTTTACTTTCATGTTCCTCAATTTTCCTTCCGGTCTGGTGCTTTACTGGATGGTCAATAACCTGTTGACGATTCTTCAGCAATGGCATGTCAACCGTGGATCCAAGGCGGTCGCCAGTTGACCACTTGGTCGACCTCGGCGATCTATTTTGTCAGGATTTATCTGGGAGGGGGCATGCTGCTTCCTCCCTTCCTTTTAGGTGGATTCAAACGTGCTTATTGATAAACAGGACACGATCGTTGCCATTGCCACCGCGCCCGGAGAGGGGGGGATCGGAATTGTGCGGCTGTCTGGTGGGCAGGCCGAAGATTTGCTTCGCCACTATTTTGAGCCGGCTGCCCGGACCGACCGTATGACTTCGCACCAGCTCTATTATGGTCATTTTCGTCATCCGGACGGAGAAATGATCGACGAAGTTATGGCGGTGGTTATGCGAACGCCCCGGTCTTATACCAGGGAAGATGTAGTCGAGGTTCACTGTCATGGCGGGCTGATAGTGTTGCGCCGTATCGTTGATCTTTTTGTTGAAAGCGGTGCTCGATTGTCCCGTCCTGGCGAGTTTACCCTGCGCGCCTTTTTACACGGCCGCATAGATCTCGCCCGGGCCGAGGCTGTTATCGACGTCATCCGCTCTCGCTCTGAGGCGGCTTGTCGGGTCGCTCTCGGTCAGATGGAAGGGCGCCTGTCCCGTCGTATTTATTATTTTCGCGATGTTATCAGCGACCTTTTGGCCGAAGTTGAGGCAGGAATCGACTTTCCCGAAGAGGAATTGGAAGTAGCCGATCGGCAGCGTCTGATGGACAAGGCCGATACTATCGAGGGCGAAATATCCTCTTTGTTGGATTCGTTTGAATCTGGGCGAATATTGCGGGACGGCTTGTCTATCCTGATCTTTGGTAAGCCAAATGTTGGTAAAAGCTCATTAATGAATGCCCTTCTGGGTGAAGCGCGGACTATTGTTTCGGATATTCCTGGTACTACCCGGGATACCGTCGAAGAGAGTCTTGTGCTTCGCGGTTTACCCTTACGGCTTATAGATACCGCTGGGATTCGTCAATCTGTCGATCCGATAGAAGCGGAAGGGGTGCAACGCGCTCAGGCTAAAGTCAGTGGCGCCGATCTGGTCTTATTGGTGATCGATGGCAGTCGTGAACTCGATGCTGATGATCATCAGGCCTTGGCTGCTATCGACGGCAACCGGACCCTTTTGGTTATCAATAAGATGGACCTGGGGCTTTGTCCTCTTGTTGGGGAATTCGCTAAGCTGCCAGCTGTATCGATTGCGGCTCGGGAAGGACAGGGTATTGACTCTCTCGTGGAGCAACTAAATGGTTTTTTCACTACCAAGGGTGGTGGTGAAGGTCAAGAGACAGCCTTGCTCTCTGACCGGCGACATCGCGAGGCGTTGTTGTTGGCCCGGAATGCTCTGGAGCGTTTTCGGATTAGTCTCGACGAAGGATACCCGACAGAATTTGGCGCTCTTGAATTGAGAGAGACGTTAGACGCGCTCGGTGAGATTACCGGCGAAACCGCGCCCGAAGATATCCTGGAGAAGATCTTTACCCGGTTCTGTATCGGGAAGTAGTAGTGTTCCACGTGAAACAATTTGCGAAAAAGGCCTGAACAGGTCCTTTTGGATGGTCTATGTACAGTTACGGCAAAGAGTATCAAGTAATCGTGGTGGGAGCAGGGCACGCCGGATGTGAAGCCGCTTTGGCGGCGGCACGCATGGGGTGTCGGACTTTATTGTTAAATCTGAGTCTCGATGCTGTAGCACAAATGTCCTGTAATCCGGCGATTGGCGGTTTGGCAAAGGGTCACTTGGTTAAAGAAATCGATGCTCTTGGAGGCGCCATGGCGCGCTGTATCGATGCGACCGGCATCCAATTTCGTATTCTGAACACCAAGAAAGGACCTGCTGTGCGCGCGTCCCGCGCCCAGGCCGATCGACGACGTTATCAGGCGTGGATGAAACGATACGTGGAAGATCAGCCGCTGATTGACTTGAAGCAGGGTGCGGTGGTCAGTTTGTTGATGGAGAATGGCCGTTTAACAGGAGTAAGTACGCGAGAGGGATTGGAATTTCACGGCCAGGCGGTAGTGCTGACCACTGGTACCTTTATGCGCGGGTTGATTCATGTCGGGTTAAATAACTACCCGGGGGGCAGGGCGGGAGAGCCACCCTCGGAAGGACTCTCCGACCAGCTGCGAAGCCTCGGTTTTCGGGTTGGTCGTCTAAAGACAGGTACGCCGCCACGGATTGACGGTAACACCGTGGATTTTTCCAAAACCGAGCCCCAACCAGGGGATATGCCGCCTAGGCCTTTTTCGTTCGATACAGAGGAGATTACGGGACCTCAGGTCAGTTGCTATATCACCGGAACTAATCCGCGCACCCATGAGATTATCCGCTCGGGTCTTGATCGTTCTCCTTTGTATAGCGGGGTTATCGAAGGGGTTGGACCCAGGTATTGTCCATCTATTGAGGACAAAGTTGTGCGTTTTCCCGAAAAGGAATATCATCAGGTATTCCTGGAACCGGAAGGGCTCGATACCTCAGAGATGTATCCCAACGGCCTGCCAACATCTCTGCCACCCGATGTGCAATTGGCCTTTCTGCGCACCATTCCTGGTCTGGAACAGGTCGAAATTATGCGGCCGGGTTACGCCATTGAATACGATTTTATCGATCCTATTCAACTGAAACCCTCTCTGGAAACAAAAGTTGTAGAGGGATTATTTCATGCCGGCCAAATCAATGGTACGTCGGGTTACGAAGAAGCAGCTGCGCAAGGCCTGATTGCCGGAATCAATGCCGCTCAATATGTCAGGAATCGGGAGCCGCTGATAATCGGACGAGATCAGGGTTATGTCGGCGTGCTGATCGACGATCTGGTGAATCTGGGGACCAAAGAACCCTATCGTATGTTTACGTCCCGGGCTGAATACCGGCTGTTACTGCGTGAGGATAATGCCGACCAACGCCTGACCGAGGTGGGTTATAGCCTGGGCGTTGTCGATAATCAGCGCTGGGGGCGATATCAGGAAAAAATGGCCAAGTACCAGCAGGGGAAGGAACTGTTAAAGGAATTGCGGGTGGCGCCAGGGGATAAAGAGTTGCTCGCGGCGTTGAACTTGCCCGGACTGAAAAATGGCCTGAGCCTCGATCAACTATTGCGGCGGCCGGAAATCACTATCGATAAGTTAGCCAGAATAATACCGGAGTTGTCCGGATTGCCGCTGGATGTGCAAGAGCAGCTTGAAATAGCGATAAAATACGAGGGCTATATCAGTCGTCAGGTCGAACAAGTAGAACGCTTCAAGAAGACCGAAGAGATCAATATCCCGGAGGATTTCGATTACCAGTCCCTCACAGCCCTGTCGGCTGAAGTGCGGGAGAAGTTGGACCGAATACGGCCGCGAAGCCTTGGGCAGGCGGCACGTATTCCAGGAGTAACCCCGGCGGCGGTGTCAATTCTGGCGGTGGTATTGCGCAGGGGACCAAATGGCTGAACTCGAACGCCTGCGAAAGATGCTGAACCAGGTCGAGGTGGAATTGCCAAAGGAGAAACTCGAGACTCTACTCTGGTTTCGTGACGAGTTATTGCGCTGGAATAAGAGGATCAACCTGACAGCCATCACGGATCCTTCTGAAACCCTCGAAAAGCACCTGGTCGACTCTTTAACTTTACTACCTTATTTGCCACACCAGGGCCATCTGCTCGACATGGGTTCTGGTGGCGGTTTTCCTGGTATTCCATTGAAAATAGCCCGACCGGCCCTCAGTATATGGTCGGTGGATGCGGTAGCCAAAAAAATCGCTTTTCAAAAACACGTGGTGCGTTCCTTAAAGATGGTCGGCTTTACCGCTTTACACGAGCGTTTGGAAGATCTGCCAAAAAACGAACTTTTGCCCCGGTTCGATGTGGTATTAGCGCGGGCCTTTGCATCCCTGGCTGAAATTGTGCATTTGGCTAAACCACTTCTTACTCCCCATGGTGAAATTGTCGCCATGAAGGGCGCCGAGGGATTGCAGGAATTGACAGAGAGTGCTGCGGTATTAAAGGAGGCGGGTTTTGGTTGCACCAAAAAAAAGCAGTTACTCCTGCCCGAATCCAAAGCGCAACGAATATTGTTGTTTTTGGCCAGGCCAGCTAAGGATTGACTTGAAGGCCAGACCATTCAATATGACAGGAAAACAGCGACCCCACCGGGGCAGGTGTCTTTTGGATAAGCGTTCCGATGCTGGTTTTTCGAGCCAGTTTCCTGGAAACATTCTGAAAAGGCGATACCAACCATTTTTCCTTATGGTTGAAAAGCAAATTATGATAGCCTCCTTGGGTGCCCTCTGAACGAAAGGAATCCTGTATGGCCCAGATAATTGCGGTGGCCAACCAGAAAGGGGGGGTCGGTAAGACGACTACGGCGATCAATCTTGCCGCCTCACTGGCCGCAGCAGAGCAACGTACCCTGCTAGTCGATCTCGATCCTCAGGCAAATGCCAGCAGTGGCGTAGGTCTTGATCGCGAGACCTTGGAAAGTACGACCTACCATGCCCTGCTGGGAGAAGCCAAAGCCAGCGCCATCCTATGTAATACGCCGCTCGACTGTCTGCAGATCCTTCCTGCTACGGCTGACCTGATCGGTGCTGAAATTGAGTTGGTATCAGAGCCGGACCGGGAAACCAGACTGCGCTCTGCCCTTCAAGAAATATCCAATGATTACAAATATATAGTGATCGATTGCCCGCCTTCACTGGGACTTTTGACAATCAATGCACTAACCGCAGCCGACTCTGTGTTGGTGCCGTTGCAGTGTGAATATTATGCGATGGAGGGCCTCTCTCAGTTGATCAAGACGATTCGTCTGATTCAGCGTCAACTAAATCCTGAGTTGACCCTGAGGGGAATTTTGCTGACCATGTTCGACCGTCGCAACAACCTCTCTCACCAGGTCAGCGAAGAAATTCGGCGGCATTTCAATAACCGGGTTTTCGATACGGTTATTCCGCGAAATGTTCGTCTTTCTGAAGCACCTAGTCATGGCCTGCCGGTTTTGCTGTATGATATTGCATCCACCGGCGCGGCTGCTTACCTGTCACTGGCAAAGGAAATCATTTCAGCGGGGAATTGATATGGCCAAAAGACCGGCTCTCGGAAAAGGAATCGGCGCACTGCTGACATCAGCCAACGAGGACGACAGCCGTAAATATTTTCTTTGTCCTATCGAGGAGTTACGGCCTCACGACCAGCAGCCGAGAAAGAGTTTTGATGACGCTAAGATGACCGAACTGGTTGCTTCGGTTCGGGAGAAAGGCATCATTCAACCGTTAGTGGTCCGACGCATGGAGGACCATTATCAAATCATTGCCGGCGAGCGTCGCTGGCGTGCCGCGCAGAAAGCTTCGTTGCATGAAGTTCCGGTGGTAATTCAGGATGTTACCGAGGACATGGCCTACGAGATGGCCATCATTGAGAACATTCAGCGCGAAGACCTCAACCCCATTGAAGAAGCCGAAGCCTACCGTCAACTGATCGATCGCTTTGAATTGACCCAGGAAGAAGCCGCCAAGCGGGTGGGTAAAGACCGCTCATCGGTGGCCAATGCCATGCGCCTGTTGCGTTTGCCGACAGCAGTGCAGAACGATGTCATGGGTGGGACCCTCTCCATGGGCCATGCTCGGGCCTTACTCGCTCTCGAAGATGAACAGGATATTCTGGAAGCGCGGGAACAACTGATGCGCAAGAAACTGTCTGTCAGAGAGACAGAGGCACTGGTTCGCAAAATCAAAAATTTTGCCACCCAGCCGAAAAAGGTCGCCAAGCCGCAACCCGACCCTGAATTGAAATTTCTGGCCGAAGAATTGCAGCGATCTCTGGGCACTCATGTGTCAATTCATCCAAAGAAAAAGGGCGGAAAAATCGAGATCAGTTACTTTTCCAACGAAGATCTGGATCGCCTGTTGGAGTTGTTGGGCGTTTCCTGAGGAACGGTGGAATGATGGAGAGGAAAGGCAAAAAACAGATGCGCAAGGATGCGGCAGCAGATAAAATCAAGGCTTTCCTGGGGACCGGTAGCCAGTTCGAGGGCACCCTGGTTTTCGAGGATATAGTTCGGATGGACGGAACTTTCAACGGCAAGATCACCTCTAATGACACGTTGATTGTCGGTGAAACCGCGCAAATCGAAGCCGACATCTCGGTTGGCACACTGATCCTCAGTGGTCGTTTCAAGGGTCAGATCAGTGCAGGAGTCAGAGTGGAACTGCGAGCACCCGCCCAGGTGGAAGGCTCCATAGCCACGCCGTCCCTGATGGTGGAAGAAGGGGTCGTGCTGAACAGCACGGTGAGCATGAGCCATACCTCACCGGTTGCTGACCAGGGTGCCATCGACTGATAAATAGATCAGGCGGGGCAAAATCCGGCAGCGGAAATAGGGATTTGGCGAAAAAGGGATTGACAAAAGTCAGTCGCCTATTGTTATATTTGCGGTCGCTGTACGGGTTGTTTACACCGGCCCGCGCCGAACCACTGCGTCTCAGGTGTGACCCTTACCTCATATTTTTGACAGCATTTGACCCATCTCCACGTAAGGGCTGGCAGGCTGTTCCCCGAGGAAAAGCCCGGCGAATACTAGGGCCGAAGCTTTCCTGCCCAGAGCTGTCTAATAACGCAGGCAACCATTTAAGCAAGCTGTCACGTTGCATGAAAACCTGTATGCAACAGATCGCAGCCGGGTTGCAATGCCGGCGATTTCTGACAATACATTCGTTGTTTTTTCAGTTATAGAGGTACTGCTGTGATCAAGGTTGATTGGACCCTTTTAGTACAAGCCGCCAACTTTTTTATTCTGATGGGTGCTCTGCACCTGATTCTGTTCCGTCCGCTGGGTAATATTATGCAGCGCCGCCGCGAGGAAATCGATGGCAACCTGCAGCAAGCCGGAGCTCTTGAAGATCGTATCAATGAGCGCTTGGCGGCTTATCAGGAACAACTGCAGCAGGCCAAAAGCGAAATCGCCGGCGAGCGCAAGCAATTCCGCCAGGACCTGGCGGAAGAGGAGGCGCGATTGTTGGGTGCGGCCCATGATGAGGCCTCCGTTGAGTTGCAGGGTATCAAGGATCGCGTGGCAGAAGAAAAAGAGCAGGCTCTGGCTGATTTGCAAGGTCAGGCGTCGTCGCTGGCTGCCCAGATTGCGCAAAAAGTGGTTGGGAGGGCGCTGTGAGGCTCAAAACAAAAATAAATAGCTGTGGCATGGTCACCACCGCTGCGACAGCTGCGATGGTGATGGCTCTGGCTGGGGCGGCTTTCGCCTCGGGAGACGCTCATGCTGCGGATAGCGGCGCCTTGTTGAAGGATTTTCTCTTCCGCCTTCTGAACTTCGCCATCATCTTCGGTGCCCTTGCTTATATATTGGCCAAGCCTTTGCGCCAAGGGCTCGGAGAACGACGGGCCAAATTGATCGAAGCCCTGGAGCAGGCCAATAGAGCCAAACAAGCGGCCGAAGCCAAGGTAGAGGAATACGAGCGCAAGTTAAGTAACAGCGATCAAGAAATCGCCGATTTGCTGGCTCAGGCCAAAGAGGAAAATAGCCGTGAACGGACTAAGGCCCTGGCCGAAGCCCAGGCCATTGCCGACACGGTACGCAAGGAAGCCCGCCAGTGTGCTGACCGCGAGATCGAGCGGGCGCGCCGTGAATTGCGAAGCGAGGCGGCCCAAATGGCCGTGCGTATGGCGGAAGAGATGTTACGCAAGGAGATCACCGACGAAGATCGTGCTCGGCTGGTGAAGGAAAATCTGCAGCAGATGGAGAGTCAATCGTGAGCGTCAGTGTAATATCCAAGCGTTATGCCCGGGCCCTGGTGCTGCTGGGCCGGGAACGGGGTTTGCTGGAGAGTTTTAGGGACGAGCTCGGTCGTCTGGAACAAGCTTTTGCGGCTGAAAAGCGTTTGGCGCTGTTGCTGCAGAGTCCTTCCCTGGAGGCTGCGAAAAAAGATGCGGTGCTGGCCGACTTGGTGGCATTGCTGAACCTGTCCGGGGAAATCAGCAATTTTCTCGGTTTGCTGCAGAGCAAGGATCGTCTGCGCTATCTGTCGCACATCGTCCAGGATTTTGGCCGCCTGGCGGACGAGGTGTCTGGTGTGCAGCGGGTTCAGGTGCGCAGCGCCGTGGCCTTGGAGGAGGATCAGGCCAAGGCTTTGAAGGAAATCCTGGCGGCCCGCAGCGGCCAACTGATTGAACTGGAGGAGCAATGTGATCCGGCTTTGATCGGTGGATTGCAGGTGGAGCTGGACGGACTGGTGCTGGACGGAACGGTGCGTACTCAATTGGAGCGAATGGCAGAGACCATAACAGAGGGTGAATAGTTCTCATGGAAATCAGAGCGGAAGAGATCTGTAATATCATCAAAAAACAGATCGAGAATTTTGATCGCGAAGTAGAAGTCAGCGAGATGGGCACCATCATCTCCGTCGGCGACGGTATCGCCCGTATCTATGGCCTCGACCGGGCCATGGCTGGCGAACTGCTGGAATTCCCCGGCGGCACCATGGGCATGGTTCTCAACCTGGAAGAGGACAATGTCGGCGCGGCGATCCTCGGCGAAGCGCACCACATCAAGGAAGGGGATAGCGTCAAACGCACCGGCCGTATCGTCGAGGTACCGGTCGGCGAAGCGCTGATCGGCCGGGTGGTCAACGGCATCGGCCAGGCCATCGACGGCGGAGCCGCCATAGAAACCGACACGACCAGCCAGGTCGAGGTCAAGGCTCCTGGCATCGTTACCCGTAAGTCGGTTCATGAACCGCTGCAGACCGGCCTCAAGGCGGTCGATGCCATGGTTCCAATCGGTCGCGGTCAGCGCGAGCTGATCATCGGTGACCGTCAGACCGGCAAGACTGCGCTGGCTATCGACACCATCATCAACCAGAAGGGCCAGGACATCGTCTGCATCTACGTCGCCATCGGTCAGAAACGCTCTACCGTGGCCCAGGTGGTTGACAAGCTCCGTTCGCACGGTGCTATGGAATACACCATGGTGGTTTCCGCCAGTGCCAGCGACCCCGCGCCCCTGCAGTTCATTGCCCCTTATACCGGGGTGACCATGGGCGAATATTTCCGCGACAACGGCAAACATGCTCTGATCATCTACGACGACCTGTCCAAGCACGCCGTGGCTTATCGTCAGCTCTCTCTGCTGCTGCGCCGCCCGCCCGGCCGCGAAGCCTTTCCCGGCGACGTCTTCTATCTGCACAGCCGGCTGCTGGAACGCGCCGCCAAACTCGACGACTCCCTCGGCGGCGGCAGCCTGACCGCCCTGCCGATTATCGAGACCCAGGCCGGCGACGTTTCCGCTTACATTCCGACCAACGTCATCTCCATCACCGACGGTCAGATCTTCCTTGAAACGGATCTGTTCTATTCCGGTGTGCGCCCGGCCATCAACGTCGGTTTGTCGGTCTCCCGCGTCGGCGGCAGCGCCCAGGTCAAGGCCATGAAACAGGTCGCAGGTACTCTGCGCCTGGCCCTGGCCCAATATCGTGAAATGGCCGCCTTCGCCCAGTTCGGTTCGGACCTCGACGAAGCGACCCAAAAGCAGCTCAACCGCGGTGCCCGACTGGTGGAGATCCTTAAACAACCCCAGTATCGGCCCCTGCCGGTAGAGAAACAGGCATTGATCATCTTTGCGGCCAACAACGGGTATGTCGACGATTATCCGCTGACAGCCATTCGCCGCTACGAGGAAGAGCTCTACACCTTCTTTGACAACCGCCACCCGGAGATTCTCGACCAGTTGCGTGAGAAGAAGGCCATCGACAGCGACCTGCAGGACAGCATCAAAGCGGCGCTGGACGAATTGAAGAACGAGTTTGTGGCCTGAGCAAGGCGGAAGGCGATAGGCGATGGCGAACCTGAAGGACATCAAAAAACGCATCACCTCGGTTAAGAATACCCAGCAGATCACCCGGGCCATGAAAATGGTGGCGGCGGCGCGCTTTCGCAAGGCCAATGAGGCCGTAGTTGCGGCCCGCCCTTACTCGGACAAGCTGCATGAGGTGCTGTCCAGCTTGGCCTTGCGCGAAGAGCGCAAGGTCCATCCCTTACTTGCACAACGGGGCAAGAAAAAGGCCCTGGTGCTGGTAATGACTTCCGACCGCGGGTTGTGCGGTGGCTTCAACGTGAACGTGGCCAAGGCCGCCGAACAGTTCGTGACCGATCAAGCTGGTGGTTTTGAGGCTTGCGACTTGCTGGTAATCGGCCGCAAGGGCAAGGAGCACTTTGCTCACCGTAAGGCCTTCAACGTCACCAAAAGCCACGAAGGGGTGACCAGTCAGGCCTCCTACGGGGTCGCTTCGCTGCTTGGCCAGGAAGTGGTGGCCGGTTACAGCGAAGGCAGCTACGACGGGGTATTTGTAATTTACAACGCCTTTCGCAGTGCCATCAGCCAGGAGGTGACGGTCGACCAGCTGCTGCCCATTGTGCCGCGGGAGGTAGCGGAAGATACTGTGGTGACCGGTTATATTTATGAGCCCAATCGGGGCGAAGTGCTCAATTCGATTTTGCCCAAGTATGTCGAGGTGCAAATTTACCGGGCGTTTGTCGAATCGCTGGCTTCCGAACACGGCGCGCGCATGAGTGCCATGGACAGTGCCACACAGAACGCCTCGGACATGATCAACAGTCTGACCCTGCAGTACAACCGGGCGCGGCAGGCGGTGATCACCAAGGAATTGGTGGAAATCATCTCCGGCGCGGAATCGATCCAATAAGTTTACCCGCAACCGCGCTCGCGGTGAGGATAAGGAGGAAGAATCACCATGAATACAGGCAAAGTCACCCAGGTAATCGGCCCGGTTGTCGACGTCGAGTTTCCCGATGGCCAGCTGCCCGAGATCTATCACGCCCTCAAGATCAGCAACTCTTCTCTTGGCGACGAGGAGTGGAACCTGGTGGTCGAGGTAGCGCAGCACCTCGGCGAGAATACCGTACGGACCATCGCCATGGACAGCACCGACGGTCTGGTGCGCGGGCAGCAGGTGCTCGATACCGGCCGTCAGATCACCATGCCGGTCGGGAAAGGCACCCTGGGCCGTATTCTCAATGTCATCGGCCAACCGGTGGACGAAATGGGCCCGGTGGAATCGGACGACCAGTGGGAGATCCATCGCCCGACCCCCGAGTTTGTCGATCAGTCGACCAAGGTCGAAGCCTTTGAAACCGGCATCAAGGTCGTCGACCTGCTGGCACCCTACGCCCGAGGCGGCAAGATCGGTCTATTCGGTGGTGCCGGGGTCGGTAAGACCGTTCTGATCATGGAACTGATTCACAACATCGCCAAGCAGCACGGCGGTTATTCGGTCTTTGCCGGGGTAGGCGAACGAACCCGCGAAGGTAACGACCTGTGGCACGAAATGAAGGAATCAGCGGTTCTCGACAAGACCGCCCTGGTCTACGGCCAGATGAACGAGCCGCCCGGCGCCCGTGCCCGGGTTGCCCTTTCGGCCCTGACCGTCGCGGAATATTTCCGTGACGAGCAGAACCAGGACGTGCTGCTGTTCGTCGACAATATCTTCCGCTTTACCCAGGCCGGCTCCGAGGTTTCGGCGCTGCTCGGTCGTATCCCGTCGGCGGTCGGTTACCAGCCGACCCTGTCGACCGAGATGGGCGAGCTGCAGGAACGCATCACCACCACCAAGAACGGCTCCATTACCTCGGTTCAGGCTATTTACGTACCCGCGGATGACTTGACCGACCCCGCACCGGCTACCACTTTCGCCCATCTCGATGCGACCACGGTACTTTCCCGTCAGATCGCCGAGCTCGGCATCTATCCGGCGGTCGACCCCCTTGACTCCACCAGCCGTATTCTCGATCCGCAGGTGGTTGGGGACGAGCATTACCAGGTGGCGCGCGATGTTCAGTATGTGCTGCAGCGTTACAAAGACCTGCAGGACATCATTGCTATTCTTGGTATGGACGAGCTGTCCGAAGAGGACAAACAGATCGTTGGCCGGGCGCGCCGGATTCAGCGTTTCCTGTCCCAGCCGTTCCACGTGGCCGAGGTCTTTACCGGCACCCCGGGCAAATATGTTGAACTCAAGGACACCATCCGTGGCTTCAAGGAAATCGTCGAAGGCAAGCACGATGATGTTCCCGAGCAGGCCTTCTACATGGTCGGAACTATCGAGGAAGTACTGGAAAATGCCGCAAAGATGGCTGGCTAAGCCGGCGCGGTCCTAGTCCGGGAGAAGCAGCGAATGGCGCAAAAACTAACATTGGAACTGGTCACGCCGGCAAAACAGGTGCTGTCCGAGTCGGTGGACGAAATTACCGCACCGGGGACCATGGGGCAGTTTGGCGTGTTGCCGGGCCACACCCCGATGCTTACCACTCTCGAAGTCGGCGAACTCAGCTATCGCAAAGACAGCCAGACTTTCTATGTGGCGGTCAACTGGGGTTATGTGGAGATCGAGGAGGACCGGGTGACGATTCTGGTCGAAACCGCCGAGGTGGAAGATGAAATCGATCTCGAGCGGGCCAGGGCGGCGCTGGGTCGTGCCGAAAAGGCTCTAGCCGAGATGACCGGCGAACAGAAGGAATACCTGGTCATGGAGCAGGCTTTGGCCCGAGCCATGGCCCGTATTCAGGTAGCAGGCCGCAAGGCTCGCTAATGGATATCATTACCACTGTAGAATGCAAAGGCGGCCTTTCGAGGCCGCCTTTTTTGTTGTCCGTATCCTTGAGTAGGAGGTCTGCTCTCTGTTAGCATAAAATCACCATGAGCCGCAGTATCCTTCATTTCGATCTCGATGCCTTTTACGCCTCCGTCGAGCAGCACGACGAACCGGAACTGTGTGGCCGGCCGGTGCTGGTCGGTGGCCGTGGCGGCCGGGGCGTAGTTTGTGCCTGTTCCTACGAAGCCCGTCGTTATGGCGTTCATTCGGCCATGCCCATGGCCAAGGCGCTGCGGCTTTGCCCCGATGCGGTGGTACGCCCGGTGCGCATGGGACGTTATCGACAGGTTTCGAGGCAGGGATTTGCCATTTTTGATCGGTTCACAGATCGCATCGAACCCCTTTCACTCGACGAAGCTTTTCTCGATATCAGTGGATGCGAACGCCTGTTCGGTTCGCCGCTGCAGATCGCGACTCAGATCAAAGAGTTGGTGCGGCAGGAAACCGGCCTGACCATCAGCGCGGGAGTGGCCAGCAACAAATTTCTTGCCAAACTTGCCTCAGATCAGGATAAGCCTGATGGTCTGTTTGTCGTGCCGCAGCCGCCCGACAGCTTTCTTCTGCCGCTGCCGTTGCAGCGGCTTTGGGGAGTTGGTCCGGTGACCCTGCAAAAACTTGAACGGCTCGGTTTGCGCACCGTAGCCGATCTTCGCCTGCTCAGCGAGGCCCGCCTGGCCCGGCACCTCGGCAGCGCCGGTCGCCAACTCTATCGTCTGGCCCGGGGGGAGGATACCCGGCCGGTAATGGTCGCCAGCGAAGCTCATTCCATCGGTCACGAAGATAC
>ENA-ORCT01000337-ORCT01000337.1-marine-metagenome-genome-assembly--contig:-NODE-337-length-23785-cov-3.711490_pt1 | contig 23785 bp, 15 predicted proteins | sample MGYA00248632_ERZ508511 | MGnify/ENA primary metagenome ERZ508511 (study PRJEB26182, sample SAMN06268839) | marine metagenome | isolation source: Tt an P1-techrep anaerobic enrichment on pine from sediment...
GGTGAAGAAAAATCACTTCTCGCTATCTGAGGGAAGCGTGCGCCCGTGGAGCCCGGCGGAAAGGACTAAACTATTACTTAATTCATTTTTTAACCCGGAAAACGGTTCATCCCCACACCCGTGGGGAACACGGCGCTTGCAGCCTGGGCCTGATGGCGCACGAGGGTTCATCCCCACACCCGTGGGGAACACTAATGCTGCACCTGGGCCAGCAGCAGCCGCCGCGGTTCATCCCCACACCCGTGGGGAACACAGCGGAACAAATTTGGTGAGCGTTGGTGATTACGGTTCATCCCCACACCCGTGGGGAACACCCCTCGAAGGTCTCCTGGGGAACGATAATTCCCGGTTCATCCCCACACCCGTGGGGAACACGCGGCTACCTTGCCCGTGAGGTTATAGGCAAGCGGTTCATCCCCACACCCGTGGGGAACACGTAACCGGACCGCCGGCCATGATGATATATGTCGGTTCATCCCCACACCCGTGGGGAACACAGCGTCCCGGCCTTGGCAATGTTTTTCAGTGCCGGTTCATCCCCACACCCGTGGGGAACACCTTCCACCAATCCCTGCTCATTTAGTGCTCTCCGGTTCATCCCCACACCCGTGGGGAACACCTCCTGCCGGTCCTGCTCGTCGATATTATAGTCGGTTCATCCCCACACCCGTGGGGAACACTTAAATTAACGTCAAGTGACCATGCAAGGTCGCGGTTCATCCCCACACCCGTGGGGAACACGGAAGGCTTTTCTCGGCAGCCTCGGCGAGGGCCGGTTCATCCCCACACCCGTGGGGAACACGATGGGCAATCTGTTTTATAGACGGGTTCAACCGGTTCATCCCCACACCCGTGGGGAACACTTGGTCAATACTACTCTCTGCAGGAGAGTAATAGGTTCATCCCCACACCCGTGGGGAACACTCACAGCACAATGGTCACAAGAGGCTGATGCAGCGGTTCATCCCCACACCCGTGGGGAACACGAACTCGGAGGAATACAACGTCAGTGTTGTTTCGGTTCATCCCCACGCCCGTGGGGAACACCACCAGAAAAGGCACGGGCACTGGCAGAGTACCGGTTCATCCCCACACCCGTGGGGAACACGAGAATGGCAAAGTTGATATGAACAAATCTTACGGTTCATCCCCACACCCGTGGGGAACACCATGGATCTCCTCCCGCTATAGTAATTGATTACGGTTCATCCCCACACCCGTGGGGAACACAACGGGGCGTTGATCTTTCCCGACTCATACAACGGTTCATCCCCACACCCGTGGGGAACACGGGGTTTTATCATCCATGCTATCCAGCGGCACCGGTTCATCCCCACACCCGTGGGGAACACCTGACGATCCCTTCGAATACCTCCAGCAGATCCGGTTCATCCCCACACCCGTGGGGAACACAGCACGATGCCTGTGACGCTCCGCTCGAACCCCGGTTCATCCCCACACCCGTGGGGAACACAACCCGGTTAATTCATTTTTTAACCCGGAAAACGGTTCATCCCCACACCCGTGGGGAACACTGGGGATCGAGATCCCCGAGTGGAAGGTGCTTCGGTTCATCCCCACACCCGTGGGGAACACACAGCCAATGACTATCGAAATTGGCGGAGGTTCGGTTCATCCCCACACCCGTGGGGAACACCGGCTATGTTTGCTTTTACCATGCTGCCCTCCTCGGTTCATCCCCACACCCGTGGGGAACACGCACTCATAAAATCCTGGGGGTCAATATTGGCCGGTTCATCCCCACACCCGTGGGGAACACACGTTTTGTTATTGCGAAAGCACCTGGCTACCCGGTTCATCCCCACACCCGTGGGGAACACATAAGGGCTTTTATGCCGATGGCAACCGGGCGCGGTTCATCCCCACACCCGTGGGGAACACGAGGAGGTTGCCGCCGAGATCAAACGGAGGGGCGGTTCATCCCCACACCCGTGGGGAACACGACTTTTACATCACCAGCCTGCGCCAGCAGGCCGGTTCATCCCCACACCCGTGGGGAACACCAATAAGGATACCCAGCCCGGGGGGCACGTCGCGGTTCATCCCCACACCCGTGGGGAACACATGAACGAGCGGTGGCCGGTTCGTCTGAAAATCGGTTCATCCCCACACCCGTGGGGAACACCGACAGCAGCAGCTTTTCCCTGATGGATATTACGGTTCATCCCCACACCCGTGGGGAACACGCCGCGGGCGCGATCGATGCCGATCAAATATTCGGTTCATCCCCACACCCGTGGGGAACACCGGATCCCGCGCCCCTCGCTGTACGCCAATTCCGGTTCATCCCCACACCCGTGGGGAACACTTGCATCGCCGTTATGGATGAATGCAGTCAATAGGTTCATCCCCACACCCGTGGGGAACACCTCGGTCAAATCCGGATTCGTTTCCAGAAAAACGGTTCATCCCCACACCCGTGGGGAACACGGTCACGCTCACCGTGCCCGGCTCCACATAGGCGGTTCATCCCCACACCCGTGGGGAACACAGGATTGCCGATAGCTTTCCGACCAGCTCCGCCGGTTCATCCCCACACCCGTGGGGAACACTCGAACAGGCACGCATCCAGGCGATACAGCCGCGGTTCATCCCCACACCCGTGGGGAACACGTGGTGAAAATACATGAAAAAACATGATCCGGCGGTTCATCCCCACACCCGTGGGGAACACCGGGCGGAATGGCGAAAAACCGTTCGGAAAACCGGTTCATCCCCACACCCGTGGGGAACACCAGCCCCAGCTTGTGGGCCTCGCCGCGGAAGGCGGTTCATCCCCACACCCGTGGGGAACACTCTGGCCAGATTTACGATTCCACGGCGAGCACCGGTTCATCCCCACACCCGTGGGGAACACAGCGAGCCGCTGGCAAACGAGCAACCCAGGTACGGTTCATCCCCACACCCGTGGGGAACACATGTACTCAGAGGCGAACAGATCCCGCATGTCCGGTTCATCCCCACACCCGTGGGGAACACGCCGGGCCAGTGAATTGAATCCGCGGTATTTTCGGTTCATCCCCACACCCGTGGGGAACACCGTCTTCCATTCTGAGGTCGGCTTCTTCAACGCGGTTCATCCCCACACCCGTGGGGAACACTGCAACCTGGTTCCGGTGCACACATAGGTTTCCGGTTCATCCCCACACCCGTGGGGAACGCAGACCCTCTTTCGCCCGATCACGGCCCGGGGACGGTTCATCCCCACACCCGTGGGGAACACTTACTGATTTCGTCTTACCTTTAGTGTGCCGTGCGGTTCATCCCCACACCCGTGGGGAACACCCCTGGACGTTTTCGAGGCGACAGAGGCCGAGCGGTTCATCCCCACACCCGTGGGGAACACACTTTGACCGGCGCGACTGGCCCGAGGGCATGCGGTTCATCCCCACACCCGTGGGGAACACATTACCACAAGGCATCGTGGAATAAGGGTAAACGGTTCATCCCCACACCCGTGGGGAACACCTTGGCTCGGTCAGGACGATTACCAATCGCGGCGGTTCATCCCCACACCCGTGGGGAACACGGGTTTCTGTGGTCCGCATTCGTTCAGATAGCCGGTTCATCCCCACACCCGTGGGGAACACGCTCCCAATTGCCATATTCAGGGTTTGACGAGCGGTTCATCCCCACACCCGTGGGGAACACTTCCGCAAATCATGGGCCACCTGGATCAATTCCGGTTCATCCCCACACCCGTGGGGAACACGCCAAAACCGTCAGCTGATTTTACCGTGCTCCCGGTTCATCCCCACACCCGTGGGGAACACGTCACTGTCTCAGCTGCCTGTACGCTGGATATCGGTTCATCCCCACACCCGTGGGGAACACTTTTGTCTTTGCGATAGTAAAACCGGCCCTTGCGGTTCATCCCCACACCCGTGGGGAACACTTCCGATTCCGCCCAGAAGCATACCAGAAACGCGGTTCATCCCCACACCCGTGGGGAACACGGCCGATCCTCCCAGATACCCGGCCGCAGAACCGGTTCATCCCCACACCCGTGGGGAACACCAAACAAGCTCGAATGTTTTTGGCCGCTTTGCCGGTTCATCCCCACACCCGTGGGGAACACTAATCCGGGGTTGCCCGAAACTGGTATTAATGCGGTTCATCCCCACACCCGTGGGGAACACTTGCTGGTTGCGCCGCATTCCGCATTTGCTCGCGGTTCATCCCCACACCCGTGGGGAACACGAATCTTGCCGTATTCGTTACCATTTTTGGCACGGTTCATCCCCACACCCGTGGGGAACACCATATCATCCGGGATTCCGACGATGACGTTGACGGTTCATCCCCACACCCGTGGGGAACACCGCATGGCCCGGTGCAAGGTCAGCTCAAGGCCCGGTTCATCCCCACACCCGTGGGGAACACTTTGTCATCGGTTTTATTTCCGGCCGGTTTATCGGTTCATCCCCACACCCGTGGGGAACACGAGGAGCATAATTACAGTCCGGTCCGGATTCTCGGTTCATCCCCACACCCGTGGGGAACACTGATGAGAACGGGAAATGCAGACGTTAAAAGAAGGTTCATCCCCACACCCGTGGGGAACACATCACGGTTTTTAGCAACCGTGCGGCCTGTGACGGTTCATCCCCACACCCGTGGGGAACACTCCGCCGCATCCTGGCTGAGGATGTCATTGCCCGGTTCATCCCCACACCCGTGGGGAACACATTTCGATAAGTTCCAAAAAATGCCGTACCTCCGGTTCATCCCCACACCCGTGGGGAACACCCCCTCCAGCAGGCCGGCCTGCTCGGTGATTACGGTTCATCCCCACACCCGTGGGGAACACACAAATAAGTGTTAGTCGTACCAATATTTCGGCGGTTCATCCCCACACCCGTGGGGAACACGAAAATAAACCACTCCTCGCGGATCCAGACCACGGTTCATCCCCACACCCGTGGGGAACACATCCATAACGTCGCTCGGCCAACTTCCGAACGCGGTTCATCCCCACACCCGTGGGGAACACACCCGGGCGAACGAAACGGCCAGCTTTCCCGCCGGTTCATCCCCACACCCGTGGGGAACACCTCCTCGCCCAGCCGAAAAAAATCCGCATGTGCGGTTCATCCCCACACCCGTGGGGAACACGGACGCGAGCCTCACCGACATCTGGGGCAGCACGGTTCATCCCCACACCCGTGGGGAACACTTGTGCCGGGCTGGGGGGACCTGGAGCGGGTGCGGTTCATCCCCACACCCGTGGGGAACACTCCACCCCTGCGCCGGCGGCCTCCCCGGGATCCGGTTCATCCCCACACCCGTGGGGAACACGCTGGCTGGATAAATTCTATGAGGACATATCGCGGTTCATCCCCACACCCGTGGGGAACACTCTTCCTGGAACCCACTGAATTCAGGAAGTTTTTTTGACCACCAATTTTTTACCGAAATTTTCCATCATTTGAATGCTTAATTTTTGAATTGTCAAAGAGCAGTATTACCTCCGGTTTCTTCGCTATCCGGCGGCAAAAAAGAAACCAGTCGCAGGCCGTCGTAATCGATCGGTACCCGGCGGTTTTCACCAAAGGTCTGAAAGTCGAATCCGGATTCTGTGTTGGTTGCCCAGGCCATGGCGACATTTCCGGTTTCCGCCAGTGCTGAAATCTGCTCCCAGATCATCTCGCGGATACGCTTGGAGACGTCGCCGACATAAACGCCGGCGCGGATTTCCAGCAGCCATATGGCCAGTCGTCCGCGAAGCCGTGGCGGCACATTTTCCGTGACTACGACCATCATGCTCATATCATTTACTCCTGTGGCCTTCGTCTCCTATTGATTCCGGCTCAGGGATGGCCGGCGGCTGGGCGTCTTCAGGAGGCGGCGGGGGATTGATCCCCCCTGCGGCCAGAATTTCCTCGATGGCCGGAATGATCTTTTTCAGCAACCGGGTTTGCCGAAACGAATCCCGGCATGCAATGCGAACCTGCCTGTCCGGCTGAGCTGGATTTTTGGCAGCCACCTGAAACGCCACCGGGACTACTGTATCAAACTTGAATACATCCGCGATATCGTAAACAAAAGAAAGGGGTTTGCCCGTGTGGACAAACCCCACCGCCGGGGCGTATCCGGCCGCAAGAATCGCCGCCTCGGTCACCCCGTACAGGCAGGAAGTGGCCGCGCTGAGGCATTTATTGACCAGATCGCCCGAATCCCAGTTTTTCGGATCGTAGCGCCGGCCTTTCCACTGAACCCCATATTGGCGAGCCAACATCTCATACAATTTGCGCACCCGGACTCCCTCGATGCCGCGAAGCTGATCCACGCTTCGCCGCTCCGGCGGCTTTTCGCCGAAACGCATCTCGAACATCTTCCGCACCACTTTAAGGCGAAGGCCTTCATCCAGCGCCAGCTTTGCCTGATAAAGCAGTTTGTCCGAGCGGGCGCCCCCCGGTTGACCTGCCGAATACAGTCGCACGCCGGCCTCACCGACCCAGATCAACAACGTGCCGGTGGTCGCGGCCAGTTTCACCGCCATGTGACTGATCCGCGTTCCCGGCTCCAGCATGATGCAGGCCACCGATCCTACCGGGATATGTTTGCGCTCCTGGTCGACTCCGTCGATTTCGTTGATCACCACAAAAGCGCCGTCTTTGACGTCGATCCGTCCGTAGTAGACGAAAATCATGGAGACCCGATCTTTGATGGGTATGGGTTTCAGGGGTATAAAGTTTGACATGGCTTCCCTCCCTATGCAGGGGCAATAGAAAGCATACCGCATCCAAACCCTTTGGCCGGGCCAATACCTGATTCTATGCGTTTGAGAAAAGCATCTGTATCATGGACAACCAACCGGCCATCAAACCTGGCGGCTTTGATCCGAATGCTCTGTTTGCCTTTTGCGCCTTTAAAATACCCTTCATCAACCACATTGAAGGAGCCAAACCGAACCCCCAGTCGATCTTCCCATCTTACCAACCATCCCTCAAGGGCTTCGTCCCGGATGAGCCCGTAACGTTTTCCCTCCCGTGTCACTGTTGGATTTGCCCTCAACCGAAACCTAAGTGACATTCCGCGTTTGATGGCAGGATTGTAGGTTTTCGTCCGGGCCTGGATAACGCCTGCCTTCTGGATGTCTTCATCAGACCAAAACGGTTCCACAAGACTCTGCACCAGCACAATAACCTTGCCCCGGTTCATTTCCGGCTCCATCCTGTAGAGCACACGAGGCCGGTCATCATACTCTTTGAAACCGTCCATCGCCGCCTGATGAAGCCGGTAGAGATCACTCAGGGTTTTCATAGCCTTCCGCTCCATCGGGTCAAAGCTCAACTGGCTCAGGAACATGACATTCCTCCTTGCGCCGATACAGTTTTATAATAGACCTCTACATATCGATCCCGGTAACGTCGATTCGCAATCTGAAAACTGATCGGCTGATCTTTGCGAAACTCGAAAGTTCTTTCGTGTGATTCCACGACAAATCGGCATTTGACCTCTTTTCTATCCGGAGACTTGCGATTCAGATCTTCCGGCAAAAGCGGGTAACTCTCCAGAGCGCCTTCAAGGGTCGTTTGGCTTATCAATCCATCCAGAAGATATAGCGGTGCACTCGGCACATAGGACTTCCGCCCGAGAAAAAGAGGCCGCTTGGGATTTTTCAGAGCATCGTGCACCCGCTTCACCAACGTTGAATCCCCTTCCAGGCCCACGAGAAAAGCGGCGTCTGAAAGATAGAATCGGTGGGAGACCTGATTTGTCGGCGTGCCGCCACTTGCTACTGCCACTTTTTGTACCGTCTGATAGTCTTTTCTCATCACGCCTTCTCGATCCACTCGCACCCCCATGCGCAGAGTTGCCAGATCGTCCACGGGGTCTTCACGGAATCGTCCGAGGGCTGATGCAAGAATGCCAACAATACCGCTTTTGGAAGGTTCCCGCTCTGTATCCCGAATTTCAAATCGGCTTCGGGTCCCCCAAGACTGCATGGGGGCCACGCATGCCATCAGAAGAACGTCGCTCATTTGGCCTCCCCAGCCTGAGCACTCACCGCATCTCCTACGGCGTCAAGCAAATCCTTCAGGCTTACATCACCAGTCTCAAGGTTCATAGTTTTGTCACATACCACACCGTCAACCCCGTAAACTTTCGCCAGTTTCTGATAATAGGCTTCCAACCGTTCAACAGATAAAGTTTCCAAAGACTTATCGACAGTTGCCCGAATCGGTTTCTGAAAAGCATTAGCCAGGGACCACGGGAAACCATCATTTCTTAGAATCGCGCGCGCATACCCGACGGGGTTCTGTGCAGCCATGCTGTTCTGTTTGCCCGTTGGAACAGCCTTGACGCTGGCTTGAATGAATCCCTTGACTGTGGAAATCAGGAGATCCCCATTTGTCATACCAAGATTGCATGCAAGCTTTTCCAGATCGATGTTGGCATATCGGTAAAAACAAGAACTGTTAAACTCGACGGTGCCGATCATATCGGAACCGGACTCTCCATCGGGAAGAAGGTCATCCACAGCGGTATAATAGTCCATCTCCATATCCACTTTATGGGTGGAGATAGCATGGGCCACCTGGCAAGCGGCATCTACGTTCATATTTTTGTCATCTGCAACCATTCTCCCGAAAAGGGCGATATCCGCCGCATAGCTTCGAATTTCCTTGCGCGCTTTGCCGATGACACCCTTCAGGGCGGATTCAACAGGTTTCAGCTCCTTATTCACCGCATTTTTCTTGCTCTTCTTGGCTTTTTTACCTTTGGTTTCCTTTTTCGCCTTATCTTCGTTGGCCTCTGCCTCATTTTTTTTACCTTCAGCAAGAAGTGCCTCCCAGGAATCCATGGCGATTTGTGCAATTTCGGTAATTTCATTCTCACCGAAATACAAAAGATATTCTGTCTTATCCTTTTCCTTTATTTTCAAACCGAGAAGCTCAATAACCATCGTTGCCACAAGCGCCGATTCATCGACCTCCTTTTCTGAATTGTCCACAAAATATTCAGCAAGCCTCTGCTGAAGCCTCTTGGTTCGAATTCCAACGCTCCCGCCGCCTCTGAGAACATATTCCGAAAATGCAGGATGTTTCCGAACCGACCGTTTAATGCACTGGCTGGAAATTCTAGCGCGACGAAATCCGCCAAATACGCAATCCTTGGGGGCATTGGTATCGTCCCGGTTCAGGTTGGAAGGTGCAAAATTTTGAATCAGATGAAGTTCAAGTATCATTTGTCGTCTCCTTCTTGCGTGTTATCAGAGGTTCCATCATTGGATTTTCCCCAGAAATCTCTTGCCCATGCCATTTGCACGAATCGCTCATCATGGTCCCAGTATTTCAGATCACGGATCAGTTTGTGGTAATCCACAGCAATCTGCTTGGACTTGGCCAGGGTAACGGCTTGCCTCAAATGGTGGCCGACATCTTCGATATCGGCCTCGAGCAGCCTGACAAACCGTTTTTCGATACTGTCAGTTTGCTGAACCCGTTGAATTCGAGAAAAAACATGCCCCATACTGAAGTCTTCCGGTGCCGGGTCCGGATGGAGGGCAAAAAGGGAGGCTACCAGAAACGCCCGTTCATCAGCCTTCCATTCATCTTCAATAAACCGAACCACATACGGATACATCTCCGGGGTTCCTTTGGTTTTACCCAACCCCCTTCTAAGTTTGGCGAGGGCGGCCGTATCCTTTTTATCCCGTAGCCTTTCCAGGTATTCCACCAGCCGGTTCGTTTTTCTGCTCATTTATTTCCTCCTTCCGTTCCAAGCTGCTTAGCAAGTCCCCCTTCCAGAGTACCCCGGCCATGAACCCATGCTCGATAAGTCTTCCCCGAAGAGGCAAAACGTTGTTCAAAACAATTCTCGAATGCCGCACGAGCGCAGCGTTTTATATGTTCCTTCAACCAAACCAGGGTCTCATCACCACGATCCACTTTCTCCATAAACTCCCGATACGGATTTTCCACTCGACTCCAGTACAAAGCCATCACCCCAGAAGCGAGCACCCCCGCCTGCACATCCGCCTCCCTTGAGTTCTCCGGAAGACAGTTCCGGACATAACGTTTGGCGGCATATTCCACGATTTCACCGCCCTTTTCCACCAAACCGATTCCAAAGCGAAGGCGCTCAACCACCTCTTTCTCAGACAAAAGCTCCGTCGGAATATGAAGTACCTCTTTCCGCCAGGCCAAGGGATTCGCTTTATCGTTTGCCAATCCATATACAACACACCGATGGCGATCCGGCATGGCGACGAACCGTTTGGCCAGTGCGTTGCCCACTTGCCGAAAGGCCTTGGGGCGTTCATCTGCGTCGGGGTTGAAGGCAAAGAGAGCCGCACTGTCTCTCCACAGGGCTCTGTCCATATCCAGTTGAATAGGAATCAATTCATCCTTTTTGTTCTTCTTAAATATCCCAAAGGGATTCCGGGCCAACTGAAAAGACTCACCCTGGGCCATGTGAACAGTTGAAACCACAGCATCGCCTTCACTGTTAACCTCAGGAACCAATCGGATATGCCGACTCTTGCATGTCAGATAGTCAAGATATCCCCGGGGCGGTCTTGCAATCGTGCCTTCTCGATCATCTCTTTCCCACACCGGTCCGTCCTCATCCGAAGCAGGTACCGGATCTGAACGGGTTGTTACCAGAAGATTGAGCATCAGGGTTTGATAGAGATTCCTGCCCTGAAGCAGACAAAAAAGGCCCGTGACCATGCTTCCATGGAGAAAGCTTGCCTGGTGCCCAAAATAATTGGTTGTCTTCTTGTTCAGCCCTCCAAGAAGGTATCCCTGAGCCACCAGAAGTGCCCATATCGACTCCACGGCAGATAACGGCACAATAGTCTCGTCACAAGAATGATCAAAAAGTGTCTTATTGTTTCCGCTGGACTTCGAGAGTTGAATCACCGTTATCGGAAGCGGAAGCGGTTTTTTCTCATTATCCTGAACCTGAAGTCCTGCCGTCTGGAGAAACGGTGCATCCTTCGAAAAAAGATCGAATCGGTGATGCCATGAATTTAAATATTCGGTGACTATGGTCTGATCCAAAGAATCAGCTGTGTATAACGACTTCCACTCACCGGCATTCCGCGGTCCGTCAACCACCCTGTGAACCAAAGCCAGAAGTAACCTGTAAAGGACGGCTTCCTCCAGCGGGTTTTGGAGATCAAATCCTGTGATCTGGTGAGCTTGGCACAATACATCCCTCAGCCCCAGTATTTTTTTCTCATCTGTCATCATGAGGCAAGGTATCCATGCCTCATCGATCAAGTTGAAGGAAATATCACCCATTACCATCACCTCCTTTTGAATCATGAAGTTCCAACCCAAGTTCATCATCATAGGTGAGCCTCGGATAACCCTCGATGTGGTTACCCTCAAGCATCACGGACTTTGCATATCGAAGTTGTGCTACATCCTTCCAAGCCTCAGGAGATTCAATACTCATAAAATGCTCGACAACCTCTTTAAGTGAGACATCAATACTGTTTGATATAAGGGCTCTCACATCCTGCTTTGACGTTGGTTTCACTGGTTCAGGCCCTACAACCAGCGCGAGGGATTTGAATCCCAAACGGGTCGACAGCATTTTGTCTTCATCGAAATCATTATTAAGCTCAAGCAGGTACGTTACGTCATACGGACGATCATAAACCGGCTCAAGGCAGTCCATCGTAGCGATAAACACATGACATTGCCTTTCACCGCGGTGATCGGCATCCCACTTTTCCATCACATCTACTAAATGAGAGGGCACCATACCGTCGTCATTATAGGTATGCTCTATCCAGTCCACCCCGTTTCCGGGGAGTTTGACTTCTAAAAAAGCCTCCTCCCCTGACCACGAAAGCCAGAGAGCTGTGCGCATCAAAACATCCTTTTTGTAAACGAACCCGGTGTCACCAAAGTCCGGTATCTTTTCACGATAATCCGGAACCATCACAACCAGAGTTCTCTGGGTAAGCTTTTCCGGGCGACCAGCGGTCTGCTGGTGCCTGTGCAGCCTTCCGGCCCGTTGAAGCAAAAGGTCCGCAGGGGCCAGGTCGGAGATCATAAAGTCGAAATCCACATCCACGCTCTGCTCGATAACCTGAGTGGCGACGACAATACCTCGGTACGGTCTCTTTTTTTCGCCATGTTTACCCCATGTATCGAGAATCTCCTTTTCGATAGCGAGACGTCGCTCCTTTTTAAATCGTGAGTGAAACAAAATCCGTGTATCATCCGGAAACGCTTTTCGAATATGGCGATAAAGCTTCTGGGCATCAGCGACCGTGTTCATCAGACACGCGGCTGAGCCGCCCTCGGAGAGTTTGTCTTTCAGCATCTCGATAATCCGTGCCACACGCTCTTTTCTGGATGTCACAACGGTCCGAATATGAATCGGGATGCTCTGATTTTCATATATCTGACGCCAGATCACACCGGAGTTTCTCATATCCACTCCGGTCACGCACGGATAGAGAATACCGTCGGGCAAATTCACATCGGGTCTGAAAGCCTTGAATAATCTTTCTCGAAGAGTGTTCGTCAGTGTGGCGGATAAAAGAATAATAGAGGTACCACATTGGCCGATCCAACCAAGCAGTGAAATGATCTCCTGTTGCATGTAGGCGTCATAGGCATGAACTTCATCAAGAACCAGAACCTTGCCCGAAAGACCAAACAAACGAACAAAAAAATGCCGAACTTTGAGGACCCCCATCAACGTCTGATCAATGGTACCGACACCGAAACCGGAGAGAAGCCCCCTTTTCCTCGCCGTAAACCAGGAAGAGGCCGCCACGTCCGTAGCAAGGCCATCAAAAGTTGCAACTCTTAGCTCTTCATAATCGGGATTCAAATCGGCGTTGCTGTGAAGAAGGTGAAGTTCCACTCCATTATTAACCTTCAAATTGTTCAGGAACTTTTCCATGCGTGGCAACATGGCATTGCCTGTGGCCTGGGTGGGCAGGGCGTAATAAAGGCCTCGCGTCTCCCGCTTCCCCGCAATTTGAGCATAAGACGCCAATGCAGCCTCGGTCTTTCCACTTCCCATGCTGCTTTCCACGGCTACCAGCATGGGATGTGTCAATTGCGACACGACTTCAAGGGTCGCATTCTGACAACCGTTGGGTTTATCAAACCCAAACATCTCTTTGAATGACCGGGCTTCAAAATCCGGTGTATCCATTTTCAAATCGCAAACTACTTTCTTCGCGATTTTTTCCCGCTGGTCCATATAGTGATTTAAACTGTCTACAACCCCGTCGTGGAAAGGAAATGTTTCTTCCCGTGACCCCAACCAGTCGGCTACACTGATCAGTCCTGCAATCATTAAAAAAACCGGGTTCGGAGGCAATCGAAGCCCTTCAAGAGTCTCGATGTCAAATAAATCGGCAAGGGTCTTCACCGCTTCAACCCGTGCTTCCTGCCATAATCCAGTGCCGGCCGAGAGACCGTCTTCTTTCGGAAAGACCCCGTGATGCGCAGCAAGAACACAGGAAAAACCGCATGCACATTCATCTGGACAACCCAACACCTCAATTAAAATATCGGGCAGGGTATCCATGCACACCTGCCCATGGTAGGTTTCCACACTTTGGGGGAAAGGAAAACCGTGCCTTATTAAATCCCCGCATAACCAATCCACCTTACCTTGAAATCCGGGGCTGATCTTACCAATGTCATGAAGCGCCCCAAAATATGACAACACATCAGCAAGTCGTTCCGATGGGACTCCAAGGGCTTCAGCCAATTTTTTTCTCATTTGATGCGGCAGGCCAATCACCAACTCGCGCACCATTACGCCGACATCCACCATATGACAAATGGCGGGATGCCATTTATCTTCAGAATTTGTTTTTCCCCAGAATCCAAATAGATTCATTATGTAAGCCTTACTCCATTGACAACATGAACCAACCCCAACAACGGTTCCAAGGCTTCTATGCCGAAAGAGCAAGCAAACTCTTTTGCCATTCACTCGGAGGTGCACCATTCACACTATGAGCATAAAAAGGCATTTCCGTTTTCCTCGGCATCCGGTATCTCCTTCGGGTGGCGTTTCACAACAGCCACCATCATACCATCCCTGGACGGACATCCGGCGTCCCACATGCAGAATCGGTAAAAATTAATTTCGACCGCCAGCGGGTCGACTCGTCACCGGCCCATAAATTCCCGCCATTTTTCCAATCTCTCTTCTGACCTCATCCCGCAACTCCGCCGGGCCCACCACTTCGCAGTCCCCCCCGAACTGCAGGATCTCCATTTTCACCTCCCGGAAATCCGCCACCGGAAAGGTGATTTCCAGGCCGCAGCCTGGAAGCTCCCGGAACTGCTGTTTTTTGTGCCAGAACTGACTGCGTACATACCGGGCACGAAAGGCATTAAATTTCAGGGTCACCGGTTGATGATTCGATCCCTGAAATATACCAAAAGCCCCCTCGCAATGGGGTTTCCATTCGCTTTCCGGGCGGGGAATAAAGGTTTCATTATCCATAACCAGGTGTTGCATCCGGGCCAGGTAAAACGTTCGCCACTGACCGCGCAGGCGGCAGAAGGCCACCAGGACCCAGCTGGCCTGGTAGTGCTGCAGGTGGTGGGGTTCCACGGTTCGCTCCACCTGCTCGCCGGTGGATGGAGACCGGTAGGCAAAGCGGAGCAACCGGTGCTTGAGCAGGGCATCGGAAACACGCCGGAAGATGGCGGCCGGCACGGGTGAGTGGCCGTGCCACTCGGCGGAAAAGGACCGGTCCAGCTCATCCATGGACAGATCGGACCGGCCGATGCCGGCAATCAGTTTCCGGCCGAAACGCAGGATCTGTTCGCTGATGTGCCCGCCGGCCGCATGGGACAGGAGCTTTCGGGCCAGCAGCACGGCCAGCACCTCCTCCTGGGTGGCCGGCAGACGGGGCAGCTCAAAGCTGTCATCGGTGTAGACGTAGCCGCGCCGGTCAGTAATGTACTCCAACGGAGCATGCAATCGATCTCGAAGGTGAGCTATGGTCCGCTGGGCCTGCTTTTTTGATATCTCAAAATGTTCTGCCAGCCGGCCCGCATTAGGGTATCGATTCCGCCGGATCTGATCGTCAAACCAGGCAAAGCGCTCGTAGTAAAGGAAATCGCCCATGACATTTCTCGTTAAACTGATAGCTGTTAGTTATCAGCGGTTAGCTGTTAGCCAAAAACCATGAAAAACAAAGAAGTTAACGGACGCAGCTTTTCAATAAACGGCAATTAAAAATCCTGAAAATCTGCATCCAAAATCATTTTTGGTGTTCACCCAGGAGAGGACTTGTCGGCGGGTTCACGCATACGGCCGTTTGACCGTCGGCTGCTCTTATGGGCAGGACGACATGGTTTTGAATTGGGTAAAGCACTTTCTCGCAACGCCGCGAGGAAAAACAAATTTAGCCACAGACACACACAGATGGACACGGACAAGCCGGAAATCCCAAATCACAGGTTCCAAATCTCAAATAAATTCCAAATTACAATATCTAAATTCCCAATATGACTCTGAGGCAATGACAGGATCCAGCATGTGTCAGAGGCAGAATCCTAAGGTTTGGAACTTGGCGTTATGGGGATTGTATTTTTTGTTATTTGGCTATTGGCCTATTGCCCACATGTTCCGGAGAATTCCGTCTCGCCGGCGATGGTTCCCTGGATCGTGTTTCCGGTTATCGTGAAAACGACCTCATTGCCGTACCGATTATCTCGACCGGAAAAATTCGTTCCATCAGTCGACGAGACCGAGTAATTCAGCCGGGCCGCATAATCCTCTGTAACAAACGCCCCATCAAAGCCGCTTTTCGTTTGAATATAATTCAGGGTAAAGGAACCGGTTTTGGTCGATCCGTCAACCGTTTCAAACGTATATGTGCCGGAGCACCTGGAAAAAAATCCGTCCTGGGGATAAGCGGCTTGCCCGACCTGAGCAAAAGCAAGTTCTCGAATAGTTCCACCATAACTGCTGGCGCGAAAGAACTTTACCAATCCAACATTCCTGGCATAATATCTCAGGGAAAATGGAGAGCTGGACGGATAATATTTCCTTGAAATTTTAAGACAGTCCTTAAAGGTTCCCGCGGGAGTTACGACATCTTCTACACCCAGAAAAGTGTACTCAGTACAAGACAATCCGTTCACTTCACCGGCATATTCATAGCAGGTTGTATACACGTCAAACCGCTTCATTTCAATCGTTCCGATTACACGGGGCGGTTTGTTCCATACGGGCTCTGAGCCATTACCTTCATATCCAAGGTAAACCATCTGATTTCCCCGGATCGCATACATATTCCGCCAGCCATAATGGTCAATTTCAACGAGGACCGTTTCGTTGTCCAATGATTCGGATATGGCCTGCTCGAACTCATATCCGGCTGAATCGGCACCATTTTCATCAACGTATGTTGTCTTGTAGCAATAGGTTGAATCCGGCTGGGAATAATACTCGCTGAAATCATACACATTCTGCATATCAGCTTTTAAACCCGAAGCGACCTGCAGGGCATTCACTGCCTCGGGAAGACCGACCGCATCATCCCCGTCAATATCCCCTGGCGTTTCCGCCATCGCCAAGCCACAAGCCAAAACCAGCACCAGGACCAAACCAAGACACAGCTTCCTCATCGTTTCGCCTCCACGCTGAATGTGAATACCGCTATCGCTGAACATCCGACCATCAGGTTCTTGCACGATCCCGAAAGGCTCAGCGGATTATACGCTTATCTCACCTTCGACTCAATACGGGTTTATTCCGCATAAAATACGTAGTCAAATAAAGTAAAATTGGCACTAACCGCTTTGGAATCCCCCTAATCGCACAGGTCAATGTTTATTTTGATTTTACCATGAAGTTAATGAAGGGCATGAAGGACGGCATTAAGTTGTTTGATTACAAAGTTATACAAACAATATAGTAATTTTCTTTTGTTGTTCTTCGTGACCTTCGTACCCTTCGTGGTGAGCTATCTTTTTTGGTAGTTAAAAATCCTGAAGCACTCTCTTGGAAAGACAAAATCAGCCACAGACACACACAGACGGACACGGACAAGCCGGAAATCCCAAATCACAAGATCCAATTCTCAATAGTTCTCGGAACCAATTACCGGGCATAGAATGAGACGGATGTGAAATCAAAGGGTTTGGAATTTAAAATTTTGGTCACTGTAATTTTTTTGAAATTTGTGATTTGGCTATTGTGATTTTTTTCGCCATATCCCGCATCTGTGGTTAATTCAATGAAAATTCCGTACTATTTTTTCTTCTTTGTTTCGGATCACTGCCAGATAATAAACCACCGGCGCCACCATCCAGATCAACTGCGGAAGCACGGTAACGGGGTGGTCGTTAAACGTGAAAAGCACCGGATTCCACCAGTAGCCGGAGACATACACCCAACCGTCATTCAGCGTGCTGGAAAGCTCGACCGCCAGGGCGGAGGTCTGCCCCCATAGTAAAAAAACGGCAAGTTCTCTCCACCGAAACCGCGTCAGAATCGGATCGGGGCATAACAAATGGACCAGCCATACCCCAGCAAGAAATAGCCCTCCGTCCCAGAGGGTGTGGCAGACCATTAAAACCAGGTAGTGCACCGGTAGTTCCCGGGCAAAGAAGATAATGGGAAGAGGTGTGGACTGACCGCTGAGGATGAAAATCGGCACCTCCCAGAAAAGCCCCACCAGGCAACCCAGCCAGTAAAGCCGCCAGACCGCGTTGCTCACCCGCCCGGCGCGAAAAAGTCCGTAAACGAAAAAAGGAAATGTGTAACCGATAATCAGGTCCGTCCAGTAGTAACTCGCCCTGAAAAGTTCGAACATTCTCACTCCTTCATTGAGAGCAGAGCCAATCGGAACTTCAGTTTTCTGTCGCGATGAAACCCGGGATTAACAGACTAACCAATTGAAAACAAATGCAAATATAATAAAAAAGACGCGAATGTTTTTTAAACACGCTCTACCATATATATAGTAAGAAAGCAAAGATCACCGGTTCAAACGCCTCCCTATCCCCCAAATCAGATGATTTTAAATAAACCGCTGACACACGCAGACTTACGCAGACAAATGCGCGACCGACAGGGCCGCGCACCACCAGTTGAATCAACAATGCCTTGTCTGCGAACGTCTGCGCCAGTCTGCGGTTAATTCAAAACCAAGAATCACCGCCTTTCCTGGCGCACTTTGCGTCTTGGCGAGATCGAGGCACTAAATGCAGAATACTTTTTCAAGGTAATGCAGGAGCGGTTTTAACCGAGATTGTCAGCGGTTCCTGGTCGGGGTTAAAACCCCTCCTACAGCAGAGAATTTTAAGGGGATGGAGAAATAGAGATCTTGTTTTAGAGCGCTGAAGCGCTCACTACAAACCTTGAGGGAGGAGAAAAAAAATTCAGATCATTGGCCTCTATGTTGGATGCGGCGCCTGGTCGCTGGCCCGTTGTCACCATACCGGTTATTGATTCGCTGGCGCCGGCTTTACTTCGACAGGATCTGTTGCCGACGAATCCCCCGAGTCGGAATCGACCGGGTGTCGGGTTCCACCTTCTTTATTCACGGCTGAACGCCGGGCCGGGCTGAAGTCAATCGAGCCGGCGCATACGCCGGATCCAACAAAAATCGGTGTGGCATCAGCGGCATCGTGCACATGATCGAAGCATTCTCCGACAAAAAAATCCGTGGGCTGCGAGCAAACGACATATTCGCCCATGGGCAGATCGACTAGAATGTAGGTTCCATCCGCACCGGTGCGGGTGCAGACCCTGGCATCGCTGCAGCCGGATGTGCAAAATGCCGGATACGCGCAGACCGAAACGTCCGCAATCGGCCGGCCGTCATCGCCGGCGGTGAACGTTCCGCTGATCTGGCCGGTCGAACCGGAATCCGCCGATTCCAGGAAAAAATCGATGCCCGTTACGCTATCACCGGCATTGACCCTAACAGGCAGGGCGGAGAGATAATCGCCCGCATTGTCAAAATATTTCGTCTGGTATCCGGTGCCGGCGGCATCCGCCTCGACGATATAACTGCCCGGCACCAGGCCCGAAATACTATAGGCGCCATCCGCCGATGTAAATGCAGAGCCGGCATCAGATCCGGTCCGGCTGTCATACGCGCGCACGGCAAGCCCTGAAATACCCGTCATGTCGCGATCGCCGGAAATCTGACCGGCAATACTCCCCGATCCGTCATCGGAAGCAAAAGCGGCTGGTATCACCGTAAAAGTCAGCATAAAAAAACAACATACCGAGATCAGCGCCCCAAACACAAACCGGGATCTTCGAAAACGGGTAGTCTGAATGGACACAACAGATTCCTTTCAATCGGCCGAGTACTAAAACAGCCGCAAAAAACGAACGGGCATTACCCTGTCATCATGCGGCACAGACTTACGGGCAAATGCTTATAACAACATGGGCGATCAAAGTAAACCTGTCAACTCGTTTGATATTACCGACGTTTCCCGGTCGGGGTGAAAATCCCTTCTACAGCAGGGAATTGGAAAGGGACGGGGAAATATAGCTCCTGTTTTTGAGCGCTGAAGCGCTCACTACAAGCAATGACGGCAGCGGGTTGATAAAGCGATCTCTCGCGATGCCGCAAAGAAAGGCAGTATTAGCCACAGACACACACAGACGGACACGGACAAAAAATGACCTGTATTAAAAAGCGGTTCAGCAGGTACGTAATGGTTGAGCACCCCAAAGCGGACAAGCCTGAACCAAACACGAACCATCGGTGCGTATAATAAGCGTGTGGCACATCGCTTGTCGGGATATGGTTCTATCGGGATCGCTATCGGTATCGGGATCGATTTTTTCGATCCCATAGCCGGCAGAACGTCGTCTATCGCAAGGCGGTACACATCCGGTTTGTCGTGCCCAAGCCCCGCAGCATTTCGATCCCGATCCCGATAGCGATTGGGACTATCAAAGCAGGTTTCTTGTTTTTCCTACTGCTCGATCCCGGCGATTTCACGGACGATATAATACACCTCTTCCATGCCGATGACAGCATTGCCGTCGGCATCGGCCGCTTTGGAATTCGGCAGCGAAACGTCGAGTCCGGTTAAAATCTGCAAGGCTGCAATGGCGTCGGAGAGGCCAGCGCAACCATCGCCGTCCAGATCCGCGCGAAATCGGTTGGGATCGATTTCACCGAAATCCACACGGCCGTTTCCGTTGGCATCTTCCTGCCCGTCGAGCAGGCCGTCACCATCGGTATCGGCCAGAAGCGGATTGGTGGTTGTCGTCGGATCGCGATCAGGCCTAAAAACACCCCAATCCGTATCACCGGAGAGTCCCACGCCCGAATAGCCCGACTCGGTGCCGTCCTGAACCCCGTCCTGATCCGTATCCGGATTGCAGGGGTCGGTTTCGCCGGAATCCACCGCACCGTTGCAGTTCTCGTCTTCACGGCTGTCAGAAATGCCGTCATCATCACTGTCGGCATCGTTCAGGGCGGTGCAGCCGGACGTCTCCAGCGCGTCGGACAAACCGTCCTGGTCGGCATCCGGCTCCAGGGCAAAGTCAATGCCGGGTGTGGTTTGTGCGATGTCTACCGAAACCGTTGTGGCGGCATCGCGCGATACGGCCTGATCATAGTAAAACCGCTGATACGGCGTGCCGCCGGTAGAGGAAATCTTCACCGCATAATCGCCGGGCAGCAGCTGCCGGATGGAGTAGGTCCCGTCGTCACCTGTCCTGCCTGAACGGGCATAGGTGTTCGCTTCATAGTCATAGGCAGCCACATAGACACCGGCAATCGGGCCGCCCGAGCGGGCGTCCACTACCGTACCGGCAATGCTGCCCCCCTGCTGCAGGGAAAAATCGATACCCGACGTGATCTGCTCCGCCGTCACATTGACCTCGGCAGCATCCTCAATATTCGAGACGTTACTGTAATAGGCGTCGATTAAATCCGTTCCGTATGTACTGGCCCGCACCTTATAGCAGCCGGTCGGAAGGCCGTACACCACATAGGAGCCATCCGCCTTGCTTTCTCCGCGCCCGACATAATCGCCGGTTGCACACGTCAGGGCATATACCGGGAGCCCTTCCAGGGGGTTGCCATCCGCCGCACCAGTAACATTTCCGGAGATTTTACCGCCGGCTTCCAGGGTAAAATCGATGCCGGAAATGCTCGCCCCGGCTGCCACCTCAAGCGGGGTTGCCAGCGTCTTGTCATACACATTGTCAAAATACTCGCCGGCATACTCGATACCTTCCTCGGAATCGACCCGGACCAGATAGCTGCCCGGCGGCAGGCGGGTGATGGAAAAAACGCCGGTTGAGCCCGTGCTGTCACCGGTCTCATAAGACCCGGTATCGGCGTTGTAGGCCGCCACCCACATCCCGGCTATCGGCTGACCGTCCTGCGCACCTGAAACAACGCCGCTGATTCTGCCGCCGCGAATCAGGGAAAAATCGATTCCGGATACAATCCGGCCCGCTTCCACCCGAATTTCCGATGCCGTGCCGGAAGACGGCGCATTGTCATAGTATTCCTCCACAAAGTCGGAATCGTAATAGCCGGCCCGCACTTTATAACTGCCCGGATCGACACTGACCGAGTAACTGCCGTCCGCATGGGTCGTTGCCGATCCGACATAAGTGCCGGTTGCAAACTGATAAACCCGGATCGTCAATCCGTTAACGGGCTGCCCGTCGGCCTCGCCGGTAACAAATCCGGTAATCTTTTCACGAAGCGCCAGGCCGGCGTCGATTCCCGGAACGTGCTCGCCGCTTCCCACCTCGATGAGGGTGGCCGAATCCGCATCGGGAGCATCCCGGTAATACTCGCCGCGGTAGTTTTCCTCGTGGGGCGTACCGGCGGTCCCGGCGTTCATCCGGTACGTCCCGGGAGGCAGTCCGTGGATATCATAGGATCCGTCCGTTCGTGTGGTGGCATGGTATTCGGGTTCCTCATCCGATCCCGTCAGCCGGACGGTGACCGATACGCCGGCCAGCGCGCGGCCATCCGGATCGCCGGTGATGGTCCCGGTAATCGATCCGCCGCGATCCAGATTGAAATCGATTCCCGAGAGGCTCTGCCCTTCCCCCACGCCAACCGGCGTTGCGGACTGAGCATCGTGTACCCCGAGGTAATATTCGGTCAGAAGCGAATCGCCTTCAACGCTCCCTGTTTTGATCGTGTAATCACCGGGGATCAAACCGGCTATCAGAAATGTGCCGTCCAGCCGGGTGACGGCCGAGACCGCCGGATCGTCTCCGGAGACCGCCGTGGCATAAACCGGCATGCCGGCCAGGAAAGCCCCGTCTGATGTCCGGGTCACCCGGCCGCCGATCGCTCCCGTCGTGCTGTCTTCGCCGATGATCAGATCAAAATCTATTCCCTCCTGGCTCTGACCGTCCAGGACCTGAACGCTCGCCGCGTTAGCGGCATCGGCGGCATGATCATAGTACTGCCCCAGATAACCGCTGCCGGCCGCGGTGATTTCAATACGGTAATCCCCCGGCACCAGTTCCTCGATGCGGTATGTGCCGATCACCACGGTGGATCCGGCCGCTTTAACCGAACCGGAAATAGCGGCATAGGAGGCCAGGCTGAAATCGATATCCGATGTGGTGTTGCCGGCAGTCACATCGACCGGGGTGGCGCTGTCCGGATCATCGGTGTCGTCATAGTACTCATTGATATAGTCCGAATAGGCGTTTGTCCGGACCCGGTATTTTCCCGGGGACAACCCCGATATGACGTAGGTGCCGTCACAATTATAGGAACTGATATAACACGACCCGCCATAGTTTCCGGTCGACTCCTCATAGGCGTATACCGAAAAACCGCCGATGGGCTCGCCGTCCGATGCGCGGGTCACGGTCCCTTTGATGGCACCGCTGGCTTCGATGCCCCCCGGACCGGACGCGGTCAGGCTGAAATTTATATCGGAACTCTCCGCACCGTCGACGACGGTCACCGGCATGGCGTCGCTGTATGATGGGGTGTCATTGTAATATTCGCCAACATATACATCGGAATATACGCTCACCAGGTAGTCACAGGGCGGCAGTTTGTCGATCTCATAAAAACCATCTGCGTCCGAATATGCGCCGTAATAGTCATATCCTCCCGATTCATCATACAATTCCGCACTGACGTATATATCTTCGATTGGCTGCCCGTCGCTGTCCGCGGTCACATAGCCGCTGATGGAGCCGCCTGTCATGAGGGAGAAATCGACACCGGCAACCGTGCCGCCATCGGTGATGACAACCGGAACAGCTCCCTCAAAGGTGGCGCTGCGGCTATAGTACTGAGTGACGTAGTAAAACGAGTATCTGTCTGTTCGCACACGGTATTGCCCGGGAGGCAGGCCGTCGATCGTATAGGCGCCGTTGTCGTCGGTATACGCGTAGCCGACACGGGATCCGTACTGGGAGGACGAAAAATCCAGCACCTCGACACGCATGTCGGATACGGGCGCATCGTCGCTTGCCCGTGTCACCGTTCCGGTTATCGTTCCTTTGGAGATCAGCCTGAAATCGATGCCGGACGTGGCCGACTCGGCGGTCACCTCCACCGGCTCCGCTGAGCCGGCATCGCCTGCATCATTGAAATATTCCCCGATCAGGGTGGCGGTTGAACGTGTCTGGACCCTGTAGGAGCCGGTGGGCAGTCCGGTAAGACGAAAGGTGCCATCGGCCAGGCTTCGGGTGGTGGCGCATGTAAAGCCGGAGGAAAAATGGCGGGCCGTGACGGTAACCGAACCGGCAGGCTCATCATTTTTGACGCTCATTACGTTGCCGGGTATCTGCCCGCCGGTATTCAGGGGAAAATCGGTTCCCCCGG
>ENA-ORCT01000340-ORCT01000340.1-marine-metagenome-genome-assembly--contig:-NODE-340-length-23719-cov-3.382201_pt1 | contig 23719 bp, 24 predicted proteins | sample MGYA00248632_ERZ508511 | MGnify/ENA primary metagenome ERZ508511 (study PRJEB26182, sample SAMN06268839) | marine metagenome | isolation source: Tt an P1-techrep anaerobic enrichment on pine from sediment...
TCTCATTCTGAAAATAGCATCACACGAAAAGCAGCAGCCTAAAAAAAGAATCAGGGGTTGAGTACATTAAGCCACACAAAAGGATTATCCAATGTCATTAACATTAATTGATGTTCAGAAAGTTAAGCGAGGAAAACTTAACATTAGAGTGAAGCTTATCAAGCATCGAAGTCATTGGCAAAAAAGTTCGACCGCTAGATAGGAACAAAAACCAAAATTCCTGACAATCCGGCTATTACAAGAAACAAGTAAGAAAACCGTTGCTCAAATTCAAAAAAGGGAAAATATATTTTAAAGGACTGAGTATAATCATAAAAAGCCCGACTTGCAACTACCGGCTTTGTCTAGTTATTTACCTTCGTTAAAAGACATTAATTTTTCTCCACTGAATCGATCAAACTTATCAGGTGTAGGGCTTTCAGGCACCATATCATTCGTTTCCGCAACCCAATTTTGATAAACTGATCTCATCTTCTTCAAAGTCTCAGCATATTCAGGATCGTCAACCAGGTTATTAAACTGATAGGGATCCCTTTTTAAATCATACAATTCCTCTTTTGCTCTCGGAGCAACGAAACAATCCATTTGCTCTTCTGATAACTTACCCTCACTTTTCAAGCGAATCATTTCTTGATATGTGATACTATTGACAGCATCAGCAGGAGGTGAAGCATTTAACTCAGGAAAGGCATTCCATATATACAAAAACTGATCATTGCGAACCTGTCTTTCGTGAGCCTTATAGTCGTGCCAGTTATGTTCAGAAAAAGTATATTCACGGGTTTTCACTCCAGGATCGTTCAAGATTGGAGCAAATGTTTTTCCTTGAAAAAAGTCCGGCACCCTTTCTCCTGCCAATTCGACAAAAGTCGGGGCAATATCGATAGAACTCACTAAGCTTTCAGAAACTGTACCTGAAGCAATCCGAATTGGCCAACGAACTATAAATGGTGTTTTTACACCACTATTATACATCCGGGTTTTACAACGAGGGAATGGCCTTCCGTTGTCAGACATATAAATCACCAAGGTATTCTTATCTTCACCTTGGGCTTTTAACTCGGCCATTACCTTACCAATATAAGAATCCAAACGGGCAATTTCGTCATAATACATCGCCATATCCTTCCGGGTTGAATCATTATCTGGCAAATAGGAAGGAACAGTGACACTTGATGGGTCGTGCGGCTCGGGAATTATATTTGGTTTGTAAATTCGATGGGGATCTTTTGCAGCCAGCCACAAAAAGAATGGCTTATCTTTCGGTCGGTTTTGGATTGCTTCCAGCCATTTCTCACAACCAGAATCACCAATATCTTTCATGTATATTGTATCAAATTCCGACCTAGGAGGACCAATATGGTATTTTCCTGACGATACTGTGTAATAACCCGCTTTCTGAAGTTCTCCGGCAAATAACAATTTATCCGTTGGCAATGGCATATGTAGCTCAGGTGCATCTGTGTTGTGGGGATAAAGTCCGGTTAAAATGCTGCACCGGCTAGGGCTGCAAGAGCTGGTTGTCAGCATGGCATTGGTAAAGCGCATGCCATCATTGGCTAATTGATCAATATTAGGCGTTTTAATGGACGTATTGCCGTAAGCTCCAGAATCGTCCCAAGCAGCATCATCAGCAATAAAAACAATAAAATTAGGTTGATTTTTAACTTCTGTTTTCTGCTGGCATGAACAAAAAGTCAATGCTGCCAGAAAGACTATTCCTATGTTTTTAAAACATTGATTCATAATGTTAGTTAGTTTTTTGAGGTACCTTATCCACATCAGCCTCCCACGCCTGAAGTTCGTTTTTCAATTGATTAGCTATTGCGGATTGTTCATCTATTAAGTTTGTCGTTTCTCCTTTATCATTGCCTGGGTTAAATAAATACTCATCTTCATTTTCAACCAAGTATTTCCATTCTCCTTTTCTCACTGCTTTTTGTTCTCTGTACCTCCAGAAAACACTTCTCTCTTCCGACTTATCATTTTTTAAAATGTGCGACTTCAAATCAATTCCATCAAGTCCAACCGGAAGCTTATCGTTTGCAACAATCGAGAGTATAGTCGGATACCAATCCATACTCAAAACAGTCTGATCACTGACAGCTCCAGCTCTAATTTTTCCAGGCCATTTTATGGCTGCAGGAACTCGGTGACCACCTTCCCAAAGCGTGCCTTTATGCTTTGCAAATGGTTTATTATTTCCAAGTTTGGGTACTCCGCCATTATCCGAACAGAATATAACCAGTGTATTTTCCTCCAATCCTAGCTCGCTTAATTTATCTATAACCCGGCCAACATTTTCATCCATAATTTCGACCATCTCTTTATATGCTTGCTGCCGATCTTGCCTCGATCCATGCGAATCAAACGGCACCCCAGCCAAACGGTCGGCTCTATCATTTCGCCCCTGATAGGGCCAGTGAGGAGCTTCATGAGCGATATAGGCAAAAAACGGCAGATCCTTATGTTCTTCAATAAAATCGAGTGCTTTATCGGTTATTAAATCCGTCACATACCCTTCTTCATAGATTGAATCAGTTTGGCTCCACCAATCATAGATACCGGCATTATCGTAGTGAGAGATATAATCTACATTTCCACTCACATATCCATAAAAACGATCAAATCCTTGATGAACCGGAAAGAACTTTTTATGATACCCAAGATGCCACTTGCCAAATATTGCTGTTTGGTATCCATGTGCTTTTAGGGCATCAGCTATTGTATATTCCTCAATATCCATTCCTGTTTTCCGGCTTTGGCCACTAACGTATATCACTCCCTCTAAACCGGCACGCTGCTGATACCGGCCTGTCAATAGTGCGGCTCTGGTTGGAGTACAAACAGCTACATTTGAGTGATAGTCTGTAAAGGTAATCCCATCGGAAGCTAGTTGATCAATATTGGGAGTTCTATATTCGTTGCTGCCAAAACATCCAATATCACCATAACCCAGGTCATCTGCCATAATCAGCACAATGTTCGGTGAAATAGTTTTTTTCGTACCCGAGCTACAAGAAATGAGAACAATCGAAAAAATGAGGATAAAGACCCTTGCTGCGCACACGATCACACCTCTATTCATAATTAAATATTTAGTTTAACCTAGCAGGCATAAAGATAACGCTACCCAAGTTTAATAAACACAACTATCTCGATGATTTCTTGCCAGTATCCCTTTCTGTACGAAATTCTCTATTACCTCCAACATCAGTCTATTGTTCTCTGACTTCCCCACCAATTATTGGGTGGGTTGAAATCTTTTGAAAGGAAAAGCATGCGTTCGTTCTCAAGCCTCTCTATCCTTTCAGTCTTCATAAATTGGCATTTTTTCTCAGCTTCTTCTGCATCATAGTCAGGATCTCTTTCAGGAAATCTGGCGTCCACTCTATCCAAGTAGTCAAATAGTGTGACTTTTAAACTCTCAACCAAATCTTGGTTTTGTGCAGCGACATTATACTCTTCTTCCATGTCTATCCCAAGATCATATAATTCATCTCTATTTGTCTCATAGTAGTGTACTAGTTTCCAATTCCCCATACGAATAACGGAACTCGGATCACCCCCCTGGTTGCCATAGTGAGGATAATGCCAGATTAAGGGCCTTTCAGGGATATCCTTTCCATTTAATACCGGCAGTAAGCTCACTCCATCCTGATGATCTTCGGGACGCAAATCTGCATTGACAAGATCAAGAATTGTTGGATAAAAATCAGTTCCCGAGACCGGTATATCTGATTCCCCCACCTTAGTCATTCCGGGAACCTTTATGATGTATGGTTCTCTAATCCCTCCTTCAAACTGATAACCTTTCCCTCCTCTGAGGGGCAAATTTGAAGTCGAAAAAGCGTCACCGGAAGCAACCCCTCCATTATCTGACGTAAAAACAACAATAGTATTATCTTCAAGTCCTAGTTCTTTCAATGAACCCAATATCAACCCAACAGCATCATCCATTGTCTCAACCATACCTGCGTAAATCGGATTATCCTGCACACATCTTATAGGTAATCGATCTGCCATTGAAAATCCAGCTTTTCTTATTCCTTTATCGAAAGCTTTTTGACGATATTTTTCCCATTTATTCTTAGACGTTTGAATTGGACTATGTACAGCATAAAAAGACAAGTATGCAAAAAAAGAGGTGTCTCTATTTTCCTTGATAAAGTTGACCGTTTCTTGAGCTAGACGCATTGAAAGATTTTCTCCAGCCGGGCCATTCTTAAGATTGGGATTAATCCACGGAGCAAAATACCCACCTTGGGGACTGCCGACAGTCCAACCTCCTTTGTTAGTATCAAACCCATGGTCTTCCGGCCATGACCCTTTTTCTCCAAGATGCCATTTGCCGGCAAAAAAAGTTTTATAACCAACTTCCTTTAGGGCTTCGGGAAGAGTTGTGTATTCGAATTTTAAATGATGTTCATAATCTGGGGGAATAAGCATATTATTATGTCCTGATTCCCTCCATCCAGTTCCTGTTTTAGCTCCTATCCAATCTGTAATTCCATGTCGGGCCGGAAATTTTCCTGTCAAGATACTGGCACGCGAAGGGCTGCAAACCTGACAGGCCGCATAACCATTTGTAAAAACTGTTCCTTCATTCGCAATCCGGTCGATGTTGGGAGTTTCATAATAGGTACTACCTGAAAAACTTAAATCTTTATAACCTAAATCATCGGCTAGTATAAAAACGATATTAGGCCTTGCTCTCTCGCTTTTATCAGTTTGAGTACATGAAAATATTACTACAATGCAAAACGAAGTTATCACAGAAATTCGTAAGCCTGTTCTCTTAATGTTCATTGTTGTATACTTAGATTCACATTAAAGACAACCTGCGCCCAAAGTTGTCCTAAACGATCTTTTGAAAATGTGATGCTAGTTTACCTGCGATCCAGCGAGATATTTTAATATATTCCCGTTAATCCCGGATTATGCATTTGAGTACTTGAAAGGGGGACTCAAATTCTCCACTTTAGCAGAGATGCCATCAAGCTAAGGCCTCCTCTGTGCATTTAAGGAAATCTTGAGCACCTTCTTGTTAGCATGATACGCTCCAGGCCCTAACGCAAAGCAATAGACTTTTAGCGTAGACAATGGCGCTTTGGTTGTTGGAGACGGTGTCGTAAAAAGCCAGTTCATCCCGTGACAGTCCCATCTTTTCGTGCCGTTTATCGGCTTCTTTGATCTCCTTCGCCAGATCGATCATTTCCTGGATAATCTCAGCAGTGATGATCAAGCTTTCCCTGCTCTATTTTTCGAACTACAGTCAGGGTCACGCCTGCACGTTCGGCAAACTCTTCCTGGTTTAGGTTCACTTCCTTTCGTCTTTCCCTAACAAACTCTGCAAGTTGTTTCATGGTATGTTTCCAGAGATAATTTCAAACAAATGTAGCTAATTATATGCAAAAAGATATAATAAAACCTACCAACCTAAAACTATATGCTTTAGAATATAGTTTTCATCCTAAAAAGAACAGTATCTCAATCTTTCAGTACCGTCTTCCACGCTTTTTATCCACCTTATTCTTTCGCTTGTGCAATTTTTTGTCCGGTTTTCCCGGCGATTCGCTTAGTTGATAAACCAGAGCTTTCAGCAATTCCTGCTTGAAGTTTTCCGGAAACCGGAGCTTTTGATATCGGTTTTCCAGCTGGTCATGTTTCAATGTTTTGTCCAAATAAAACCTCGGCCGCTCATCAAAATCCGACAATTTCATTGGATGCCGGATTACTGCTCCATTCTCATCGGTCACAAAAACAAGGTGCCCCCTCCCCGCTTTTCTGATTTCCACCTGAAAGAATCCTAAGGCCTGGCCATATAGCTCTTTGGTGGTGATGATGTCCATTCGGTTAAGGTCCTTAAACAGGCTTTCCAGGTTTTGTTTCAGATACCCGCTTGAAGCAGTAAATTTAAGATTCCTGAGTTCTGCCGGAATCTCCTGTTCTAGCTGGTATTTTTGTTCCAGCTCTTTGACAAACTTTTGCATCTTGTCTTTTTCGTAACCATCCCGGATCTTTCGGCCAGTCATTCTATCAATCCGGGTGGAAACAACATGAAAATGCACTCGCTCCAGATCCTGGTGCTTATAGACAAAATAGGGTTGATTACCGTATCCCATGTGTTCCATCATTCGGTCAACTTCTTGCCGGATGGTTTTATCGTCCAGTTTAAGAATATCGGAACCGGACGGATTCACCGAGATATGCAAACACTTCTTTTTCACCCGTGGGTTCTGCTTTTCAATGTCGTGCAAGATTTTCCACCGATGCCCCTGACCATACAGAAACGGATTAACCGACAGGGTATTGGCGCTGTGAAAATAACTGGCCACTCCTTCCCCCACTTTCTTTTCATTGTATTGAAAGGCATTTCGGGTATCACTTGATTGGTGAATGACTATAACCATCTGTGCACGTTTTTATGTTTGCGAAGGCCCATCTTCAATCTTATCCAGGTAGTGTTGGAGTACCGAAAAACAGCTTCGAAGCTCCCGTAAGATCTGCCTGAAAATCTCCCGGTCTCCGGCAGTCAGGTGGTAGATATGGTTGGCGTTGATCCGTTTGGATACTTGGTTTAAGTTCACCCCGATCTTGTTGAGTTCGTAATCGAGTTTGCGTACCAACAAAACAAATTCCTTGGACGCTTCTACCTTCCGGATCTCCCTTCGCTTGACCAGTTTGGCCCGGCAAAAATCACTCAAAGTCAGGTAGCCCTCCTTTTTACTGCGCTTCAACAGCAAGCGCTTTTCCAAGGCTGTCAACCGGACGCGAACGCCCTCCTCCAATTTTTCATGATCCGGTGTTTTTGGCCGCATGGCTTGCTGTTTTCTATCTGATTCAAGTTTTCAAAAAAGAGGGGGAATCTTTCTTTTTCACGCTGAAAGCCCTGCCGGGAGGCACAAGGTTTTTGTGGAACAAAAACACATCTTGCAACCCCCTCTTTGATCTAAGATTTCACCCTTAATTGTCTTGATTTTTCTTTCTGATTTTTAGGTCAAAAAGAAAGGGAAACTTTATTTCGTATTCCCCCTCTTTTCACTTCAGGCAACCAGTGGTTTTTAACCAACTTTCGGTTTGGCTACTTTACTTTTCTCCGGCTTCAAATCTTCCGACTTTTCCATCTTTTCTTGCTTGAAATTGGAAAAACTGATGTTCCGGTCTGCAGCATTCACCTGCAGGGTGGCTCCAAACTTTTTGTTGTTCTTCCCCATCATCCCGTCCACAGTCACCTTCTGACCAGCAGCCAGCTTTTCTTTTTGCTCCGAAGTCAGAGTGATGCCTTTGATCTTATCCGGGACCTGGATGTGTTTCGCCCGAAGCGCGATCAACTCGTTGGTTTTCGAGTCGATGCTCAGGTAATAGGTGTCTTTCTTTCCGTCCCGACTGGTCAGTTCTACAGTCTTTCCCAGGTTTTTGTCGTTCAGTAGCGCTCCCTTTTCCTCTTTGGTAAACTTGTGCCCCAGGTATTCATCCGGAATGTACAGCCGCTGAATGGGATGCACCTTTACATCGACTTTCCCATCTTCACCCTGTTGCAGGCGGATCTTTGCAGGAATCCTGTAGTCCTGATCGTTGATCCTGGCATTAACCGTGTAGAGCTTATCTGAGCGAAAACCGTTCAGAAAATCATTCAGTTCCCGGCTCTCCATGCGGGATACAAAGTCGCGGTCAATTCCGGCCTTCTCCAGTTTCTCAAACGGGATGTCGGCCATGTTCATGCGTGTGTTTTGTTGTTCCATAACATTTAATTTTTAAAGGATTATTTATAATTCAGAGGCCGATGCCTCTTGTTTTTTCGACGTTTCTTGCTTTTCAGGTTCCTGCTCCCGGTCGCCATGATTGAGCTCGAAAACCTGCTTCAGCACTTCCTGCACCTCATTGTAGATCCGGTTCCTGTTGCGCTCCAAAACCAGCTCGATATTATCAAAGCAGTAGCAATCCGGAATGCTCTGGAAGTGGGTTTCCTCCTTCTCAATCCCAGCCGTGTCCACAGCAATCAGTCCATTGAAGTTTTTCTGACTGATCTGTTCTCCAAAATTGTCAGCTACCTGCCCCACCATATAGCCCTGCGGCAGGGTGGCAATCTTGCCTTCCGGCACCAGGTAATCCATCTGGGTGGAAAAGGTCGACGACTGGATATTGCGGTTAATGTTAATCGATTGGCGTTCCTGCAGGATCTTGCCCATCCGGTTTTGCATGAACCGAGCTGTTTCGCCGGCTGCCTGCCCGGAAAAGACATTTCCGATATTGGTCAGGATGGCGTTGGCCTGCTCTTTCCCGTAGTCCCGAATCAACTGGTCGATGGTCTGCATGCCCAGCAAAGTCGAAATCCTATTGGCCCGGGCTGTGGCTATCATCGTGTCCAGTCCCCGGAAATAGCTGGTTGGCAGCTCATCGAAGATCAGCGATGCCGGGTGCTGACCTTTCCGGTTCATAATCTTCAGCATCCGGGTGATAAACAATGATAACACCGCCCCGTACATTTCAATGCGCAGCGGGTTGTTGGCCAGGCAAACCACCTTGGGCGCTTTTGGGTTATTGATATCCAGGGAAAAATCATCCCCCGAGCAGATCCAGTAGATCTCCCGGCTGATGATCTTGGAGATGGCGATCTTCAGGCTTCCGAGCTGTCCTTCCAGCTGCTCATGCGCACCCCGTTGGTGGGCATTGATAAATGGATTGATGATGCCAACCACATCCTGCTCGGTACCCAGCACTTCAAACAGATCATCGTAATCCAGCTGTAGCAGTTCAATGGCATGGGGCAGCGTGCAGTATTTTCCGTCTTTGTAGCGTTTCAAAAACCAAATCACGGCGGCGAAAAAAGACACAGCACTTTCGGAGAAAAACTCGCCCTGCTTTTTGATCCACTCCCGGTTCAGGTTGTAGAGTACGGTGCGGGAGGATTCAAAGGCATCAATGGGGCTTTCCATCAACTCCGGGGCCAGCGGATTGCAACGGTAGGATCTTCTGATATCATCAAAATTGATCACGTAAAATCGAGTTGTAGCCGGCAGCTTCCTTTTTCGTTTCGACTTGAAAAAATAGTTGTAGGCAACCAGTGACAAGTCCGGGTATTTAAAATCATAGATGCACATCGAAAATCCTTTTTGAAGGTGCTGACGAATAAATGGCAGAACCACTGAGTAAGATTTTCCGGAGCCGGGCGTGCCAATGACCATGGTTCCCCGGAAAGGATTCACAATATTGATCCAGCCGACACGATCTTTTCCCTTATGGATGTACCGCGTGGGCAGGTTCACCGAATACGGGTTGATCTTTGGACGCTCCTCCTGCGGAAAACTCTCGTTTTCCAGATTAAAGCGGTCTTTCATCAAGTTTACGTTAATCAATTTGGATACATTATCAAAGCCAATATTCAGGAGGACAAAGCCCAGGAATGAAGCTACAAGATAGGCCAAGTCGTAATATTCCATCACAAGCAAGCTTCCCCAATATAGGACCAATCCGACAATGATCTGGACTACAATATTGGAAACCCTCAGTTCCCGGTCTTTATGGGCTTTGGTGCCGATGCAGGTAATGAGTAAGAACACCAAACAAACGGTTTTCGATAGGTAGATATCAGCAAGGAAGTCCAGTTGGCCCAACTTATGAAACAAGCCCTCAAACTCCGGAATGTACCAGCCCCGGGCAGTAAAGAAGTCGATCCGGCTGAGGTACAGCGAAGCGATCAGCAACAAATAGCTGATAAACCGGAAGCTTTCATGCAATCGAACCAAGTCCTGCCTTTCGTAACTCATCCTGTCCTTAGTTAAAATTTAATTCTTTGGCTTTTAAAATGTCTTTGTTCCCGATCTCCAAAGTCAACCGGCGACCGGTATTGCCCAGTGCTTTTTCAATCATTTCCAGGCGGAGGACACGTTTGCCGGGCAAGACCAGGTTGGGCAGTACAAACACCTCGCGAACACTTGTGTATCCTGGAACAACTTTGATTTCGTGGTGCCGGTAGCTTGGCTCCACCTGGAATTCCTGCGTATTGGTGGCTTTGAACTGGCGCTTATCATCAATCCACCAGTGAAAACGATCCACCCGGTAGGCCAGGTTGGTTTTATTGGTCACGCGAACTTCAAAGAACAGGAAGCCGTTTTTCTGGGTGATGGTCTTGAGCTGGATCTTGATCCCGTCTTTCTTCTGTTTCACTCCCCGCACCTGGATTTTTCGTTTCCACAAAATTTGCTCACTTAACTCTTTGAGGACGTAATTAGGCATCAGACCGGAAGTTGACCCGCCCGCTTTTTCAGAGGTGAAGCTATCCAGCTGGTAGGTGATTTGATCTGAAACTCCGCTTTCCAAAACCAGGGTGCAGATCCTTCCCTGGCAGACGATGGTCAGGGAGGATTCCCCGTCAAAGGGCTCGGCGGCCTTGAGGCGAATAAGATTGGGTAACTCAGGAACCACTTCGGCTAAAATAAGCGTAGGATCGCCCACCTGCAGGTAGCTCACGCGATCGGGACAGACCAGGTGGGTGGCTTTGTTTTCGTGGATGGTGATCCTGTTTTGGGCCGGTGCGATCATTTTCATCAGCACCAAGACAGTGATTATTAAAACGTTTCTCATGGCGGTTATTTTTGGTTGATTAAATAGACCAGGGTGTTTTCCCTGACGGTGACCTTTTTCAGGCGGGTCATTTTTAGCAGGGACCGGGTGGTTCGGTCGGCAGCACGCACTCCGGCGTAGGTCAGCGGATCGGCAGTGACACCAAACAGCGAAGAGGTGTTGGTGGAGCCGCTCACTTCCTTGGCTACTTTCCGGGCTGCGTTATCCGGAACATACAGCCCTTCCATGCCGTCCAGGTCATGGATCGAAAGATCTACCGGCAGGAAGTTGTCCTGAACAGGAATCTGTGTGACATGGATATGCAGCCGTTCGTTCTTGATTTGACAAATACCATAAACAAAGGTGTTTTTCGGGATGATTTTCCCACCAACCGAACCCTCTTCCAGCAAGCGCATTTTTACCCGTTTGCCGTCCAAAACAGTGGCCGTTTCGTACACCTCGGCCTTGATCAAAGAACTGGTTGATCTTTTCCCCTCAAAATCTGGCGAAAGGTTTTTCTCCAGTTGAAAGCTGGCTGACTTTTTTGCTTCGAGTTTCCTGAGTCTCTGGTTCGCCTGCTTCAGGTAATAGTCCAATGAATCGTTTTGACGACTTAGAACAATATTTTCATCAAACACTTGATCCAGTTCTTCAATCCCTGTTTTCTGCAAAGTGGCTGGTTGTTGGGGCTTTGACGTCATGACAGGTTTTTCCGTCGGGGTCTTTTGATTCCCCGGGTCATTTAGATTATTTCTTTCCAGTTCCTGCCTGGCCTGCTTTTCCTGGTGCTTGATATGAGCCAGCAACTGCTCTGGGGTGGCGGTACTTAGTTGATCCAGGGAAATCAAATCCGGCTCCCCTGCTTTTTCTTCCGATGCTTCCGTACGAGTTCCAGAGGCCAGTGAATCCGAGTTGACGTCCACCTGGTAATCCGGGGTAACCGCCCGGCTACCTTCTTGCTGATAAGCTTCCATCTTATCAGGAATCTCGATGGTGCGGTCAGCCCGGGGAAGCTCGTAGTTAACCCCCTGCCCTCCTTTTTGGGCTTTCGCTACCTGTTCCTGATCCTGCGGACTGCCTCCTCCGAGTATGTAAAAGATGAGTACTACAAAGGGCAGCAGGCCCCACGGCAAAAGTAGCTGGGCTTTATTGTTCCTCAGAAATCCTTTCATGGATTTTACGTTTTAACAGTTGCTCAAAGGTATCTACCGGCATATCCAGGGAATGGTAAACCGGCGTTTGATCCATCTCCTGGTTCAGTTCAATCAGTTGCTGCTCCATGGCTTCGTAGTCCGGCTGCGAACCGGGGAAAAGAATAAATGAGAGGATGAAAATCAGCAGCAAAACAGCCATAACCAGCAGCCATGTATGTTTGCGGCTTTTCATATTCAGGGTCATATCCTGTTTGTTCATCTGGTTGACCCAGCGGGTGTAGCGGCTGACATCTTTCAGGGGTGGTACGTGATGTAATTTCGAATTTTCCTTTTTCATAGCTTGAGATTAAAATGACTTTCGTTTGATGGTTTCCAGGTCGTTGTTGTCCACAATTCGCCAGCCTTCGATCAAAAATCCATGTGGGTTGTGGTCGGTCCGGGAGATGTTGCGAAGCTGCCCGGTAGTGTGCAGGCTGCGGGTGGTAATATTGGATGTTCGGACTATCTTCTGCCTACCGTAATAGGCAAACCGATAAGGATAGCCCGAGAAATCCAGCCGGATTGAATCAGTCATGACCGTCATGCTGATATCCGAAGCGATCACCTGGTTGTACAGGTTGTTTTCCTTGAACGACAGATATTGATCCATCGCCGTTCGATCAGCCAGGTAAAGAGCCTCCCGTACATTGTTCTCGATATACTGTTTGTCTGGTTCCAGGGTAAAAAACAGCTCATGAAAACGTTTCACATGGTCGCGTCCTTCCGCATCCCGGTTTTCTGAGATATCTTCCTGAAGAGCCATCAACAGGGACTTGCCGTTATCCAGCACATAGATTTTCTGCCGTGAGCGGTCCGCGAGCTTTAGCGACAGGGTAAACACATAAGCACTCAGGCCAACCAGGCCGATGCTCACGGCCAGAAGCACGTAGACGGTAAACCGAAACTTACGTTGAATATCAAAGACTTTTTTCATGGTTGATTCTTAATTGAAAATTGGATATTGATTATTCATGATGGAAAATTCTTCCTTGGCCTACTTCATCGCCCCTTTTGTCGCTGCCATCACGGCAGCGGTGCGAAGCAACCTGCCGCCACCGGAGTTGGTTCCACTGGCCTGCACAATCCACGAAGCAATTCTGGGTACCAGCGTCATGCCCACGATTCCACAGACGGGAACGACCAAGCTGGAGACAAAAAACAGCGAGGGCTGGTAGAACAGCATCGAATGGATCAGGGCAATTTCCTGGTCCAGCACAAAGATCAGCACTTCCTGCACCAGTGAAAGAATAATCAGCGCGATGGGCAGATACAGGTTCACATTGACAAACCGGGCGATCCACTGCAGGTAGTTATCCTGGAAGCCGTCAAAAGTGGAGAGGGCAAATACCAGTGGACCAAAAACCACCAGCAGCACACAAAACACGGTTCTCAGAAAGGCAATCAGGTAAACCAGTACCTCAAACAAAGACTCCAGCAATTGCCGGGTAGCATTCATCATGTAGTAGTTAATTTGGTGCTGCAGGGCCCGGCCGCTGACAATGTTGTAGGTCGTCAACAGCAGGTTAATTCCCTTGTCCCAGAGTGCGGCTTCCTTCTCTTCGTTTTCATAGAACAAAGGCATATCCACAGCCAGGATGGCATCCTGCTTTTCTTCCAGCTTCTCGGCTACCAGGTGTTTCTTGTCGGCATAGATCGCTTCCGAAAGGTGGGTCAACCCTTTGGTCGGAACCATCAGCAGATTGACAAACGGGCCCCAGAAGCTGATCACCAGCACCAGGGCAAAAGGGCGCAATAACGGAAGCAGGTAGACGGGGTTGTCGGCAATCAGCTGCTCATAGATGCGCTTGGCGATGTAAAAGAAAGCGGCAATCCCGCCAATAGCCCGGGCCATGTCCACCAGCAGGCCGGCCTGGTTAATCCCGGCATCAACCAGCAGATCGGTGAAGCTGAAAAAGCCATCGGTGGTAATGATTTGTAAAAGCATGTGTCTGGTTTTTGGATGATTAATTGAAAGGGCATTCTGTGGCCTACCGGCTTAAAAAGGCATAACCGGAAAACTGGTCGTTCCGGTAAAAATTAAAGTGGCTAACTTTCCGGTATGTATAGTCCGTCTCCCCGCTCAGCTTGGTAAGCTCAGCATGGATTATTGCAAAGGCCTCCAGCTTCTCCCCGTGATCCGTTTGCAGCAAGTTCACCATCAAAAAGCGAAGCAGCAAATCATCGGCTTCCTTTTGAACAATCTTTCTGATGGGGCCCATCTGCTTCAACTGATCCAGTTGTCGGATCTTGTCGTACAGCTGAACAAACCGTCCTGCCAGTCCATAGATATCAGGCAGCTCATCGGAACGGGCACGGAACAGTCGCTCCTCAATGGCCTGTTCCAGCTCCTTGTTGCTCTTAATCCCGGAGGTTTCCTCGCTGCGGCTTTTCATTTCGGATTGTTCCAACAGCCTGGCGGCAATGCGCAACAAACCGGTTTTGGTTTCTCCTGCGAAGGCTTCAGCATCAGAGACAGGCAAAGCCCCCAGCTCCACATAGTAATGGGTGGGCCAGGTTCGCACAAAAAAGTGCGGCCTTGGAATCAGCCAGCCTTTAAAGGCGACAAAACTCAGCGGATAACTTTCGTTCATCTCCGGATAATAGCCATGCCAGGGTTTGACATTCAGAAGCTGGGCGCTGGATTCTTTCACTGCAATCGTGGTGGTAATTACAACACTTAAACTTATTCCAAGAAGCAATAGGGGAATTTTCATGACTTTTTGTTTTTTTAACTCGAAACTCATAACACGAAACTCGTAACTCTTACTGATACAGGCTGTAATACAGGGCAAAGCTTTCCAGCTTGTCGCTTTCAAAACTTTTCAGGTAGGAGGCGTACAGCAGCTTGTTATACAGGTAGCAGATGGTGCCGTAGTGCCGGCGGACATCCTCATAAATTCCGTTGATGGTATCGTAACGCTGCTTGTCATCCATCAAAAATTGCCGGTCCTTCAGTATGGTGTTCAGAATAGCGGTGGCCAGCTGGCGGCTGTCGTCCAGGATCAAATCAAAGGACTGCACAATCACCACCGCCTGCTGATCGGTGAAGTTCTCATCCTGAACCAGCCGCGGCAGCTTTTCGGTGTAGATCTCCATGATCTCTTCCAGCATGTCCCGGGTTTGCCTGACGCGCTTATAGTCTTTGATCAGCCCGGAAACCTGTTCCACACTTTCCAGCAATTTCTGATCAATCCCCAGCAGTTCACCGGTTAAGCCTTTGATATCGCCGTTCAGGGCTTCAATCAGAATATTGTACCAATTGATCTTGGACAGGATGCCCTTCTCCTGCGTCCAAAGGGCTTCGCGTTGAATTCCGGCACCCACATCCGTGACCGGAGTTTGACCGATGGCAGGCTTCAGAGAAATTGCCAGAAGGGGCAGTATCACCGCCAGTAACAAGATTGTTGCTACTTTCTTTCTTTTCATGATGTTGTTTTTGAAGTTCATATCAAATGGATTTTAAGGTTTCTAAAAAAGATGCCCGGGGGCCACCAGAAAGCGTTGTCAGGACCTTCTCCTTTTCGGCTTGCTCCGAAGTGTAACAGTAGTATTCCGCCCGGCTGACTTCGAGAGCAAAAACCCGCGAATAACTGCCCAGGCCAATGAAAACTTCTTTGAGTTTTCGGTCCGCTGGCAGGTTTTTGTTGATCGACAGGATCTGCTCCTTTTGGAACGCCGACAGTCCGAGGGTTTGGCTGATCTGCTCAAATTTGTTCTTGAATTTGCCCATGTCCAGCAGAATTCGCGTGTCGGCATTGTTGATAATGGCATCCCGGATGACCGGCGAGGAGATCACATCATCCACTTCCTGGGTAACCACCATGGCCTCACCAAAAAACTTGCGGATGGTTTTAAAGAAATACTTGATATAACCCGCCATCTGCGGGGTAGCAATGGCTTTCCAGGCTTCTTCAATACAGATCACCTTGCGCACGCCTTTCAGCCGGCGCATTTTCTGGAGGAAAATATCCATGATAATCAGCGCAGCCACCGGAAAGATTACCGGGTGATCCTTGATCGAGTCCAGTTCGAATACCAAAAACGGACAGCGAAAAAACTCATCGGTCTGCATGGGCTTGTTCAGCAGGTAGTCATACTCCCCTCCCCGGTAATATTTCGAGAGGATAAAAAAGAATTCAGCGCTGTTAAAGTCCAGTTGCTGTGCCCTGACCAGCCCGGGAACAAACTCCAGGCAAAACTCATAATAGGCATCAAAAGAACGCTCCGGCCCCCTGGTTTTGAAAAACTCGGACAGCGAACGGGCAATGACATCCTTTTCCATCTCCGTCAGGTTCTCTTTGTAAATCGTGTAGATCACCGACAGAATCGTTTGCCTGCGTTCCACATTCGGCTCACCGGTCAGTACAAAGGGGTTAAAGGAGATGGGGTTCTCGGCCGTAAATTCCACCATCCTCGCCCCACCCCGCTCCTTCAGCCGCTCATCCAGATAGCGCGTCAGCAGTTCATAGCTTCGTCCGACATCCAACAAAACGATGTGGCAGTTTTCACTTTCGGCGTATTGGCGTAGCAAATGGTTGGTGAAAAACGATTTCCCGGAGCCCGATCCGCCAATCACCAGCTTGTTGCGATTGTGGATCAGGTGCCTGTCCATCGGCTCATCCGAAAGATCGATTTTGACCGGGCAGCCTTCCTGCCGGTTCGACAGGTAGAGAGTAAAATCCGAGTCAGAGCTTCGAATTGCGCCTTCAAAATTGGTCAGACAGCAGGCCTGCGGCACCTGGGTGATGAACGCTTCCGTTTCCGGCAGCTGGGTTGAAAAAGGCACGCAGGCAAAAAACAGGAGCGGCAAATCAAACGAATGCTGGTAGGGAAAACAGTTCATCAGCGAAAAAGCCGAAGCAGTTTCGCTTTTGTGTTGCTTAAGCCGCTGCAGGGAGTCATCAAAAAGCAGCACATTGAAATGGGTTTTCACCAGCTTTTCGCCAGAGGTTTGTACCGTGTCCAAAAACTGTTCAATCAGTCCGGCATTCACCTTGTTTTCCGATGAAAAGCGCGACAGACTGTAGATCTTCTTGTAGCCGTCTTCCAGCATGGCCTTGGTCTGCTGCTGATCGGGCACATAGATAAACTGGTTGGTCACATGCGAAAACGGCAGGTTCCAGCTCACCGGGTGCACAAAGGAAACCGGCAGCTGAGTTCGGGGATGGTTTCCCACCGGACACAGTTCTCCCGGCAGATGGGAAAAATCACTTAAACTGAGGATTTCCACAAACTGGTCCATCACCCTAAGCCGGTCCCGGAAATCAATTCCGCCCAGCACCGGCTGTCCTTCCCTGAAATTTAGGGTCAGGTAGCGCTCAATCAGTCCGGGTGTGCGTACACCGCCAATGGCTGTTTCCTGCTTGATGGGCTCGCAGTCCATGCCGCTTTGAACCAAAACCGCCGCCAGGTTATTCTGAAGTTCCCGGAGCTTATCCGTAAGCCGGAGTTCCGCCAACCGGGCCTTCCGGGAAAAGATCAGGGCCGAGGCCAGGTAGTTTTTCAGCAGGCCGTGATTCAGCAAACTGACATACAGGTAACATTCATGCCTCAAAAAAGGCCTACCTGTGAAGTGGTCCAGGTAGGCTTCGTTCAGACTGACCGTCTTTTCGTTGTGGCTGGAAGCAAACCGGTCAGCCAAAAAGAAATCCTGCTTATGAAGCAGCGCCCCGGCGGGCAGCAGGTTCACCACCCGACGGAAGGTATCATACAACAGGTAAAGTTGCCCGGTGCTTTGGCTCAACAGTTCCGGGAGCCGGAGTCTTAGTCCAAAACCCATATCCAGGTTATTGGAAATCAAATAATCCCCGTTAAAACCCAAAACAGGCAACACTTGATCGATTGGTTTACTTTGCATTGAACTGATCATGACGTGTACATTTGATGAAGGCGTTTTTTTACCAGGACAAAGCGGGGCAGCTTCCGGCTGGTTTGTTGTTTTTGCCAGCCTTCTGGCCCCGGGTCTTTCTGGATCCGGTTGAGCCGGTAGAGGAAGCCGAAAAACAACGGAATACAGATGATCGTAGCCGGAAAGGTTCCGGCCAGGATATAGAGAACCACAAACAGCAGAAAGGCTGTAAGTACGCCATACAGGGCTTTAAACACCAGTACGCCGGAGAAACCCTGCACGTACAACCGGGTGTCGACTTTATGAAGCGTGTAGGTTTCCATCAGGCAAAAAAGGCTTTGATTACGACACCAACCAGCACCAAAAACAAACAGGCGCCAAACCAACCCATAATGGCCTTCTGGGTATCCTGATCACCACTTTGCCATTTGATATACACGCGGACGCCGCCAATCAAACCGACTACGGCGCCAATGGCGATGATCAGGCTGGAGACCGGGTCTACATAGGAACTCACCTCGGCTGTGGCCTGATCAATGCCGGCAGAGCTTTGGCCAAGGCTTTCGAAGATCCAAAGCAAAGAGAGCAGAACAAAAGCTGTTACTTTCCGAAAAAAATGATGAATTGTTTTCATGATTGCTAACATGTTAAAGGGTTATTGTTGAATTTGGATTTGCTCCATCACTTCGGGTGGCAACGGATCTTTGGCATTCTGAAGCCGGTCAAGGGAGTAGCCATCATCCATCCCCATTTCCTCGTAGTAGGAAACCGACAGGAAGACCGCGGTAATCGGTACAAAGGGAAGCATGGCCGGTGGCAGATCCCCGGAGGATACCGAAATGGGCTCCAGGGCTGCTGCTTGAAGTGATTCTGCCCCGCCCTCTTCGAAAAGGCTTGGCGGTCGCTTCCTTTTCTTTTGAAAAAAATAGACAAGCAAAAGTCCCAGGTACCACGCCAGTATAACGGCGAGTACAAAACGGGTAAACTGTCCCCAACTGATTTGATCGATTCCAAACATGCTGTTCGTGTTTTAGTCGTTTAACAAACTGGTTAAATGAACACGGACGGATCATCCGCTCATTGGTGCAAAGTTGGATTGCCGCTTTTGAAAAGTTACCCCACCTAAACCCACGTGGGTATTTATATGGTTAAACTCGCTGTGTATTCTCAACATTGATTCTGAATAGCTTGGGGTTGCATTGAGTCGCCAGAGGGTTCGATGGGCTTTTAATGGCCCCTGGAATCGTTTGGTTTGTTATGTTTTGAACGGTGATTTTTTTTCAAAAAACAAAAGAAAAAACAGGCAAAAAAGAAAAGAAAAACCATTTTCAAGCCAGTCGGGGCGAAAATGCAAGGCTGTCCCGCTTCGTCTTGATCTGAAAAATTAAAAAGAGTTCCTCAGCGCAAAATAAGCGGGACACTCGCCCAGGTCTTGCATTTTATCATTCGGGCCGGAATGAGCGGAGAGTGGCTAAATTGGTTTTCCTTTTTGATTTTTGACGAAAAATAATTTCATGCTGAAGTTCTGGTGTGGGCAGGCTCAGGCAAGTGTCGCCCGGGCGTGGAACGAAGCGGAACAAACGGGCGACTCTTGCCGTGGGGTGCAGCCCGGCTTCGGAGTGAAGTCAAACGAAAAAGCGACTGGTTTCGTGCGCGGTAGCGAACGGATAAAGGAAGCGGTTGAGCGAGGCGGAGCGATGGTGCCGGGGCACAGGATCACAGGCGGATAGACCTTAGGAAATCGTGAGAATTTGCAATTCGGTATCATCTTGTCATCAGTGGTTCAGCTCCTCATAATTGTCTCCTCATCCAAACTCGTGTGATCACATCATCAAGGATAAAAAGAAATCTCGGTGAATGCAGAAAACCATTTCAAAAAACATAAAAATTTTGAAGTGGAAGAATCAAACTAAATAAAATACAATTATTTTTACCTTAGATTAAAAAAACCAATCGGCTGATGAACAAGAACGTTAACTGCGTCTTCGGAGTGCTTGCGCTGCTATTCACCCTATACTCCTGTGAATTTTCACCCTCGGAAATTCCCCTGACAGAATTGGAAGAACCTTCGGATAACGTGCCGGCTGTTTGGATTGAATTAACTCCGGGGATGGACACCTTGAGACTTTCTGCACCAATACGGATCACCTATTTTGTTGAGACTGGCGAACATCAACTCTACCAGATTAAAGTGGAGCTTGATAACGTCGAAATTGAGCATTTGGGATATGAATCTCCCAAAAAAATAAATGCCCATATTCCCGTAACTTCAATGGAGGATGGTCTTCATGAAATAAAAATCACCACTTATACAGCGACAAATTCCGGGAGCATTGCCGATAAAACAGGGAATGAAATCTACTGGTATGAGCTCACATGGCCGGTGTTTGTAAATAAGCAAGCCAAAGATAATTTGGGTTTCAGCGACCTGGAATTAGTTCCGGAGGGATTAAAACTTAGCTGGCCGCAGTACAGGTATGCCGACTTTGAGCACTATGAATTCTCGTGGCATGCAGCCAATACGCAAGATGGGAGAATCAGCATAACGGACCCCTATCAAAATTCGTATATCGACAACACTTATGTGGAAGGGTGTTATGTGTATTATTCTCTGTTGATTCACTATACAGAGGGGGGATTTGCCTACGACAACAAAAGCTATTTTGAAGAAATCGAAAGTCCGCTTGTTCAGGTGAATGAAGATTGCACCGTAGATATTCGGTGGATCCATTCTAAATATGAGCAAAATGTTCAGTTATATTGCATCCAAACATCTGTCCCCAGCTACGGGAGAAAGGAGGAACATGATGTGACGAATCTCAACGACACGACAATCCGGTTGAACGAAAAAATCGGTTTTGGAGGAGATTACCAAGTCAGGTTACGTTATATTCCAAAAGGGTATCACAATTATCACTCAGCACTGAACACTGCAGGAGGAGTAACTACTTTTGCTATCGGTGATTCTGTTCCGCGCTTCGAGGAGGCTTTTCTCATATCCAATGAAAATTCCCTGCTTCTGTATCATGAAGGAAGTGTTTCAAAATACAATATTTTGACCGGCGAAAGCTCCCAGACTATTTCGATAAACCCGGAAGGAAATGCTTATACCGGGATGTTCAATGGATCACCAGACGGCAATTGTTTTGGATACTTTGAAAATCATGACTATGTTATCCGCCGAAGTTCTGATCTCTCTATCGTTAACAAGACGGACCTTGAAGCTTTTAACGGCTACAATCTTGAATTGAACAGCGTGGCAGTTTCAAATAACGGATTGATAGCAACAACGGGGTATTTTGGGGCCTTCCGTATTTTTGATTCAATGACCGGTCAAAAAATTTATGAGCAGCAATTTGATTCCAGGTATTATCCGCGAAAAGTTCTTTTCTCGCCCGACGGAAAGAACCTGGCTGTCATGGTCAACGATTACACCCTGAACACCACTTCATTGATTTATTACAGCTTCGAAGGCAATGAACTTGCTGAACTTGGCCGGGTAGATGGTGTTGGGCAAAGTGTCTGGGATGTTTTGGTCTTTGGCCCGCAGGACAAACAGCAACTGGCTGTTTCCCGGTGGAGGAGCATGTACGAGTACAATGTCGAAGTAATGGATTCCCGCACTTTTGAACTTCTTTATTCTGTTGAAATCCCTTTCTTGTTTGTACCGGTTGCCTATGACTTTATATCCGATCAGGTCATTGGGCGATATCAATCATTTCCCACCAAAGATTTTTCCTATGTGGTCGATCTGAAAACAGGGGAACAAAAACAGACAGTCCTGTTCAGCGGAAAAGAACCTTTGGTTTTCACTGATGGCATTGTTTATTCGGGCAACGGAAGGTCAATCGCTATCGATGATTTCATAACCGAATAATCCAACAAATCAAAGTAGAGCATCTTATGAAAAAAATACTTGTTTTAATCATGGTTATACTATCCTGTTGGCAGTTATCGGCACAATTCAATCCGGGCAGGTTGAAATTCGGAATACTGGGAGGATATGCCTTTTACAGCCAGGATGATCTGAAATCATTAAATCAAATCATTTCAGATGAAATTCCATTTGACACCCAAATTATTGATGATTTTGAGCCAGTGGTTTACTTTGTGGGCTATGTGCAATATGAACTTTTCAACCAATTTTACCTGGGGCCAGCCTATGAGTACCACTATACCGGATCAAGACTTGGTGCCAGGGATTATTCGGGAATGTTTTCTTTCGACCAATATGTCCGGACACATCAGCTCGGCCTAAAAGCAGATTATTCATTATTCTCGATGAAAAGCATCTTTATTGCTGCTGAATTGAATTTAGGGGCAAGTTTCACTGACTGGGAAATGGATTCAAAGCTGGAAATCGGGGACAACGAGGAATATTCGGAGCAAGAACTTGAACAACTGGAGGGATTCAGTTGGTATGTTTCACCAACACTTAAATTGGGATACCAGATCTTCTCATGGGTTTCTCTAACTGGCAGGGCTGCCTATTCTTTCGATGTGAATCAAGACTACCATTATCAAAATAATAAAAACATAGACATAATTAGAAACCCCGATTGGAACGGATTGAAGCTCTCTGCCGGACTCGAATTTCAATTGCGATAACGCGGGCAGGGCTCGGGCAAGTGCCGCCCGGGTGTGGAGCGAAGTGGAACAAACGGGGCGACTCTTGCCGTGCGGTGCAACCCGGCTTCGGAGCGAAGCCAAGCGAAAAAGCGACTGGTTTCGTGCGCGGTAGCGAACGGATAAAGGAAGCGGTTTCGCAAGGCTGAGCGATGGTATCGGGGCACAGAGGAAACCTTTTAAAGAGCTACTGCACACCTCAAAAAAACAGGGAAAATACCTGATCAAACCGGAAAGTTGCCTGCGAAGAGACAGCGTAACGGTTAGTCAGGTTTCTGGCCTGGTGCCGGTGGCGAAAACGAAGCGGGCGTCTTTCTTTTTCGACCGAGGCTTGTGAGCGCAGTGGCGCAAGCCAACGGAGCGAACAGGCCGCAGGATTACCTGCCAAATCAAGTCAACTTCGCTGTCCTGAGTTTGTAACTCATTTTCACAATGTTGTTTGGATATTCACAAATCCTTTTTCCCCGGCATAATCTCGTGCCGAACTATAAAGATAATCTTCTGCCCGTGAAACAATCATTGCCCGTACCGGATTTTCATGCGTATAATCAATCCGTTGCTCAATCAATCTCGTATTATCAAGCAAAATGGCATGGTTTGTTTCCTGCCAGAATTTGTATATTTTGATTCTGTTATCAAACTTTCCGGCATACCGAAAACGGTACAGCATCCATTCTTTTCGGCTTTCCGGTTCTTTTTCAATCATCTTTAAAATAGTCTTTGAAGTGAACTTCTTAAAATCCCGGATGATATCGCTTATCCTGAAATGCTCTTTTGCCTGGCAAACTAAATGCAAGTGGTTTGACATCAGGCACCAGGCAAACAATTCCAGTCCTTTGTTTTCGATGCAATAGTTTAAGGAATCAGCGATAACAACTTTGTATTCTTTTCGTGTAAAGATATCAATCCAGTCAATTACCGTAAAGGTTAAAAAGTAAACAGCATTTTGATCGGTGATAAAATAGTTATCGGCAGACATTTTTAATTGAAAGATATTAAGAAATGCTTTTCAATGCAATACCGCTGTGTATTGTCGTTACAAACGACCATCAGCTTACCCCTCGTCACCGCTAACGCTAAGACGAGGGGCAGTTGGGGGGCAAGTTCTTATAAAAGCTTGCAAAAGAACCAATAGTTGTTACTATTTCTCCTTCAGGGCTACCATACATATAATTACCCCCTCCCAAAGCGGCGATTGGAGGTGCAAAATCTGCTTCAGATATTATTCCCGTGGAAGCCTCCAACCAGGCATCTCCATAAATTCGCCTGGCATCATTAATAGCCTGGTTAACTTTTTGGGTTGCGTTACTTCGATCAATATTTGCTGTATTAAAGACTTCCTGCCCCATAACATCGCCCCGCGCATGCACATTCCCATCTAAATTTACCGAACCACCGATACTAAAATCAGGTATGCCCAATTTGTCCATTTTCTCCCTTAATTTCTCAGTCTTATCATTTAACTTCTGCATGAGAACTACTGGAT
>ENA-ORCT01000342-ORCT01000342.1-marine-metagenome-genome-assembly--contig:-NODE-342-length-23580-cov-19.774199_pt1 | contig 23580 bp, 24 predicted proteins | sample MGYA00248632_ERZ508511 | MGnify/ENA primary metagenome ERZ508511 (study PRJEB26182, sample SAMN06268839) | marine metagenome | isolation source: Tt an P1-techrep anaerobic enrichment on pine from...
ACCAAGAGGACAAACACCATGGAAAACCACCTGAACCTGATGGTCATCGGCGCCACCCGCTACGACATCGACGGCAATAAAGGCGGCTCCCTGTGGGCTTATGCTCCTGCAGAAGCCAACGACGAAAACCGAGTAGGCAACGAGGTGATGAAAATCGCCTGCGACTACAAGCACATCGACCAGCTGCGAAACCACGCTGACCGCCTGCCAGCGATGTTCACCGTCAAAGCCCAGATGAAAGCCGGGCAGGGCGGCAAAGTCACCTTCAAAGCCCTGGAGCTGAAGCCCCAGGACGTCACCAAAAAACCGGCTGCGTAAAGGCAACCCAGAATGGCCACCGTCCAGAACTACCAATGCACCGGCACCCTGACCAGCGAAGTCATCAACGGCAACGCCGTCATGGCCTGCAACGGAGGTACCTGGACAGTGCAACAGATTCAGCAACAAGACATCGAAACCGTCTTTGCTGAATACCTTTCGCCCGACCCGGCCATGATCGGCCTGGTCATGGGCTCCGGCCTGGTGTTCTGGGCCGTGGGCATCGGACTGAGCCGAGTCGTCCAGGTCATGCGAAAGGTCTCATAAAACCAACCCCGGAGAACACAGCAATGTCTCAACTTATCGAAATGGAAAAGCAAGCCAACGGAAAAACCTGGGCCATGGCCCGCGCCCGCTGGGGCCGACGTGGTGCCAAAATCGGCACCGCCCTCGTCGCCGGCATGGCCGCCGGCACAGCGGCAGCGGTAGACCACACCCAGGCCATCAACGACGCGTTCGCGGATGGAACCGGTAACGTCACCGCCGCGGTGCTTGGCGTGATTGCCCTGGTGGCCATCGTCACCGGCCTGGGCATGATCGTCAGCATCCTGCGCCGGTAAATGTTTACCGGAGTGCTGATCGGGGCCCTCTGGGCCTCGATGTTCGCCCTCGGCTACAACGGCAACTGACGCAAACCCAGAGGGCCGGACCACCGGCCCTTTTTATTGGTGCCCCATGAAAACGAACCTCCGCATCTGGCTTTCACTTCTCCTGCTCGGCCTGCTCATCATCGCCTTGGCGGACGAGGCCCACGCCAACGCCAGCATCGTCACTGGCCAGGCCCAGAGCTACCAGAACTGCAAAGGCCCCGGCTACCCCTATAACAGCCCCATGCAACGATGGGCCAACGACCGCGTAGCCGAGGGTTACCACATCGCCTGGGTCTCCGAATCACTCGGCCAGTGGAGCGGAAACAGCAACTGTTGGGAAGGCACGGCCGGCGTCTGTCCCGCCTCCCACCCACATTACACCGGAGAGAAAGAGAGCGACGGTGAGCCCCTGTGCTCGCAAGATCCCCCTCCCTGCGACGACCCGTGGACACACGAAGGCAGCGAAAAAACCGAATGTGGCAGCTGCGACGTCGCCGGCGGCTGGATACCGGCCACCGGCCCTTACAGTCCTGGTTCCGGTTCCGGCGTGGAAACCGGCAACCAATGCATGAAAAACCGCGAACCCAGCGAATGCCGGTTACTGGGCAAGTACGAAGTCAAAACCGACCAGGGCGCCTACTGCGTCGACCAGTGCGCGGTCTTCGGTGACGACGGCTACTGCATCCAGGAAGCCGAAAAAGACCCCGACGAACCCCAGTGCGGCCCCGACCACCCCGAATTCAAAGGCGTCGCCGGTTATGGCGGAGAAGCCGTCCTGATCTGCGGTGACCCCCAGAACAACTGCCCCAGTGACTACACCTGGGGCGTCGTCCAGAAAGGCAACGCCACCGTCGAATCCTGCTTCCCGAACGCCTACAACCCGCCGCAGTGTTCCGGCAGCGACGTGCTCACCAAAAACCAATTTGGCGGCTTCGCCTGCCTGCCCCTTAGAAAGCCCGGCGAAAACGACCAACCCGGCGGCCCCAACGACCCCAACAACGGCGACAGTGACGGCGACGGCCAAGGCGACATCACCGGTATCACCGGTCAGCTCCAGGACATCAAAAAACTGCTGGGCCGGGGCAACACCAACACCGACAACCTCAACGAAACCCTTAAAGGCATCGGCAAACAGATCAAAGACGGCACCAAAGCCATCACCGACGCCATCGGCAACATCCCCGGCGGCGGTGGTGGAGGGAACGGCAATGGTAGTGGTGATGGGGGAGACGGTGATGGCGACGGAGAAGAGCCCGCCATCAACTGGAGCGGTGAAGCCATCGACACCGAACTGACCGACCCCAGCGACGACTACGACCAGGTCATGGCCGACTACCAGGCCAAGATCAACGACATCAAAGGCGAAGTGCGCGCCCTGTTCAGCACCAACCTCAGCGGCGGCGGCACCATCGAAGACAACATCAAAACCATCAAAGGGGTAGAAGTGAACTTCTCCCTGAACCGCTTTCTCGGCGGCCTCGACATCCTCGGGGCCATTGTCCTGTTCTGTGCCGCGTTCATCAGCGCCGGCATCCTGTTCACCTCAAGGGGCTAACCATGGAATTCATCGCTGACTTCTTCACCACCTTCTGGACATTCCTCGAAAGCATCCCCGCACTGATCGACGACATGCTGATCAAGGTCGGCGCCTGGGTGGTCATCAACCTCACCAAAGCCAAGATCGCCTTCATCGGCTTCAGCTGGGAAGTGGCGAAAGAAATCCTCAGCCAGCTCGACGTCTCCTGCACCATCGAAACGTATTGGGGCCAACTCGACAGCCAGGTGGTCGGCGTCGCCACCTACCTCAAGCTCCCCGAAGCCCTGAACATGATCATCAACGCCCGCGTCACCCGCTACGTCATGGACGTCATCGGCTAAGGAGACTCGCCCATGAGCATCGTCATACACCACGGCCACCCCGGTTCCTATAAAAGCTTTGGCGTACTCCAGCGCCACGCCATACCCGCCCTTCAACAAGGGCGAACCATCGTCACCAACATCCGGGGCTTCGACAGCCTCGACAAAGTGGAGGACGCCCTGGGCGAAGCACTGCCCGAAGAAGCCGCCATCCTCAACGTCAACACCGAAGGCCGGGAAGAAAAAGAGTACATGGCCCGATGGTTCCACTGGGCCCCGCCGGGCTCATTGATCATCATCGACGAAGCCCAGGCCATCTACCCGGCCAAACGCAAAGACTTCAAACCCGAAAACCTCGACTACCCGGGCGGCCCCGACCAGGCCAAACAGGACGAACGCCCCGCCGACATGTTCGAAGCCTACGACATGCACCGGCACTACAACTGGGACGTCTTCCTGTGCACGCCCAACATCAGCAAAGTCCACACCGACATACGCCAGGCCGCCCAGGTGGCCTTTCGGCATTACTCCATGGGCGAACTGCTGCCCTGGAAAAAGGGCAAATGGAGGGAAGTAGAACATGACCCCGAGAATAACGGAAAAGCCAAAAGCCATGCATACGGAGTCCCGAAAGAGTACAAAGCGGACCCCACCATCTTCAAAACGTACCAGAGCACAAAAACCGGCGAACATCAGTCCAATCAAGGACCCCAGAGCGTTTTTAAAGATAAACGCGTTGTGGGTTACCTTTCGCTGTCAGTCATTGCTCTACTCCTGTTTGCCGGTTTTGCGGTCAGCATCTTCCAAAGGGAAAGGGCTTATCCGAAAACTGACTCGACAGCTATTGAGAGTATCGATGCGACTGGTGCTTATGGTGTGTCTGATGGTCGTGATGTCCGCCGCCCTCAAACTGATGCTGCGAACGGCCATCGCGTAACCCCCGGAACGCGCCACCACCCCCTGGGGGATGCCGCCCTCAGTATCGCCGGCCAGATCAACCGCGCCTACCTGTTCCACGCCACCGATCGGGAAGGGGAGTTCTCCATCACCCAGCGGGAACTGTTTGCCTTTGGTTACCGCGTGCTGTTCCTGCGACCTTGCCAGGCGCAACTGTGGTGGGAAGGCGAAAAAGTCCAGGACATCTACTGCCAGCGCAACCGCATCCAGGCACCGGAACCCAGACCAGAACCCGAAGTTGAGCCCATCCGGCTCTCTAATCCGTTCATGCACGTGAACGATGACAGCACCAACTCAGACGCAGAGAAAGGGGCGTAGCACGCGGAGGGCCGCGACGATGGCGAGGAGCGGCCAGGAGCGGGCGAAGCCCCAGAGACGTCCCTGTAACACGTCTCATAGAAAACGACGAAAGTCGGTTTTGGAACACATAGACCCACAGTGAGCCACAGATGAAAATCAAAGATTTCGAGCGATTTGACGTAAACACGGGTGAGATTGGCAAAGGTGATCTGTTCGTTGGCCCGGAAGGCCAGCAGATCAATCTGCAAGGCGTCAATGTGCTATGGACAGGGGTAGATACCGTGCGGCAACTGTTCGACGGTAGGCTGAAGCCTGGCCTCCTCGCTCGAATTGTTGACGCTTACAATGAGAGTTACGACGCTACCATCAAAGTCAAAGGTATCGAGTTCAAAGTGCAGTCCGGTCGCCGTGGTGGCTTCAAGTACATCCTGCAAAATCGCGAATACGGCCTCACTATCCTGGTTCAGAATTTCTATACAGAAGCCGATAGTCCGGGCACACACCTCAAGATTGAGGCTTCTCCGCGATGGATCTACGAACGCTCAAGCCAGGAAATCCACGACGAACTGGCGGAGTGGGGTATGTTCTTCCTGAAGGGCATCAAACCCGTTGGTATCGCATTACACTTGGCCGTCGACTTCCAGGGCTGGGAACCGCCCCAGGAGTTCGCCCAACACTTCGTGACAAGGGCTAAAACCATCACCGTTCACAACGGCCTCAGTGACCTGGTATTCAAAGGCCTCGATGGCGCCACGATCAACGGACGAGGCGAAACCTACACCTTCGGCAAGGCCAACAGCCTGCAGGTTTGCCTCTACGACAAATCGAAAGAAATCGACGTCAGCGACAAACGCGCCTTCATGGAATCCATCTGGGAATGCGCAGTCAACGAAGACACCTTCCCGGACACCTGCTATGACCCAAACATCCCCGTCTGGCGTCTGGAAATCCGCTTTCATCACCGCATCGTGAATGAGATCTCCCAGGGCACCAACGGCATGAAACCGATATACACCTACATGGACGCGGTACCGCATTTGACGGGCCTGTGGCAGTACGCCCTGAAATCCAACCGCTACGAAGTTAAACGCGAGTGGGTACACCCCATCTGGACCAAGCTCCGGGACGATATTGGCTTCGGCTACAGCGCCCCCGATCTGATGTACAAACGCGCAAAAAAGGAACCTGGTTGCGGCAACGAAAAGAACGTATCTCTCGCCTTCGGCAATCTCCTGAGCATCTATGCACGCAACCGCTTTAACGCTCGACAGGCCTGGGATTGCCTCAAGAAAAGCGGACTCTGGGAAGACTTGTGTAACTACTACCGAAGGCGGGAAATCTACGAAAACGAACTCTTCCAGCTCGTCCAGGACGGACTCACCAAACGACGACTGTTAACCAAGGTGGCGGCGTGATCAAAAAGCTACCCTCTGGAAAATGGCAGGTCGATGTTCGGCAGGATGGACGAGGCTCAAAACGTATCAGGAGGAGCTTTGCCAGTAAGGCCGAAGCCAAACGGTATGAACAACATCTGTTGCTTCGTAAGGCCGAAGACCAGGTGTGGAATCCTTCAAAGGATCGTCGACGCCTGAAAGATCTTATTCAGCAGTGGTACGACGCCCATGGGTACACGCTCAAGGATGGAGAGAAACGAAAGCGGAAACTTGATGCTATGGCTGATCGCCTACGCAATCCCAGGGCAACGTCTTTCCAGGTATCGGATTTCGCCACCTATCGTCGTCTCAGGATGGAAAATGACGGAGTAGGGGAGAACACCTTGAACCATGAACACACCTACCTAAGCGCGGTCTTCAACGAGCTGATACGGCAAGGCGAATGGAGTCACGAAAACCCGTTAAAGAGGCTTCGGAAGTTCAAGCTGGATGAGCAAGAACTGGCGTTTCTTTCCCAGGAACAGATCAACCTGCTCCTGGACGAGTGCAAGGCTTCATCGAATCCCAGCCTCTACCACGTTACCCGGTTGGCACTGGCCACTGGCGCCAGGTGGTCGGAAGCGGAAGGCGTAACCAGGTCAAACTTCACCCCACACCGGGTGACCTACAACTACACGAAATCGGGCAAGTCCAGGAGCGTTCCGATTTCAAAGCAGCTCTATGACGAGTTAATAGAAGAAGTACCATTCGTCAGCTGCAGTGCTGCATTTCGGAAAGCTATCGAAAGGGCTGGAATAGTTCTACCGAGAGGCCAGCTCACACACGTTTGCCGCCACACGTTCGCAAGTCATTTCATTATGAAGGGTGGAGACATCCTATCCTTGCAAAAAATACTCGGACATTCAGATATTAAGCTCACAATGAGGTATGCTCATTTTGCGCCTGATTATCTTGAAAGCACCTTAAGATTTGCCCCGTTGAATGTTTGAGGAAAAGGTAGGATTGGATGGTAAGTTACTTTGAGAAGTTATCTAAAGTTATTAGAGTTTGTGCCGAGCTGCTGTCTCTTGCCGGTCTTCTGTTGTTGTTATATTACCTTTCATCAGTGATAGATTTTTTTCCTCCTTCTTTGTCATTTGGAGATGCGGTTAAATTAGTCTTGCTATGCTTCTTGGCTGCTGCGTACTATTTTTTGATCGTATTATTCGGGCTGCTTGTAGGCGCGTTTGTAGGGGTTCCTTTTCTTTATTGTTGTTCTCGTCTCTCTAGTACTCCTAACTCCTTCTCTAAGAGGTGCTTAGAGCTGATCCGATACTCAGATTTATTGGGCTTCTATACGCTCTCAATTATTTTGGTCATTGCAGCGACATGCTTTCTTCAGTCAGCGCTCGTGCCTCAGTTTATCATCACGGTAGTCGCCTCTACTGTCGCGTTTATTTTTTTGGTGGTTTTGGTTGGGGAGGTTTCAGGTAAAACTGTAATTTACTCAACCGAGGGACGCCTTGTTGGGGCTGGCTTTTGGGCAAAGTTCGATCATGAATATTCAGACCTGACCACCTCGAAAATAAGTGGCCTTGTTTTGGCGGTTTTTTGTCTTTTATCTCCTATCGGATACCTTGGCTCCTACGAGACGTTTATCGCTTTGGTTATGAACGATGCTGGTGTGGCAAAATCTGACACTTCAGTTTTTGTGGAGTCACGTTATTGCCCAATTGTCGAAAACGAAGGCTTTTCGGTGTCTTCAGATTTAGTCGAAGGGTTCTGTCTGGTAACAGATGTAGATATTTTGTTTAGAGGGATTGGAACGGAAGTGCTTTTCGAGAATGGAGTAAAGGAAGGTGAGGGTAGGCTATCTCTACCAGCCAAATCCGTTATTGAGTCCGGAAGGTGACGCTTGGTGGACACTTCGTGGACACCAGAAACAACAAAGCCCGCACAAGGCGGGCTAAGTCATTGAATTCATGGTGCCCGGAGGCGGAATCGAACCACCGACACGGGGATTTTCAATCCCCTGCTCTACCAACTGAGCTATCCGGGCGTGTTGAGCTGTGTGCTGCAACGGGGCGCTATTAAACCGGTTTAGGGTTTGGGAGTCAAGGCCGGCCGGCAAAAATTTTCGGAAGTTTTTGCCGGTTGTTCAGGCCTTGATCAATCGTCCTATTTTTCAGGCGGTACATAGCCTTCGGCCTGGTCGAACGGCTCGTTGTTGAAGAACCGGTCCATCTGCGCCTGCAGGTATTTCCGGTTGTTCACATCCATCAGGTTCAGGTGTTTTTCGTTGATCAGCATGGTCTGCTGGTTCTGCCATTCTTCCCAGGCCAGTTTGGATACGTTCTCGTAGATATCCTGGCCTTTGGGGCCGGGCATCGGGGGCATGGCCAGGCCTTCCAGTTCTTTCTGGTACTTGCGGCAGAATACAGTGCGGCTCATGTCGGCTCCTGTGCTGAGGTCAGTATGCCGGCATGATAACAGACCATCCGGCACCTTGGCTTGGTTACAGCAGGGTGGCTTGCTCGGGTTCCGTCAGCAGGGTTCGGATCGGGGCGGGCAGTCCCAGGCTGAGGGCTTCATCCCGGTGCAGCCAGCGCAAGCGGTCGGAATCGCCAACCTCGGTGTTGCCGGCCAAGGGCAGGCGTACCGGTTGTATGTGCAGATGATAATGGCTGAAGGTGTGGCGAAAACCGCTGATGGGTTCCGGGCTGTGGCAGTTCAGCCCCAGCTCCCTGGCACAGGCGTCCTGCAGTTCATCCTTGCCGTAGGCCGGGTCCAGTTCGGGCAGGCTCCACAGGCCGCCCCAGATACCACTGGGTGGCCGGCGTTCCAGTAAAATTCGGCCCTCTGCATCTTCCAGGATCAGCATCCAGGTGGTTTTTTCCGGTTTTTCCTTCTTGGGCTTTGAACCGGGATACAGGCGGATCTCGTCACGGGCGTAGGCCTGGCAGCCATCGTTCACGGGGCAGGTCTCGCACCCGGGTTTGCTGCGGGTACACACCATGGCGCCCAGGTCCATGATCGCTTGGGTGTAGTCTTTGATCCGGGCTTCCGGCGTGTGGCTCTCCGCGTGCGCCCAGAGCTGGTTCAGTACGGCAGTCTGTCCCGGCCATCCGGGCACGGCGTGGTAGCGCGCCAGCACGCGTTTTACGTTGCCATCCAGGATGGTTGCGCGTTTTTCAAAGGCCTGGGCGACAATGGCGGCGGCGGTAGAGCGGCCAATCCCTGTGAGGCTTTCGAGTTGTTGCTGGTCGGCCGGGAATTCGCCGCCGAACTCATCCACTACCTGTTTTGCGGCCTTGTGCAGGTTGCGTGCCCGAGCGTAATAGCCCAGGCCGGACCAATGGCCGAGCACATCATCGACCGGCGCCGAGGCGAGGGTGTGCACATCGGGAAATCGGGCCATGAAAGCTTCAAAGTAGGGAATCACGGTAGTTACCTGGGTCTGTTGGAGCATGATCTCCGACACCCACACCCGGTAAGCGTTTCGGTTGTGATGCCACGGCAGGTCGTGCCTGCCGTGTTGGTCGTACCAGCGAAGCAGTTTGTCGGCAAAACGGTCCGGCATCAGTTGAACAGTCCCTTCAGGGCGTCCTTCACCTTCTCGCCGGCATCGTCGCCCAGCTTCTCTTTCAGTTTTTCCTGCACCTTCTCTTCTGCTTTTTCTTTGGCGCGATCCACTTCTTCGCGGGCTTTCGCCTTGGCAGCGTTGGCCGCAATGTCTTTCAGGGTATCCCGGAAGCGGGAGCCATCAAATGAACACAAGCCGGCCGGGTCTTCGGCGAAGTTGCCCCGGCATTCCACCGGAATGACCACGTTTTCCACGTACTCGGTCACGCGACAGGCTTCGTCCCGGTGGATTTCACCAACTATGCGCAGGCCGAGTTCGTAGTCCAGGTCGGTTTGCTCAAGATCAACGGTGCCGTTTCCCTCAAGGCGCATGCCCGCAAGCGCCGCGACCAGATCGGTGTTGTTCAGGGTGTTACCGTCGATTTTCAGTGTGCCCCGCATGTCGTTGAATGGTGTAGTCGTGCCCCAGTCGGTAGTCGTCAGGGATTCCTGGTTGGCAAGGGCGATACCCTGGCAGGCCATACGGGTCAGGTTCATCTGCCGGAACTCGCCTTCGGCCAGGTTAAAGCTGATCTCGCCGTTGGCGTTTTCACGCAGGGCAGAAATCCGGTTGCCAGTGGTATCGACAGCCACTTTCAGATTGGCACCACCAGAGAGCATGTCTACCTCGGCCAGATCGGTTAACAACGGCAGGGTCTGTACGTTGGTCACATCCGAGCGGATGCGCCATTTCGGGTTGTCGGTACGGGCGTCGATGGTGGCGTTGGCGCCAAAGCTGCCGTAATAAAGCTTGCCGCTGAACTCGTCCACTTGCAGCAGTCCATCTTTGGCGGTGGTGCTGGCGGCGATGTCGTTGATGGTGAGGTTGCTGACAATCAGCTCGCTCAGGCCGAAATCAATGTCCAGCAGCAGGGTGCGCAGGGTCTCCAGTGGCAGCAGGTCGGTTTCAGGCTGTGATGCTCCAGCTGTTTGAGTGTTGCTGTCGGTCTGTGTTTCCCCGTTGCCTGCTCCTTGCGAATCGCCTTCGGCCGAGGGTGGCAGGTAACGATCAGCATTCAGCTTGTCACCTTCAAGGTCGAGCACCAGCCCACCTGAGGCGAGGTTGTAGCTGCCGCCACCGTTGAAGCGGGTATCGTCCAGGTCGATCACAAGATCAGACAGCGCGACAACGCCGGGCTCGCCACCCAGGTTGGTCGACAGCGCGATCGCTTTCAGTACTTCAGGATCCGTGGTTTCAATGGCGGGTTGTCCCAGATTGTTGAGAAGCTCCTTCAGGGAAAACTCGGAAATCTCAATGCGACCGTCCAGAGCCGGTTTGTCGCCAAAGCCTTTTACATTCAGGTTGGTATTGAGGCTGAGATTGGCCAGGCTGGCGGAGAAGTCGTTCAGGGACGCGGTTTCGTTTTCCAGGTTGGCGGCCAGGGAGCCGGCCAGTTCTGCGGTCACCGATTCGCCACCAAACGGCTCGCCCGACATATCAAATACCGCGTTCAGGCCAGATACCGCAAATTCGTTGAGCGCCTGGTTTGCCTGGATGCGGGCGTTTATGCTTCCGTCAACCGCAAACTGCGGCTGGCTGGTTTCAACACGGAAGCGGATATCCAGCGGGAATTCGGAGCCGAGGGTGATATCACTGGCGGTCACCGTGAAGTCCTCCAGCGTAACGGACTGACCAGTGCTCAGATCGTTGTAGTGAACGCTGGCGTTACTGATTTCAACGTTCTCGACATTAAAGTTGAGAGCCTCACCGCTGGCGGATTGTGGCTCAGGCTCGGCGGTTTCCTGGACGGGTTTTTGTTCGGCAGCATCGGTGCCGGCCTCTGCGGTGGCGGTTTGCTCCCGCATTATCCGGGTCCAGTTGCCTTCGCCCTGTTCGTTAACTTCCAGGTGTGCATCCAGGCCATTCAGCAGAAAGGTGTTTACCTGCGGAGACATGGCAATCAGAGACCAGATATCAATCTGGGCAATCAGTTGCTCCAGTGCGACAAACCTCTCTCCGTCAAGGTTGGCCTCTACCTCATTCAGCTCCAGGCCCAGAGGAATGAAAGACCAGCCGATGTCGCCCTCCAGCATCAGGTCCAGATTGGTCTGCTTCTCAACAGCCGCTTCAATCTGGGGTTTGTAATCGTTGGGGTTGATCACCGCAACCGCAATGGCGACGGCGGCCACTGCCAGTAACAGCAGCGCAATAACGGCGTAGATCGCATAGCGGATAACTTTCATGGCTGGGTTCCTTTTCCTGTCGGCAGGCTGGTAGCCGGCGTTTTATTGCGTGAATAAAGCAAAGGATAACGCAGGGTTAGCAAATTAACAGTGCAGGAATATGACAATGCGGTAGTCTTGGTTCAAAATACACCCCCAACTTATCCGCCGGGGCAGCCAGCCCCGAGGCACAAATAAACATAAGAAGGAGTCGGCTGTGGCCATTACCGTATCGATTGAGCTGAACCGGGATCTGGAAATTCCGGCGAGCTATGATGAAGTCTTCGATCTGTTGGCAGACGTTCCAAAATCTGCCAGCCACTTCCCGAAAGTCGATAAGCTGGTGGATCTGGGCAACAATGCCTACCGCTGGGAAATGGAAAAAGTGGGCGTCGACAAACACGCTATCCAATCGGTTTACGCCTGCACCTACCACGCTGACAAAGAGGCCGGCAAGATCACCTGGTCGCCCATCAAGGGCGAGGGCAACGGGGTTGTCAGTGGTTCCTGGACCCTGAGTGCCAAGGGCGACAACGCCACCGCAGTGAAATTCCAGACCAGCGCAGAGCTGACCGTTCCCCTGCCGAGCCTGCTCAAGCTGGCCATCAGCCCGGTGATCAAGCACGAGTTCAACAGCCTCGTGGACACCTACATGGCCAACCTGAAGAAAGCGTTCTGAGCTATCAGGGTGATTGATCCGGTTGCGGGACTCCGGTTGAGTTAACAGGTATAATCCGCAGACAAAGTTTACGGTAGCAAGCCAGTTTTCAACGGAGTCTCCATGGCCGAACGCAAGGCTCGGGTAGAACGCAATACCCTCGAAACCCAGATTACCGTCGAGATCAACCTCGATGGCACCGGCAAAGCCAATTTCGACACCGGTGTGCCTTTCCTTGAACACATGATGGACCAGATTGCCCGCCACGGCCTGGTGGATCTGGATATTATCTGCAAGGGCGACCTGCACATCGACGACCACCACACCGTGGAGGACATCGGCATCACTTTGGGCCAGGCTTTCAAACAGGCCGTGGGCGACAAAAAAGGCATTCGCCGCTATGGCCACGCCTATGTTCCCTTGGATGAAGCTTTGTCGCGCGTGGTCATCGACCTGTCCGGCCGCCCCGGTTTGCTCATGGACGTACCCTACACCCGCGCCAGCGTGGGCGGGTTTGACGTCGATCTGTTCGCAGAGTTCTTCCAGGGCTTTGTGAATCACTCCATGGTGACCCTGCACATCGACAACCTGAAGGGCAAGAACACCCATCACCAGATCGAAACCGTGTTCAAAGCCTTCGGCCGCGCACTGCGTATGGCGATTGAAATGGACGAGCGCATGGCGGGCATCACCCCGTCCACCAAAGGCGCCCTGTAACCGGTCACCAATAGGAACAGAACCACCATGAAGACCGTCGCCATCATCGACTACGGCATGGGCAACCTGCATTCCGCCCGCAAAGCCGTGGAGCACGTGGCCCCGGACTGCACCGTACTGGTTACAGACGATGCCGCCAAAATCCGTGAAGCTGACCGGGTGATTCTGCCCGGTGTGGGCGCCATCCGTGACTGCATGGCCGAAATGCACCGTTTGGGCGTGGTTGAACTCGTCAAAGAAGTCTCCCAGGACCGCCCGTTCCTCGGCATCTGTGTTGGCATGCAGGCCCTGATGGCCCGCAGCGAAGAAAACGGCGGAGTGGAAGGTATCGGCCTGTTCCCGTCTGAAGTCCGCTACTTCGGCGACAACCTCACTGAAAACGGCGAACGCCTGAAAGTGCCTCACATGGGCTGGAACCAGGTGTACCACACTCAGGACCACCCGCTATGGCACAACATACCGGACGGCGACCGCTTCTACTTTGTGCACAGCTACTATGCCGAAGCCAAAGGCAACGCCGACATGGCCGGCCGCACTCATTATGGTGTCGACCTGGCGGCAGCGGTGGCGAGAGACAACATCTTTGCAGTGCAGTTCCATCCTGAGAAAAGTGCCCGGGCGGGGCTGCAGTTGCTGGAAAACTTTACGAACTGGACCGGAAAATGCTGATTATCCCCGCTATCGATCTGAAAGACGGCAAATGCGTAAGACTGCGCCAGGGCCGCATGGAAGACTCTACTGTATTCGGTAACGACCCCGTCGACATGGCCACCAAGTGGGTAGATGCTGGCGCTCGCCGCTTGCACCTGGTTGACCTTAACGGCGCTTTCGCCGGCGAGCCGGTAAACGGTGAGATCGTAAAGGCAATTGCCGTGAAGTACCCGAATCTGCCCATCCAGATCGGCGGCGGCATCCGCTCGGCGGAAACCATTGAGGCCTATCTGAAGGCTGGTGTGCAGTGGGTCATCATCGGCACCAAGGCGGTTAAAGAGCCTGAGTTCGTCACCGAAATGTGCAAGGAATTCCCCGGCCACATTATTGTGGGTCTGGACGCCAAAGACGGCCGCGTCGCCACCGACGGCTGGGCCGAAGTCTCTGAAGTCATGGCGGTAGATCTTGCCAAGCGCTTCGCCAACGACGGCGTATCCTCAATCGTTTACACCGACATCGCCCGTGACGGCATGATGCAGGGCGTGAACGTCGAAGCCACCGCCAAGCTGGCAGAAGAAGGTGGCATCCCGGTGATTGCGTCTGGCGGCGTTACCAACATGGATGACCTCAAGCGCCTGGCTACAGTTGCCGACAAAGGTGTCATCGGTGCGATCACCGGCCGCGCCATCTACGAAGGCACTCTGGATGTGGCGGAAGCGCAAGCCTATTGCGACAGCCTGAAAAACTGAGGACTGACAATGGCATTGGCAAAACGCATCATCCCCTGTCTGGACGTCGACAAAGGCCGTGTGGTTAAAGGCGTGAATTTTGTCGATATCCGCGACGCCGGCGACCCGGTGGAAGTGGCCCGTCGCTACAATGAGCAGGGCGCGGACGAGATCACTTTCCTGGACATCACGGCCAGCAGCGAAAGCCGCGACACCACCTACGAAACGGTAGAGCGCATGGCGGCGGAAGTGTTCATCCCGCTGACCGTGGGCGGTGGCGTGCGCACCGTCGATGATATCCGCAAACTGCTCAATGCCGGAGCCGACAAGGTCTCCATCAATACGGCCGCAGTCTTCAATCCCGAGTTTGTGCGCGAGGCAGCGGAGCGTTTTGGCCGGCAATGCATTGTCGTCGCCATTGATGCCAAGCGCGTGAGCGCAGAAGGCGAGGAGCCGCGCTGGGAAATCTTTACCCACGGCGGTCGCAAGCCAACCGGGCTGGATGCCGTGGAATGGGCTAAGAAGATGGTTGAGCTGGGGGCAGGGGAGTTGCTGCTGACCAGCATGGATCGTGATGGCACCAAGATCGGCTTTGATCTTGGCCTGACCCGTGCCATCAGCGATGCGGTAGTCGTACCGGTGATTGCTTCAGGTGGTGTCGGTGAGCTACAGCATCTGGCGGATGGCGTTACCCAGGGTGGCGCAGACGCGGTGCTGGCGGCATCCATCTTCCACTTCGGTCAGCACACCATCCCTGAAGCCAAAGCCTTTATGAAGGCTCAGGGCATCGAAGTCCGCGATTAATTGCTGCGTGCATAGGCAGGCCGAATGGCCTGCTTCTCACCTTCCGCAAACATCTCCCGATTACCGTTACGCATGGCCCAGAGACCACTGACCGTGGCGATGGCAATGCCCTGTTCATCCAGCATCGGCAGGTGCTTCTCCAGATAATCCACGGTGACCTTGTGCGGGTGTCCGATACCAATGGCCGTGCCTTTTTCCCTGGCGGTCTGAATCAGCAGTTTGAACTGTTTGTCGACAAACTCTTCCGTCTGTTCGTGATCGAGAAACACGTCGCGCGTCAGGCTCGGGATGTTGTAGGCATCGGCCACACTGCCGGCGATGGAATTGGCAATGGTGCGGCTGTCGACGAAATACACCGGGTAGCGGTCCAGCTCTTTCATAACCCAGTCCATGGGTTCCAGTTGCTGGGTAAGCAGACTGCCCATGTGATTGTTCACACCGCTGACGAAGGGAATGGACTGCAGTGCCCGGCGCAGGGTGGTGGTGATGGTCGGCTCGTCCATATCCGGTGTCAGTCCGCCCGGGCCGAGACCGAAGTTGCGGGTGTTGGCCATCGGGGCGTGCAACATGATTTCCTTGGATTGGGCGTGGGCCAGCTTCGCCAAGGGAACTGTGTGGCGCCGGTAAGGCAGGAAGGCCAGTGTCAGGGGCTGGTCAAGCTTTGCCAGTCGCTCGCCCTCGTACCGATTGTGGCCCATGTCATCAATAATGATGGCAATGGTGGGCTGCTGGGGTTCACCCGGCCCTGACGCAAACGCTGCGACAGGGCTGATGGCCAGAAGCGCCAGCAGCGCGAGGGTAGAACGTAAAGTCACTGGGCGTTTTCCTGCGGCTTGCTGTCGTTCTTCCGGTTAAGGATGTGCAAGCCCTTCAGCAGGTTCAGGGCCGACCGCAGCTGATAGTCCCGGTCGGCCGCAGAAGCCTGTGCTTCCGCTGCCTGTTCTCTGGCCTTGCGGGCCTCCTCCTCATTCTCCCCTTCAAGATGACCGCTCAGGTCGGCTTCGGTGAAGAATGGTCTGCTGTCGAGTTCTTTCAATTCCGCCGGGCGCACCTCGATGTCCGGCTTGATGCCGGTGGCCTGGATGGAGCGACCATCCGGCGTGAAATAACGGGCTGTGGTCATTTTGATGGCGTGGGTCTCGTCCAGCGGTATAACCGTCTGAACACTGCCCTTGCCGAAGGACTGGGTACCCATCACCACCGCACGTTCATGGTCCTGGAGCGCGCCGGCAAGGATTTCCGACGCGGAAGCAGAGCCACCGTTGATTAGCACGACAATAGGTGTGCCAGCCATGACGTCGCCGGGTTTGGCACTGAAGCGCAGGCGTGAACTCTGGATACGGCCTTCGGTGTAAACAATCAGGCCTTCGTCCAGCAGGGCATCCGCGGTCTCTACGGCAGCTTGCAACACACCGCCGGGGTTGTTGCGAAGGTCAATGATCAGGCCGTCCAGATCGTTGCCGTGTTCGTCTTCCAGATCGCTGAGGGCTTTCAGGAACTGCCGGCCAGTCTCGGCCTGGAATTGCGTGACACGGACATAGCCGTAGCCGTTATCGATCATCCGGGATTTAACGCTGGTGACTTTGATCACATCCCGGGTGACATCAATCTCGATAGGCGCACTTTCGCCCTCGCGCATGATGGTCAGAGTAAGCACCGTGCCGGGTTTGCCGCGCATCAGGTTAACGGCTTCTTCCAGCGACATTCCTTTCACCGGCTTTTCGTCCAGCTTGATGATCAGGTCGCCGGCTTGAACGCCCGCTTTCTGGGCCGGGGTGTCGTCGATGGGGGAGATGACTTTGACAAAGCCGTTCTCCATGCCCACTTCAATGCCAAGCCCGCCAAATTCCCCGGAGGTACTTTCCTCCAGTTCCTCGTAATCCTTGGGGGCCAGGTAGGTAGAGTGCGGGTCCAGGTCGGACAGCATGCCCTTGATGGCGCTCTCGAGCAGCTGGGTGTCGGAGACATCTTCCACGTAGGCGTCTTTGATGCGGCTGAACACTTCGGTGAACTTGCGCAGGTCTTCCAGCGGCAGTTGTTCTTCCGGGTCTGGAAGTTTCAGTTCAACCCGCTCGCCACTCTGAATGGAGTCCAGAATCTGCTGGGTCTGAGCGTCCTGATCCTGTGCCAGGGCCAGTCCGGGGGCTGTGAAACAACAGGTGGCAAGAATCATGGTGCGCAATGGCGAGGTCTTGAGTGTACTTCTGGCCCGTTTCATTCACATATCCTGTTTTGTTTCCAATAGTTGGACTGGTTCCTGACCCGGACAGTATGGCGCCCGCAACGCCGTTTGTCAGCCCTGTTATGGCTTGCCCAGCCAGCTCCTGGGGTTCACGGGTTTGCCGTTGCTCCGTACCTCGAAATACACGGCCGGGTCCTCGGTGCCGCCGGTGCGTCCGGCCAGGGCAATGGTCTCGCCCGGGCGCACCCAGTCACCGGGGGTTGTGAACAGACTGCTGCTGTGGCCGTAAAGGGTCATGTAGCCATCGCCGTGATCAATGATGGTGATCAGCCCGAACCCACGCAGCCAGTTGGCAAATACCACCCGGCCATAGTGCACGGCCTTGATCTCTGCTTCTTCGGCGGTATTCATCAGAATGCCGTTACGGCGCAGTTTGCCATCGGCGTACATGGCGCCGTAATTGCTGACTACCCGCCCTTTTGCGGGCCAGGGCAGTTTGTCGCGGCGGGATTTGAACGGACTGGATTCGTTCGGGGCCGGAATGCTGGCAATGGCCTGCTGCACCTCTTTCAGCAATTGCTCCAGGCGCTGGCGATCGGCTTCCAGGGATTGGCGCTCGCTACGGCGGTTCTGGATGTCGTCATTCAGGGCGGCCAGTGTTCTGGCCCGATCCTGCCGGCTCTGGGTCAGTTGCTGCTGGCGCTTTTCCAGATCGGCTTCGGTCTTGGCCAGTTCGGTGCGGGTGGCCTGAACGGCGGCGCGGGCGGCTTTCAGTTCCTGAAGGCTGCGCTGGAACGCTTCCAGGCGGGAGACGGTATTCTTGCTCAGGTATTCGTAGTAGGTGAGGGTGCGGGCAACTTCGCCGGGCTCAATCTCGTTCAACAATACTTTCAGAGCCGGCGCGTCGCCTTCCATCCAGGCTGCCCGGATCTGTAGTTTCAGGTTTTCCCGTTGCTGTTCGAGGGTATTGGCCAGCTCGCTTTCTTGGGCGCGAAGCTCGGCAAGGCGCTCCTGCTGTTCCCGGGCCTGCTGCCGAAGGGTTCGGCGTTCCCGGGTCAGGGTGCTGATTTTGCGCTCGGTGGCCGCCAGTTGCTGTTCAAGGGTTGACCGGTCTTCTTCGGCATCGGCCAGCCAGCGGTCGATGTCGGCGATACGCTCCTTCAGCGCCTCGACCTGTTCGGGGGTCACATCCTGCTGGGCGCCCAAAGGTGCAGCCCCCAATGTGAGGGCCAGCACCATGACGGTCAGTTTACGCAACACCTTTACCGGCGGAGCGATCAGTCGAACTCGACCAGGCTGTGCCCGGTCATTTCCGCAGGCTTTTCGGTATCCATCAGGGCCAGCAGTGTCGGTGCGATATCGCACAGGCTGCCGTCGTCCCGGAGGTTCACCTTGCGGTGGCCGGTGTAAACCAGAGGCACAGGGCCAATGGTGTGGGAGGTGTGTACCTGGCCAGAGTTGGGATCGGTCATCTGCTCACAGTTGCCGTGGTCGGCGGTAATCAAGGCTTCGCCACCCACTTCATCCAGGGCCTCCACCACACGCTGCACACACTGGTCCAGGCACTCGGCGGCCTTGATGGCGGCATCCAGCTTGCCGGTGTGGCCAACCATATCGCCGTTGGCGTAGTTGCAGACGATCAGGTCGTACTTGCCGCTCTTGATGGCTTCAACCAGTTTGTCGGTAACCTCAGGTGCGCTCATTTCCGGCTGCAGGTCGTAGGTGGCCACCTTTGGAGACGGCACCAGAATGCGATCTTCACCTTCAAAGGGAGTTTCCAGGCCGCCATTGAAGAAGAAGGTCACGTGGGCGTATTTCTCGGTCTCTGCAATGCGCAGCTGGGTTTTACCTTGCTTCGCCATGTACTCGCCCAGGCCGTTGGCCAGTTGCTCGGGCGGGTAGGCGCAGGAGGTTTTGATGTCAGCGGCATATTCGGTGAGCATCACGAAATCTGCCAGTTCCGGGTGCTTGCGTCGGTCGAAACCGTCGAAGTCTTGCTCTACGAAGGTGCGGGTCATTTCCCGGGCGCGGTCGGCACGGAAGTTCATGAACAGCACGGCGTCGCCGTCATTGATGATGCCCTCGGGCTCGCCATCGGCCCGGATGTAGGTGGGCTTCACGAATTCGTCGTTCTCGCCACGCTCATAGGCCTGTTCCAGTGCCGTCACCGGGTCGTCGCTGATGAACTCGGCTTCGCCCAGGGTCATGGCGTTGTAGGCCGCTTCCACGCGATCCCAGCGGTTGTCCCGGTCCATGGCAAAATACCGGCCAACGATGGTGGCTACCCGGCCAACGCCCAGGCTTTTCATCTTCGCAGCGGCTTTCTCCAGGGAGGGGCGGGCACTGCGTGGTGGCATGTCCCGGCCATCCAGGAAGGCGTGGATGTAAACTTCTTTGGCGCCCCGGGCCGCAGCCAGCTCTGCTGCCGCCAGAATATGATCTTCATGGCTGTGGACGCCGCCCGGAGACAGCAGGCCCATCAGGTGTACGGCCTTGCCATTGGCAACGGCCTTGTCGATGGCATTACAAAGGGCTTCATTCTTCTGGAATTGGCCGTCTTCGAGATCTTTATCGATGCGCGTCAGGCTCTGATACACCACGCGGCCGGCGCCGAGATTCATATGGCCCACTTCGGAGTTGCCCATCTGGCCCTGGGGCAGGCCAACAAACATGCCCGAGGTGTTGATCAGGGTTTTCGGCTGGTTCTGCCAGATCTTGTCCCAGAAGGGGGTGTTGGCGTTGGAGATGGCATTGTCTTCCGCCGGGTCACGGTGGCCCCAGCCGTCGAGAATAATCAGTGCAGTGGGCTTGCGCGTCTCGGTCATCGTGTCGTCCGCTTGGTTGCAAAAAGAACAGAATTTGAGTGGGGCAGATTGTAACCGTTTTCATTTACTCAGGCCACGCGCGTTCGCTGAAGCATTGCTCATGATGACGATGTGCTGGCGCTATCATGGCGGGGCGATTGCCTTCTGTGAGCCGGTGTGGGTGTGTATAATCCGGCCAAATCAATTGTCAGGGTAGTTTCATGGACCGCTTGTTTGAATTTGTTGTTAATCACTACATTCTGGTGTCGCTGTTTGTGGCGTTCCTGCTGGCCATCATCGTGCTGGAATCGCGCCGGGGTGGTGCCAAGATCTCGGCCCAGGGCGCGGTTACGCTGATCAACAAGGATGAAGCGGTGGTGTTGGACATCCGCGATCGCAAAGACTTCAACGAAGGCCGCATTACCGGCTCGGTGAACATACCGCTTAATAGTCTAAAAACCCGCGTTAATGAGCTGAGCAAGCACAAAGACAAGCAGATCATCGTTGTCGACAAGATGGGTCAGCATGCCGCCATGGCGGTCAAGCAGCTCAATGCCGAGGGCTTCAGCAATGTGGTGCGTCTGAATGGTGGCATTACCGACTGGAAGGCCAGCAACCTGCCACTTGTGAAAAAGTAACAGGGCTTGATCTGAGTGGCGATCTGACGCACTGTTTCACATTACCATTCGGAACCTGGCAGTAGACTGTTCCGGCAGACGACGACATAACAACGGGCCTGGCCCCATAATACGAGAACGAAAGGACTGATCATGGCTGAGAATCAGCAAGCCGCAGGCAACGACAACCAGAACCAACCACAGTTTGCCCTTCAGCGCATCTATGTGAAGGACCTGTCTTTTGAATCGCCCAACTCTCCGCTGGTTTTTCAGGAGCAGTGGAAGCCCCAGGTAAACCTGGATCTGAACACCTCCCATAACAAGATCAGCGACAACCAGTATGAAGTGGTTCTGTCCCTGACCGTAACGGCCAAGGTCGGTGAGAAGGTGGCGTACATCGTCGAAATCCAGCAGGGCGGCGTATTCATGATCTCCGGCATTGAAGGCCCGCAGCTTGGCCAGATGCTCGGCGCCTACTGCCCGACGATTCTGTTCCCCTATGCCCGCGAAGCAATTGACGGCATTGTGAACAAGGGCAGCTTCCCGGCCCTGATGCTGGCTCCGGTTAACTTCGACGCGATCTATGCCCAGGCGCTCAAGCGCAAGCAGGAAGAAGCGGCGGGTGAAGCCAAGGAAGAGCAGACTCACTAAGAGTTCCAGCTTCTTCAGTTAAAAAAAACCGGCTTCGGCCGGTTTTTTTGTGCCCGCTTGATTATGGTCAATAAGTAGTTGACGTAATACTTAAACAAAACGATAATCGTTCGCGTTTAAATTAAGCGATGGTTATTGTTTATGTGTCGACAAGGGTCTTTGTTTGCTTTGGCTGCCTGCGGTCTGGCCGTGGTCATCCCCCAGGCTGGATGGGGTGCCGAAGCTGGTTATCTTGACGAGTTGGTCGTTACCGGAACACGAACAGAGCGCCAGCTAATCGACACACCGGTGCGCACCGAAGTTGTCACCGCCCGCGAGCTCGAAAGAACTCACGCCCGCAGTCTCAAAGAAGCCCTTGTCAATGTACCTGGGCTGCAACTGCGCGAGATTCACGGAAAGCCTGGCTACGAAGTCTGGTTGCAGGGTGTCGAGGCTGATCGCGTTCTGATCCTGATTGACGGCATGCCCATGACCGCAACAACGGGGTCGTCCGTCGATGTCAGTCAGTTGGCGGTGCTGGATATTGAGCGGATTGAAGTGGTTAAGGGAGCAGTATCCGCTCAGTACGGCAGTTCGGCGATTGGTGGTGTAGTCAACGTGATCACCCGTGCACCGAAAGCTGGACTGGCAGGTAGCTTTTCCGCCGATGCAGGGACATACGGCGATCAGAATCCCTCCGGCGACGAGACCGATCCGGCGCTATACAGCACTCGTGCAACGGTTCAGGGCGGAAACGATCATCTTGCGCTTCGTTTGTCCGCCTCACATCAACACTCCGACGGCGTCGACAGAGAGCCGGAAACCTGGTCTCAACTTGGCGACGAATACGATCGCACAGACCTCAGCCTTCGAGCGGACTGGTTGCCAGCGGACCAGCATTGTATCAGTGCAGCGGTCGCGCGCTTTGAGGAAGACTCGGAGTCACGTTATCGCCTTGGAAACCCGGTAAACCAGAATCAGGGGAAAAACGAGACCGTGGAGCGCACCCGCTTCGCGCTGTCTGGTGACCACGGTCGTGAGGGTGGCGTGCGGGCAGGCTGGTCTGCCGTTCACGAAGTGCTTAACGATGACACCATCAAATACTCACGAATCGAGGATTTTGATGACCGGCGCGCCGAGTCCACTTTGTCGAAAGCGTCTGCGCATTTTGGCGTTCCAGCGCTCGCCAGTCATTACCTTCAGGGCGGTGTGGATGTTACCCGGGAAACGCTGCGTCAAACCAAAGATGGCATTTCGGAGGTTGGCGGCCGAAAAGAGCGAAAGGCACAGGAAATCTGGTTTCAGGATACCTGGATGCCTGTGTCCCGGCTAGAAATTGTGCCAGGCGTGCGATTTCAGAACGACTCTGATTTTGGCAGCCACACGGCACCGAAGATTAACGCCCGTTTCGAGCTTGTTGATAGCGGTCGTCTGAATAGCTTTCTCCGGGGCGGTGTTGGCGCAGGTTACCGGGTGCCAAACCTGAAAGAACGTCACTTCGTGTTTGATCACAGCGCCCTCGGTTACATCGTCAAAGGTTCGGAGGATCTCAAGCCAGAGGAGTCTGTGAGTTATCAGTTGGGCGGTGGCGTGACGTGGGACCGTTCGGCCTGGCTGGAAGCCAACGCTTTCTATAACGATATCGAGCAACTGATTCAGACCGCCGACACCGGCGCTGTAAATAACGGCGTGATGGAGTTCCAGTACGAAAATATCGCCGAGGCCCGAACCTGGGGTTTTGAGACTACCGCGGGCTGGGAGCCATCCAGCGACTGGCGCCTCACGGCTGGGTATACCTATACCCGGACAGAAGACAAGCAGACCGGTAACGAGCTTGGCCGGCGCCCGCGTCATCAGGCCAATCTGGGTATTGATGGCCCTTTACTGCTCAACGATTTGTCATGGAGTGCGCGCATCCGTTACCAGGGTGAAGAGTTTGTTGATGCCTCCAACAACGGCAAGTCCCCCGCCTATACCACCGCAGATCTGAAACTGAATTATCAACTCACCGACCAGGTCCGACTCTACGCCGGCGCGGACAATGTCACGGATGAGCAGCGCGATGCCAGCAACTCTGAAGAGGATTTCCGACCGGTTGGCGGGCGGTTTTTGTACGCAGGGCTCAAGGTGTCGTTTGGCAAGTAAGCCCCATAAGACACGTTAAATGAAAGGAGATTGTAATGACGTTTATTGACTCGAGAACACCGTCCCTATTGTTGGTGGCTGCCATGCTCACCGCCTGTGGCGGTGGCGGAGGTGACAAGGATATCAGCGACGCGAGCCAGTCCGGTAACGACACGCCGACAACCGGCACAGATGATCCGGTAGATTCGAACGGTATTACGACCCGCACATTGCCGGCGGCTACCGACACGGTGTATCTCAACCTGGAAACCGGGGAAAGTGTGGAGTCTTCTGAGGACTGGCACATTTCCGCCAACCGGCTAGCGTTTAAGCTGAACAGTGGTGCTTCAGGTAATGGCTCGGTGGGTGGTGCTCTGGCCGTGGCGCAAGACGATTTCTATCAGAACGGCCAGCCCGATTTTAACGTGTTCTCGAACGCAAACCAGAACTCGGAAGAGGAGCACCTGCTCGGTCAGTTCAGTGAGC
>ENA-ORCT01000344-ORCT01000344.1-marine-metagenome-genome-assembly--contig:-NODE-344-length-23416-cov-3.569005_pt1 | contig 23416 bp, 12 predicted proteins | sample MGYA00248632_ERZ508511 | MGnify/ENA primary metagenome ERZ508511 (study PRJEB26182, sample SAMN06268839) | marine metagenome | isolation source: Tt an P1-techrep anaerobic enrichment on pine from sediment...
CAGTTCAAAAATAATTCGGACAAAAAGGTTGAGGCTGTTTTTTCATACAATGCACGAAATTTTATTGATGAAAACGGGCGAATTCTAGAAGAAAAGAATGGCTTCAGGTTGACTAAGGCGAATAGCAAAAAAGAATCAGGCTTTTCGATTTTCGTTGATCAGGACGACGCTGTCGTCGATTATTGCTGGTTTAGGGGCGGTTGGTTTGATCCACAGACAATCTTGTGGAAGCAGATTCAGAGTGGAGAATTGGTTAGCAATCCACCAGTAGATGGTTCAGCGCCGGGAGCTTCAATTTTTGTCCCTGTTTCCCTTCAGCCCGGCGAGGAGAAGGTTGTTTCGGTTAATTTCAATTGGTATATGCCGAATTCGAAGCTTTCAGCCGGAGCGTTGCTAAATGCCGGCCCTGCTTTCCGGGAAAGCCCCTCCCATGGAACTGCTCCAAGTCAGATGGAAGTGTCTGGCTTTACCGGTAAAAGGTTGGTTAATACGTTTGATCCGGAAGGTGACGGTCAAACCGGTATATTGCAGTCTCCACAAATAAAAATCAGCAAGCGTTATCTCAAATTTTTGATTGGTGGCGGAAGTAATCCGGAAACAACAGCGGTCAAACTGATTGTTGATGGTAAAGTAGTTGAGGTTGCAACAGGTTTACAATCGGAGCGATTGCTTGAAAAGACCTGGGATCTTGGAGCTTTTGTTGGAAAAGAGGGGACTATTCAAATCGTAGATCAGGACATTTATCCCTGGGGACACATTTTGGCCGATCAGTTTGTACTGACTGACAACCCAAATGAAAATCTTTCAAATTTAGCTGACGATGCTGTATTGATCGCGGATTTTGAAAACGACAACTATGATGGGTGGAAGAAAATCCAGGATCAGGAAGAATCGTCTGAAACGGAAGATACCGACCCATTCTATAAACCATGGTACACGAGCCGTTTTGAGGGGTTAGATGATTTTACTGAATATTGGAAGATCAATATAAAAGAACTAAAAAAGAAAAGTGAGCTATTTCGTGATACTTTCTTTGCTACAACCTTGCCGGCGGAAGTTGTTGAAGCTGTGGCTGCCAACCTGACGATTTTAAAGTCGCCCACGGTTTTGCGCCAGCAGGATGGGCGTTTGTGGGGATGGGAAGGATGCAGCGATAATGTGGGCTGTTGCCATGGAAGTTGTACCCATGTTTGGAACTACGCTCAAGCCATTCCTCATCTTTTCTCTAATCTGGAGCGCACCCTCCGCGAAACGGAGTTTGAAGTAAACCAAAACAAGGAAGGGCATCAGGTATTCCGGAGCAATTTACCAATTACCAAAACCCTTCATAACTTCCATTCCGCAGCCGATGGACAGCTGGGCGGGATTATGAAGATTTATCGTGATTGGCGTATTAGCGGTGATACCGGTTGGTTGAAAAAGCTGTATCCAAAGGTGAAGCAAAGCCTGGATTATTGTATTGAAACCTGGGATCCAAAACACCAGGGGTTTTTGGAAGAACCCCATCACAATACCTACGATATTGAGTTTTGGGGGCCTGATGGAATGTGTACCAGTTTTTACATTGGCGCGTTGACAGCTTTTATTGAAATGAGCAAAGCACTTGAAAAGCCTTTCGAACAATACGAAGCGTTGGTTACCAGTGGTAAAAAGTACATGGAGACGGAGTTGTTTGATGGCGAATATTTCATCCAAAAAATCAAGTGGACAGGTTTGGTGGCGCCTGACCCGGTGAAAGCACAATCTTTTCACACCAAATATTCGGATGAGGCACTCGAAATTCTGAAAAATGAAGGTCCCAAATATCAATATGGAAAAGGGTGTCTGTCGGATGGAATTTTAGGCATGTGGATGGCATCGGTTTGTGGTTTGCAAGAAGCTCTGGATGACGAGAAAGTGACCAGTCATTTGACATCGGTTCATAAATATAATTTGAAAGATACACTCATTGATCATGACAATCCGCAGCGCCCAACCTATGCTTGTGGCGAAGATGGGGGATTGTTACTGTGCACCTGGCCCAAAGGTGGAAAATTGTCGCTTCCGTTTGTTTACAGCAACGAAGTTTGGACCGGAATTGAATACCAGGTTGCGAGCCATTTAATGTTTAAAGGTGAAGTGCAAAAAGGACTGGATATCGTCAGGGAATGCCGTTTGAGGTATGATGGTTTTATTCGAAATCCGTTTGATGAGTATGAATGTGGACACTGGTATGCCCGTGCCATGTCAAGTTATGGCATGTTGGAAGGGATGACCGGAGTCCGTTATGATGCAGTGGACCGCACATTGTACATCGATTCCAAAATTGGTGATTTTACCAGTTTCATTTCAACTCAATCAGGATTTGGAAATGTAGGACTAAAAGAAGGTCAACCATTTGTCAAATGCCATTTTGGAAAAATTGATATTCAAAAGGTCTTGGTTTCCGGAATTGAGCATAAACTTTTAAGGTAAGAATGATAAATTTTCTTGAATCATGAAACATATAATTAGAATAAGCATCGTATCTGTATTTGTATTTTGTTTTGCAGTTCACACCTTTGCCCAGTCCTACCAGGAACTAAAATTGCCGAATAAAAATGGGATCTGGTTACAGCCCTTCCAAGGAGAGGAAGCTCAACCAATTTGGGGATTTGTAAACGGCATCCAGGTTGGCCTTGCTCCCCTACCCGGACCTCGTGGATTATTAAGGATTTATTGTCCGTATCTTGGTCATAAGGATTTTAAAATGATAAACTTCATAGCATTTGAACCAATTCCTAAAGGAACAGAACATCGGGGTTTGTCTGAGTTGGAAATCAGTTCACTTGATGAAGTGAGGGGAAAAAGGTTTTGGAGTGCGAACGATTCGCTGGACAACACACCTCTTTCGGAAACAAGGCCGGCTAATGGAGTATTAAAAACGATTAATGGCGTTGAAACCCTTACCGTCTATATCTTTTCAGAATCATTTGATAATGGAGCGAAGGTATATGTCAGGTTGAGATTTTATGGGGATAAACCGTATGAAGTTGAGTTAACAACTTATTCAACATCAGACTCCAGGGAGTTGGATTATTTTATCGTGACAGCCACTATGGGAAATTTTGCCCGATTGCGAACGCTGTATCTGGATAATAAGTCAAAGTCTTCACTCGCTCTTTGGCCTGATTATAAGGAAAGTAATTTCACACCGCATGATGTAACGCCTGTCTCCGATATGATAAAAGACAAGAATGGTGGCGCTTATTTTATTGCGGCACCGGATGAGAAAAATCCACAGAATGCTCAATATGCGGCAGGTACAAATAATCATTGGAAATACTATGGAGATGTTGCTACACAATATTGGTATTGCCCCGATCCCGGTAAAAATTTGAAGGGTTTAGTAAATGGAAGATTTGCTTACTGGGCTAGTGAATCACCAATTCCCGGTGGAATTTCATTTGAGAACTTTGAACTAAAAGAACCATTTCGAAATGGAGAAACATACGTATTTGGAGTAACACCTGTTTCTCCAAAAGCATTCATTAAAAGTCTGGATAAATAAAGGCAACTGGCAATGATCGGCTGAGGATTATCTGCAGTTTGGACTTTCTAGATAAACTGAAGATAATGGAAGCTTCGCTTTTTACGATTACCATGGTAGTACCCGATAAAAATTGAGATACATGAAAAAACTAATTCTTTCCTTATTTTTGGTTACATCTATTTCATGTGCGATAGCACAGGAGAAGCCGGTTAAAAAGGTGTATGTTGTTTTTAAAACACATTTTGATTTAGGTTACACCGAACTGTCTTCTGTAATTGAACAAAAATATATCGATAATTTTATTCCTAAAGCGATTGATCTTGCTGAGCAACTGCGCGAAGAAGGAGGCGATGCGAGATATGTGTGGACAACCGGGACATGGTTAATTGATGCTTATATGCGTCAGGCTTCTCCTGAAGCAGTGGATAGACTTGATATGGCTATTAAAAGAGGCGATATTGTGTGGAATGCAGCTCCATATACTATCCAGTCAGAATCGGTAAGCAAAGACATATTTGAGTCGATGTTGAAATTATCTCAACGTTTGGATTCGAAATACGGGAAAAAAACGATTGCGGCTAAGATGACCGATGTTCCGGGACATACGCGTAGCATTATTACACCTTTGTATGACGCTGGAATCCGGTTCTTGAATATTGGCGTGAATAATTGCAGTGCAGTTCCGGTTGTTCCTCCGTTTTGCAGATGGAGAAATACCGATGGCAAAGAGATTATTCTAATGTACCAGAAAGACTATGGTGGCGATGAACTGCTGCCAGACGGAGAAACTGTAGTGTCGGTTAGTTTTACGCCCGATAATCATGGCCCTCATACAGCTGAACATGTTAAAGCTATTTTTGCCTCGCTTCATGAAAGATACCCAAACGCCGAAATTGTTGCCGCTACCTTGAACGATGTTGCTGAAGAACTGCTAAAAATATCGGACCAACTTCCTGTATTAACCTCTGAGATTGGTGATACCTGGATTTTTGGTTATGCCAGTTCTCCAATTGCCATGTCGCGTTACAGGGCGTTAATGCGGTTATATTCTGAATGGTTGGAAAACGGGAAATTGGAAAAGGATAGTGATCTGGCCATTAATTTTGCGATTCACCTCGGATTATTTGCAGAACATACGTGGGGGGTAGATCACTTGGTTCATATTCAAAACTGGGACAAATATGATGTCGATATATTTAATGCTTCCCGCGATTTACCCGAATTCAGAAAGGCGGAACTTTCCTGGGAGGAAAAAAATAATCGTGTCGAAGAAGCGATTGCGATATTGCCTCCGGATTTGCAAAAAGAAGCGAACGAGGCAGTGGCACAAATCGGGAAGGTAAGCCAATTAGAAATAACAAAGGCAGAGAATGTTGAACAATTGAATTGGGATGGATCATACCGCTTTTCGTATAAAGGCGTAGCGTGTAATTTAGGTCAAGTATCTTATCAAAACTATTCTTCGGATGATTATGACCAGTTTGTTATTGATTATGTAAGAGACTATTGTGGCGGATTAAAATATTATTTCACCAAGCCAGGACTAGAGAACAGCAAAGCCCAAAGCGCAACAATCGTTGCCCGTAAAGACAAAGCTACGGCACATAGAACTGGTAAAAAAGATGTTATAGAATGTACGTTAAAATTTCCTGACGATTCGCGTATTGATTCGAGAGTATTGCCGCAACAGGTGCACAATCAGTATTCCATTTCTCCGGATGGTCGCAGTATGGAAATGACAGTTTCTTTATTAAACAAACCCGCTGTGCGTTTGCCCGAAGCCTACTGGGTATCTTTTTCCCCGGCTGATGTAGTCGCTGTATTTGCGGATAAGGTAGGGATGCCTGTTGATGTATTGGATGTAGTAAAAGCAGGAAACCGACAAATGCATGGTATCGAAAATTATTTTGATATCGTTACCGGGAAGGGAACAATCCGAATAACAAGTCTTGATGCTCCTGTAGCTTCAGTCGGTGAACGCAGGGCATTGAGCTATTCGTTTAATATGCCTGATTTCAACAGTGGCATCCATTTTTGTTTGTTCAATAATTTGTGGACGACAAACTTTCCTGCATGGTGGGAAGGAAGCCTTGCCTGGCGTTTTAAAATTGAGATAGCAAGTTCTTAATAAATTTAGTCACTAATTGAATGCGCTGACCCTGCTACTATCCCGCTTTTTTTTTCGCTACTTATTTTTCTTAATATTGTTGGATAAAATCGATTTTTTGGAAAGCAAGGAAGAAAATAGCTCAACACCTTTTTCTGCATATACTGAATATGCAGATTTTAATCGTATGTTCAACTTGTACTATCCCCGTCTTTGTGCCTATGTTTTTGAAATCACTCGAGATACAACTGCTTCGGAAGATATTGTTCAAGAGGTGTTTATCAAGCTGTGGAATGGACGCAAAAAATTAGTTATCACGGGAAATGTTTTGGCTTATTTATTAAAAGCTTGTCGCAACGCCGCGTTCAATTACATGCGTAATGAAGCATCGAGAAAGAAATCGATAGATGGACTTTCCAATGAAACAAGGGTTACCGGGCAGGATTTACTGGAAGAGCAGGAATTTATTGATTTGGTGCAACAATGTATCGATCAATTGCCGGAACGAAGCAAGCAAGTTTTTTTAATGAGCCGGTTTGAAAACTTGAAGCAAAAAGAGATTGCCGATCAACTCGGAACATCGATCAAAACCATTAAGAACCAAATTTGGAAATCACTTCAGTATCTCAAATCCTGTCTTGAAACAAAAGAAGCGCTCTGATTTTTCAGGAAAATTTTACTTTCCCAATAGGACCATTCCGGATTTGTTGTGTCTCTCTTGTAAAAGAACAGGAAATGGACCCGGAAAAAAAAGTCAGACAACAACTTATTGACCAGTTGACCGGAGAAGAGAATTCGAAGGAAGAGCTCAAAAGCTGGACGGATCAATCGCCGGAAACAAAGAAGGTCTATTCGACCATTCAAAAAATATGGAAAGCGGCTGGTTTCATTTCAAGCATGAAAAAGTTCGACAGTTCGACAGCATGGAGCAAGGTTGACACTGCCATTCAACAACAGGCCACTAAGCGAATAACCATGCAAAAAGCTGTTTATGCACTCTCCGGGATGGCTGCATCATTTCTCATTATTTTAGGATTGGCTTTTTATACCGGACTATTCTCATTCCATCCCAACCAAATGAAACTGTCAACAGCCTACGGAAGCAGAGCGGAACTGACTCTTCCCGATGGCTCTGAGGTCATTCTTAACTCCGGAAGTTCAATTCAATATCAATCCAATAAAATCGAGGGAATAAGAGATGTTTCGTTTTCAGGTGAAGCCTATTTCAAGGTGGCAAAAAGCAATACTCCATTTGTCATCCGTACCCCGGGAGGAATGGAATTAAAAGTATTAGGCACTGAATTTAATCTTTCTACTTATAGTGAAGATCAATTTGTGGAAACAACATTGATCGAAGGGAAAGTCGAATTATCCAGTCCAAACGGCAAGATCCTGATGCTTGAACCAGGACAAATGGCTTCCTTTCATCAAGTGACCAAAAAATTAGTCTACCGTACAGGAATTGCAGCACATGAGCTTGGATGGCTGAATCATAAAATTTACCTGGACAATATGTCTCTGACTAATTTAGCCAAACGGCTTGAGCGTCAATTTGACGTTCAAATCCAGATCATTCCGGCTGAAATTGGTCAAGATATTCATTACACCGGAGTTTTGGAAGAAAACACGATCACAGATATTTTAACAGCCTTGTCTGAATTAAGTGATATCAATTATGCAATGAATGGAAAAAATATAGCAATTAGGAAGAAATGATAAAATACGGGAGATGTTCCAGCACCCCCCGTATCAATTAGATCATATCTCTAATGCGGAAACATTAGACTTAATCTATTAATTAAAAGCGAATCAAATTTATGAAAAAAAAATGTGAATGTAGGGGCCCTCGTTACCGGCTCTTCAAAAAGATTATGCTTATGGCAAAGCTAACGGGCTTATTTGTTCTGATTTTCAGTTTGCATTTATCAGCAAGTGTTTATTCACAAAATGCACGACTTAGTCTGGACCTGAAAGAAAAAACAATCAAAGAGGTCCTTCAACACATTGAAGCTGACAGCGAATATCGGTTTATCTATGAAAATGAAAAATTGAACCTGGATAAAACTATCAGCATCAGTGCGACGGATGAAACAGTAGAGGAAATACTGAAACAACTTTTTTCCGATGAATCCGTTGAATACACCATCACTGGCAGTAAATTGATCCTGATTAAACCCGCACAGGAATTTCAAAATCAAAGCCAACTGAACATTACCGGACAAGTCACGGATTCAAATGGAGACCCGCTTCCCGGTGTAACCGTGATGGTCAAAGGGACTATCATGGGAGTTGTAACAGATGATAATGGTAATTATGCATTGAGCGATGTGCCTGCTGATGCAACCTTGGTTTTTTCCTTTGTGGGAATGAGAACTCAGGAGATTATAGTAGGCAGGCAAAGGACCATCGACATCGTTATGATTGGAGAAACTATAGGGATTGAAGAGGTTGTTGCTGTTGGTTATGGTACACAAAAAAAAGTAACATTAACGGGCTCGGTTGGAAACGTTAAAGTTGATGAGATTGCAGAAATGCCGGTTGGAAATATTACTTCTGCTTTAGCCGGAAAAATCGCTGGTCTCCAGGTTATAAACAGAGGGGGGCAACCAGGCTCCGATGGCGCTTCGTTGAATATAAGGGGATTAGGCGCTCCGTTGGTTTTGGTTGATGGCATCCAACAAGAATTTGGAAATATTGATCCCAATGAAATAGAAAGCATCAGTGTATTAAAAGATGCCTCCAGTTCGATTTATGGCGCGCGGGCAGGTAATGGTGTGATTCTGGTAACCACCAAGCGTGGAACTACCGGGAAACCAAGTTTTAACCTAAATTATTCTACAAGTTTTTCGACGCCAACACGTATTGTTGAGTTTGCGGATGCACCATTGTATGCACAGTTAGTCAATGAAGCAGATATAACCAATGGTTCGCAACCTACTTTCTCGGATGAAGAAATCGAAAAATTCAGGTTGGGGAATGATCCCCGTTACCCAAATACAGACTGGTGGGATGAAACATTTAAAACCTGGGCGCCAATGTCTGACTATAACCTGAATATCCGTGGAGGAAGGGAGGAAGTCAACTATTTCGTTTCGCTTGGTTACCTGAATCAAAAGAGTATGTTGCGTTCTGATGACATCAATTTTGACCGTTTCAGTTTCAGGTCAAATTTAGATGCCAAAATAACCAAAAACTTTAAGGTAGGTATTGATTTTAGCGGAAGGAAGGAATACCGGGATGAACCAGGACGTAACATCAACACAATCATGACGGCTGTTCAGGCGGCAAAACCCACTGAACCCGCGCATTATCCTGATTTGACAAAACCAACTTACCCGGGATATGATGCCAGTTGGGCCAATCCTCTTCCTATTTCAGAAAGAGATTATTCTGGCTATCATAGTGATAACTTCCAGAGTATCAGAGGAACACTTACTTTAGATTATAATTTTAATGACCTCGTGAAGGGATTGAGTGCAGAAGGGAAAATGGATTATCGTGCAAATGATCGGTTTGCAAAAGACTGGAACACAACCTTTGATTATCACATTTATGACTACGATAATGATGTATATTCAGTTGCTACCGCATTCAATAGCGGCAAGAACAGCCTGAACGAATTCTTTGCTAAAGATTGGCTTGCATACGGATACTTTAAATTAAATTATCAACGGTCTTTTGAGAATCACAATATTTCAGCTTTGGCTTTGGTCGAAGCGCAATCATTTAGAGAGGACCGTTTCAGTGGGTATAGGGAAGGGTTTATAACCACGGCAATTGACCAGCTTTTTGCAGGAAGCGACGAAAACAAAGACAGCAATGGCGGGGCAAATGAAGATGGCCGTATGTCCTATGTCGGGAAGTTGGGATACAACTATAAGGGCAAGTATATGGCCGATGTGATTTTTCGTGTGGACGGGTCTCCAAAGTTTCATGAAGACAGACGTTGGGGGTTTTTTCCTGCATTATCTGTGGGTTGGCGACTAAGCGAGGAAAGTTTTATTAAAGACAATTTCTCAAGTATTGACAATTTAAAACTTAGAGCCAGTTACGGACAAGCGGGCGATGAAGGAGCTGCCAATTTTAATTACCTTACCGGATATGTTTTTGGACGTTCATATATATATGGATTGGATCAAACAATTGAAAAAGGGATTTCATCCAAAGGCCTCGCCAACCCTTATGCCCGATGGGCTGAGACTAGCACCTACAATCTTGGTATTGATGCATCATTTCGAAACCAGCTTTTCTATTTTGAAGCAGATGTATTTTACCGAAAGAAAGAAGGTATGTTGGCAACCCGGCTTTTCGCAACTCCCAGTACTTTTGGAGCTTCTTTGCCTGAGGAAAACATCAACAGCCAGGATACCCGGGGATTCGATGCAATGTTTGGCCATTCAAAATCTTTGGGGGATTTTAGATATGATGTAAAAGCCAATGTTTCATGGGCAAGGTCAAAGTGGATTCATTTTGAAGAACCGGAATATACAGATGAAGAGGAAAGGAATAGAAGACAGATCAGTGGACAATGGACAAACATGGCATGGGGATATGAATCTGACGGTTTATTTTCCTCACAGGAAGAGATAGACGGCTGGGCAGATATCACCAACGGTGCAAATAACAATGTAATTAAACCTGGCGACATCCGGTATATCGATCAAAATAACGATGAAACCATAAACTGGAAAGATGAGATCGTGATCGGGAAAAGCGCTGTTCCCGAGATTTTTTACGGAATGGATATCAACGTTGAACGCAAAAACATTGGATTAAACATGCTTCTCCAGGGCGCAACAAACTATTCGGTCTTTTACAGTGATCAGTTTATCGCGCCATTTGGGGTAAACTTTGTGCCATTCGCACTATGGGAAGACCGTTGGACTGAAGACAATCCAAATGCCCAGGCGGAACTTCCACGCGTACGCTATGGGGCAGGGATAACCCATCCCAATGGATTTAGTTCTGATTTCTGGACAATTCGCAATGCGTATTATATACGCTTGAAAAATGTTCAGTTATATTATCGTTTGCCTCAGAAGCTGATTTACAGATCAGGGCTAAAAGAAGTCAGGTTGTTTGCTTCCGCGACAAATTTGGGTGTGTTGACAAATGTCAAATATCGGGATCCTGAATCTGACAATGCAGCAGGTAGAAACTACCCGCAACAAAAGACGATCAGTTTTGGCGTTAATGTGAAATTTTAATAATTAGATTTATTATGAAAAAATATATTTTGATTTTATTCCTTCTTGCAGGTTTTTATTCTTGCGAGGATGTTCTTGAAAAAGAGCCCCTTGGGATTATTTCAGACTCCCAGGTTTGGAGCGATGAAAGTTTGGTCGATGCGTACCTTGCTCATTTGTATAATGTTACAAATTTCAACGATCTTTTTGGCGACTTTCAAAGTAGAAATGTAGTGGTGACAGATGAAGCCAGGACTTGTTTCGGTTGGAGTACCCTCCTGAATATCTTCACATTGGGAGTGATAAATCCGGACAATATTTGGAACAGGGATTACATGGGATACTGGGATTACAATGTAATCCGTGGGTACAACGAATTCCTGCAAAAGATCAGTGGTGCAGAACTGTCAGCAGGTTTTGTGGAGCAAAGGGCTGCCGAGGTACGTTTCCTGAGGGCGTTTCATTATTATAATTTAGCAATGAGATTAGGCGGTGTCCCGATAATAACAGAACCACAAGATATTGATGACCCTGACATTTTTGTCTCAAGAGATACTGAGCTTGACGTTTACGAATTCGTCCTCAGCGAGCTGGATGATGTAATTTCAGTGCTGCCTGAAAGTTATGGTGCCTCAGATCATGCTCGTGTAAGTAAATATACGGCTCTTGCCTTGAAAAGCCGTGCCATGTTGTATGCCGGAAGTATTGCGAAATACGGGACTCTCCAGCTGGATGGGATTCTAGGCGTGCCTTCATCGGAAGCCAACCGGTTTTTTCAGGAATCTTACAATGCTTCTAAAACCGTCATTGAAAGCGGAAAATTCTCTTTGTTTAATAAGTACCCCGGCGATAAAGTGAAAAATTATCAAATGTTGTTTCTCGAGGAAAACAATAACGAAATAATTTTTGCGAAGAAATATGCTGGTAACGATTTTGGTCATGATTTTGACTATAATAACCAACCAATATCGTATAAACCATTTGTCGCTAGCGTAATCAACCCAACTCTTGAAATGGTTGACTCTTATGAATTTATTGATGGTTCTCCTGGTTCTTCCATAAATTATGATCAGGAAATTGCAACCACCGAACTATACAAAAATAAGGATCCCAGATTCCACGCGTCTATTTTGTATAATGGTGCACCTTGGCTTGGTGATACCGTCAGAACATATTACTTTACAATAGATAGTAATATAAACTCTGATCCTCGCGATAATTCGCTGGCAGGGCGTGGAAAAGATGTAAACAACAACCCTAATGCAGGGGCTACCCAAACAGGATTCTGTATAAAGAAACATTTGAAAATGGAGAAAGATATACCTATTGGAAATCAATCTGATACCGACTTTGCCATATTCCGTTTGGGAGAAATGTATTTGAATCTGGCCGAAGCCGCCTTTGAGTTGAACAAGCCGGGTGAAGCCCTAAGTGCAGTTAACGAGATTCGTGATAGGGCCGGAATGCCCGAACACTCAGCTATTGATATGGCCAAAATCAGAAACGAACGTAAAATAGAACTGGCCTTTGAAGGTATCCGTTTTTGGGATGTTCGCAGATGGCGAACAGCTCATGAAGATTTGAGCGGTGTGTTTCATAAACTGACTACTTACTATATCAAATCGCGCGGTACATATGGTTATTTAATTCAAAATTGCCAAGGCAACAGGGTTCGTAGTTTTCTTGAGGCTCACTACTATTTGCCTTTAGAAAGGAAACACATTTCAGAGAACCCTAATCTGGTTCAAAATCCCGGATATAATTAATTCAACTAATACAGATACTTGCCCGGAAGCGGGCAAGTATCTGTATTAGTTTTATCGCATAACAAGCTATATATTGTGGTTGTACAAGTTTTTTTGATTTAGTTACATGAAGGGCGAGGTATTAGATTTGGTTTAAATTGAGAAAAAATAGATTTTAATGAAAAAAGTTAGTTATTTTATTTTGTCCACTTTCCTGATTTTACTTGCATTTGCCTGTCAGGTAGAAAAACGGATCAGTTACAATGAAGTCGTTAACCGGATGACCGACCTGCAAAGGCTTTCCAAATTGCCTGCAGAAGGGGAAAAAAGCGGCATGTTCTCGAGTTATGACCGCCGGAGCAAATACGATGAAGATGCAAACGAGTATATTCATTGGGCCGCGAATGATGATGGACTGACGCCCCAATACATCCGGAAGGAAGGCGAGGATATGGTACTTGTTGAGATGGAGGGACCCGGGGCAATTGTCAGGGTGTGGTCTGCCAGCCCGGCAAGAGGGCATATTAAAGTTTACATCGACGGTAATGAGGAACCTGCGATTGATCTTCCCTTTATAGACTATTTTAAAACATCGTCGTTGCCTGTGTTCGATTATCCGAACCTGGTTTACGAGACTAACGCCCGTGGCTTCAACAATTATGTGCCAATTACCTTTCAGAAATCCGTAAAAATTATCGGCGAACCGGGCTGGGGGCAGTACTATCAATTTAACTACATCACTTTCCCCAAAGAAACCGTTGTTGAGGATTTTAGCACTGCGCCTTCTTCGGAAACGGAAAAAGCGCTCCAACGCGTGAATGATATTCTGGGTAGTGAAATGGGGAAGCCTGTAGCAGATGAAACCAACGCTGATTTGGAAACAACGAAGCTAACGATCAATCCGGGTGAATTAAAAAACGCGTTTAAAATTGAAGGAAAGCGGGCTATTACCAGTCTGAAAATAAAAATGGGCCCCCTCGTTTCCGGACAGGAAGCAGAAGCTTACCGGAAAACTATTCTGACCATGAATTGGGACGGGAATCCGGAACCGGCTGTGTGGTCGCCGATCGGTGATTTCTTCGGTTCTGCCCCGGGTTTTAACAAGTATAAAACCCTGCCAATGGGGATGACCGATGACGGAATGTACTCGTACTGGTACATGCCTTTTGGGAAAATGGCCGAGCTTAGTATCGAAAACACCGCTGACTTTCCGGTTGAACTGGAGCTTGAAGTCACGCATGAAAAATTAAAGGGAAATCCAGCCGATTTCGGGCGTTTTCACGCCAAATGGCACCGCGACATTATGCCTGTTGAAGAAAGCCGTTGGCCGGATTGGACAGTATTGAAAACTCAGGGGAAAGGACGTTTTGTAGGCATGTTCCTGTCTGTCTGGAACCCAAAGGGAGGATCCTGTCGTGAATTTGGCGGTGAAGGCCAGCACTGGTGGGGCGAAGGCGATGAAAAATTTCACGTTGACGGCGAAAAATTTCCGTCCACCTTTGGAACGGGAACCGAAGACTATTTTGGATATGCCTGGTGTATCCCCAATCTGTTCGAGCATGCCTATCATTCCCAAAACTACACCGAGCAAAATATGGGTTATCAGTCGCTCAACCGCTGGCAAATTATCGATAATGTGCCGTTTCAGGAATCGTTTGAAGCTTATATGGAGAAATATTTCCCAAACCATTGGCCAACACAATACGCCACAGTCGCTTATTGGTATCTGGATAAAGATGGCATTGACCCCATTGAACCAACTCCAGCAAATGAATTGTTTGGCTATGAAACAGCATATGAAGTATTTCGCGTTCAGGACGTTGTGGAAGCGGAAAGTATGAAAATAGTTTCAAATACCGGGGGATGGGTAACAACTGATGCTTTCTCGCATGAAAAACTTTATAATGAGGTCAGTGGACACCAGGTCATGTTTTGGTTTAGCAAAAAGGATGGCGATAATGTTTTGGAAGCGTCGTTTGATTTCAACCAATCCGGGACTTACGAGGTGTATGCCAACATTTTGCTCTCGCGGCAAGGAGGTAAGTTTGATGTCGCCGTTAATGACAAGAAAGTGAGCAGCGGCTTGGTATTTTTTAGCGATGAGGAACTGCCTGTGGCAAAATACGTCAGGTTGGGAACTGTAACCATGAAAGAGGGGAAACAAAAACTGAGTTTTAAAGGTATCGAAGATAGTTCAGTAGGAAACAGGATGGCACTTGATTACCTAAAATTCGAACCAATAAAATAACTGGGAATATATAAACTTATAACTATGACTCAATTGAAAACCTTTTTGACAATCGCTTGCTCAGCTCTTTTGTTTGCGGCGATTGATGCGCAGGCGGCAACACCGGTTTCAGCAAAAGGCAAAAAACCGAATGTAATAGTTATCAATGTCGACGACTTGGGGTATGGTGATACCGGAGCCTACGGAGCTACCCATGTAAAAACACCGGCCATTGATAAATTGGCCAAAGAGGGACGAATGTTCACCGATGCTCATTCTGCTTCTGCTGTGTGTTCACCCTCCCGGTATGCGTTAATTACAGGAGAATATCCGACTCGAATCGATTTATACCAACCGATATTTTTACGCTCAACATTAGTTGTTGATACTGCAAAAGTAACCATTGCCAAGGTGATGAAGTCCGCTGGCTACTCAACAGCTGCGATCGGGAAATGGCATTTGGGTTTTACCAATGATTCAAATATGGATTGGAACAAAGCGCTCAAGCCGGGTCCGCTTGAACTTGGATTCGATTATTATTTTGGAGTTCCGATCCTAAACAGCCATCCGCCGTTTGTGTACGTTGAAAACCACCATGTAGTGGGATTAACACCTGATGATCCACTGGTATATGGAAAGCACGCTGAGACCCGCTGGTTTCCTGAAAAGTTTGACCTGGATGCCATTGGCGGAGCTAGGGCTGCACACGCGCTATATGACGACCGGGCAGTTGGGACTACCTTGAAAGAGAAAGCCGTGGATTGGATAAGAGGTCAAAAAGATGGACCATTCTTTCTGTACCTTGCTACAACTAATATCCACCATCCGTTTACCCCGGCGCCACGATTTATCGGCACGAGTAAAGCGGGGCGCTATGGTGATTTCATTCATGAACTCGACTGGATTGTTTCAGAGGTGGTTAAAACACTGGATGAAGAAGGATTGGCAGACAATACGCTTTTGATCCTAACCAGCGACAATGGCGGAATGCTAAATCAAGGAGGTCAGAATGCATGGACGCACGGACACAAATTGAACGGCGATTTGCTGGGCTTTAAATTCGATGCCTGGGAAGGAGGGCACCGTGTCCCTTTTATCGCCCGTTGGCCCGGGAAAATTACTCCCGGAAGCAAATCGGATGAGTTGTTGTGCAATACCGACCTGCTGGCAACCATGGCCGCTCTTGTTGACTATAAGTTAAAAGACAATGAGGCGATAGACAGTTACAATGTGCTTCCTGCTTTAGTTGGGAATCCCAAAAAACCAATCCGCGATTGTATGGTTATCTCTCCATCCGCCAGAAAGAATATTTCGATTAGAAAAGGAAAATGGATGTATATCTCTTCACAGGGAGGAGGAGGTTTCGCGGCCTCAGAAGTTGGTGCTCATGCATTTGGCGGACCGGCAGCTTTCCAGTTTACAGGGGAGGTTAACAGCGATATCGAAAACGGAAAAATCAAACCGGATGCCCCACCGGCACAACTGTACGATCTGGAGAAAGATCCATACGAAAAATACAATGTTTACAACGATCACCCTGAAGTGGTGAAGGAATTGCAAGCGTTGTTACAGGAAGTGTTAGATTCTGATAAATGCAGGCGCAAATAGCTTTGTTGGATAAAAAGTGACTCAATACTAAAATTTTTATTGGGATCAGTGTGTCTGTAACGAAGATTGTAAAACCTAAAATACCAGATATCCATATCATTTAGAAAAAACTAATCAGTTTATACTTTTTATGTCCGTCGGCTTAACATGGAACCCGGGATCCTTTTCCGTGTGTCCGATGAGGTTGTTAAAACTGAGGAGTAATGTGGTTCATTGGGAATTAGCCATATTTCTAGTTGGCATTAGGGAAATTGATGATTCACATCGATGAGTCAAAAGAAAGTAGTAGGCAGAAATCTACATTCAATCATCGACCATTATGCGCAGAATGCAGTACGGTGATATCAAAGATCAGAAGGAGAGTAATTTCCGAATACCATGTTCCAAAACATGCAGCCGTTAGGCCTCCATGTTAAATGCATGGTATTGTTCAAAAATTGCAACCTAACCCAGCTTGGATTTTATCTTAGTAACATCATTTTTTATGGCTTCAATGTCCCCGAAAAGTCTATCCGAACCGGAATTCATCGGGCACTTCACTGCTAATGTAGTAGACGAATTTTCATGTGGTTATGATCGAAAATGAATTGACGACTTCGCCTGTAGTATTATCCACCCAGGTATCCCGGATCCCAGCAAACGTAAACACTTCTTCGGTTTTTTTATATATATGGTAAGGTTTACTCAAACGTTCCTTTTTGGGGCCTCAAAGTAGCCATTAGCGATTACCAAACATCTTTTAGATCGTATGGATGTTCGGAAGGAGGGTTTATTAACTATTCCCAGCTCACCGGAATAGTTAGGATCATCTTCTTTGTTGTAATCTCCCTCACTACGCGCATTAATCAAATACATTTGCTTTTTAGCCCATTTGGGAGTTAATCCAATTTGAAAGGCTTGCAATTCGTCTGGTTTGTCGTTTGTTATGCCATACGCTAAATCTCCCGGAGTCAGGTTGAAATTATCCTGTACTGAAATTTGAGAAGGCTTTTTGACGCCAAAACGGGTTACAAACAATTCAATATTTACAATTTGTACGAACCGTCCACACATATTCCTTGATTTTACAGTTAAAACGATGATTTTTATTAAAGGTTTTGGAGTTGATATTTGTTGATATTTTTTTTGTGTGATGAGCAAGACGCGGTAGCAAATTTTGCCGGTATTTTGACAATTACACACCTGTTAAAGATGGGTAGTATACTTCTTAATGCAAACTGGATTTTGTCTTTTGACAACGCGGGTAAATTTAACACGCAGACATGCAAATTTTCTACATCTGGGCATTGAGTTTGGATATAATCACAGTTGTTATGCCTTCATGGCCTGAAGGTAGCCGATAGGACCAATTTATAATAAGGGGCGTTATAATCTAGCTGTGAAGAATCTGTTTATGGCATGAGCGAATTGAGGCACTATACTTAATTATTGAAAATTTTCAGAATGGGAAAGATACCCCGGGGGGCATTCTTAGCCATGTGTCCTACGCATGCTGTTGATCTAGGTGGCACAAATCCCAGCAGGATAATAAATACTGCAGTCTGCTAACCAATAGCAAGGGTGCTGCATTTTACTGCAAATCTGAAGGCACCTGGAAGCAAAAGTTTGAGAAAACGATCGAGAAACGAACACAAGGCTTACATCTTTTATAATAATCTGGAAATTCAATCTGGTAAAGAAATCCTGTAAAAAGCGGTAAGTAAGAGTTATGATCTGGGCGAAGCAGCTTATAGAGTTTTTATGCCCATGATTAAAAATGGTTCTGAGCGCTGGGTACGACTGGGGATGACGAAGCAAAAAATAAGAATCGAGTTGAACCAACAGATCAAACCGCAGACGCAGTATGTACTGAAGTACTTTTTTGTTGTCGACGAAATGCTATCTTTTGAGGGAAGAAAAGACGGGTTGCAGAAAGTGTGCGTATTGAATATCCGGAGGAATTGAGAGGCACAGGGATTCAAGGCCATGTTCATGTGAGCTTGTTGTGGGTCAGATGGACAAGTCATGGATGTTGAAGCAACAAGAGGAGTTAATAAAATCCTTGACCAGCTCGATATAGAGCAGATTCGGGGGCTATGCTTTTTTGTCTGGGGACCGCAATAATGGCGAACCTCTTTGTCTTTTCTATACTGTTCCGTTACATTTAAAGAAAAATATCCGTCAAGTCAATGCAGGGGATCTGCAAAGCGAAAAGACTCTGCGTATATTATCTTATTTTCCTGTGTTATTGTGTTGCGCAAGCTATATGAACTGGGAGTGCTACTCTAAGCTACGCTAGTGATTATTTAGTCAATCCTTAAAAACAAACTAAGCCACTAATTAAAAATCCATAGGTTCAAAGAAAGGAAAAATGAAATTTTTCTCTGCTATTCAAATATCCAATTTCCCTTTTCAGTATTGGGCTTTTCCCGATGATGCTCAAGATATTCTTGAACCATTTCATCAGTTATCTGACCTGTACTCCAGGCACCATAACCTACAGCCCAAAAATGGCGCCCCCAATACTTCTGTTTCAGTTGCGGAAATTCGATCTGAAGAAGACGTGAGGTCCTACCTTTTAACTTTTTCACCAAATTACTCACACTCAATGATGGTGGATATTCAACGTGGACATGAACGTGGTCTTTACTTACAACTCCCTTCAATATTTGAACATTCTCGCTGTTACAAATCTGAATTATCAAATCTCGGGTTCGTTGTTGGATATCACCTTGAAGAACATGATAACGGTATTTTGTCACCCAAACAAGGTGAACTGACATTTTACTTACACTATGGCTTGTCCTTCGGTAATCGACCATATTGTAAAACTATGAAATTTATAGAAACTGAAAGTAGCTGCAATGAAATTGCAGGGTTTTAACCATTAACTAGAAAATAAATCACTGGTTATCAACAGGTAGAGTGAATAAAATTTGTGATTTTAAGGTGTTTAATTGCAAGGTTATTAGTAAATTAGGGAAAAACCTTGCAGAAATTATGAAAGGAAAATTGCCTAATCAGGATCAAAGAAATTTATTCCGCTCCATACTCAAAGACATCATTAATCCTAAGCACGAACTGGCAATATTAGTCCATCGTATTGATTGGCAACATTTTGAAGAAAGCTTCAGCCCACTCTACTCTCATACAGGGCAGCCTGGGGTGCCTATACGAACGATGGTCGGCTTACTGTTGTTAAAAAGGATCTACAACTTAGGAGATGAAACGGTCATAGCGCAATGGGTTCAGAACCCTTACTTCCAATACTTTTGTGGCGAAGCAGAGTTTCAGTGGGAAGCGCCGTGTAACCCATCCGACATGGTTCATTTCCGCAAACGCATTGGAGAAGAAGGGGCAGAAAAAATATTAGAGGCTTCCATTCAAAGTAGAAGGGACGAGATTAGAAGTACCAATGATGTGCTGATTGACACAACCGCTCAAGAGAAAAATATAACCTACCCAACTGATGCAAAACTTCTGGTAAAAGTAATTGAACGATGTAATAAGATCGCTAAAGCTGAAGGCGTAGAACAGCGCCAGAGCTACAAAAGCACTATGAAAAAACTCTTGTTAAAGCAACGCTTTGCTCATCATCCCAAACGGAAAAAAGAAGCGGCCGCTGCTTTACGGAAACTACGAACTATTGCAGGACGGTTGGTTCGGGAGTTGGAACGAAAGCTGGATCAGGAAGCTTTGGTACAATATGAAGAGGTCTTGCAAAACTGCAACAAGCTTGTCACTCAAAGGAAAAATGACAGTAATAAAATTTACAGCTTACACGAACCAGAAACAGCATGCATTGCAAAAGGCAAAGCTCACAAGAAATTTGAATTTGGCTCAAAAGTTTCTTTTGCAGTTGTACCAAAGATCAACATCATAGTTGGAATCAAAAATTTTAATGGAAACCCTAATGATACATCAACACTTGAACCAGCTCTGGAAAACATTGAAAAGGTCAGCAAGATAAAATTTAAGAATGCGATCGTGGATCGAGGTTACAAAGGTAAAAAGATGGTTCGGGATACAATTATTGTCACACCTAGGCCACCTTCTTCAAGGCAGCCTTACACCAACAATACAATGCGTAAGAAGTGTAAATCAAGGGCTGCAGTTGAACCCGTTATTGGGCACACAAAATGTGGAAACCGAATGATCAAAAATTATCTGAAAGGAATTGCTGGTAATTCCATTAGTGCCAACCTGGCCGCCGCAGGGTTCAACTTCAAAGGATTACTTCGGAAAATCAAACAAGAAGTTCTTTGGCTTAAAATTTTACTGGAAATAATCATTAGACAAAAACAATTATCTCCAGTAAATATTAGTTCATAAGGATTAACTAGTTAGTGGATTCCTTAAAGAGCCATGTCGTGCTTTTTGAATGTGGCAAAAAATCTGGTTGAAGATTGCTTGTTGAATACCTCGTAGACTATGACTTTGTAATTCGATACTTGTACTATCATAAAGCTATCAAGCGGGGCGCTTGAAGAAGATTCCCTTCAGCTTGCAACAAACCGAAGAGAACTTCTGCTTTAATCATTACAGCTTAGAAACCAACGGATTCCCTTCTCAGTGCCCCTGTATAGTATTTAAAAAGATACAGAACCTTCCTTAAATCAACCTGGTAGGGTGCGTGGATTAGTTCTTTATCTTCCGAAAGCCCGTGCATCGTACTGAGCCCAATTTCTGCATGTTCGCCACACACAAATGGGAATATATTGATGTGTTTATAAATAAGAGTCTCTTTAACACTATCTGAAAGCCCATCCCCTATCGGCATCAAGAATACATCAGGCCTATCTCGCTCTACGTGATGAAAGGTTTCAAAGAAAGACAGGAAGTCATTCATTGATCCTTCGGAATTCTGTATAAAGCCTTCCCAGTCATGTTTTCCCTGGGGAATCTTATTAAAAAAAGGGATAAAGACGGTCGTGCTCGACAATAATATTTTCTCGAATTCTCTTTGATGGGAGTCGAAGCGAGGAAGATCCAAAATCACGTAGTCATAATAGTCACGAATCCTTTCTGTTTGATAAACAACATCAGGCAATCTCAATCTTTGAATCTCGTACGGCACCTCTATTGCTATGTCGTCTTTGAAGTACGCATTTCGATTCCGCACTGCACTTTCGGGACTACTAGCATCAAGATATATAACTTTATAGTTGGCCGATAACTCATTAGCTAATAGAACAGCTTGCGTTGTCGTACCAGACCCACCTTTCACGCTAAGAAATGCAGTTACTTTTCCCCTTCTAGGAGTATCTTCACAATTGCTGACCATCGCCTGAACCCGCATCATGGCACGATAAATTCCGTTTTGGGATAGCCCACATGCATAGTACAAATTCAACATTTCGTTTTCCTTAAGCATAATTTCCCCTGATCCAAATTTTACCACCCTATCAAAGGGAATACCGGTTTCTGCCGAAATATTTTCGAACGGACGGATCTGAAAAGAGTCGCTGGCTTTAATATCCAGACTTAATTCATGAATAAATCTTTGTTCTTTCATAACATATACTTATTTAGTAAATAATTTTTTACCAGCATCAATACTTTAAATTCTGCAACAGTTAAATATTCTGATTCAAAGATACAAATAACAACTAAAATCCTGACAATAAATGTTTTGCGTATAATAGTTCTTAATCACCAATACCTGACCTTTTTGAGTAGAATCGATGATGTTCATGTATGTGATTTTGATCTGACAAGTAAATTATTGTATATTTTCTTCGTCCTATGCAATAGCAATATTGACTTTTGGGGAAGCAGTTTTTGGATCTTATCCTTCAACTTCTGGTTCCTGTGAGCTACCTACACTCTGAGACTAGGCGCGGACTTTTCAAAGGAACCAGTCGTGACTGATGCCCTATTCTATACAAAAACAGTCAGTGCCAGTGAGAATTGGCAGATCTATTAGGTAATCTTGCAAGGTCGCAGAGTGATGTCTTTTTACGTTTTAAAGGGGTTTAGTAGTTGCATTAAGACCATCGAAAGTCTCGTTTCCAAATCTACCTTTGCAATTATGCGCGGACGGTTTGTCAAACGAGTCCTTACCACACAATTCACAGGCGTATTTTATCTTACATTCATTCGGAAATTTATCACCGGCCCATATTTAGACTTGGTTCTGCATTCCGACATTTTATTCAAAGTCCAGGTAATAGACTTTAATCTTCACTCCAAGGGTTGGATTTTCAGTATAGCCGTTAGCACCTCCTTCTTTATTATCTTAAACATCATGGATTTACCAAAGACCTCACCGTCATTTTTGAGTGTTAATACTCTGTAATTGCAAATCATGCATCTCGATTTTAAATCAAAAGGTTATCGTTGCAATCGCAAATATAATTAGTAGTGATGATTGTGCTAGAATTGAAGAGGCAGTATCAAATGACAGTTCTTAAATATATTTCGCCTTGTTTCGATGTCGTTAAATTCTCGGTCTTGCCAAAGTAAAAATCAAAGCAACAGATAAGCACGATACGTATCACCGAACGATAAAGGTTTTAGTTAAAACATGAAGTCCATATTTAATACAACCTTGCACGGTTTGTCTAGCACGGCCAAGTTTCTTCTATACCAAGGACTATAATTCTTTTCTGGAATGAGCTTTTACCTAAAAGCAAAAATTCAGTAATTTATTTTGAGCTTATCATTTCAGTTAGGAATACTTCAATCAATAAGTTTCAGTTTGTCAGGCGCGAGATGATGTGGTCTGAAACACTATGTTTTCCCGTATGCTTATAAAATCTTCAAAGTACCTTGCATTGCTATAATACAACATTGCACAGGCGATAATTTTTGATGAGAATTAGGATCCAAATTTCATTTGGTTTTGCACACGAATAACATGTTTTGTTATACTATTGCTTTCAATTTTTGTCACAAAGTTTGTTACAATAGAACTTACAAAGTTTATTACAAAGGCCACGTCGTTAACTCCAATGCGCTTCTTCTAAATAAAAAATCTGTGTATTGCACAAACGTATACCCGCTATACCCATAATCTTGAATTTTTGGAATGGGAAAATACCCCCCCCCCCC
>ENA-ORCT01000345-ORCT01000345.1-marine-metagenome-genome-assembly--contig:-NODE-345-length-23412-cov-3.506278_pt1 | contig 23412 bp, 18 predicted proteins | sample MGYA00248632_ERZ508511 | MGnify/ENA primary metagenome ERZ508511 (study PRJEB26182, sample SAMN06268839) | marine metagenome | isolation source: Tt an P1-techrep anaerobic enrichment on pine from sediment...
GGATGCCCTGTGCCAGCGCTTTTACCGCCGGGAAAATGGTAGCCATGGTTTTCCCGATGCCCGTTGCTGCGCGCGCCAGCAGGTGATCGTGATCCCGCATCGTCCGGTAAACTGCCACGGCGAGCTGGCGCTGTCCCGGACGGTATTCCGGATATGGAAATTCAAGGGCGCGGGCGGATCCGTCCCGGAGTACAGTCCAATCGGCAAGCGTCTGTGCCCAGCGCAGGTATTTCGTTGTCAGATCACGGAAAAAAAAGTCGAGTTCGCTGCGGCTGAAATTCCGTTGAAACGTATGGATGTCACCACTGTCCAGCTGAACATAGGTCAGATGCGCTTCAATCTGGTCGATATTTCGCTCTGAGGCAAAGATGAATGCATAGCATTTCAGCTGTCCCCAGTGAAGCGGATTGTCGCGATTCGCAAGGTCGTCAATAGATCGGGTTGTTGTCTTGATTTCTTCAATGATTACCGGATCGGTGTGTTCGTATACCCCGTCAATTCGACCACTAACCGTCAGTGTGAATTGCTCGGATTCAATTCGATAACTCACAGGAACTTCAGGGGAATATCCCTCAGGGCGGGTTCCCTGGACGGCCTGATGCGCGCGCGTGCCTTCCACAGCCCGTCCGGATCCCAGAAAACCGGAATCCAGGTCTCCGGAGCGCAGAACATGCTCGACCAGGGCTCTGACGGCAATTTGAAGAGTGGTTTTCAAGACGCTGTCCTTTCCGTGCATCCGCGGTCCCGGTCTGTCAGAATTTTTTGGCCGATAGCAAGCGGTTCAGCAGCCCTGTGGCTGACGTACAATTCGATTCAGATTTCATACGCTGAATGCTGGTTGCCGGGAGGAAGGACTGTATCGGCGTTCTGCGAAGCGGTCAAGAGAACAGATCCGAATTTTAAAACAGGCTCTCAGGAAGGCCAATTGACACACCTGTCAGGGTTTCCTATCATACACCCTGAAATCGATAAATTCGGGCCGGAGTGGCTGGTCGATAGACCAAAAGGTTTCTGCGCCATGCAATCGACACCCCGGATACCGGCCTTATTCAAATACCACCGGACGGCTGCCCGCTCAATGCGCCGGATCGGTAATTGCGAGAATGTGTTATGAAAAAAAAAGAATTGACTGACTTCAAGGGTGAATACCGTACGCTCAGCGTGACGGTCGATAACGAATCCGAACTGGAGGACCTTGCCCCGCGTGTCCAGGACTACCACAATGAACTTGATCAGCTCGGTGTGGCGTGGTTGCATGGCGATGACTCTGAAGAGGAATTGATAGAAGAGCATCGCGCCCGTGCCGAAAACTCCAATCAGAGGCAGCTGGTTGCATTTTTCAACGGAAGTGAGCCGCCCAGCGACAGGGTGCTGGAGGTGTTTCAGAGCGAAATGCGTGCCGATGAACCAAATGACCCGTTGTTTCGGCGATTTTTCCGGAGTCGGAATGATAATTTGAAGTGCCTTCTTGAATACGGCTTGCTGAAATACCCGACGGATCCTAATCTGCTCTATGACTTTGGCTATTTTCACCAGTTTCAAAATTGTCTCAATGACGTAGTTGGCCACTATATGCATGCCTGTTCGCTGGAGATGGATCTTCCGTCTTTTGAAATACTGGCTCGGGATTTTCACGAAATAACCCTGGATGATGGATTTGAAGCACTGCAAGAAATGCGACAACGTTTTCTGGATAATGACGATAAACGACGCATCATTGAGCGATTGATCGACGTGCTTGGTGATTGATCGCGCATTTACGGCCTTCGCCGACATCATGACCGGAATGATTTGACGACCTTTTTTTTCTCTCAACGATCTGTATCTTAAGGAGAATTTCATGAGCGATATTCGAATGACGGGCGAAATGCGGACGGATTATGACTGTGAAACCACCGGAATACCGGCCGAGCGCTGGGGCGAAGCGGTATTCAAGGTGGGAGAAGAGGAGATTGTGCTGGAAGTCAGTGTTGAGCAGGATGTCATTGTGGCCGTGATGGCTGGAGACGATGCTGTGTGGAAAGGGACTCTTGAGGGTCTGAAAAAATTGCTGAAGGGTGAAATAAAAGGGCGGTAATGTTGAGTTCCGGGTTCCGGGTTTTGAGTTCCGAGTTCCGAGTTCCGGGTTTCAGGTTTTGAGTTCAAAGTTGCGGAACCCTGGGGGCGTTCCTGCAAGGGTAGGCTCGGTTTTAATCGCGATCCACGTTAAATGCAGTTCAAGTGATCGACCAGTATCGATTCAAGGGCCTCCAGGTAACCGAAGTAGAAATGATCCGCCCCTTCAATTAATTCAAACCGTGCCGCGCTATTCCAGGTGAGAAGATTTTTCCGGACCAAAGGCTCCGGGGCAATTTCATCCCGGGAACCGGTGACCACCAGTTTGAGTGCCGGCAACACGATTTCGGGAGAAAATTCGATGAATGCCACGGGTGGAGAAATCATGATGATGTGTCTGATCAGCCCGGCGCCGTCCCCGGGGAGTGCATTAACCCAGGCACCGAATGAATAGCCGGCCAGATCGATGTGGGTAACTCCAATTTCTTTCAACCTGGCTAAGGACGCGGATACATCGCGCCGCTCTCCGTTTCCATCATCGAAGGAACCCTGGCTTTTGCCCACGCCCCTGAAATTGAAACGAAGGGTTGTGTGCCCGCACTTTCTATAGGCATCGGCAACGGTTTCCACTACCGGGTTGAACATGTCTCCGCCATACAACGGGTGCGGATGCGTGATGAGCACTCCGCAGTCCGTGGTGCCTCGGTGAAGCAGCCCGTAAAGCTGCAGCCCGTCCGAATCGATCGTTACCTGTTTTTCCATTTGCCTCCTTGCTGTCAGATCAGTTAACGGTTTTCAGCACATCAAGGATGTTCTGCCCGAATTCCCGGCGTTGCCAGTTTTTCATGGGTTCAATGGATAGCAGATCCGATTTGGATTTCGGGTGTTTCGATGCGATCTCACCGATCAGGGCATTGTTGCATATCAGTGCCGGATCCAGATCGAGTTGCTCAGCCTGGCTTTCTCGCCATCGTTTGAGTGCCTCAATTCGTTGAGGCACCCGGGCGCTCACCCGGGGAGCCCGGGTGCGGGGATAGACCGGCAGTTCGTTAACCGACATTTTCAGTGCCTGGTGGATACACGCGATACAGCAGGTGCCGTACATATTGACCTGTTTCGGACTCCAGACGTTTAATTCCACGAGTTGTTTCAGGTTTCGGGGCATCCGGGCGGCTATTTTTAACAGCGACCGGTTGCTGAATACCTTGAACAGGGGACGATCCTTTTTTTTTGCCACATCCTGCCGGTACTCCAGCATGGCTTCGAGAGCGGCAAGGCTGCGGGGGGACAGTTTGCCGGCACCACGCACCCGTAAAAACATCGGCCCGCTGTCCGGATCCGGCGGTCTGACTCGACTGAGAATGTCGCATTCTTCAGTTACCCAGTCCAGCCTACCTTTGTCTGTCAATTCGGTTTGAAGAGCTCTGGCCAGTGGAATCAGGTGAACGGAATCGCTGGCCGCGTATTCGATCATTTCCCGTGGCAGCGGGCGCCTGGACCAGTCTTTTTTCTGAAATTTTTTATCCAGTCGAATGTCAAATCGGGCCTGCAGCACCGCTTCGAGACCGGTTTCGCGGATACCAACGAACCGGCTGGCCAGTTCCGTGTCCAACAGATTGTTAATTTCGATTCCAAAGTCCCGATACAATGAACGGACATCGTAGTCCGCCCCATGAAAAATTTTCTGTATTGACGAAGACTTAAAAACCGGCCTCAACGAAGACAGATCCTTGACCTCAAGAGGATCGATGACCACGTTCAGAGTTCGGGTGGCCATCTGAAGCAGGCAAACTTTTTCCTGAAAGTGGTACATGGAATCAGCCTCCAGATCGAAGGCAATGCATCTCTCTCCGTCCAGGGAGCGCACAGCTGCTTCCAACCCGGATCTTGTATCGATAATCTGATAACTTACGTGCATAAATATAACCTGTCAGTCGGCTGTATGGGCTTCATCCGATTCGATGGCGTTGCCAAATTTGCTCCACCGTTTAAGGCGGTGCAGAGCCGGGACACGCCTATGTCATTTGAGCCGGGTGAAATGGGCTCCACAGCCCACGGCACAACAATTTTTCCTTGACCCGCCGAAGTATTTCTCCTAAGTACCCATAATGTTTTAACTCTTGCCGCGGAAAACGGTTCGGCGGATGCTTCTTTCAAGTTAACATACTGCAATCAACAAGTGGGTAAGCATAAGATGGTTAATATAACACTTCCCGATGGCAACATAAAGAGCTTTGACGATCAACCGACGGGGCTGGATATTGCCAAGTCCATATCCGACGGATTTGCCAGAAACTGCATCGCCATGGAAATGGATTCCCAGTTGCTGGATCTTTCCACGCCGGTTTCCCATGACTCCGCCGTGCGCATGATCACGACCCGAGACCCGGAGGCATTGGACATCCTCAGACACAGCGCCGCCCATGTCATGGCTCAGGCCGTGCTGCACCTGTTTCCGGATGCCAAATTGACCATTGGCCCTTCCGTTGAGGATGGGTTTTACTACGATATCGATATGGAACCGGTGTCCGAGGAGGATTTCGCCAAAATTGAGGCGGAGATGAAAAAGGCCATTAAAGGCAAGCTTCCTTTCGTGCGGCGATCCGTCACCAAGGCAGAGGCCATGGAATTCTATAAAGATGAGCCTTACAAAATGGAGATGATCTCCGATCTTGATGACGGCACTATCTCTTTTTATACTCACGGTGATTTTACCGATCTGTGCCGTGGGCCGCATGTGCCTCATACCGGTTTTATAAAGGCGTTTAAACTGATGAGGGTCTCCGGCGCTTACTGGCGGGCTGACCCGGCCAACGCCCAGTTGCAGCGCATATACGGCACGGCCTTTTTCGACAAGAAGGAACTCAAGGAGCACCTGCATTTTCTGGAGGAGGCCAAAAAACGCAACCATCGAAAGCTCGGCGCTGCACTGGATTTGTTCAGTTTTCATGATGAGGCGGCCGGGATGGCCTTTTTTCATGCCAAGGGCATGTCGGTCTGGAATACACTGCTCGATTACTGGCGTGAGGAACACCTCGCCGCAGGCTACGTTGAGACAAAAACCCCCATCATTCTAAACCGCGCTCTCTGGGAGCGGAGCGGGCACTGGGATAATTACCGGGAAAACATGTACACCACCGTGGTCGATGAAACCGAGTATGCCATCAAACCGATGAACTGTCCCGGGGGCATGTTGCTTTACGACATGAAGCCTCACTCGTACAAGGATCTGCCCCTGCGCCAGGCCGAAATCGGTCTGGTCCACCGGCATGAACTGAGCGGGGTGCTCAACGGGCTGTTTCGTGTGCGGGCGTTTCACCAGGATGATGCCCACATTTTCATGACCCCGGATCAGATCGGAGACGAAATCCTCGGAGTTCTCCGACTGGTTGAGCGGATGTACAGTGTGTTCGGTCTGGGGTTTCATCTGGAGCTATCCACCCGGCCCGAGAAATCCATCGGGACGGATGAACAGTGGAAATTGGCCACCGACGGTCTGCAGCAGGCCCTGGAGCGATACGGTCAGCCGTTTCAGGTCAATGAGGGGGACGGCGCCTTTTATGGACCGAAAATCGATATTCACATCAAGGACGCCCTGCGCCGCACATGGCAGTGCGGTACTGTTCAGCTCGACATGTCCTTGCCTGAACGGTTTGACCTCACCTACATCGGGGCGGATAACGAACGACACCGGCCGATTATGATTCATCGGGTCATATTCGGGTCTATCGAGCGGTTTTTCGGTATTCTGGTTGAACACTTTGCCGGTAAATTTCCTCTGTGGCTTGCACCGGTTCAAGTGACCCTGCTGCCGATCAACGATGAATTGGTGCCCTTTGCCAAACAAACCCAGGCCGAATTCGAGCGAGCCGGGCTTCGCGTTGAGGTGGACAGCCGAACCGAGAGCCTCAATCGGAAGGTTCGCGATGCGCAGATTGGAAAAATTCCCTTGATTCTCACCCTGGGAGAAAAAGAGAAGAACGCCGGCACGGTATCTGTCAGAACGCTCGACGGACAGGTGAAATACGGGGTGGATCGAGCTGACTTCATCAGTCGGATCCAGCGGCACATTTCCGAGAAACGGCTTGAGTTGGATATTTTTGGTGAATAGAGCGAATTTGTTCCCATCCTTTGGATAAGATGGCCTGGCGGAGAGGTGACGTGCCGCCGCCAGGTCCCTGGATTGTCACCAGCTGCAATTCGCCACACATCCATTCAGGATCGCTGCAGGTCAGAAAATACAGACGGTCTCTTTTATCCAAAATCATCAGTTGGACACATAGGGTGCCAGTGTGCCTCGAATTTTCAGCCACCAGATAGAGACTGCCCTGAAGTATGCCTGTTCGATGAAACAAATTGCTGTGTCCTGGGGCCCTGTCATTGCCTATTGTGCCATCATTTTTATCCAATCATCCCATCCGTCTCCGGATAATTTTCCGCGGGTACCCCACCTTGATAAAATCGCACATGTGGGCATGTACGCTATTCTTTCCGTCCTGTGCTTTCGGGCCTTGATGCAGAGCCTGGCAGGCTGTCGACAGTTGCGTATTGCCTTGCTGTCCGTGTTGATGGCCACATTATATGGTGCCAGTGATGAGCTTCATCAGTACTTTATTCCATACCGGCAGGCTGATACACTGGATCTTGTCGCCGATGCTGTCGGGGCGGTCCTCGGGGTCCTTATCTGGTGGGCCGTTATTGCCGTGAGGACAGGAAAACAGCCTGAATTCGAGGATTGACAAAGGAGCCGGTATCTTATAAGAACTCTAAGGCGATATTATGAGGTTAAGATCCGGCTAACTATACGGGATTACACAAATACTCGGTTGTTCCCGATTGTGCGGGGCGAGTGGGAAGCATTTAGTGCTCGAATCTGACCGAGTTGCCTTTTCCGATGACGGCAAAAGACCCGATTTTGATCAAAGGAGATAAAACCAGTATGGGCGCACAACACAAAATTTCCATTAACGGAAATGAATTTTCGTTCGAGCCCGGAGAGACGATTCTCGAGGTTGCACGAAAAAACGATATCGACATTCCAACGCTATGCTATTTGAAAGGCACGACGCCTACCGGTGCCTGCCGGATATGTGTCGTCGAAGTTCAAGGCGCCCGCAGTCTGATGCCTTCCTGCTCAACTCCGGCCGCAGATAACATGGTGGTCCAGACTGAATCGCCACAGGTCATCGAGGCCCGGCGGCAGATTATTCAGCTGATGCTGGCCTCCGGTAATCACAACTGTGCGGTCCGAGGGGCGGATAATCAGGATTGGACCCAGTTTCAGCTTCGTGTCCAGCAGGAAGACGGCAGCGACGATCTCTGTCCGGTGTGGGGCGACTGTCGGCTCCAGGATCTGGCTTATCGCTACCAGGTATCCGGCGATATGTTTCCTGCCACCAAAAACCAATATCCCATCGAAGCGATCAATCCGTTTATCGTGAGGGACTTTTCCCGGTGTATCCTCTGCGGGCGGTGCGTTCAGGCCTGCAATGAGGTCCAGGTCAACAATGCCATCAACTTTGGCTACCGGGGCTCGGATACCAAAATCATAGCCGCCGGGGACCGGCCCCTGAAGGATTCGGATTGTGTTTTCTGCGGGGAATGCGTTCAGGCATGTCCAGTTGGCGCATTGGTGGAAAAAGATGTGCGCTACCAGGTCCGGCCGTGGGAAACAACCCGGGTGCGAACGACCTGCAGTTATTGCGGGGTTGGATGCCAGCTTCACCTGCACGTGAAAGACAACAAGGTTGTAAAGGTGAGCGGGGTGGAGGACGCTGCTCCCAACCACGGCAGCCTTTGTGTCAAGGGGCGGTTCGGGTTTAACTTCATCAGCTCAGAGGAACGGCTTACTGCTCCTCTGATCAAGGAAAACGGTGAATTCCGGGAGGCTTCCTGGGACGAGGCGATGAACCTGGTGGCCGAGCGCCTGATGGAGATCAAGGTTCACAGCGGTGCTGACAGCATCGGCGTTCTGACATCCGCCCGAGTGACCAACGAGGAGAACTACATCGCCCACAAATTTACCCGGGCGGTGCTTAAAACAAACAATATCGACCATTGTGCCCGTCTCTGACATAGCTCCACTGTGGCCGGTCTGGCCGCTGCATTCGGAAGTGGAGCAATGACCAATACCATCGCTGACATTGAAGAAGCTGATGTGATTCTGGTTACCGGATCCAACACAACCGAAAACCATCCGGTTCTTTCGACATTTGTCAAACGCGCGGTGACCCGCCGGGGGGCCAAGCTAATCGTTGTGGATCCCCGGCGCGTGAAGATAACCGAGTTTGCAGACAACTACCTGCGTCCGAATCTTGGAACCGATGTGGCCTGGATAAACGGGCTGATGCATGTGATCATCAAAGAGGACCTGCACGACAAGACGTTTGTCAAGGAGCGCACTGAGGGATTCGAGCAGCTTCGGAGTATGGTGGAAAAATTCACCCCTGAGTATGTGGAGCAGATTACCGGTATCCCGGCTCAGGATATCATAACGGCCGCCCGGATTTATGCCGGCGCCAATGCCGCCAGTATTCTCTACTGCATGGGAATTACCCAGCACACCACCGGGACGGACAATGTCAAGTCATTGGCTAATTTATCGATGCTTTGCGGTAATCTTGGTAAACGCGGTGGCGGTGTGAATCCGCTTCGCGGCCAGAACAACGTCCAGGGTGCCTGCGACATGGGCGGTCTGCCCAACGTGCTCTCGGGGTATCAGCCCGTAACCGATGCCGCTGCCAGATCGCGTATGGAAGAGGCATGGGACGTTACCGGTCTTCCGGACAAGCCGGGGATGACCGTTACCAAGATGCTTCCTGCGGCTCACGACGGGAAGCTGAAGGCCATGTACATAATCGGTGAGAACCCTCTGGTTTCGGATCCCGATCTGAATCATGCCGAAGACTGCTTTGCCCACATGGATTTTCTGGTTGTTCAGGATATTTTTCTGACCGAAACGGCAAAACTGGCCAATGTGGTTCTGCCATCCCTGTGTTTTGCCGAAAAAGAAGGAACCTTTTCCAATACCGAACGTCGTGTCCAGCGGGTTCGAAAGGCCGTGGAAGGCCCGGGGCAAGCCTTGGAAGACTGGAAAATTACCTGCGAGATCGCCAATCGGATGGGGTATCCCATGTCCTATGCGAGCAGCCGGGAGATTTTTGAAGAGATCGCCCGGGTGACTCCGTCCTATGCCGGAATAACCTACGACCGGATCGAGGAGGAAGGGATACATTGGCCCTGTCCCAATGCTGAGCACCCCGGCACACCGATTCTTCACGGCGTTCAGTTTACACGGGGGAAGGGAAAATTCCATGCCATCGAATTTATTCCGCCAGCTGAGACCATCGACGACGAATACCCGATGTATCTGACTACCGGCCGGGTGCTGTATCAATACCATACCGGCACCATGACCATGAAGACGGACGGTCTTAACGAGCGTGCCCCGGAGAGCTTCGTCGAGATTTCCATGGAGGATGCCAGGCAGCTTGAGCTTTCCGATGGCGTTATGGTCAATGTCGCTTCGCGCCGGGGTGACATCAACGCGCGCTTGAAAATTTCTGAAAAAGCGGTTTCCGGAACAGTCTTTATCCCATTTCATTATGCATTGGGCGCTGCCAACAAGCTCACCAATGCAGCTCTGGATCCGGTATCGGGTATACCGGAATTCAAGGTGTGCGCCGTTAAACTCTCGGCTGTGGCCTGATCGGAAACCGATCATTTTCCAGAGTGCACCTCAATTACGACCGCTACAGGTAGGATTGGGGACCTTCACTATACACAATAAAAAAAGGAGGCTGTCAAACAGCCTCCTTTTTTTGTTGGCCTTTCAGGCGGATTTACAGGGCGGATTCCGGATGGAACACCCAGGCATCCTTGAGATCGTCTCCCAGATATTCGCGTTCATTGGGGCCAAGTATTCCCATGGATAGAGCAATAAGAGTCCAGAGGTGAACGGTCTGGTAGCCGCCTTCAAAGTGCTCACTAAGGTCGTGGATCTGGGCATGGCAGTTGTGACAGGGGGTAATGGCATAGGTCGCGCGGGTTGACATGATCTGATCAAATTTTAATTTCCCGTAATTGCGGCGTGCATCCGGGTAGCCGGACTGGAGAAACCCGCCGCCGCCGCCACAGCAATAGTTGTTTGACATGTTGGGGCTCATGTCCACGAAATTTTCTTCTCCGACTACCGCCTTGACCACCTCCCGAAGGTCTTCGGCCACCGGATCGCCAAAGCTCTTGCGGACAAGCTGACAAGGATCCTGTACCGTAAATTTGATTTTCAGATCTTTGTTCCAGTCAGAGCTGACTTTCAGTTTGCCCTCCCGGAGCCACTCGGCATAAAGTTGGATGATGCTTTTGATTTCAAATTTGTGCTCGATGTTGAATTTCTGCAGTCCGACCCGGACTGCGAACAGTTCGTGCCCTCATTCCGTGTTCAGCCAGTACTTACAGCCCAGATCATCCACTGCCTTGGCCTTCACCCGGACAATGTGCTCCCAGGCCTCGTCATCGGCCATGAACATGCAGTAGTTCTCAGCTGCCCAACCTTTTGTGCCGTAGGTCCAGTCAGCACCCACTGAATGCAGAATTTTCCATAACGGCACCATCTCATCGGGTTCGGTTACCGGTTCGCGGGAGTTCTGATTAAGAAAATAGGTTGCCCCTTTTTTGTCTATGGGAGCCTGCATCTCCTTAAACTCGGGCTGGGCTTCCTGGTATTCTTCAAGCACGTCTTCAACAACGAACTGCCAGTCTTCCTCAGTGGCCCCCATCGCGCTGCACGTGTCGTTTTTCAATGCTACATCACAGGAGTTCAAAATTCCTTTCGGCCGCTTCTCCCTTGGCCAGGATGCCCTCACATTAAATACAAGCTGCGGAATGTTGATTTTCATGGGGCACACATGGATGCACCGCATACACATGGTGCACATCCAGGCCCAATCCGATTTCAGAAGTTCCTCGTCCATTCCCAAAGACGCCATACGCAGAAATTTTCTGGGGTCCATGCCCTCAAGTCCTGTTGCCGGGCATCCGGACGCGCACATGCCGCAGGTCAGGCAGAGGTTCAGGTTTCCACCTTCTGGCAGGATTTCCATCACCTTGTCCACGAAGAGCCCCTTTTTTTTGGTAAGCCGAATCGGCTCATCGGCGTCTTTTTTCGGCTTGTCAGCTTTTTCGGTCATTTTGGTACACCTCCATTTACATATCGATAAAACTTTGCCGGGCAGAGATCTGATTCCGGGCAATAATTTACAGAAATACATAAAAAATGGATTGAATTCAATCGAAGAATCCAGTTTATTGAAAATTGCCATTCCCACAGTGGTTTGCAAGTGCTGTCCTGTTTGGTGTTTGAATAAAATCACTCGCAAACGATATTCGGGAAAGCGGTGTTTATCAGATTTGCCGGGGTGTGATGCAATGGGGAGGATAGGGGGGAAGATAATTCGATTCTATTTAAATCCAGAAGGTTAGGTAAATCGTTCAAAAACAAAAAACCCCGGTTCGGGACAATCCCGAACCGGGGTGGCTAACCAAGTTGAAAACCGGATTTTACAGAGCGGTTTCCGGATGGAATACGTTGACCTCTTTCAGGTCATCATGCAGGTATTCGCGCTCATTGGGTCCAAGTATACCCAGTGAGAGGCAAATCAGAGTCCACAGGTGAACCACGCCGTAATTGGCGCCGTAGTGCTCGCTCAGTTCGTGGATCTGGGCATGGCAGTTGTGGCAGGCGGCAATACAGTAATCGGCACCGGTAGCCTGAACCTGTCCGTCTTTCAGCCGGCCGTATTCCAGTCGCTGCTCTTTAAAACCTGACTGGAGGAATCCACCGCCGCCGCCGCAGCAATAGTTGTTGGAGCGGTTGGGGGTCATGTCAACAAAGTTTTCTTCACCGACAACGGATTTGACGACAAACCGCAGGTCCTCGGCGATGGCGTCCCCGTAACTTTTTCGCACAATCTGGCAGGGATCCTGAACCGTGAATTTGATCTTCAGGTCTTTGTTCCAGTCGGAGTTGACCTTCAGTTTGCCTTCACGGATCCATTTGGCATAGTATTCGTAAATGTTTTTAACTTCAAAGTTGTGCTCAACGTTGAATTTTTTCAGTCCGGCCCGGACTGAGAATGTGACGTGCCCTCATTCGGTATTGAGGTAGGTTTTACAGCCCAGCGCCTCCGTCTGATTCTTCTGGGTCTGGACGATGTGCTCCCAAGCCTCGTCATCGCTCAGAAACATACAGTAATTTTCACCACCCCATCCCTTGCTGCCGTATGTCCAGTTAACACCAGCCAGATGAAGAATTTTCCAGAGCGGTACCATCTCGTCCGGTTCGGTCACCGGTTCCCTGGAATTCTGATTCAGAAAAAATTCAGCACCTTCCTTGTCGATAGGCGCTTCCATATCTTTAAATTCGGGCTGTGCCTCACGGTACTCTTCCAGAACATCTTCCACAACAAACTGAAAATCGTCCGGAGACGTACCCATGGCGCTGCAGCTTTCGTTTCGCAGTGCCATATCGCAGGATCCCAGGATACCCTTGGGTCGTTCCTCGCGAGGTGTGAGTGCGCGGGCGTTGTAGACCAGTTGCGGGATGTCGATTTTCATCGGGCACACATGGATGCATCGCTGACACATGGTGCACATCCAGACCCAATTGGTTGCGTGAATTTCTTCATCCATCCCCAGTGCCGCCATGCGAAGAAACTTTCTGGGGTCCATCCCTTCAAGTCCCGTCGCGGGGCACCCCGAGGAGCACATCCCACAGGTAAGACAAAGGTTCAGGTTTCCGCCCTCGGGCAGAAGCTCCTTTACCTTGTCGATAAACAGGCTTTTTTTCTTACCTCCGAGCTTAATCGCTTCATCGGCCATAATCGAATTGTCCTCCGTGAAAATTTGCCCCATCCTGACGTTGCCGACCTTATGTGACCATACAGGCAGTTGTGCGTACAACCCCCTGTATGGGACTTTGGAAATAAGGAAAGTCAGCTTTCTGATGGGACCGGTTACGAGGCGGTCACATCTATTTTTTAATCGGACTTAAACCTAACTCGCCTAATTTGTTACTCATGTCAACAACAATTGCCGAAAAATCACTGCCCATGTTTGAAGCGATGGTAGCATGTCGCAATCGCTCTTTTTCCAGCCCCGCTTCTTCCATCATTCTCTGGGCATCGCTGACACGCCATCCGGCGTATAGGTTTCCACGTTCCGATTTGCAGTTTTTATCGTGGCAGGTCAGGACCAGAACTCCGTCGGCGCCCTCGGCAAATGCACTCATGATGAAATCGATATCGACTTTGCCCGCACAGGGGACTTTGATCAGCTTCAAACCGGCCGGCAACGGCAGATTGAAGTCGGTGGCCATCTGTGCGGCCTCCAATGCTGAATTCTGACAGCAGAAGGCGACGATTTGCGGCTCTTCGCTGCTATCCTTCAAGTTTTCCAGGATGGAATCCATGACGGTTTCGTCGCTGAAATCCGCAATCTGGATTGCGTTCATGGGGCACTCGCTGGCACAGATGCCGCAACCCTGACAGGCAACCGGAGAAATGACGGCTTTATCACCCTCCCAGTAAATCGCACCATGCGGGCAGCATCGGTAGCAGGTCAGGCAGATGGTGCATTTGCCGGTATCGACTACGGCCTTGTTGACCGGTGCGGTGATGATTCCATCGCCAAGAAGTTTTTTAACTTCAAGTGCCGCATTGTCGGCATCGACAAATGTGCCCGTGAGTTTTTTGATTTCCCGACTGAATCCGGTGACAAAGATTCCTTCACGGTTGGACTGGACCGGAAATCGGTGGACATTGTCTGTCTGCAGAAATCCCTGAGGTCCGAGATCGATGCGGAGCAACCCGGCCAGCTCCACGTTCAGTTGATCGGCCTGGATGCCTTCTTCGATAACGATCACATCCGGATTCAGCTGCATTTCCTGTCGCATGACCGGATCCTGAAAGGAAATTCCGAGTGAACCATTCGCCTGGCTGACGGCCGGTGCCTTCTCCAGTTTGAAATATATCGCTCCGGCATCCCGGCTCTGGAGGTAAAGGCGCTCCAGGCAGTCTTCAGCCACTTTCAGGTTGTTTACGTATACGTAGACCGTGCAATCCAGTTGCTGGAGGGCCAGGACGCTTCGAAATACCCGTTCCATGACAAGCGGATTGCCCTCCTGACCAAATCCGGCCAGGATAGCCACCGTTTTGCCGGATAAATTATCGGCGTTCGAGGCAATCATGGAATCGAGTGCCGACTGGGCGATAACGGTATCCGACAGTTCCAGATCATAGGCTGCGTTCAGCGGTTCAACAGAAGCGTCCGTAGCCACGACGATGGCACCGACTTTTCGCGTGACCGTCTCATCGGCGCTTTGAAGGCCGACACTGAAGTCACCGGTGACGCCGGCGGCCTCAACGAGCCGGGTCTGTGTCATCACTTCGATCTGGCCGTTTGATCCGGCTTTTTCAATGAGTTCCGCAATACCCTTTTGGTTTGCCTCAGGCAGGCCCAACATGCGCCAGGGGGCGGTCTGATTACCGATTTCCGTACCATTTTCGACCAGAATCGCCCGGTACCCGAGACCGGCAATTTCGTTTGCCGTCTTGACGCCGGTGTATCCCCCGCCGATTACCAGTACATCGGTTGCAATTTTGATTTCCTGCATGTCTGCGCTCAGTTTCTGTGTCATCAATCAGGCCCCCCCTACATATTTCACGGCTTCTCGAGCCGATTGTCCGGCATGGGCCATGGATGTCGCGATGGTCTTCGGACCTTCGGCGGTTCCTGCCACGAAAATACCGGCTTTCGAGGTTAAGGTCTTGTTGAGTTCATCCGTGCCCCGGATAAAACCGTCATCATTCAATTCAATTCCGAACAGTTCAGCCAGGCTCGGGTTGTCGGCTCCCGGCATGATGCCATGGGACAGAACCACCAGGTCGAACTCCTCAATTACCGCCTCGCCTGCTTCCTCGTTCATGTACCGCATGCTGACACGGTCGTTTTCCAGCGGGTAAATGTCGACCGGAATGTTTCGAACGAACCGGAATTCGGATTTGCAGCTTTCATAGAACGCCGGAAAATTGTTGCCGGTGTTCTGGATGTCCATGTAAAAAACGGAAATGTCCGATTCCGGCGCCTTGTCCTTGATGGTCTGGGCTGTTCTAAGCGCATAGGGGCAGCAGACCTTGGAACACCACAGGTTGCCCAGGCGCTCATCCCGGCTGCCGACACACTGGATAAAGGCGATTTTGTCCGGGCACTTGCCGTCTGTCGGTCGCACAACCGTGCCGTTTTCCCGTTTGATGCGCTCAAGGTCCATGCCGGTAATAACGTTGGAGAATTTACCGTAACCGTAGGTGCCTTTGATCGTGGCGTCGAACGGCTTAAAGCCGGTGGCCATGACCACTGCATCGGCGGAAATTTCGAAAGCTTGCCCCTGAGCGTCAATTGATATTGCGCCTTCGGGGCAGGCGTCTTTAGCAAATGCTTCAATCAGCGGGAGTTTTTCCCCGTCGATGGCGTAAAGCGGAGCGTTGTTTTTCGAATAGCCCCTGAGAATGGCGTCTTTTTCCGGGCATTTTTCGTAGCAGACGCCGCAGTTGGTGCATTTCTCCGGGTCGATGTACGCCGGCGCCTGGGCCAGACTGGCAGTAAACGGGCCGCTGCCGGTAATTTTTTCGACACTAGTGCCCAGGTGAACCGTGATGTTCGGTTCTTCGACCACGTTTTTCAGCATTTTTTCCACAGAGCAGGCGCCGCACTGCTGGCATTCCCCGGCCTTGGCCTTGCAGGAAAACTGGATGGCATAACCGCCGAGAAACGGTGATTTTTCCACCAGTTCAACGTCGACACCCTGTCTGGCGAGTTCCCAGGCAGCCGTAAGGCCGGCAATTCCGCCCCCAACCACCATTGTTTTTTTCCGTTCAGTACTCAATTGGCAACTCCTTGGCTTTTCAGGTTAGACAGTTGGCCTGGGTAACATCCCGGCGCGCTCGGCAATTTCAGGAACCTTGTGCTCCCATTCAATCGGCATGAGGTGAACGCCGGCGACACCTTTCATCTCCTTGAACTCCTGAATCTGTTCACAGGCGATTTTGATGCCTTCATCAGCGACCTTTTTCTTTTCAACGCCTTTAAGCCGGTTAATTATCTCTTCGGGTACATCCATTCCCGGGACCTTTTTCTGCATGTATCGCGCCATACCAATGCTTTTCATCGGCGTGACGCCGGGGAGGATGTACACTTTTTCTGCCAGCCCCATGTCGTTGGCACGTTTGACCCATTCCCGCATTTTTTCCATGTTGAATACGCACTGGGTCTGGATGAAGTCAGCACCGGCACTCACTTTCTTCGCCAGGCGGTATACCCGCCATTCAAACGGATCGGCAAAGGGGTTGGCTGCAGCGCCAATGAAAATTTTGGGCGGGGTGTCGATATCGGCGCCGCCCAGAAACTTTGCCTCATCGCGCATTTTTTTAACCATGCCGATCAGTTGGGTCGAGTCGATATCAAAGACTCCCTTGGCCTGGGGGTGATCGCCAAATTGCTGATGATCACCGGAAAGGCACAGAATGTTGTTTACACCATGGGCACAGACTCCCAGGATATCAGCCTGCATGGCCAGACGGTTTCGGTCGCGGCAGACCATCTGAAAGTTGGGCTCCAGTCCTTCCTCGATCAGCAGCAGGGCGGTCGCCCAGCTCGACATCCGGACCATGGCGGTCTGGTTGTCGGTCACGTTGACCATGTCAACATTGCCCTTTAGGAAGGCACATTTTTTCCTCACGGCCTCGACGTTGGTGCCACGCGGTGGCCCTAACTCACCGGTAAAAGCGAAATGACCAGCTTCCAGAATTTTTTCCAGATTGCTTCCTGATTTTGGCTCGTCCATATTTCCTCTGCTGTTCAATTGATTTTAAAATTTCAGTGTTCGGTGCCTTATGAGACCCTGGGGTCAGTTCACCGCCGCTTTACGATCGGTGTAGGCCGGTTGAACGATGGTTCGAGGCGTCTGGTTGCGCCAGTCGTTGGCCGGGCAGATCTGGATAATGTTTTCGAGGCGGTTCTGTTTGGCGAGCCGCTCATAGATCATATACCAGGCGCACGGCTGGTCGTCATTGATTTCGCAACTGCCGTTGTTTGTTCCGCCGCACGGGCCGTTGAACAACCCCTTGGCACACATGGTAACCGGGCAGATACCGCCGGTCATACCCAGAACGCAGCTTCCGCAGGCCCTGCATTTTTCCTCGTACCATCCAACGTCGCGGTTAACCCCGATAAATGTGGTGTCCACAGCCGGAAGCACCGGGGTTTCCGGATATCGTTCAGCCATGAACTGGATGCCGGCCCCGCAGGCCATTGAAATCACCGCATCGTAGTCTTTGATGATGGGGTCCAGTTCGGCCAGGAACTCCATGTCGCACTGTCGCTCAACTGTGGCGGCGCCAACTTCGATGGGGTTGCCGTCGATTTTCCGCGCAATCTTCAGCTCGGAATTCAGCACCCCGACCTCTTTTTCACCACCAGCGAGGCAGACAGCCACGCAGGTACCGCAGCCAACGGTCAGTACCTTGCGGTAGTTGCTGACCATTGCCTTGATCTCGTCAAAGGGTTTTCTCTCTGCAACTATCATGGATCCTCCTATTTATCCCGCTTTCCAAACGTCTTTTTCCACCTGAAATTCAGACAGATTTCATCGTAAATTGTAGCAGATGCCAGATTCGCGGAACGGTGTCAAGGAAACTCAATTTTGATGCGAATTTAATCCTTAAATATTGTTCACCCTCAATAGTTTGGTAGAAAAAATGAATCCCATATATTCTGTACGCTGATTGTAACTATTTGATAAAGTGAGGATATTTTTATTTGAGATTATGCTCGAAACGGCCGCTTGCTTAGCGTTTCGAAGAAAAGGCGGGAAATGGATTGGCTGGGGTTTGGTACGTTTCCACAGGTTCGTGACAACCGTCAAGGAAAAAAACACAAATCAGCCGGTTGGGTACGGTAACCTGTCCTGGTCAGATGACTGATTCGCAATCGGTGACTTCCAACCGGCTCATCACTATCTTGTGTTTACTCGCCAATAATTTTTATCAGCACCCGTTTTTTACGACGTCCGTCGAATTCGCCATAAAAAATCTGCTCCCAGGTCCCAAAGTCCAGTGCGCCTCTGGTGATGGCTACAACCACCTCTCGACCCATGATCTGTCGTTTCATGTGAGCGTCTGCGTTATCTTCCCCCACGTTATGTCGATATTGGGAAACCGGTTCGTGAGGGGCAATACGCTCCAACCATTCGTCATAATCATGGTGGAGCCCCGATTCGTCGTCATTGATGAAAACCGAGGCCGTAATGTGCATGGCGTTTACCAGGACCAGGCCTTCCTGAATTCCGCTTTCTTTCAGACAGGCTTCCACATTCGGGGTGATGTTGATGAATCCGCGCCGTGCGGAGACGTTAAACCAGAGTTCCTTGCGATAGCTTTTCATGACGGGTTTCTCCGTTTTCAGTGCCCGATTTTAATCGGTTTTGTATATATACCGAAAATACAATCCCAATTTGATGTAAATGACCCGAGCGTTCGGGGCGCCGACCGGATTGGGGGCGTTGCCCGGACCTGACTGAATGGTGTATACTACTGCGATTTAAATTTTTCAATTTTACAATGCCGGTCCGCGGCCTGAAACCGGCCGGATAACAGCGTGCAGGTTGTATGCACGTTCCGTGATCCGGCTGCTGTCGATCAGCTGTGCGTTATCGAGTGGAACTATTGTTTTATGAAACCAGCGAAAAACACCAATCGGGTAATCCGAAAGCTTGAATCACAAATTCCGCGAGCATTTTATGCGGATCGGTATGTCCTTCGTCGTGATATTCTGGCGCTAAAACGGAACCAAAGCGGACTGTCCGAAGAAGCCCTTCAGGATCGCCTTAACCGGTTGAGCAACCGGGTGGAACGGTCTTCCACCAAACGGTCCAATCGGTTCAAAAATATTCCTAAACTTAATTTTGATTCGGAACTGCCGATCGTTGATCGGGCTGATGAGATTCTCGAGGCAATCCGGCATCACCAGGTGGTGATCATATCCGGGGAAACCGGTTCCGGTAAAACAACCCAGATTCCCAAGCTCTGCCTGGCTGCCGGAAGAGGCGTTGACGGCATGATCGGATGCACACAGCCGCGTCGAATTGCCGCCACCACAGTAGCCCGGCGAATAGCCGATGAACTCGGAGAGGACCTGGGGCAATCGGTAGGATACAAAATTCGGTTTCAGGACCGGACCAGCCCGGATGCCTACATCAAACTCATGACTGACGGCATTCTACTCGCCGAAACCCAGACTAATCGGTTGTTGCATCAGTACGATACCCTCATTGTGGATGAAGCCCATGAGCGAAGTCTGAATATTGATTTTGTACTGGGACTGCTGAAAAGCATTATCCGCCGTCGAAAGGACCTGAAGCTTATTATCACCTCGGCGACCATCGATACCGAAAAGTTTTCGAAAGCATTCGGCGGTGCACCGATAATTGAGGTGTCCGGCAGAATGTACCCGGTGGAAATCAGGTATCTGACAGCCGAGGACCTGAACAGCAGCACGGACGGGGAGAGTGAAGAACCAACGCCGGCCGAGATGGCCGCCCGTGCGGTTGACCGCCTCCAGCGGGAAAGCCGAATGGGCGATATTTTGGTTTTTATGCCATCGGAGCAGGATATCCGGGAAACCTGCGAGACACTTGAGGGCAGGCATTACATGGGAACGACGATTTTTCCCCTCTACGCCCGGCTTTCCGCAGGCGAGCAGGCTCGCGTATTTTCCCGTCCTGCCGGCAGGAAAATTATCGTTGCGACCAATATCGCTGAAACGTCCATTACCATTCCGGGTATCAGGTATGTCGTCGATACAGGTCTTGCCCGCATTCCCGAATACTCGCCCAGAACCCGCACCACGTCCCTGCCGGTGAAGCCTGTCTCCCGCAGTAGCGCCGATCAGCGGGCTGGCCGGTGTGGACGGGTGGAAAACGGGATTTGTGTTCGGCTTTATTCCGAACCGGACTATGAAAGCAGGCCCCTGTTCACTCCGCCGGAAATCCTGCGGGCGAACCTGGCTGATGTTATTTTGCGGATGATTTCCCTGAAACTCGGCCGGGTCGAGGCGTTTCCCTTCATCGATATGCCGTCATCCAAAAGCATTCAGGACGGATTTGATTTGCTTGGCGAGCTGGGGGCTATTCGACTGTCCACGGGCAACAAGCAACAAGGAAAGCGCAATTCGACCTGGGTGCTCACCCGAAATGGCCGGTTGATGGCAAAAATGCCCATTGACCCCCGGCTGTCCCGAATGTTGATTGAAGCCGATAGTGAAGGATGCCTGGATGAAATCGCCGTCATCGCCGCATCGTTGAGTATCCAGGACCCTCGGGAACGGCCAGCGGAAAAGGCCGGCGAGGCGGATCGGATGCACGAGGCATTCAAAGATCCTGCATCGGATTTTATTACCCGTCTGAATATCTGGACAGCTTACCAGAAAACCCTGGCCGAAGTGAAAAGTCAAAATCAGATGAAGCGGTTCTGCAGGACCCACTTCCTGTCATTTAAACGGATGCGCGAATGGCGCGATATATACAATCAGATCGTGGCGGTTCTGGATGAATGCCGGCAGGACGGAATCTTTAAATCATCGCCACCGCGGGCAGGCAAGCGTACGGGAATAAAGGCTGTCCGGGGGGCGTTCTCATCCGCAAATTCGTCCGGAAAGGCCCGGACAAGCAGACCATCGCCAGACGGGGAGGGGGATTCGCCGCATCCGCTTTACGGCCAGATTCATCGGTCAATTTTAAGCGGTTTCCTCTCCAATATAGCAGTTCGCAAAGATAAAAACTGGTTCAACGCGGCTAAAAATCGTGAGGTGATGATTTTTCCGGGCTCCGGGCTTTTCAACCAGGCCGGTTCCTGGATTGTTGCGGCCGAAATGGTGCAGACATCGCGATTGTTTGCCAGAATATGCGCAACTATCGACAGCCGGTGGCTGGAGCGACTCGGGGGGGATCTGTGTCGATCAACATACTCGCATCCCCATTGGGAGCGAAAACGAGGGGAGGTGGTCGCCAGCGAGCGCGTATCCCTTTTTGGTCTGACCATTATCGATCAGCGGACGGTTTCCTATGGGCGCATCAACCCCGGGGAGGCAAACGAGCTGTTTATCCGAAGCGCCCTTGTTGATGGCGATGTCCGCCAACCGCTTGCCTTTATGACTCACAATCAGAACCTGATTGAGAAGCTGACCGATATGGAGGACCGGCTGCGCAAACGCGATATCCTGGTGGATGAGCAGGCGCTGTTTGAATTTTATAAGAAACGGCTTCCAGGGATTTTCAGTCTCCACACGCTGCGCTCCAACCTGAAAAAACGTGGTGATGACCGGTTTCTTCGGATGACTGCCGAGGACCTTTGTCAATACTTGCCGGATGAGGAAGAGCTTTCCCTCTATCCGAGCGCGGTAACATTGGGGGATCGGGACTACCCGTGCCAGTATCGCTTTGAACCCGGCGCCGATGAGGATGGGGTGACCATCCGGATACCCTCTTCTCTGGCGCCGACCGTTCCGGCGGATGCCATCGACTGGTTGGTTCCCGGCCTTTTTCGGGAGAAAATAACCGCCCTGATCAAAGGCTTGCCCAAGATGTATCGAAAACAGCTGGTACCTGTGTCTGATACCGTTGAGCGTATCGTTCAGGAAATGCCGCGGAAAAAAGCACCGCTGGTTTCAGCATTGGGACAGTTTATTTTTAAGCGTTTTGGAATCGATATCCCCTCCGATGCCTGGTCGGGAGACCAGTTGCCCGAGCACCTGATTGCCCGGATCATGATTACCGGTTCGGACGGTGAGGTTTTATACAGTGGACGGGATCGTGCCGAGCTGCATCGCAACATTCCCGGTGACACCGAGCCCCGCGAGCTTCAGTCGATCCGGGCGAACTGGGAGCGAAAGGAAATTACCCGCTGGGATTTCGGCGAACTGCCGGAGAGTATTTCTTTTGCCGTTCAAAATGGTGAAGAGTGGGCGGTTTTTCCAGCGCTGGAAACCGATGGCCAGTCGATTCAACTGAGGATATTCCGGGATCAGAGGGTTGCTGCCGAGAGTCATCGACGGGCGGTTGGCGACCTGACCGCACTGTGCCTGGCCGGTGACATGAAATATATCCATCAACACCTTAATTTACCCCGGGCTGCTGCCAAAAAGGCCGGCTATTTCGGTGGTGCCCGTCGATTCGAGAAAATGCTTCGGGACAGCGTTGTTCAAAATCTGTTTTCCGGATCCATACGGAGTGAGGACGCATTTCAGGCCCATCTTCAATCCGTTCGTCCCCGCATCCATCCATTCTGCCGGGAACTGCTCCAACGGTGCGTCGCCGTTCTGGATGCCTATGAAGAGACGCGTTCGGTTATATTCGGGCTGGAGTACGAGCAAAGTAACAGTTTGGAATATAAAACGTTTTTCGAAGAGCTGCGCTCGGAACTCAACCAGCTGGTTTCGGAGAATTTTGCGATGCTTTACAGTCCTGACCGTCTCCGGCATCTTGTCCGCTATGTCACGGCGGTGGGGATTCGTGCCCAGCGGGCAGTTGTCAATTTTGATAAGGATAAGGCTCGCGCTTCGGAAATCCGTTTTTTTACCGACAACCTGAACGAGTTGCTTCAAGAACTTTCCCCCCTTACGTCAACCGATAAACGGACGGCTATCGAATCTTTTTTCTGGCTGATTGAAGAGTATAAAGTTTCGCTTTTTGCCCAGGAGCTGAGAACGGCAGTTCCCGTTTCAAAAAAGCGCCTGATGAAGAAACTCGAGGCGATTCGGAGAATGGTGTGATTGGGCGGGTTCCGGGTTCCGGGTTTCGGGTTCCGAGTTCCGAGTTCCGAGTTCCGGGTTTCGGATTCAAAGTTGGGATGATCTGGGGCGTAGCTGATCGTGCAGGAGCGGTTTTAACCGCGATCCCGGAGCGCTGCGGCATGTGGGTTGACATTTCGTGCTCGTGCTCAGCGTAGCGGTGCTCGTAATCGTAATCGAACCGTTACGAATACCTGGAAAGAAGATCCTGATAGCAGCTTGCCTCATCGACTTTGCCGCGCTTTTTACAACCGGCCATGTAGATTCGACATTTTTCAACCAGTTTTAATGCGGCGGCCCGGTGCTGGTAGGCAGAAAGGCTGCCGCTTTCCAGCAGATTGACCAGCGAATGGATGCGGAATCGATCGAGCCCCGGTGCGCGGGAGAGCTGATCCTCGTGTCCCCCGCGTTTGACGATCAGAGGTTCATCAATCCGGTAAACCGGATAGTGGCAGCCGATCC
>ENA-ORCT01000346-ORCT01000346.1-marine-metagenome-genome-assembly--contig:-NODE-346-length-23405-cov-3.869556_pt1 | contig 23405 bp, 22 predicted proteins | sample MGYA00248632_ERZ508511 | MGnify/ENA primary metagenome ERZ508511 (study PRJEB26182, sample SAMN06268839) | marine metagenome | isolation source: Tt an P1-techrep anaerobic enrichment on pine from sediment...
CCGGTATTGTCGATCACCGAAATCAAGGAGCGCTGACCATGGCCCGGCAACTCTTTTTTGACGATGAAAAAGCCTTCTTGGAGCAACTGGAACAACTGCTGGCCGATGGCACTCCCCGCGCCCAATTACAGGTTCGCATGCCCTACCATTCGGCCAAGGCAGAGGAACTGCTCGAAGGCAAGCCGAGCAAGGTGGCGGGCTTTGCCCTGGGCGGCGCCCTGGCCGGCTTTGGCGGCGGTTTCCTGCTGGCGGCCCTGACTTCCCTCGACTGGCCTATTATCACCGGCGGCAAACCGATCGTCGCCATACCACCCTTTTTGCTGATCGGTTACCTGATGACCATCCTGCTCGGCTCCCTGGCCTCGTTCGCCGGTTTTCTGCTGCTGGCCAGATTGCCGCGCATCGATGCTCTGATCGAGAATCAGGACTTCGAGCCACGGTTTGTGATTACCATTACGGACGAGGTTGCGCCATGCACGACACTAAACTGAGCACCGGCGGCTGTTATGGCCTGCTGCTGATTCTGGCCGCCACCATCGCCCTGATCGAGTATGGCGGTCTCATCGACCGCCAGGGCTCGTTGCTGATCACTCTGACCTTCTGGAGTGCGGTTATCCAGGGTGCGGTCGCGGTAGTGGCAGTCACTGTTCTGGTCAAGGCCAAATGGATTTCCAGCCTGCGTCGTGAATTACTGGCTCTCTATCCCCTTCTTTTATTGCTGGCACTGCTTTTCGTCCTGCTCTGGCCGCAACTCGATCTCTACCCATGGAACGAGCATCCTACCGCCTGGCTTAACCGCCCCTTCTTCCTCGGCCGCAACCTGGCCAGCCTGCTGCTCACCTATCTGGCCGGCCGTCATCTGGCTCTGCACAGCGCCGATGGCGAAAGCTCCGGCAACCGGCCGGCCGTTCTCTACCTGCTGGCCTTTGTCGTCTCGCAGAGTCTGGTTGGCTACGACTGGCTGATGTCGGCCGCCTACCCCTGGATCAACACCATGTTCGGCCTCTACTTTTTCACCGAGGCTCTTTATGCCGGCATCGCCACCTCCGGCATAGGCCTGCTCCTCTATTACCGACCCAGAATGCAGCTCGCTCCGGAGCAGACGGCTCTGTATCTGCGCGATGTCGGTCTGCTGCTGTTCGGCTTCAGCATACTCTGGACGGGACTGTTTTTCGCCCAGTTCCTGCTCATCTGGTACGCCAACCTGCCGGAAGAAGTCCATTTCGTCACCGAGCGCCTGGGACACAGCCCCGGCCTGGAACTCTGCTGGCTGTTTCTGATCGGCCTCTTTCTGGCGCCCTTTATGGTGCTTCTCGGCGGTCGTGCCAAAGGCGACCTGCGCTTTGTCTCGGCCGTCGCAGTACTAGTCCTGGTCGGGCTATTCGCCGAACGACTGTTCATTCTGCATCCGGTCATCCCCTGGCACGGCGGCGCCCTGCTGCTTTACAACGGCCTGATCTTGCTTATGCTGCTGCTGACTCTGCACAGCAGCGACCGGCTTTTGCCGCAAACTTTGACCAAAGAAGACCATTCACCTTGACTTACCAACCAAGCATGGTATTTCCGTAACAAGACTCCAAATGGCTAAGCAAAAATTTCGTCCTGCAAGGCGTCGTGGTTTTTCAGGAGTGAAGACCTACAGAGGTATGTCAAGGTCTTGAAAAAACACACAACACAGCAGGGCGGACTTTTTGCGACGCCATCAATTAGCCGTTGCAATTCTGCTATGGATAGGTTATACAAGCAGGTCCAAGCGCGATTAGCTCAGCTGGATAGAGCGTTGGCCTCCGGAGCCAAAGGTCAGAGGTTCGAATCCTCTATCGCGCGCCATTAAAAATCAAAGGGTTGCGGCTTTCGCCGTAACCCTTTTTATTTTGGATAAAAAACAAGACCTATTGTGGCAATTTTCCGGCCGTCCCCAATTTCAGGAGGAAGGCCAATGGATTCACTCCGAGGATGGCAGGGGCGGAAGAGTGTCATAGCGATATCCCCCCGCCACTTTCTCCAGCTCTTCGGACGAGAGGTTATTGACGTTGCCCGGCGCAACGGGCAGAACGATATGCCGGGTATCGGCAGTATCCTCGGTCACTTTGATGGTAGCTCCCGCCGGGATCGCTACGCCGGCTTCGGTCAAGGCCGCATGCGGGTCGGTCATGAGCCTGGCTCTGTAGTCTGGGTCGGTCCATGCGCGGGCGATGGCTTTAGTAATGGTCATGGCATTTTTCCTCTCTCAAAAAAGCAGATTGGATGGTAAAAGAATTTTTCGACCTTCTGCTTCATTTTCAATCTACGGTGTCCTCAACTACCTTGCAGACAACACCTTCGGTGAATTCGACTCTCATCTCCTTCAAAGAAGCGCAAGGATCGGAAAACAACCGCCCTTTGAATTCGGCATCCGTACATGCTCAGGCGATGATCTTCGCGAAGGCTTTCCTCTCCTCGATGGTCTTTTTCAGCAAGTGAAACACGCGATCGGTTTTCAAAGCTTGTCCATCAATTCTTGCATACTCACTGCAGGTTGGATCTCGATAGCGGCATTCAGTTTTGCGAACATCGGATCGTTGATCACCGCCATTCGAGCTTGATTCGATTCATGAAAAAATATCGTTCCCGCGCGCTTGCCATCTTGCAGATGAAAATAAGCTGCTTCCGGCTGCAGTTGTTCGATCAGCTCTTTGATCGCCTTCGACAAGGACCCGTCGCCCTCGGCTTCGTTTCCTTTTTCGACCGGGATAGTAAATCGCAACATAAGACGCATGACGTCCTCCACTAAAACATAATTTAATATCGGAAAAGCCCCTGGCTAGGTCGGCAGCCAAGGGCTTGTTTGCAGCTATTTGGAGTGGCTGTAACCACCGGCCTCCGCTTCGGTCAGCGGCGTCTTTACGGGGTTTTTCTTGAAGTAGGCGAGGCTTCGTTCAAGATCTTCCAGGAACAGTTCGGCCAAATCCCGACTGAAGCCGTGGCGGACAAGAACACGCATGATGACAAGGCCTTCGCAATTGGCGGGCATGGAGTACGCCGCAACCTGCCACCCGCGTGTGCGAAGGCGGTCGGAAAGGTCATAGAGGGTAAACCCATGATCCATGCCTTCCTTCAGGGACCAGCTCAGGGCGGGAATTCCTCCCCGTCCGTCGTAGATGATTTCGAATGGTCCCATAGCGCCGATTTTGTCGGAAATGACCTGGGCCGTATCGTAGCATGCCTGTTGAATTTGCCTGTATCCCTCCCGACCCAGGCGGATGAAGTTGTAGTACTGGGCGACGATCTGGCCGCCCGGCCGGGAAAAATTCAGGGCAAAGGTGGGCATATTGCCGCCGAGGTAGTTGACCCAGAATATCAGGTCCTCGGGCAGGTGTTCCTTGTCCCGCCAGACAATCCAGCCGACGCCAAGGGGCGAGAGACCGAATTTGTGGCCTGATGCATTGATGGAAACCACGCGAGGCAGGCGGAAATCCCACACAAGGTCAGGCTCCACAAAGGGTGCAAGGAAGCCGCCACTCGCCGCATCAACATGCACTGGAATGTCCAGCCCTGTCTCTTCCTGCAACTTGTCGAGTGCTTCGCACACTTCCTGAACAGGTTCGTATTGACATGTGAAGGTCACTCCCAGGGTCGGAATAACGCCCATGGTGTTTTCATCGCACCGTTTGACGGCCTCTTCGGCAGACATGATCAGGCGATCCCGTTCCATCGGTATTTCGCGCAGTTCAATATCCCAGTAACGGGCGAACTTGTGCCAGCATATCTGCACCGGGCCGCATATGAGGTTGGGTTTGTCCGTCGGCTTGCCCAGGGATTTCATCTTTTCGCGCCAATGCCATTTGAGAGCCATCCCGCCAAGCATGGATGCCTCGCTGGAGCCGGTGGTCGAGCATCCCATGGTATTGTGGGCCTCGGGTGAGTTCCAGAGGTCGGCCAGCATGTGTACGCAACGCGCCTCGAGTTCCGCGGTCTGTGGATACTCGTCCTTGTCGATCATGTTTTTGTCGAGGCACTCATCCATGAGTTTATGAACTTCAGGCTCGGCCCACGTCTGGCAGAAGGTGGCAAGGTTCTGGCGGGCGTTGCCGTCCAACATAAGCTCGTCATGAACGATCTGGTATACATGGCGCGGGTCGTGTTCCTCAACAGGAAATTTGTACTTGGGCATTTTGACAGACAAGTCGTTTGAAGCGAAAACCTCGTCGAGCAGATGCTGCCTGACAGTATCTTTCTCGTGAAGTGCCATGATATTTCTCCCGATTATTTAAGATTCATTCCTGCTTCCATTCAGGTTTCTTGATGGCGTTTATCCAGAGCGGCAGGCCGACGAATATGACCATTCCGGCGGTAACCAGTCCTACATAAAGGGTAGGGTTGCTCACAGGCAGGTTGATCGGGGGAAAGAAACCGACCACAAGGGAAAAAACAACCCCGACAAGGCCAACCCCGGCAAGGGCCCACATGCCGGCGTTGCCGCCCGGCACCTTGTACGATCTCGGAAGGTCGGGTTGGGTGTAGCGAAGCCTGATGGCAGCCGCATACATGAGGATGTAAACGACCAGATAGAGGGTGATTGTCATGGCAGAGAGCATGAAGAAGGCCACGCTGACGTTGTCCATGACAAAATAGAAGCAGGCAAGAATGGAAACGATGGCTGCCTGAATAAGCAGGATATTCACCTGTACGCCGTTCTTGTTGACTTTTGCCATGAAGGGCGGGATTTCACCTTCCTTAGCCGTTTGGAGCAATCCCTTGCTGGGGCCGCCTACCCAGGACATAACACCACCAATGGCGCCAAATGCCGCGAGCAGCCCCATGATTGGTGTCAGGAAGCCCAGATGGTAGACATCGAGGAGTTGCTTTAAAGCCTGCATGAGGCCAGCCGTCAAACTGATCTTTTCTTCAGGGATAACGGCGGCCACGGCCATCGAGCCCATGAGGAAAAGGGAAAAAATAATGACAGCCGCCAGGAACACGCTGGCCGGAAATTGTTTCTTGGGATTTTCGAGCTCATTGGCATGGACGGCATGAACTTCGACTCCGGCAAACAGAAGAATGATCCCAGCCAGGAACGAAACACTGCCAAGCCCGGAAAGGTGCGGGAAAAGGCGTGCATGCGGAGCTTCGCCTGCCAGTTTCTCGGCAGCGGCAACGGCTGCGCTGGGGTGGAGGAACTGGATGGGATTGCCCTGGTTGATCCAGAACAGCCCGAGCACTATGATGATGACCCCCGGGAGCAGGGTGCCGAGTATGACGCCGTACTTGGTGACTTTGCTGGCAATATTCGACCCCGCCAAGGTGAGAAAGGTGGCTCCCCAGTAGCAAACCAGGATGACGATGCCGGTATAGACCCCGTCGTCCGCCAGCTCCGGGTCCATGAACAGGTATGCGAGAGCACTGGCGGCGAAGGCGAGAACCGTCGGGTACCAGACCACGTTCTGGATCCATTGGAGCCAGATGGCCGTGAATCCCCAGCGGGACCCGAATGCTTCCTTTATCCAGGTGTAGACACCGCCGCCCTTGTCGCTGAAGGCACCTCCTAGTTCTGCAGCGACGAGCGACGCAGGGATCAGGAACATGATAGCGGCAAAGAGCAAGTAGAAGATCATTGTGAGCCCCTCCTTTGCCATCAGGGGAAGGCCTCGCAGGCTGACAACAGCCGCAACTGTCATCATGCTGAGCGTGAAAACTGTCATTTTGCGGGTTGCTGCCATGATGGTTCACCTCCAGCATGAGTTTGGGGCTCAGAATAGCGTTAGAAAGGTTCTATTCCATAAATGGTGCAATTGAGGATCGTGTCGATGCTATGCCACCTTTATATGCAACTTTTGGGTGTTAATTTTTTCCGGTCCATCGGAAAGAGAGCGTCTCCAAAAACCCCAAAAGGGCCGTTTCCAACCGTTCGCTTTGCTCACTGAAAACCTTCCTTATCCACGGAATACACGGAACACACTGAAAAACCCTCCAACCATTCCGTGCTTTCCGTGTCTTCCGTGGACCGATTGCTACTAGGTAGCTCTCATGTTTTATGGTAACGAAAAAACCACCAAAAACAACGCGGCCTTATTAAATTTAACTTAATTTGGTTAGACCATATCTCCAAGGCGTGGCAGACCATGGCAGGGCAAGATGTGTTGTGGCAGAACGCCTATGGAAACACTTTAAGATGACAAAGGCATCTTGGAGGAACAGCTGACAGTGACAGCACCTTCGCTAAACCGGCAACTGTCAGACCAAGCTGCAACTACCAACTGTTAAAGCAGAAAACCGGTTGCATTAAAAATCAGGCAGGACCGTCATGGCCCTGCCTAATAAGGTGACTGTATTGCTATAGAATGCACCCACTGATGTCCTCCGACCGGGCGATCAGGGCATCGGCATCGTCCGCCGGGATCCTGCCGCGGCATTTGAGCTTTTCAACGGAGTGGGTGAACCTGTCAAGGCAGTTAATGAAGACTCTACCCACGTCGCTGTACTTAATGAAGTAAAAGGCGAAACAACAAAGTAAATAGAAGTTGAAAGGCCAGAAAAAATTCTTGAATGATCGTGGAGAAAATTTTTTGGCATGTCGCAAAATTTAATGAAACTGATGAAAAACTGAAATTTTCAGGTGGTTATTTGCAAAACTCAATTGTTGTATTAAAATATATCAACATGAACAGTAATTATTAGATCGTGGATGAAGTTGAAATGCTCAGACAAAATTATATAATTTTGTAAATAGTTTTTATATAATTTGGCAATATAAATATTAATTTTATAGTAAGCCGCAGGACTTTAAATAAACAATATTAGCTAACAGATATAATTATCATATCTAGGGAATACTTATTTATTCTACAAAATAGTCAGTTTTATACTTTCAGACAAAAAGAGACTGAGACAATAAGCGAAAATCGTGTTCCAGAAAACACAGAGAATCAGTATCACAAAATTTATAACGTCAAAACTTTGTCGCCGGCTAAGTCGGCAAAACGTCTGCCATTAACCTGAGCGCCAAAGAGACGTTTGAGCCACTCAGGGTTTGCTTAGGTGCTCACAATCAACAATTCTATGAAAAGAGGGCTGTTTATGACCATCGCCAAAGCGATTGCCCGTGCCTGGACCGACGATCACTACAAAGCCAAGCTCTTGAGCGATCCACGTTCCGCCCTGACCGATGTGGGTATCGATGTTCCTGCAGGGACTACCATGAACGTCATCGAAAACACGACCGACACCCGGCATCTGGTGCTTGCGGCAGCCCCGATCAACGCCAGCGAACTCTCCACGGAAGAACTGGCACTAATCGCCGGAGGATTGTACGGGATTGACACGGCTGCAGCCCGCACTGGTTCCTGAGACTCTATCCGTTCCGAAAAGGCTTCTGATGAATCCGACGATTTCAGGTCGGAAAAACCAGGGAGCCTGAAACGCCGTGCCGCTGCCGGATCCTTTTCAAATAGTCCGTATAGCCTTAAAGGAATCGAAACGATGAGAAATCTGCTTTGGGGAATGTGTCTGACATTGGTGTTGTCGAGTCACTTTTGGGCTCATGATGGAAATTCCGTCAAGGTGGAAACACTGGCCAAAACGATTTCAAGCTGGGACGGCAAAACGCTGCCCCACTACACCCAGGGGCAACCGGAGGTTACGACTCTGAGAATCACCATCCCTCCGGGTGCGCAGTTGCCGCTGCACGAACATCCGGCGATAAATGCGGGTGTATTGTTAAAAGGCGAGTTAACTGTGGTGACGGAAGACAAACAGACATTGCACCTGAAAGCCGAAGACCCAATCGTCGAGGTGGTTAACACGTGGCATTACGGGATAAATGAAGGGCAAGAACCGGCTGAAATCATCGTTTTTTATGCCGGCAATGAAAATACCCCTATTACCATTAATAAATCCGTCATGGAATAGTGGAAACTGGAAAAATGACGGGTAAATAATCAGTAGGCCATTCCTATTAGGCATCAACTGAAAGAGAGGCCCCAGTGAAAAAGACCATAGAAAAACATGACACGGTGCTTTCATTGGGAGGGGGAAGCCAATGCATATAATTTCTTTAAAACCAACCTAGAAACCTGCTATATCAATTTGTCTCAGTGATGTCTTTATAAGAAAGCAAAAAAATGAAGGTCACGTTTACGGTAACAGAAAGCCCATTTGGCCGGTTGCTGCTGGCAGCCACTATGCAAGGCGTATGTTCAGTGATGATCGGTGACAGCGAAACGGATCTGATTAATCATTTACGGGATCGGTTTCCAATGGCGCAGATTGAAAGGGATGACGCTCATCTGCGCCTGCAGGTCAAAAAGCTCTTCGACTACCTGAATGGTCAGGTTCCGCATGCCGATCTGCCTCTTGATGTTCAGGGCACGGCTTTTCAAATGCGCGTCTGGGAAGAACTGCGACGCATTCCGCGCGGCCAGAGGATTTCGTACGGCGAACTGGCCAGGCGAATCGACAAACCGAAAGCGATCCGTGCCGTGGCACGTGCCTGCGCAACCAATCCAGTGGCCATTATTACGCCCTGCCATCGAGTGGTGGGCAAAAATGGCGACATGACCGGCTATCGTTGGGGCATCGAAACAAAGCGCCTGCTGCTGGAAAAAGAAACGGCATAAAGCCTGACCACCGATTCGCCCTCGCAAAACCGACCATCGGTCGCAAACAATTATTTTCCCTTGACAGAAAATCCTTTTCCGCTAAATTCGTTACCAATTTGGTAATCTTTAAATTTCAGTTGAAAGGAGCTTTCATGGCGATCTGGAAATGTGAAAAATGCGGACATGAAAAGGAAGGACGCTGCAAGCCGAGAAAGTGCCCCACCTGTACCGAAGCCGGCACTTTTGTAAAACAGGCCTGACCTCGTTCTTGCCCTGCACAACAAAAGACCGGAACGTCACCTGGACGTTCCGGTCTTTTTCCTTTTGCGAGCTGGTATGTCAAAACTCAGTACGGCGTCTCATGAAGCACGTTTCCGGGTGGATCATAATTGCAAACGACGATAACCCTGCCCTGGCACTCGGCCTTGCCACAGCCGATCTGTCGTGTATCCCGCCAAACCACCTGGGTGTAGTGGCCGACCAACTGCACGTTTGCCAGATCGAGCGCGTCCCCTTCGAAAAATCTCTTTTCGCTCTCCCAGGCTTTTACCGCATCGACAACGCCATAATGTCCGGCAGTTCCGACAAAAAGGTTTTCGCCGTATAACCCCCGCCATTCGCCATTTTTCGGCCGATGCATTATTTGGCACCCGTTGGCGGCAAGGTACTCAGCCCATGAGTATGCGTATTCCGCAAGCTTCCGGGACCAGGATACCGGTTCCACACCGACTGCGGAACGCACCCGATTGTGATCACGAAGCAATTGCTCTACTTCGACAGGTGTCAGACCGGCCTCGCCAGACACAGACACCTTCTCCCCATCGAGGGCAATCGGGATCTGCCGCCCTTCCGTTGCAGAGAAACCGGGGGTACTTTTACTACAGGCGACATTGCTGAATAAAACGACTGCAAGCAGTACCAGGCCAAACTGCTCTAAACGTGTTCGGGCCTTTGACATAACTCTGCTCATCAGATGTGCTGACATATCTGATTATCCCTTACGACAAAGAGCTAAAATCCCGACGCTGTGAAAAACGAATGCCCTTTCACAGCGGAAAGGGCAACTGGGACAAATCAACAGGACCGGGCAAATGAAAGGAACTGCACCGCTTCATGACCCCATTCCAGGAGGATTGGCCAACTCGTTGGTCACCGCATCGAAAGAATCATTGACCTTGCGCTCCGTCATAATGACAGCCCCGATTATCAGCAGCGCGAAAAGTGCGACAAGCACCGCGTATTCCAAGACAGTGGCCCCAGCCTGGCGAAGAAAAAGTGATTTTCTTTGTTTTGAAAAATCCATCACCGATGCCTCGCTACGTTGTAACAGATGTTTATAGCCATAAAGCGGATCAGCGAGTAAGCCGCAAAATAGCACTGGCCACCTGACTGAAAGCCGCCTCGGCCTCTTCAGGCTCTTCAAAAATGACGCAAAGCCCTCGCGGCTGATCGCTGTCCGACACATCCGCTGCCGTAGTATTGGCCAGCCGCTGCAGAATGTTGCCCCCCAGCTCGTCGGCTCCGTAACCGCAGAAAGTGATTTCCTGGGTGGACAGCCGGGCGCTGCCGTCAAAGCCGAGAGTGAAAATGAAGATATTCTCTTCACGGGCATCGTTGGCAACGTTTTCCACCATGTTGCGGGCAGCCTTGTTGACGTTGCAGCGGGTGTTATCGTAGGGAGCGGTGGCAGGATCCAAGGTACGGGCGCCGTTGAAACTGGCCAGTGGCACCCCACCGAGACCGTTTTCTGGCAACTCACCGATATCGGCGCCCCAACTGCCCCAATAATCATTTAATTGCAGATGGTCGTAGAATGACCGGGCACGCACGTCACCGGGCCCGGAGGTTCCGGAAGCAAGCGTTCCGACAACAGTAGAGCCAAAACGAGTATAGTCTGCCGCCACCGTATTGGGCGCACCGTCGCTGAAAAAGACGATTATCCGCAAACTGGAGCGCAACCCGGCCGGCACAGCCTCCAACTCTTCATAAGCCCTGCGCATAGCCCACTCGGAAGTGGTGTAACCGCTGGCGGACAAACTATTGATGGCATTCTGAATCGCGGTGCGGTCGAAACCTCGGGTGGAATCCTTATTGATCGGCACGTCCAGCACCGAACCCGAGGCATAGGAAACCAGACCGATGCGATCTCCCCCCGAGCCGGCATTGAAAAGGTCGATAAACTGGCTGGCGGCGTCCTTGACTTCACCGAAGGCGTTTGAGGGATTGCCCATGGAACCGGAGGAGTCGATGACCAGAATCATGTCGAGGTCCCGCCGAATGGCTTCCGCTTCGGCATTGACCGTCATCAAATCACGGCCGATGATGCGCATGAAACTGGTAGGGACCGTCGCAGAACCGGTCACGCTGATTTCCCAGTAACCGTCTTCATGGTGGTCGGCTTCAATGTTAGGCGCAGCAGGCGTTGCTCCCAACCAGCCGTCCGGAAAATTGGCCGCAAAAAATTTGGCGCCGGCAGCCTGTGCCGCCGCTCGGCGCTCGCCGTCCGTCTCTCCGGTACCAATCGCCCGTGCAGCAGCAATGGCGGCAGAATCCAAAGCCGCATTGAGTTTGGCCCGAACGCCGAAGCCTATTCCGGAATCTATCGCCAGTCCTGTGATGGCCATTAAAGCCACCGTAAACAGGGCCACCATAACCAGGACGGCACCTTTGTTGTTACGCAGATTGGATATTTGCATAAGGGCGCTCCCCATCCGGTCAGAGCAGGGTCCGCGAATAGAAGGTCAGGTCCTTCTTCAAATAAAAAGTAAACGCCGGCCTGTAGACGTAAAAAACCTCCACCGCCACGATCTCTTCACCATCGTTCAGGGTCATGTCGAGGGTGGCGGTGCGCGTCGAACTGCTAAGAGCCGGTCCGATGTCGCATTCCCCGCCATCCCATCCGCTGGGCCCATCGCATTGCCAGACACCGCTTTCAGGCGGGTCTTCCAGGCTCGACCCGGACCAGCGAAACTGCTCCACCACCTTGGGGTCACCGCCGGTCTGCAGGATTCTGGTCATATAAATGATGCCGTTATCGACCATATTCACCTGGCTGGCCGTTGCGGCGAGGGCATTCATGATATCTTCCGGTGGCGTTCCGGTTCGGGAATAGAGATTGGCCCCCTCACGACTCATGCCGGTAATGACGTTGTTGGCCAGGATCCCCCGCGCAAATTCGAACAGCCCGAAGATCACTACCAGCAGCAGGGGCAATACCAGAGCCATTTCGACTGCAGCGATACCGCCCTGACAGCGGACAGAGCAATGGATCAGAGAACGCTTTTTCGTTTCAGAAGTTTTCATTGCGCATCGTCGAGCTTACGGTGAAGTCATAGGTTCCGTCGTCGAAAAACGGTCGCACCAGAGGCGTCAGCAACGGCCAGGAACATTGCAGTCGAATAACAACTGTTTCCCCGGGGCCGCCGAAACCGGACAACACATTGCCATCAGGATCGGTCACGCTCAGGTCACTTACAACAGAATCGTAAAAGCCCAAGGAGCTGAGCTTGATCTTCTCCGCCACCGCGGCAGGACGCAGCCGATCTCCGGGGTTCGGATTCGGATCCAGGTCGACCCGGCCGGTGATCGCATATCTGGCCCCCTCGCGTACCGCATGCTGCATGGTCATATTGACCCAGAACATGGCCCCCAATTCGAAAATCGCCATCAGCAGCAAAAGAAGAAAAGGTACGACAAGGGCGAATTCGACCATGGAAACTCCCCGCTCTGCACCATTTTCCTTTTTAAATATTTTCGACAAAGGGCCTCTCAAGATTGACCTCCAACCGGAAAACAGCATCGGAAAGAACAAACCGACATTCCTGTATTAAAATGCCAAGATTGTATTAAAATCGTATCTTGGGGAGGAAGGATGTCAAGCCGAGCAAGGCTTGTGCCTGATCAGATGAGGGGGGCAAAAAGAACACTTCCCTGCGCCGCACATAGCGGAATCGCCAAGAGGAGGCTGTTTCAAACTTTCGAGTGAAGAGACAGTCCAGGAAATGCCAAAAACCTGATACAAAATTCCCAGGCCGAGCCCCCAGATCAAACAAGGTGGCAATAGCTCGAAGATGACGGGAAGGAAAAGAGGGAAGAGAACATCCAACTTGCCATAAATTTCGCCTGAAACCAGTTACAAATACCAACCGGAAAGGCGGCCAAGACAAAGCCGACATTCAGGCAGAAACACACCAAATATTGGGTGCATCGACGTGGCAATATTCCACCTGTGGCTTCGGAACGGCGGTCAGGTATGCCGACAGTTGCCCAGCAGTCATTGGCCTGCAGAAATAATATCCCTGCAAATCAGTGCAGCCGTTGCGAGCAAGAAAAACCGACTGGTCCTCGGTCTCCACTCCCTCGGCGATAACGTCCAATTTGAGCTGTTTGGCCATGCCAATAATCGCCTGCACAATCGCCGTATTATCGGGGCAGAGCCCAAGATCTTGTACAAAAGACTGGTCGATTTTCAGACAGTCGATAGGCAACTTCCTTAAATAACTAAGAGAGGAATAACCTGTACCAAAATCATCCACGGATATACGCACCCCCAGCTCACGCAATTGATTGAGTTTGTTTGTGGCCTCATGAATATCAAGCATGAGGATGTTTTCCGTCACCTCCAACTCCAACCAGCAAGGGTCGAGCTTGGTCTCCCACAGCAGGCGATAGACCATCCCTTCGAAATTAGGGGTGAACAGCTGGCGCGGTGAGAGATTGACAGCGATACGCAAGGGCTCCCCCCCTGCCAACTGCCATTTTCGGTTCTGATTACAGGCGGTGCGAATAACCCACTCCCCGATCGCCTCGATCATCCCCGTAGATTCGGCGATGGGTATGAATTCCGCCGGAGAAACAGGTCCCAGCTCCCTTGAATTCCACCGCAGCAATGCCTCGCAGCCGATTATCTGGCCGGTGATCTGTTCGCGCAGCAGGCCGGAACGGTCGACCATGCTGCAGGAGGAAATACGAAACTGGGGCTGATAACGCAGATAAAATTCGTCCCTTTCAAGGGCCTTATGCAAAAGGTTTTCGATCTTCAGATGACGCCTGGCTTTTGCATGCAACTCGTCGCAGAAAAATCGGCAGGTATTACGCCCAGCCTCTTTGGCCTTGTTCATGGCCGCATCAGCATTTTTCAGCAGTGTTACTGCGTCGTTTCCCCCTTGAGGGTAGCGAGTAATGCCGATGCTGATGGTCAGAAAGACTTCCTGGCCTTCCAAGTCGAAGGGATCGCGCAAAGTGCTCATTATTCTCATCGCGACGGTTTCAGCCTCCTTGTCGTCTTTCGCATGGGGCAGAAGTAAAAAGAAACGGTCCCCTCCTTTGCGGGAAAGAATGGCGCCTTGCTCCAACACCGCTTCAACCCTCTCAGCAAAAAGCCAAAGCAAATGATCACCGACTTCATGGCCAAAGGCATGGTTGATCTTTTTAAAATGATCGAGGTCGAGAAACAAAATGGCAAAAGAATCCCCACTCTGCCTGGCATCATCCAAAACGGCGAGAAGCTGCCGTTTGAACAATTTCCAGCTTGGCAGGCTGGTTAAGGGATCATAAAAAATAGTTTCCCGAAGACCATCTACTATTTTCTTATAGGCAAGCACCTGTTGCTGAAGGGGCATGCTTTCCAGCACCAGATCGTCGATATCAGCAGTTAGGATAGCTTCTCGATGAATAGCTTTAGCTTCCTCCTCAATGCTATCACTCAGCAGACTCGCCACCCCACATCGTTTTATCGTCGTTTCCCGGTTCATAACTTTCCCAAACCTTTCTAATTCTATTGCAACAATAGCCTTATTCTGGCAGACAAATTCAAGCGACCGGGGTCTATTTCGGGAGTCGCCCAATTTCGAAAAAGGTTGTTCAAATAGCCTCGCAGATTGCTCTAGCATCATTGCGGGAAACCTGTAATAGCGGGCCATCTGTCACGATGGCCCACTACCATCTCGTCTCAATATCTTCCGAACTCCGAACTATCCAACGCAATTATTTCACTTGGGCTGACAGTTTCATTGGCGCTTCCAGGCTTGGGAAGCATCGTCCCGGCAGCTCCCGCATAGGTTTCTTGGGGGCTGTCGCTCCTCACAACCGCGCCAGTTGTCCGTTCCGGCAAAGCCAATCCAGCTTTAGCCCGGATCAACTTGAAACGTCCCAGCATGGCCCGCAGCTGCTCGGCTTGGGCCGAAAGCTCCTCGGCTGCCGCAGCGCTTTCCTCGGCAGTGGCCGTGTTCTGCTGCGTTACCTGATCGACCTGACCGAGGCCCTGATTTACCTGGCCAATACCTTCGGACTGCTCATTGGAAGCTGCGGCGATCTCACCGACCAGGTCCGAAACCTTGGCGATCTCCTGAACAATCGTCTGGAGGGAGGCAGCTGTCTGATCGGCCACCGCCGCGCCGTCCTGAGCCTTGTTTACCGAACCCTCAATCAGCTCCTCGGTCTCTTTGGCGGCCTTGGCACTGCGCGCTGCCAAGTTGCGTACCTCCTCGGCCACCACCGCGAACCCCTTACCGTGTTGGCCGGCACGCGCTGCCTCTACGGCAGCATTGAGGGCCAGAAGGTTGGTCTGAAAGGCGATTTCATCGATGACCTTGATGATTTTGGATATATTCTGCCCGGCTTCGTTGATCTCAGCCATGGCCTTGACCATCTGTTCCATCTGCTGGTTACCCTGCTCGGCAACGCTTTTGGCATTACCGACGAGATGATTAGCCTGAGTGGCGTTTTCTGCATTCTGCCTGGTCTGGGAGGCCATCTCGGTCATGGAGGCAGAAATCTCTTCCAGTGAGGCCGCCGATTCGGTGGCCCCCTGGGAGAGGCTCTGACTGGAATCGGAAACCTGGATGGAACCGGAAGCGATCTGCTCACCGGAGACCTGAATTTGCCCGATCAGTTCGCTCAGACTCGCGACCATTTTCTGCAAGGCCCTGCCCAATTGATCCTTCTCCGAAGCAGTGGTGACCTCTACCGCAAGGTCCCCGCCGGCAATAGCCTCGGCCAGCTGGGCCTTTTGGTTCAGCCCTTCAGCCATGGAATCGAGAGCCACCGCCAGCTGACCGATCTCGTCGCTACGTTTGAGGTTCAATCGCTTGGAAAGGTCACCTGTGCGAATAATTTCGGCAAATTCAACTCCTTTTTGAAGACTCCGAACGATCGGATTGACTACCAGCACGATCACGAGGGTGGCGGCCAATACGACAATAGCTGCGACCAGGATATTCTCGTTGCGGATATGGTTGGCCGAGGCAAAGATGTCATCGGTCGCTGCCCCGACGCCGACCGTCCAGCCGGTCAACTCATCGGTGCGGAAAGCGACCAGCTTTTCAAGCCCCCTGAAAGTATAGGTGAGCAGGCCGTTTTTCATCTGAGCAATTTTTTTACCCCAGTCCAAATCCTGAAAGTTTATTGCAAGTATGGCGTTTTTATCGGGGTGAGCAGCGACCAGACCGCTTCGCGCCATCAGGTAGGCATAACCTTCCTGCCCTACCTTAACCGTGTCGATGACTCTGGCTGAAAAGCTGGTGAGGTCCACGGCGCCATACAGAACACCTTGAACTTGCCCGGCCTGGAGAATAGGCAGGGCCAGTACATAAATCGGCTTGCCACTCACCTTGCTGGCCAGGATGTCCGATATCACCGACCGACCGGAAAGGGACTTCTTAAAATAGTCCCGACCGGCAACATTCAGCTTGCCTACAAGGCCTGAATCAGAAGCAGCGATCGTCCGGCCGTCTACACCGGCCACTGCTAGAAATTCGTAATAGCCGTATTTTTGCGCAAAGTCGCGCAACCCTTTGTTGGAAAGCTGCGCTGCTTCCCCGTCCTTGTCCGCCAAGGCCGCCATAAAGGAAGGTTCATAGGCCAGCTTCAATGCTTCCAGATCAACCTGCAAGTCCGTTACCCAGGACTCGATCTGGCTGCTTACACTGGCTGCAATCTGCTCGACCTGCTCGGTCATGGCGGACTCGATCGCACTGCTTGACGACCGGTAGGAAAGTACCGTCGCCACAAGCATACCCACGACAATCACGGCAAGAGTTGGCGCCAGAAAACGTCCACGCAATTTCATTTTGAACATGGTTTTTCCCTCCATTGAGATATCCAGCTATGTCGCAAGAAGTCCTGCAATTGAGTACAGATAGTCACTTACCTTCAGTCTGCAAATTGAACAGCCGCTCCACATCCAGCAGCACTTTGACACTGTCGTCGACCTTGCCCAGGCCGCAGACATAGTTGCCGGCAGAACCCCCACTTGCAGCCGCTGGTGGCTCCACTTGCGCAGCGGGAATTTCCAGAACCTCGTTGACCCGGTCAACGATCAACCCAGTGACCTGATCTGCAACATCGGTCACAATTACACAGGTTCGGTCGTCATAGTCTTCCTTCGTCAATCCGAATCGCGCCCGACCATCCATCACGGGGATGATCTTGCCCCGCAGGTTGATCACGCCTTTCATATACGAGGGCAGATCGGGAACCGCGGTAATTTTCTGCAGGCCGACAATTTCAACGACATGGCGAATCGCTATACCGTAATCTTCCCGGCCCAGTCTGAAAGTAAGGAAACGCCCTTCCTGGCTATCCTCGGGCTCATCCAGCAATTGAACTTCTCCGCTCTTGGCACTGCTTGCGTTATGCTCCACCTTTTCCCTCCCAAATCACATGCTGTTGGGGATTTATTCGTTCTTGAAAATCCTTTTAGCCCTCGGCTCAAAATTTTCTAAAGCGCGAACATGCAGCTCTCCAAGTATATAAAGTTGGTCTATGTCAATAAGGTAGCGGCCTTCCCTGTTATTTCTCGAATTAACTGGAGAAACTGACTCTTCAATCTCAAACTTTCTGATTTTTTTCTGCATTTTTTAACCTCGACAAAGATCATATTGATATCTTAATTACGACCAAATATCCTTTTTACTTCTTCAATCAAGTCTTCTGAGCTACAAAAACTTATGCCTTCAGATTTAAAAAATTCTTCAAAATTAATTTCATTCTGTATCCTGAGATCAGTATTCTCGACTATCAGAATTTTTATTTTTCTATCCGGGTTGTTAAAAAACCCAAAGTATCCCGGGGCTGCGCTTAAAATCTCAGACCTTGGAATAACAAGCAGGCCGAAAGATTTTTTGATTTCTATTAGATTGATGGCTTCCTCTATATCTGTTGCGAAAACCAAATCAAAACCTGCCAGTTTGAATAGAAAATTTACCTTTTCCGTAAAACAGGAGGCATTTCCGACCATCAATGTCTTTTCCATAGACACTTCCTCATATGGGAGCCCAAGTGAACAATAAAGAAGGTCAATCTTGTCTTTACTTATTAGCAAGGCCGGTGCCAAAGCCCTACACCCACATAACCTACTGTTTTATTTGGTTTTTACTTCTAAAAGGGAACGATCGAAAAAAGAAAACCCCGCAACCACAGTTGCGGGGTTTTCGATTGAATTGCGGAAAAACAGCTAAACAGGCGGGAACAATGCCGGTGCAGCCAAAGTTGCCAACGCAACCAAGGCTGCACCCTTTTGAAGGAGGTTGTCGGTCTTACCATGAACCGATTGCAAAATCGTCTGGCCGGCCCACATTTCCGATAATTTTCGACAAAGAGCCCTGCTATTCGAACTCAAATTCTCGAACATCCAATTTTTCGTTTGGATCCGTTAAGTCCAGCACCCTCCTTGGGGTGCTAATCAGCTGGCTTGCTTTTTCAGACGTTTGCTCAACGCCTGCCGAGTAATGCCAAGCAACCCCGCAGCAATAGTCTGATTCCCCTGGGCGCGTTTCATGGCTTCGGCAACCAGCATTTCGGCACCCTCGGCAAGGGTCGGCAAACGTTCCGAGAACAACACCCCGGGCAGCGGTTCCGGATGCAGATTTGCGCTGGCTTCACGATCGCCCTCCTTGCCGACATCCATTAATGCCCCCTTGAAGGAATCCATGGAAAGAATGCCCCCTTCATGCAGAGAAACGGCATCATAGACCATGGCCCGTAACTCACGGATGTTTCCCGGAAAGTGGTAGGTAGCCAACAGGACCGGCAACTCGGCGGGCGGAGTCGGTTTTTTCTTCCCCATCGCCTGGGCTGCTTCTTCAAGAAAATGATCTAGCAGCAAGGGCAGGTCTTCCCTGCGTTCCTGGAGCGACGGGACATGGACATGATGGGCACAGAGCCGATAATATAGATCTTTGCGAAACGTTCCTGAGGCCTGGTTCGCCGCAAGATCGACGTTGGTGGCCACGACAATGCGGGCCCGCAGTTTCTGCGGGCGGTCGCTGCCAAGAGGGTAATATTCGCCTTCTTGCAGCAATCGCAGCAACTTCACCTGCGAGGGGAGGGTCAGATCGCCGATCTCATCCAGAAACAGGGTTCCCGAACCGGCTCTGTCGATCATCCCGCCGCGACTCTGCTCGGCGCCGGTGAAGGCCCCCTTGGCGTGACCAAACAGGGTATCGGCAAAGACATTGTCATCCAACCCGGCGACATTCACCGCGACCCAGGGTTCCTCTCCCCCTCGAAGTTCATGTACGGCTCTGGCGACCAGCTCTTTGCCGACGCCGCTCTCTCCGGTTACCAGAAGCGGTTCAGGGCTTTGAGCGACGGCCTCCACATATTGGAAAAGGGCTTGCATCCGCCTGTTGCGGGTGACGATTCCGGAGAATACAGCAGGATTGTCCAACCGGTCCTGCAAAACGCGTTCTTTCAGGCGAACATTTTCCTGTTGCAGGCGCTGATACTCTAAGGTGCGCTGAATGCTGCCAATCAGACGCTCGGCGTCATCGGACTTGATAAAATAGTCCCGTGCTCCGTTATGCATGCAACGAACCGCCGTCTCGACCTGGTTGACGCCACTGACGACGATAACCGAAACCTCCGGGTAATCCGTGGTAATCATCTCCAGCAGCTCTTCGCCCGAAAGGTGCGGCATGGTCAGGTCGAGCAGGACCATGCTGACTTCCACTGACGCCAGCAGCTCCATAACTTCACGGCTATCCTCGCACCGAAGGACATTATTGATCCCTGCCTCCTTCTTCAAGGTCAGCGCAAGACTGCGTAACCAAGCTGCTTCATCATCCACCATAAGCATCGGCAGCTCTGGAAAATGTTTTGATTTCATTGCATTTCCTCTTCGTTAACAGAAGGCATTGCCAGCCGCACCGTTGTTCCCTGCCCCGGCAACGAGAAAAACTCGAGTTTGCCGTGATGCTCCTTGACGATGCGGGCGGAAACCGATAAGCCAAGACCGGTGCCACCCTCCTGGCGTTTGGTGGTAAAAAACGGCTCTGTGATATGTGGCAGCACTTCCGGGTCGATCCCGCTACCCTCGTCCCTCACCTCGACAACACTTTGTCGATTGCTGTCATCAAAATATGTTGTTACGAAAACAGCCCCTTTTTTGTCACCAAGAGCCTGACAGGCATTGACAAGCAGGTTTATGATCACCTGCTCCAGTTGCTGAAAAATCCCCTTGACCGGGGGGAGGTCCGGCGCTGTGTAAATCTTATAACTGGAGGTGAACTTCTTGAGCGTATTGCCGGTGAGCCGAATAGCGATTTCCACGACCTCGTTCAAATCCACCGGGCCAAAGGACAGCTCCGCTTCCGACTGCACAAACTGCTTCAGGTCCTTGACGATACGGCTGATGCGCTTGCTGCTGCCCTGCATGTCGGCAAGCATCTGCGGAATTTCCGTGTTCATTTCAGAGGCATCGATTCCCGCCAGGTCTTCGATCCCCTGTTCCTGCAGAAAATGCGGCAGGTGCGGCAACGCCTCCGCGAAAAAATCTGCCAGGAAGTTGGAATTGAGCATCAGCACGCCATTGGGATTGTTTATTTCATGGGCCACCCCGGCCGCCAATTCGCCCAGCGAGGCCAGGCGGGCTGACCGTTCCGCCTCATCACGCAATTTGATCTTTTCGGAAATGTCCACGGCCATTTTGATTACATTCTCCACATCTCCTGCAGAATTTTTCAGGGGGAAGGCCTTTAATCCCAAGATCCTGCCATCTTTCAAGGTATAAATCCCTTCCTCTGCCTTGCCGCTGTGAAAGCACCTTTTTGTCACGCAGTCCGGGCAAGCCTCCGTACGTCCAAACCACAGGTTATGACAGTGTTTTCCTGCTAGCTTTTTGACATCTAGCTTCATTTCGCGAGCTGCGGCTTGATTGCCCCAGACGATCTGCATATCCGGGGTAAGCAGGATAATCGCATCTGGAATACCGTTAAGCAGGCCCTGAAATTGCCGGTAGAGCTGTTTGTACCTCTGCTGACTTTCCCGCAGGCCCTGTTCGGCCCGCTTGGATGCCAACAGCCGTACCAGGCCCTGGCCCAGCAGGCTTAACTGGCGGACATCGGCATCATCGTATTTTTCACCTTTGTTGCCCACACCAATAATGGCCACAACATCGCCATGTTCCAAAAGCGGCACCCCCATAAACCGGTCTATGGGGGTATGGCCACTGGGTATGCCTTTTTTCACAAGCTGCGGCTGGACATAATCGTTGATAATAATTGGCTTTTTATGGCGCACCGCTTCCGCCCAGAGTCCTGCCTTCTCAATGACATAACCTGCGGACATTTGCTCCATCTTGCATTCCTGAAGCACTCCGCGGGTCCAACCGTGTTTGACCAAAGTCCCTTGCCCTTCGTTGACAAACGCCATGTAACCGATCTTGCTCCTGGTGAGACTGATCGCCGAAGTAATGATAAATTTGACAATCTCTTCAACCGAAGATTCACTCATCTGGTTAAGGGCCACCAGGGCTTCAAGACGGGCTTCGTCCAGGCGCAGTGCAGTTTCTGCCTGCTTGCGATTGGTGATATCCTGCACGATGGAAAAAAACCGATCAACACGGCCATCGTGATGCCGGAACACCCGACACGAAATTTGTACATGAATTACAGATCCGTCCTTGCAGACGTATCGCTTATCCCGGGTACAAAGGTCAATTTCTCCAGCGCACAGGGCTTCGAACCGCTCATACTCGTCGGTTAAATCATCGGGATGGGTCAGGTCGATCCAGCTTTTTCCCAGCAGCTCTTCGCGGGAATATTTGACCATTTCGCAGAACCGATCGTTTATCTCCAACCACTGGCTATTCGCCGATGTCGTGAACATGCCCACTAGGTTGAGATCAAAATAACCGCGAAACCGGACTTCGCTTTCGCGCAAGTCCTTTTCCGCGCGATAACGCGAGTGCATGTTCCTCAACAGAAAAAGACCGCCTGTCACCAGCCCGGCTAAAATGATCAGCCCCTTGTAAAACGTCCCTCGGGAAAAGGTATAAACCTGCAGATTCCGGTTGATAATCTCGCTCCCTGCCGGCAGGGCCGACGGCGAAATAGCAAAGCGCTGTAACTCTTTGTCATCGAACATGAATACGCCGGCACCCCGATCCACAACGGGAATGTCATCGGCACTTTCGCCGCTCAGAATGCGCAGCGCCTGTTCAGCGGCCAGTCGGCCCTGTTCCCTGCCGGCCAGCAGCTTGCCACCGACAATCCCTTGCCCGAGGAAAAAATCCCACAGACCATAAATAGGGACCTGACAAAACCGTTTTAGCCGCTGGCAGCTTTCCCTAAAAGATAAGACGCCAAGCCGTTCATCCACTAAAACATCGGTCAACAGAACAAGTTGGCCGGATTTTAACTCAGCGAGACGGCTTTGCAGGGCGCTCCAGGGCAGATCACTCCAGAAACTGAAACGAACCCGATCTTTAAACCCGGAAATTGCTTCATCCAGCAAAGCCTTGAGAGCCTGTCCTGTCATGGTCCCCTGGCGGTTGATCACCACAACCTCATCAGCCTCCGGATGCAGCTGCAAGGCCAACTCTATGGTTTCGGCGAAGGCCGGCGACTCCACGACCCCGGTAATAGCCCCCAGCCCATCAATCATGGCGGGCTGAAACCGGTTAACACCGCAGAAAACAATAGGGATATCAGCAAGCAAGCTGTTGCGGTGATTCAGTGCAAACTGGAAAGCGTGATCATCGGAAACCAGGACAAGATCGTAGTTTCTTATGTCCAGTTTCAGTTCCAGCAATTCAGTGGTCTGTTTCGCGAACGCTTTATTGCCATAACGCTTGGCATCCAGGTATTCCACCTGGATATGGACCGGTTCTCCAAATAATAAAAACTGCTGACTTATCGCAGCATGGATATCATCCGTCCACTTCAAACCAGAGTGATAGGAATGAATGACCAGCACTTCTTTGGCAAACTCCCCTCCATGCGCATAGGCATGGGGCAAGCCACAGCAAAACAGGAGCAAAATGCCGAGCAGCAAGGAAAGATTTTTTTTCTTGTCAAAAACGTTCAACTCCGCCCCCATTGGCCCGAGACACTTCATTATCAGCATTCAAGCAGAGAGATTATCGACCTTTTCCCTCAAGCACCCTGCCAGTCCGAAATAACTCAAGAAAACCGCACAAAAACTAGCACTTACGCTAAAGGATTTCAAATGAATTAACGAAGTCCCCCCCAAAAACATCCCGAAGCGCTACCTTGAGCTGCATCTTTAGTGGCGTAATTCCAAAATGAAACACAATCAACCCATCCTAAAATTCAATAAGCCTCTGAACTCCTGATTCGTTATTAAATTTAACAAGTTGGTTTCAGGCGTCCGTGCTTCAGAGAGATGATAAATCGGCTTCCGCAGCAGATCGAAACTCCAGCGGTCTCAATCAGGTGGGAAACAGGTGCATCAAAGCCCGCATTGCTCTCTAGCCGACCACGATAAGCCTAGGATTTGCCATTGTGGTTTCAGAAGGAAAGTGGTACCTAAAGACAATCCGTCCCTCCCAGAAAGGACCGAACCATGGAGCGAAAAAAGGCGATCGAG
>ENA-ORCT01000347-ORCT01000347.1-marine-metagenome-genome-assembly--contig:-NODE-347-length-23362-cov-3.551127_pt1 | contig 23362 bp, 15 predicted proteins | sample MGYA00248632_ERZ508511 | MGnify/ENA primary metagenome ERZ508511 (study PRJEB26182, sample SAMN06268839) | marine metagenome | isolation source: Tt an P1-techrep anaerobic enrichment on pine from sediment...
GTCGAATGCTGTTCGGATTCGTTTTCCAGGACCACTACCTGCACCCCAACCTGAACGTTGACTACAATATCAAAACCCCACTGCTCACTCAGTCCCGGACCGTTTCACGCGATTCACTGATCAATGCAGGCAAAGCCCTCGACATCAGGGACACATTGCCCAAGTATTACAACGAAATCTCAGGCGGCCAGGCCCAGCGGGCATCTATTCTCCGGGCATTGACCAAACAGAGCCCGGTGCTGTTCGGCGATGAGCTTACCAGCAACATCGACCATCTCAGAGCCAGAAAAATCCTCAACGAAATAAGTCGACTGGTCCAGGATCCAGCCAGTGGTTCGTCCTGTTTTATCTGGGTTTCACACGACATTCCCCTGATCAAATCCTATGCCGGCAAAATTATCACCATACGCGATGGACGAATCGACTGTGTGGACAATCGCTTCCAGACCTACAGCCAGATTATCCGCCACCTCCAGAAACCACATGATCAATCCGAGTTGAAGGCACCGGGGAAAAGCGCTCAGGACGGAAACAACATGGGCGTTGCCAAAGCCATCCCTCCAGCGCAATCTTTCAACAAACAGGTTGATAATCCGATTCCCGATCCGGGACCGTTTCACTTTCCTTCACGTCCGGCCGATCTTGCCGAACGGATCCGCTATTACCTGTCCTATGCCTATCGAGACCTCTTCCGGCATACCTGGCGCCCCACGGTTGACTTCACGATGGTGGTCCTTTCCATGACCTTTGTCACGCTGTTTCTGCTCTCCATTCTCAAGATCAGCTATGGCTCCAACCGTTTCCTGGAAGAACAACTGTCGGACCCCCGGATCAATTCTTTCGAGGTTTCTGCCAACGAGACCATTGGGGGAGAACTGTCCGAGAAACATTTCGAACGCCTGAAGGAAGCCCTTGGCAACAATGTCCGGTATATCACTCCGGTCTTCTATGTGCGGACATCGTTAAAACATCTGAGCCGAAACAAATTCAAAAGCATCGGGAACGCCCTGACCTTCCGTGGTGACGATCCGATACTCCGTGAGATTCTGCCCGGCAAGCCCCCGGCTTTTGCCACCAGCCCGGACCAGTTCAAAGGAATTATCATGCAGCGGGAAGCGGCTGAGAAATTCGGCTACACGCAAAAAGACCGGGCTGCAACGGTCAAATTCAACGGATTCAATACCCGGGGAAACGAAGAAGTCCCCCTGTATCTGGTCGACACCCCCCTCCCGTTCAGCAAAAGCATGATGATACGGGAAGAGTTTTACCTGGACGGTTATAAAAACCGCCCGAACATCCCCAAGCCATACATCGCGTATATCGTGGTGTACCCCCGAACCATCTATCAATCCATGGCCATCAAAAAAACGATTGAATCCCTTGGTATATTCGACATCAATGACGCATTCAAAGTGTTGAACAAACTGCGTCTTCTCGATGAGATAAAAAAACAGACCGGCATTTTCGTGGTCCTCTCCCTCTGGGCCATCGCCATCATCTCGGTGCTGTTCATTGCCGTTACCATTTACCGAAACCTTCATAAAAAACGAAGGGAGATAGGCGTATTCCTTGCCTACGGGATGCAGAGATCGTCTTTTTACATTTTTTATCTCTGCGAAACGATCATAATCAACCTGGTCACCCTCGGGCTGTCCCTTGGTATATATCTATTGGTCATTGAGCCGATGATCAACCGGATGCTGGCCCGGGGGAGCCTGATGAAAGTCATCGGCGCCGTCAACCTGGACACGCAGGTCGGTCTCGAGGCGCTGAAGTTGCCCCTGCCGTGGGTGGCAGGGATTTACGTAAGCGCGTTTCTAATCCTTACCCTGTTGTTCGTCTGCCTGATCGGGAATTTCATCAGACAGAAGCCGATTGCGCTGATGCGAAGCCTGTAAGGAAAATGTAAACCTTCAAACCGGCACGGGCAAACGCTATCGTATTCGTAAGCCCGGCCAACCGAACGTGGAAAGGGAAAATCATGTTTCGTATCCTTATCACCCTGCTCCTGGTTGTGGTCACGGGATTCAGTTACACCCCCCCATCATACGGGGCCCGAAAAATCGTCAAATACAAAGTGTATGCCCCAAAATATTACGGATACACGGCGATGATCATTACCTTTGAAAGCCAGTTTTTTCCAATGGTTCGCTACTCTCACACACCGATCTCGGGAGAACATAAGGGAATCAGCGTAGAATTCCCCATCATTCTCAAGGGGCAGCAGAAGGATTACGAAATTATCCGAAAAGCTCTGGTTATCCAACTCTCCAGGTTTCCGTTCGTGCAGTCAGCCAGGTGGCGTGAAAACAACAACCACATGGTGGATATCTTTTTGAAACCAGGGTGGGAACTGGCACCGCGAACAACGGACATGCGTCTGGACAATGCGGCTCACTACGAAATTATTTCACCGGATCTCAGCGATGCCATGCAACTGTCGAAGACGACGCCTCGGGCGACCGAACCTACTGCGGCAAAACCGACCCCGGCGTTAAAGGCGATTGAAAAAAAGCCGAAACCGGCCCCCAAACTCAGTCAACCGGAAGCAGTATCAACAAAAGAGCAATCGGCAAACAAATTTCCGGTATCTCCGGTGGTACCGAAACCCGCCCGGACTGCTATAGAAAACCCGACAACAGAACCGGCTGCACCGGCGCCCTTAAAAAAAGCTGCTGTAAAGCCGGCAGAACCGAAAGCTGTTCAGAGCCAACCGGCGGCCGGCCAATTGCCGGTTGCTTCTGAACCCAAACCCGTTAAGCCGGTGAGCGTTGAAAAAGTTGAAAAACAGGCACCTGTCGTCCAGCCCAAGCCGAAAATTGTTAAACCGACTGCTGTTGCGGTTAACGCCCCTGCGCCAAAGTCGGTTGTTTCCGCCCCTTCAGTGGTTAAAACATCCGAAAAAAAGCCAGCCCCTGCCAAGGCGATGACAGCCCCAAAAACTGAATTGGCCACGAATGAACAGGCCGCTGCCAATCCTGAACCAGTGGAAGAAAAGCCGGTGACACCTTCTCCCAAACCGAAGGCAACCCGGCCGGCACCCGCCAAGAAGGTAGTCAAGCCCGCTGAAGCAACTGTAAAAATACCCGTAAAGCCTGTATTGAAACCCGCAACCAAAGAAGAGACGATTCCCCCGGTCAAGACCCCAACCAAAGAAGAGACGATCCCCCCGGTCAAGACCCCAACCAAAGCCGTGGCTGCCAAGCCAGTCCCCGATCTCAAAAAACCGGTCAAAACAGTCAGCGGCACTGCACAGCTCTCGTTTTGTCAGAAGCCCTTCATGGGCCGTGAAAAAATCGTATACCTGCCGAAAGAGGCCATGCTTTGCGATCCGGCAGGGCACCCGGTACAATTGAAACAAAATGGTAAGACATATGTTCTTGACTACGCCCACAAGGTGTATGGCAACCAGCCAGGAGCCGTCATCGATCCATTCAAGGGATACTCGCTGAAGGAAGGAACGGGGAATTATCGAATAGAATACTCCGAGTACACTGAATTGGGCAACCACGCTCAGGTCCGGTATGAATTACGAAACACATCAAACCGAATTCTGATCATCTACTATCCGCTTCAGTACACCACATCATACAGAACCCGGATCCCTACAGAGAAGTATTCGGATGTACTGATCAAACTCGACCAGGGCTTGCGAAACTTTCTCACCCGGCTTCAACGTGAAGAAATCTATGATAACGTCTTTATACGTTTTGCAGAGCGTGACGAAAAATTCGTCCGCGGCAACACCGACATCAATCCATTCTTGTTCATGGACGCCGAGTACTACGAATCACCGGAATTTGAATGGAGCAATGAGGCATTTAATCGGGACTACCGGAACTATATTCAAAATACAACCGCATTTGTAGATGTAATTTACCTGGACTCCATCTCCACCACGACCGGTATTCTCAATAGATTCAGAAATCATTCCAAGGCACGGATCTACTTTATCAATTTCGTCCGGGGCGACCGGATCAACGTGAAACGACTCGCTGAGCTCGACAATTTTACCGTAAGAACCATCACCTTTGAGCAGTTGGGAAGCGGCACCACGGATGCATTCAACCTGGAAACGGTCCGGAGGGTATTCAACGTCCGACCATAAGGAACGCGAATTGAAATCGACGCCCGTTACAAATTTATGAACTGATTATTCAAGTCAGGTTCCCAAGGAGCACAGTATGAAACGACTGTCTGCAATCGCACTGGTATTTTTCATCCTCTCGCCAGCCGCCGCGCTGGCAGGGGGGTATCTGACCCTGACCTCCTCATCGGCCAGGTTGTACAGTGAAAACAGCACGGGTTCAAAACTGATCCGAGTTGATGAAAACATCTTCGGCAAAAGCTTTGACATTTTCAATAAAGTTGGAGACTTCTACGAAATCGATATTCCGGACCATGGCCCGGCCTATGTCCGGATCGCCGATGGTCAGTTCCTGAAAAACATCACGGCATCGAACTATGTTCTGGCCCGGCGAATGCCAAAATCCAAGCTGACCCAAAAGGCATTGATCGTTAACAAACCCGGCAAGCAAATGGCTCTTCGGACCAACATCAAATACTATGACAATCCGATGTTGAACGGAAACCATCTGGGTGAAATTTCTATCTTTGAAATCCGTTTTATTTTTGCCGAAAACGAAAGCGCTGTCCTGGTGGGACGAACCGATCGGTTGCTGAAAAACAACTCCGGATCCGTGCTGGCCGGATGGATCAGCAAGGACCACATCGTGGAGTGGAACAACCTGATCGGAATGGAATTTGACAAAGGCAACTACACCTCCCGAAAGAAATGCGCTATCGGACGTATCTATGATGCGGAAAAGCTAATCGGCAGCAAAAATGCCGAACCCATTTTCTCTGAAGGTCAAACCGATCAGGCCATGCCCTATTACGCGAACCGATTTCCGGTACTGGAGGAGCGCAACGGCGGAAAACATTACAAAATTGCTTACATCGGCAATGCTCTTGGCAAAAAGGGGGCCATCCTCAACTCAAGGGAAGTTGAATCCGCCCGTGAGCGAATCATGCAGGTCTTCCAGAACAATGACGTTCAGATCGCCATCCTTATCGACGCGACGCTGGGTATGAGCCGGCATATTGAAAACGTGAAAACAGCCGTCAAAGAATTTCTCTCTCACTATCAGGGAAAAGATGGCCTCACTCCCAGCATTGCGGTCTGCGTGTATCGGGATTATCCTGTCGAAAATGACATCTTCGAACTGAAATGTGACTTCACCAAGGACAGTGCCCGAATTCGAAAGGCTATCGACGCTATCCGGATCATCACAAACGGCAAAGATACCGGTGCCGGCAAATACCCCGAGGCTGTTTTCAACGGCATTGACCAGGCCATGAAGGGGCTTAGCTGGAAAAATGCGTCCAGCGGTGAAAAATATATTCTGCTGCTCGGTGATCACGGCAACCACGAGCAGTATGACCAGTATCCCCAAGATAAGACTTTCTCATCGCGAAAAATCGGCCAGGTCCTCAAGCAAAACGCTACCACCCTTTTTGCCCTCCAGGTCAATCTCACGCACGAACTGGCGAGGTACAACCGGATGTTCGAACGACAGGTGCTGGAAATCAAGGAAAACAACCAGGGGCGCGGGGGGCTGAAAAAGGTGTACACCAACTCACCAACGGCAATTTTTTCCGGCCTTCAGGATATTGTGGAAGATTTTCTCATCATCAAGCAGGCTCTGGTGGACATCCGAAACGCAGACTCCATGCTGCGGGATCGCGCCAAGCGCTTCAGCGAAATGTACAAGGGCGTATTTTCTCCCAAAATGCTGGCCCGCTACGGCATCAACCCGGATGTGTTTGATGCGGTACAGATTTGTGCCGTGGGCTACCTGAGCCGAAAAAATGCCTGCGGGGCCGATCAGATTCTGGAAAAGGTGCTGATGAAAAAAAAGGATATAGAATCACTTAAAGTCCAGATGCAGCAACTCTCCGACTCGCTGATGTTTTACGACCCGGAAACGGCAACGGAATTCAAAATGACGGTCTTCAAGGTGGTCAAAGCCCTGACCGGTGACCAACTGGCCCCCGGCGAGGATATTGCGGATTTTATCGAAAAAAAGAGCGGTATACCCATCAATACCCCGTTTCTCCACACATCCATGAGCGAATTGCTTGATTCCGTACGCAGCGCATCATATCGAAAAAAATTCAGAAGATATCTCCAGCAGCGTCTGGTAGTCCTTGAAGAGGTGGTCAAAGAGCGGAAACTGAGCTACGACCCGATCCAGGATTGGGACGATGAGGACCAGACTTTTTTGTATGAGGAAAGCGGGGAGCATGTTCCATACTTTTTCTCGCTGGAGCAACCCCTTCCGGAGCGAGGGCAGGCCCTGCTCAAGGCATCTCAAAAGCAGTATGCCTGGATTCCTCTGGCCTATCTACCGTAATCCGGGAACGATAAACCAGTTAAAAAAAAGTCCCCGCTGCATGCAGCGGGGACTTTTTGGGTCTATATCCGGGTGATAAAGACCATATGTCATCTAAATGTCATCTAATTTTGATTTTTCAGATTACCGGCAAAAATTCCAGTGTTCAGGATATACCGGCTGCGTTTATCCCTTCTGCATCCTGAGGTCAGCGCATCAGGCCCCTGGTTTCCCCTGGCACCCTTTTCAAAAGCACGGCCAGGCAATGCGCACCCGCGTACCCTGACCAACATCGGAAGTTACAGTAAACTCCCCCCCGGATACTTCAGCACGTTTTTTCATAACGGCCAGACCGAAGCCTCTCTGGGGTCCGCTGTTTGACGAAACGATTTCCTCGATGTCAAATCCCCTGCCGTTATCTTCCATTTCAAATTCAAGCCAGTCGTCTTTTTTTCCCAAGCCGACCCGAACCCGATCCGCACCACTGTGTTTGACGACATTATCCATGGCCTCCTGCAACACCCGGAAAATCACCGTCTTCTGATACGTGGCCACTGCATCTTCATCCACGGCAAGCTCTTTTTGTATGGTCACCTGAGGATGAGCATCCTGGAATTCCCGGCAGAACGAATTCACCGTAGCCAGAATGCCCAGGTTATCAAGAGTTGAAGGTCTGATTTTTCGAGCCAGCTGCCGAACCTTCTGTACGGTCTCCTGAGCCAGAGGCACGATAGACTTAAGGGAATCAAGGCCGGCTTCCGATGAGCCGTTACGGAGTGCGGCCAGAGAATTTTCCGCTTTTAATTTGATGGCGATAAGGGACTGACCAATATCATCATGGATTTTCAGGGCCATTCGCTTGTTGTCGCTCTCCTCGGCCGACAAGAGCTGACTGGTTAATATGCGGAGTTCAGCTTCCGAGCGTTTTAGCGCCTCTTCGGTTCGTTTTCGCTCAACGATCTCACGACGCAATTCCTGATTGACCGCCTCGAGCTTCAGTGTCCGATCCTTGAGTTTTCGCTTCAGTGCCAGTTTTTCAAGACACCGGGATATCCGGTAGCGGATCTCATTCAGTTCGCAGGGTTTGATCAGGTAATCATCGGCTCCATATCGAAGCGCGTCGATGGCGGAATACAGGTCGCCATAGCCGGTCAGAATAATCACCATGATGTCAGGGAAAAGCTCCTTGGCTTTCTTCAACACCTCCATGCCATCCACGGGAGTCATCATCAGGTCGGTCATCACCAGATCGAACGCTCCCCGGTTCAGCAGCGAAAAGGCCTCTTCCCCATTTCCGGCGGTGGCCACCATGTAGCCTGACACCTCAAGATTTTTTGCGATGCCCGACAGTACCAACGGATCGTCATCCACCACCAGTATCGTACTCATTTCCATCTAACGCTCCTGCAATCCCTGTCTTTCGGTAAGAAACGCGATTTGCATACATCCCCGTTCCAGATCCGCGGCAGTCACTCTGACGGACCGCCGCCCATAGATGAACTGACGGTTCGCCAGAGTTGTTCCCGGGTGATTCATGCCAATCCCGAGTCAGATGAGAAGCCTCATTCGTATACCCATTCTGTTTTTAACAGGAAACCGGCAAAAAGAGCAAGCAATCGAATCTTTATGTCAACATATTAATACGTTACACCAAATTTAACCGTTACAGGAAAACACAACCGGAGCGGCTACAGGGCCAACATCTTACGCAAAACGCAGGGCAATATACCGCCGTTTTTGAAGTAATCCAGATCCACAACAGTGTCGAGTCGGGAGATTACGCCAAACTCGACGCTGCTGCCGTCGGCTTTAACAGCCCGGACCGTAAGCTCGGCACGCGGTTCCATGGTCTCGATTCCACTGATAAAATAGGTCTCGGTCCCGTCCAGGCCCAATGCTTTCCACCCTTCGCCCGCCTTGAACATCAGGGGCAGTGCGCCCATTCCCACCAGATTGCTCCGATGGATTCGTTCGTACGATTCGGCGATGACAGCCTTTATACCAAGCAGCGTGGTTCCTTTAGCAGCCCAGTCCCGAGATGATCCGGTTCCGTACTCCTTGCCAGCCAGAACTACCAGCGGGGTGCGTGCCGCCTGGTAGCCCATGGCCGCCTGGTAAACAAAGGTTTCCTCTCCACTGGGAAAGGTTCGCGTAAAGCTGCCTTCTTTAGGGGCCACCAGTTGATTTTTGATTCGTATGTTTCCGAACGTTCCCCGCATCATCACTTCGTGATTGCCCCGGCGCGATCCGTATGAGTTGAAATTCTCCCGGACAACATTTTTGTCGATCAGGTAGCGGCCGGCAGGATAATCCTCGGGAATAGCCCCGGCCGGTGAGATGTGGTCTGTAGTGACACTGTCTTCCAGCAGTAGAAGCACCCGGGCGTCTGAAATATCCGTTGCGGCAGCAGGCTCTCTGGCAAAATCATCGAAATATGGCGGACGCTTGATGTACGTTGATTCCGGATCCCACGAATAGGTGGTACTCTCCATGCCCGGCAAGTCTTTCCAGAACCGGTCCCCGTCAAAAATCCGGCTGTACCGGCTGGTATAAAATTCCGGTTTGACATGTTTTCCAATCAGCGCGTCGATGTCACCGGATTCCGGCCAGATGTCGCTCAGGAAAACCGGTTCGCCATTGGGGTCCTTGGCCAGCGGTTCCCGTGTCAGGTCGATATCGATCCGGCCGGCAATGGCAAAAGCCACCACCAGCATGGGTGAAGCAAGGAAATTCGCCTTGATGCTCTGGTGAATACGCGCTTCAAAATTGCGGTTTCCGGAAAGGATAGAGGCGACGGTAAGGTCATTTTCCGCAATCACCCGTTCGATTTCCGAATGAAGCGGGCCGCTGTTGCCAATGCATGTAGTGCAGCCGAACCCTGCGGTGTGAAAGCCCAGCGCCTTCAGATACGGCATAAGGCCCGAATCTTCCAGATAATCGTTGACCACCCGGGACCCCGGAGCAAGCGATGTCTTTACATAAGGCGGTACCCGAAGCCCCTTCTCCACAGCCCTTTTCGCCAGCAATCCGGCCCCCAGCAATACAAACGGATTCGATGTGTTCGTGCAGGATGTAATGGCAGCGACAACGATGCTGCCATCACCGATTTTTTCCTCGGCACCGTTCAGGTTCACGGTATGCAGCCGTTTGACGGCCGGCGTGCAGGTCTTGGAACGTGTTGTCTGGCAACCGGACTCGTCGGTGAAGCCGGAAATCTGCTTCACCTCCACGTCACGATCATAGCGGCATCCCAATATCTTCCCGAAACGTGTCTTCAGGTCTTTCAGCACAATCCGGTCCTGCGGCCGGGCCGGACCGGACACGCAGGGTTCCACCGTCGACAGATCAAATTCGATGAGCTCGGTATATTCCGGTTCGCTTTCGCCGGTGTAAAACAGTCCGATCGCCCGGCAGTAGGCCTCGACAAGCCCGGCCCGATCCTGCCGGCTGGTCAGGCGAAAGTATTCAATGGTCTTCTCATCCACCGGAAACAGGCTGAGGGTGGCCCCGGTTTCCGGGGTCATATTGGCGATAGTGGCACGGTCCGTGACAGTGAGGCTCTGCATGCCAGGGCCGATGTATTCAACAAATTTCCCCACCACATTCCGCTGTCTGAGCAATTCGGTGATCGCCAGTACCAGATCGGTCGCCGTGGTCCCCCGGGGAAGTTCCCCCACCAGCTTCATCCCGATCACCTCCGGGATGGTCATGTAATAGGGCTGCCCGAGCATAACCGCCTCGGCTTCAATCCCCCCGACCCCCCAGCCCATGACCCCGATGCCGTTGATCATCGGTGTATGACTGTCGGTCCCCACCACGGTGTCCGGGTAGGCAATGGTTTTTCCATCGACCGTATCCGAAATGACTACCCGTCCCAAATATTCCAGGTTGACCTGATGGCAAATTCCGGAGTTAGGCGGTACAACCCGGAAATTATCAAAGCTCTGCTGGGCCCATTTCAAAAGGGTGTAGCGCTCGCCGTTTCGCTGGTATTCCTTGTTGACATTTTTTTCCAGGGCCGAATCCGTACCGAAATAATCCACCTGCACGGAGTGATCCACGATCAATTCCACCGGAACCAGCGGATTGACACGTCGAGGATCGCCACCGAGATCCTTCACTGCATCACGCATCGCCGCCAGATCAACCACAGCCGGGACACCGGTGAAATCCTGCATCAGCACACGGGCCGGATGGTAGGGAATTTCCACCGGCTGGTCATAGCGGGGTTTCCAGTTGGAGATGGCGTTAATATCCTCTTCACGAACAATGCGCCTGTCGTATTTTCTCAGCAGATTTTCAACCAGAATACGAATGGAATACGGCAATCGCCCGATATCGGCTATCCCTTTTTTATCCAGCACGTTAATATCGAAAATCGTAAAGGTCTTTCCATCGGCCTTGATTTCGCGGGTAAATTCAGCGATATCCATACTCTGCATTCCTCCTTGTGCTGGTTATTTTCACATTACAATTTTTTACTTCACCGTCGCCAGGGCTTCAGTGGATTTCGTTTTTTATCCTTAAGTCAAAAACCTTCCTGCGCCTGGCCCATCGTGCCACCTGCCGCATGTAAAGGGCCCCATTCGTAGCTTATGAAACGACACATCCGAAGCAGGCAAAAAATATAAACCGCCATCCGGCCCGGCAGCATTTAAATTTATTTAATTCGTGTTCCTTATGGTTTGTTGGATCCGGGTTATCCGGTTTTGGAATTTCGGTCAGGATCAGCTCGAGAGGGCTGGCATGTTGTGGTTGGTTGGCCCACCGCCGGCTGCCCGTCGCCGGTCAGGGTCGTTGCGCAATTCGGTTATTCGTCAATCAATGAATATGTATCGCCGAACCCGTCATAACCGGTAAAACTGATTTCCGCTTAAATCTAGGTATAATAAAGGACCCTTATTTCAGTGTCAATCCGCAACCGGTACTATATCATGGGATTCAATGTGAAATAAACACGCATTCCAGGTTGACTTCACAGCATCCACTTCTCTATAACCAAAATGCTTGATCGATAAAATCGAACTGCGATAGACGAGGTACCCCCGATTAGCCAATCGTGATGATTGCCACAACCGACGGACTTCCAAACGTACACCATGAAAAAATTTCTTTCTACCAAAGAAGTCGCCCAGTTCATTGGAATCAATGAAAAAATGGTCTACACTCTGGTGGCTGAAAAAGGCCTGCCTGCCACCAAGGTCACCGGCAAGTGGCTGTTCCCCCGCCATCTGGTTGAACAATGGATCGAAACCAATACTATCAATTACCCGGAAGCCGTGTTGCAGGAATCGCTTCCTTCCGGACTATTGATCATCGCCGGCAGCAACGACCTGCTGCTGGAACGCTCCATCACCCTGTTTAATTCCCTGCACACAGACCATATGGCGGTCTTCGGTAATCTGGGCAGCATGGGCGGCCTTCGGGCGCTCCGGCGAAACCAGTGCCATATCGCCTCCAGCCACCTGCTCCAGGATAATGAAAACGAATACAATTTTGAGTTTGCCAATCAGGAACTGGATCGGGCTCCGGTGGTGGTTAACTTCTGCAGACGCGAACAGGGCATCCTGATTCATCCGGACAATTCGAAAAGCCTTCACCGATTTGAAGATTTGGCCTCGCCGGGCATTCGCATCCTCAACCGCCCGCTGGGAACCGGAACCCGCCTGTTGTTCGATCGGGAACTGAAAAAAGCCGGGATCAATCCGGAACAACTCGACGGCTACCGCACGGAAATTCACCGTCACCTTGATGTCGGCCTGGAAATCCTGGCCGGACGCGCCGATGCCGGCCCGGGTATCCGTCCCGTTGCCGCATTGCTGAACCTGCATTTTATCCCAATCCGCTGGGAGCGTTACGATCTCCTTGTGTCCAAGGAACGTTTTTTCGACAAGACCATTCAACTGTTCATGGGATTGCTCCATGAACCGGAATTTCTCAAACTCAGTGACACCCTCGATGGCTATGACCTTAAAACGAGCGGTCGAATGGTGTTCCCCAAAGATTAGCAACCACTAGCGGACTGCTTTTTTATGCACCATATCCCATTCCGCTTACGACTTTACACCCTGAACTGAAACCTGAAGGAAAAAATAACTATGACGACAATCGCCCTGACGCCCATCGGGGTCATTCGGACCCCGTATCAAACCGTTGAAGGAATGCCCATCCAACCCGCAGGAGCCGCCGATACACTTGGCCGCGTTGAACTGAATGATGAGTACGTCAACGGATTGAAAGACCTCGACGGATTCTCCAGAATCATCCTGATCTACCAGTTTCATCAGTCCGCCGGATATGACCTGATCGTAAAACCGTTCATGGACGACACGACTCGGGGGCTGTTTTCAACGCGAGCGCCCCGTCGGCCGAATCCCATCGGCATCTCCATTGTGGAATTGCTGCAAGTGGAAGCCAACACCCTCCATGTAGTGGGAATCGATGTTCTTGACGGCACCCCGCTGCTTGATATCAAACCCTACGTGCCTCGATTCGATTCGTTTCCGGAAGCTGCAATCGGCTGGATGACCGGGAAAGACCGCAATGCAAGGGCATTGAAGGCTGACAAACGATTCAAGTCATGATACGGCCATGCCCCCTCGCCGGCATAGCCGACAGGCTCAGGAGGGTACGATTAAATACAAATTCACGTTCCTTAATCTGAAGACCATCTCCCGTTCCGGTATCTCCCTTCCGTCGTAACGGTTTATTCTGGTAAATATTAGTCAGTTTTTTACCTATATCAAAAAAGATACTAAAAACAATTGACTAAACAAGACCTGAAATCCTATATTTCATAGTGCGTTTGTTCCTCGGGCATTCCGTGCCCCGGACAGGCGGCGAGCCGAATCCCTCCCGCCGCCTGTCCGCCCCCCTGATTACCAGGAAGAATAATTATCCAGGAAGGAGATCGGCATGATGAAACCCGTTAAAACCATTTTTACCGTATTGCTGTTTCTTACACTGATTGTTTGTTATACCCAACCCACCTTGGCTGCCGACGCACAACTGCTCATGGCCACAACAACGAGCACTGACAACACCGGACTGTTAGACAATCTGTCACCTGCGTTTACCAAAGCCACCGGTATTGAACTTAAATGGGTAGCCACCGGTACCGGCAAGGCACTGAAACTCGGCCAAAATTGCGATGTGGATGTCCTGCTGGTTCATGCTCCGCCTGCTGAGAAAAAATATGTTGCCGACGGATACGGCATCGAGCGGCGGGAGATCATGTACAACGACTTTGTCATCATTGGGCCGAAAGCCGACCCGGCAGCGATCAAGGGGAAGGACATCTCATCGGCCTTGAAAATCATTCGGGAAAGCGGCTCCACCTTTGTCAGCCGGGGAGATAACTCCGGAACCAACAAAAAGGAAAAACTGCTCTGGGGGAATGCCAATCTTCCCCTTCCTGAAAAAGAATCCTGGTATGTTCAGACCGGTCAGGGCATGCTGGCAACCATTAACATCACTGAGGAGCGCAGCGGTTATACCATGACCGACCGCGGGACCTATATCAAATACGAAGCCAATCAAAATGGAAACCCGGCCCTGAAAATTATTGTGGAAGGCGATGACATTCTTCTGAACCAGTACAGCGTTATCTGCGTGAACCCCGCCAACTGCAAAAACGCCAACATCAAACTGGCCAGGCAATTTTCAGAATGGATGGCCGGTGACGAGGCCCAGAAGATGATTGCGGATTTCAAACTCCTTGGGAAAACTCTTTTTGTCCCCAACGCTAAAAAATAGTACCCCCTGCTCTCTTTGCCGCGGGCGGTGATTCGGAAAAGAGAGTGACATATCCGCCGCCCGACAAAATACCGGCCGCCTTCAGATCATTGAAGGCGGCTGGCATGTTTTAAACACATTGTTTCTCGTTGTATTTTAACTTATCATTAATAAACAGACGAGTTTCGAAAACGGTGGTCCATGGGTGTCCCCCTGTGCACCGCCGAAAACGCGTTTAAACCGCACCTGCATCACCGGAAAACAGGTACCGACACGGCACCACCACTTAACAAAATCTCATCCTGAATTCAGGAACTCGGAACTCAAAACCCGGAACTCACCGTTCATGGATTTCATTATCACCGGATTCATAAAAGCGATTCAGCTGCTGATCACCGGAGATCCGGAGACGTGGTCGGCCGTGTCCGCCACCGTCACCGTATCAAGCTATTCGATCGGTGCCAGCCTGCTTATCGGCATCCCAGCGGGTTTTTTTTTAGGCCAGTTTGAATTCAAAGGAAAACGCCAGATACGAATTGTGGTGGATACCCTGCTGGCGCTGCCCACGGTTCTGATCGGGCTGCTGGTCTATGCATTCATATCCAACCGGGGTCCGCTGGGCCAAATGGGCATCCTGTTTACGCTTCCCGGAATCGCCGTCGGGCAGACAATCCTCGCCCTGCCGATCGTGATCGCTCTAACGGCAACAGCGGTAGAGAGCATGGACCGACTCCTTCGAATCACTCTGATGTCGCTCGGAGCCGGACGAAGGCAGCTGGTCCTGAGCAGTCTCTGGGAGGTTCGCTTCGGCATTCTGGCTGCTGCGGTGACCGCCTACGGCAGGGTGATGACCGAAGTCGGTATCTCTATGATGGTCGGTGGCAACATCAAGTGGCATACCCGCACCATAACCACGGCTATTGCCCTTGAGACCAACAAAGGCAGCTTTGCAACAGGCGTTGCACTGGGTCTGGTACTGCTGCTCATCGCATTTGCCGTGAACATCTCTGTCTCGTTTCTGCGTAAAAGGACATGACTGTGTCTGAGGAACTTTACCGGCTTAACGGCCTTGAGCATTATTACCACCGGAAACCGGCGATTCGCATTGATCAACTGGTTATTGGCAGGAACCAGATTATCGGCCTCATGGGTCCAAACGGGTCCGGGAAAAGCACGCTGCTGAAACTGCTGGCATTTGTGGAAAAGCCCAGCCGGGGCGAAATTCGCTTCAAGGGGAAACCAACCGAACCTTTTTCCAGGAGCATCCGATCCCGGGTCACACTCCTGACCCAGACCCCGTACCTGATGAAACGTTCGGTTTTCGATAATATTGCGTACGCTCTTAAAATCCGTTCAAATAACCACCGGCCGGATGATGACGTCCATCAGGCCATGGCCTGGGTGGGGCTCTCAGTATCCGAGTTCTCGCAGCGACGCTGGCATGAACTTTCCGGTGGTGAGGCCCAGCGCGTTGCCCTGGCCGCCCGACTGGTTCTGAAACCCGAAGTACTTCTGCTCGATGAACCCACGGCCAGTGTGGACGCAAACAGTGCCCGGCTCATCCGAAAAGCCTCACTCAGGGCCAGGAAGGAGTGGGGAACGACCCTTGTTATCGCCACCCACGACTGGCAGTGGCTGTTCGAGATGTGCGATGATGTGCTTCACCTGCACCGGGGAAGAATTTTCGGAACCGGTTTGAAAAATATTATCAGCGGCTCATGGCAACCCGTCCAAAACGGACTGTGGGAGCAGGTGCTGGAGGATAATCAGCGGGTTGTGGTAACTCAACCGCCTTCACTCGATTCTGTGGCCGTGCTTGATCCGGGAGCACTGCAGGTCATGGCTTCGTCTGCTGATAAACCGGCAATCGGAACCTGTCTTGACGGTGTCATCGCTCGATTGACTCTTGAAAAGCAAACAGGATCCATTGTGGCGACGGTGACCGTTGCCAACATCAATCTGAAAGCCCGCCTCTCTTCGACTCGGGTAGATCGCTGCCGTCTGTATCCGGGCCGAAAAGTGACCCTTTACTACGATCCTCGTTCGATTCAGTGGGGATAGGTTGGAATTGGAATTTCGGATTGCCGCTAAGGAATTGAATCAGCTCTCACCAGCAATTTTTTACTGAAAGCGGGCAGGTGATTTTCTTTTTGCCAGGCTGTTGAGAAATTTAACGACAATGGTGTTGAATACCTGAGGGGCCTCAATGGGCATGGCATGACCCGCCAGCGGAATTTCACGATACTCGGCCTGACAAATGGCGGCCAGTTCCCGGGCACCCTCTGTACTGACCAGCGCATCTCGAGAGCCGGCAATCACAAGGGCGGGTGGCAAAGCGCCGGCAGCAAGGGATTGAACCGGAGGATAAGCCAAAATGGCGCGAAGCATCGTCTCCAACTTTTCCTTGCTGTTCCGCCGTACAAAGGCTTTGACCATTCCCTCGGACATCCGTGGTCCAGCATCCAGATATGACGATCCGACCACGTCCGAAAAGAATTTCCGGGCCAAGCCGTCCAAGCCCTTTTCTTCCAGAACATCAAGCCAACTTGCGCCCACAGCGCGGGCCCCGTCAACCGGCCCGGTGCCCAGCCCGCAAAGCACAATCGATGCCGCCTGCCCGGACCGTCCTGACGCAAAGGCCAATGCCACGCAGGCACCGTGGCTGAGACCGATCAGATGAGCTGACGCCACCCCCAAATGGTCCAGAAGACCGGACAGATCATCCAGATGAATATCCAGTGAGAGCGACCGGTTTCCGATATCGCTATTTCCCTGGGACCGGGCATCATACCGAATCACCCGAAACGCATCCCGAAAAGTTGCAGCCTGCAATGTCCAGAACAATGTATTTTGGCTGAACCCGTTTAAAAACACCACCGCCGGGTGAGACGGACAATCCCAGCCCTGGAGATCATAAAACAGACGGCAACCATCGGGAGTTTCAAAAAAGGGCATGTAAATCCTCAGTTGACGCGTCTAATCATTCGGAATTCCATGCATTTTCAGATGCGAATTTCGAATCGTGGAACGTGTAATAAAAAGACGTCTTCAACGTGCGCAACGACGCTGACATCGCGGTTAAAACCGCTCCTACATAACCGGCTGGCACCCAAACCACTGGAGTCCCCAAGTCGCCCAAACGTTGAACTTTAAAGCTTGAACCTTGAACCCGCTTTTTCTCTGAAACCAGAAACCAGAAACTCAGAACTCGGAACCCGGAACTCAGAACCCGAAACCCGGAACTCATAACTATCCCCGATAAACCCGCTTCACTCGCCGGGTAAGCGTCGAGACCACTTCATAATTGATGGTATCCAAAATGGCGGCTATCTCATCCACGCTGATGCAGGCATCCTGCTGTCGGCCGAAAATCACCACCTCGTCCCCCACAGAGATTCCAGGGATGTGGCCGACATCCAGCATGGTCAAATCCATGCAGACACGCCCGGCAATGGGTGCCCGGTGTCCACGGACAAGCATATTTCCGCGGGAAGAGAGCCCTCGATTGTAGCCATCTGCATAGCCAATGGGTACCGTGGCGATAGTTGTCGGCCGGGGGGCGGAAAAGGTACTCCCGTAGCTGACCTTGAAACCTGCTGGCACATCCTTGACATGAACCACCCGGGCTTTCAGTGTCATGGCCGGCCGCAGGTCTGCGGGCACCGAAACGTCCCCTCCAAATGGAGACAGGCCGTACATGGCGATCCCGGCCCGGACCATATCCAGATGGGTGTCAGGTTGATTGATAATAGCTGCGCTGTTAGCCGCATGGCGAAGCGGTACCGTTACGCCCTGTCGGGCCAGACTGCCGAGGAATTCGATAAATACGTCAAACTGGGTTCGGGTAAACGAGGTATTGGGGCTGTCCGCTGTGGCAAAATGAGTAAACACCCCTTCGAGTTCAATACCCGGCAGTTTCGAGATGGCAACAGCCTCTTCCAGCGCCCGGTTGCCCGTGACACTCTCATCGGCAAATTTAGTTGACCTCGGCATCAGTCCGAGTCGCCCCATACCGGTGTCCACTTTAAGGTGAACCTTAAGCGGTTTTCCGGCCGACACGGCAGCAGCGGACAGCGCCTCGGCAGCAACCATGGAATATACGGTCTGGGATATTCCACCGGCAATCAAATCGCCGGCCATTTCCGGCGGCGTATAGCCGAAAATTAGAATTGGAGACGTAAAACCCGCTGACCGAAGCTCCAGGGCTTCGTGAAGCCTGGCCACACCCAGAAAATCGGCCCCGGCGTCCAGAGCCGCTTTGGCCACATGGGTCGCACCGTGGCCGTAGGCATCGGCTTTGACCACGGCCATCAGACGGACTCCGGGCTGAGTCATATGGCTCAATACTCTGACATTATGGGAAATGGCATCCAGATCAATTTCTGCCCATACCAGTGGAAAATCCACCGTCTCACCTCACTTTCAGCGTTGATTTAATCCATCCAAATCGATGTGGGAACCAATCCACGAAGCCTGCAATAAAATTAACCTCTGATGGCGTTAAACAACTCCTTGGCGTGATAGGAACTTCGAACAAACGGGCCGCTGGCAACCTCGGCAAACCCCATCTCGATCCCTGTTTTTCGCCAGCGTTCAAACTCCTCCGGTGGCACGAACCGTTCCACGGGAAGATGAGCGGGTGACGGCTGCAGGTACTGACCGATGGTAAGAATTCGACAACCCGCGTCCAGAAGATCCTGAAGGGTTTCGCGAATTTCGTCATCCCGTTCTCCCAGTCCGAGCATGAGCCCGGATTTAGTGGGGATAGCCTTGTCCATGGCGCGAACCCGATTCAGCAGCTCCAGTGATCGCGAGTAAACGGCACCCGGCCGGACCTGTTCGTAAAGTCTGGGAACGGTTTCAATATTGTGGTTGAGTACATCGGGCCTCGTCTGAATAACAGTCTGCAGGGCCGTTCTATCCCCCTGAAAATCAGGAATCAACACTTCGATAAGGGTATCGGGCATCTGCTCACGGACGGCCCGAATCGTGTCCGCGAAATGTCCGGCACCGCCATCCGGCAGGTCGTCACGGGTAACGGAGGTAATGACCACGTATTTCAATTTCATATGCTCGGCGGCACGGGCGACATTCAGCGGCTCTTCCGGATCCGGCAGTTCCCGCGGCCCGTGCTCGATCGCGCAGAACCGGCAGTTTCTCGTGCAGCGCGAGCCGAGAATCAGAAATGTGGCGGTATGTTTGGAAAAGCATTCCCACATATTGGGACAATGCGCTTCCTGACAAACCGTATGAAGCCGTCCCTCCTTGAGCAGGGCTCGAACACTCTCATAGGTCGAGCCGGTCGGCAGACTCCGCTTCAACCAGCGGGGCTTTTGAACCCTTACCTTAGCGTCTTGCTGATGCATTCTAAAATCCTCATTTTTTGTATCCGGTCACCCGATGGTATCCAACAGGGCTCCAAGGTCGGATCGATTCCCGATAATCAGTTGGCGATTCAGGACATCCTCCAGATGACGCAGGATCGGTCCACGCACCGCATCAACCGAAATGCCGGCCGCTCCTTCCCGTTCCAGAGAGGTCATGGACACACCTTTCAACCCGCAGGGATTGATCCAGCCGAACGGCTCCATAGCCAAATTGACGTTGAAGGCAAAACCGTGAAAACAGATGCCGCGGCGAATGGCGATACCGATGCTTCCCAGTTTGTTTTTTCCCACCCACACACCCCGGTTTGCCGAATTCCGTTCGGCCTGAACGCCGAACTCCCATGCGGTTCGAATCATCACCTCCTCTAACCGCTCCACATAATCCACAACCTTGAGCCGGGCGTTTTCCAAATGAAGGATCGGATAACAAACCAGTTGACCTGGGCCGTGATAGGTAATATTGCCGCCCCGCTCAACATGGACAACGGATATCCCGTTATCGGTGAGGACGTTTTCGGAAACGGTGAGGTTTTCACGCCCTCCCTGCTTGCCCAGGGTAAACACGGGATGGTGTTCAAGGAGAAGGATTACATCCGAAGTTATCGATCCGCTGCGCCGGGCCTCATGAATCCGGAGCTGAAGGTCATAGGCCTCGCGATAATGAATGGTTGCCAGATCAAAACAGGACACGGCTTGCCGATGAACAGGTTCAACGGAATCCGGATCCGGCTTCTTTGAAGGTGATCTGTGATATAACGGGTTCATATGAATCCAATCAGTAAAAAGGCGCTACTCTACTCTTTATCAATTTTAAAATTCAACCGGTTTTTCTGCAATGTCATTATCGAAAACAATACGCCCCCTCTCCGCCCGTTTTGCAACCAGGCGAGCAGAGGGGGCGTTTGCCGTTGAACGCTCAACATTTGAGCTAATTAGTATTCCATCACCGCCCGCGCTTCCTCCGGAATCGCGGTTAAAACCGCTCCTACAGACATACCCGGGCAGCACCCGACCAACTGGCTGAACTCAAAGAGTCTCCCCTTTTGAACATGGTCACTTACCCTCTCATTTTTCACAGGAACTCAGAACCCGGAACCCGGAACCCGAAACTCGGAACTCGGACCCCGGAACTCCTGCCCCCTACCCCGCCAGGCAGGGATTCCTGGCAGCAGCCGTCTCGTCCAACCGATTCAGCTTGGGATTCTGCGGAGCGCTCCTCAGCAGATCGGGATTGTCCCGGGCCTCCTCTGCAATGGTTTTAAGCGCTTCGATAAACCGATCGATGTTCTCCTTGCTTTCAGTTTCGGTGGGCTCGATCATCAATGCACCGTGAACCACCAGCGGGAAGTAAATCGTCGGCGGATGAAACCCGTAATCCATGAGCCGTTTGGCAATATCCAGAGTTGTGACCTTGTATTTTTCCTGGTCCTTGTCGGTGAATACGCACTCGTGCATGCAGGGCCGGTCATAGGGAAGATCGAAGGTTCCCTTGAGTTTTTCCTTAATGTAATTGGCGCTGAGCACAGCATACTCGCTGGCGGTTTTCAGCTCGCGTCCCATACTGAGGATGTAGCTGTAAGTTTTAATCAGCACGCCATAATTCCCATAAAAGGCGTGGACTTTTCCCACCGACAGGGGAAAATCTTCGGACAGCTCATACCGGCCATCGTTTTCAACGACCCGCGGAGACGGGAGGAACGGTTCCAGCTCAGGGGTCACGCACACCGGACCGGCCCCGGGTCCGCCACCGCCATGAGGTGTCGAAAACGTCTTGTGCAGGTTCAGATGGAGCACGTCGATACCGACTTCGGTCATGTTCACGATCCCCATGACCGCATTCATATTGGCTCCGTCTCCGTAGACCAGCCCGCCTTTGGCGTGCACGATGTCGGAGATTTTCCGTATATTTTCCTCAAACAGTCCCAGGGTATTGGGGTTAGTCACCATGATACCGGCTGTTTCTTCATCCATCAATTCAGCCACGGTTTCAGGCGACAGGATGCCCTGTTCATTGGATTTTGCCGGCACCGGACGGAACCCGCAGAGGGCGGCACTGGCCGGGTTTGTGCCGTGGGCCGTGTCCGGGATAATAATCTTGGATCGCTGTTTTCCCTTGTGTGCATGGTAGGCGTGAAAAATCAACATACCTGTCAGTTCACCGTGAGCACCGGCTGCCGGCTGGAGACTGACGGCAGGCAGGCCGGTCACCTCGGCCAGATATCGCTCCAGGTGGTACATCAGGGCCAGGGTTCCCTGGGAAAGGCGAGCCGGAAGCATCGGGTGGGCAGCGGCAAAACCGGGAATCGCCGCCTGTTTCTCGTTGGTCTTCGGGTTGTACTTCATGGTGCACGACCCCAGGGGGTACATGCCGCTGTCCACACCAAAATTCCATTGGGAAAGCCGGGTGAAATGCCGAATCACATCGACTTCACTCAGATCCGGAAAATCCGGGCCATCTCCAATCAGTTCTTCATCCAGCGGTCTGGGTTCGACATCCCGGCGCGGAAGTGAGAAACCGCTGCGACCCGGTTTTCCAAGCTCCCATAACAGGGGCTCGTTGAATATCAGGCCTGTTGTTCCCATACTTTCGCTCATGATTTCACCTCCTTGACCAGGGCGTCCATATCCTCCTTTGTGGTGGTTTCCGTAACACACATCAGAAAATGATCGGCCATCTCCGGATAAAAAGATGCCAGCGGCAAGCCGGCCACAATTTTCTTGTCGATCAACTGTTCGTAAAGGCCGTTGCTGCCGGCGGGAAATTTTACCACAAATTCGTTAAATGTCGGACTTTCAAAGGGGATAGACAAACCGGCCGCTTTCAAGCCGGCTTTCAGATACTCGGCCTTGTCCCGATTCAGCCGTGCCAGCTCACGCATACCGGTCCCCCCCACCGAGGCCATGTACATGGCGGCGGCTGTGGCGCAGAGTCCCTGATTGGAGCAGATATTGGAGGTGGCCTTCTCCCGGCGAATGTGCTGCTCTCGCGTGGCCAAAGTCAGGACAAACCCCCGTTTGCCGTCCCTGTCCACGGTCTGACCGATAAGCCGGCCAGGCATGTTGCGCATGTATTTTTTCCGGGAAGCGAACAGACCCAGGCCCGGTCCACCGAACGTTTTCGGGATACCCAGGCTCTGACCTTCGCCGCATGCGATGTCCGCCCCGCAGCTGCCGGGACTTTTCAGCAGGCCATAAGCGATGGCTTCCATAAAGGAAACGACAAACAACGCCTTTTTGTCTTCCATCATCTTTCCGATAGTCGCCAGATCCTCGATGCATCCCAGAAAATTGGGTGACTGTATGGCAACCGCCGCCAGATCATCCCACTCGCCCAGCGTCGTCCAGTCGGTTCGTCCATCCGGCGTATAGGGCAACTCGACAATTTCAAAATTTGACGGTTCAAGATAGGTCCGTACCACCCGCCGGTAGTTCGGGTGAACCAGACTCGAAATCGCCACTTTTTTCTTCCGGGTCACCCGGATGGCCATGAGCAGGGCTTCGGCCAGCGCCGAAGCGCCGTCATACATGGAGGCATTGGCCACATCCATACCCAGAAGCCGGGTGGTCAGAGTCTGAAATTCATAAACTGCCTGGAGCGTGCCCTGGCTGATCTCGGGCTGATAGGGCGTATAGGCGGTCGAAAACTCGGATCGCCCCAGGAGGTACTGCGTGCTGGACGGGATAAAATGATCGTAGCTGCCGGCACCCAGAAACACTTTATATTCCGGGGAGATCGCCGTCTTGCCTGCCAAATCGGCCATGTGACGGTCAAGCTCCCACTCGGTCAGCGGCTCCGGAAGGTCCATCGTCTCCTTCCGGCGAAGCTCGGCAGGAATGGTGGGGAAC
>ENA-ORCT01000348-ORCT01000348.1-marine-metagenome-genome-assembly--contig:-NODE-348-length-23347-cov-4.498539_pt1 | contig 23347 bp, 20 predicted proteins | sample MGYA00248632_ERZ508511 | MGnify/ENA primary metagenome ERZ508511 (study PRJEB26182, sample SAMN06268839) | marine metagenome | isolation source: Tt an P1-techrep anaerobic enrichment on pine from sediment...
GCTCTGGGTATCCGGTGCGACTCGGACCTATTCTATGGGGATTCTAAATTCACTCGTGCCCCTCAGTTGACTAAAACGAGTGTGAAGCCCTCTATGGGTATTGTATTTATCTGATTGTTTTAACACTGAATTAAACCCCATTTCAATTTTGGACAACCGCTTTTCATCCGTCTCACCCGTGTTTGAAAAGTGCAATTATTATGTAAACTCCAATCTGACTTAAGCGGTGCACTTAATCGGAACAAATGACTGAATTTCAGGAAGGCCTCCGGTTATTAAGTTCCATGAATGTCGAAAAATTAGGCGATCCCCCAGACTGCTTAAGCCTTGGATATGTAATGAATTAACTGCCGCGCAGCGGCTTAGTCCAACGCCCGGCATAAGGCGCGGCGGCTTTTTGCCGTCGCTTCTTAATGCCGTTGTTCTGCAATTACTTGTGATCAAGGGATTTTTTAATAAAATTTAAATCCTTACCCCTGTATATGACTGAAAATCCAAATAATTGATCTATTTCATAACCAAATTTTTCGGTTACAAATTTTTTTAATTTGCAATCATATGCAATTCCATTTTTTCCATCATCAACCCAGATTTCATCAATTTCTGTAAATTCACTCAACAATTTTTCAATGTCGATATAAGCAGAAAAACCACCAAATGAAGTGACTCCATATTGAAATTGATTCTTTATCATAAATGCAACGACAGGCTTGTTAGATAGTTTTAAAACAATTGGCTCAGTATATTGATCAGGCCACTTTAATATGAAATCCTCAATCGTGGCTAATCTATCTGAAGTCCATTTATCAAACTCCTCATATTTAAAATGGTTTTCATTATCATCATAAGATAATAGTTTACCTATTCCATTTTGATCTCTTAAAAAGAATTCAAATGACGCTTGATACTTAAAAATTAATATAATTTTTTCTTCATTAGTCACAAGCAGCCAGTCAAAATTTTTATAATCAATCGTTTTTACATAATCACTGATTTCATATGTTTGTAGGTTTTTTCGCCAATATTCCCCGGGATCAATACCAAAGCATCCAAGCAATGACAAAAGGAACAAGATTATTATAAATATTTTTACCTGAATTTTGCACGCATATAGCCCCTGCGGTACCTACCCGCAAATTTTTCGAATTCTGATAGCAACAGCCGGCGACGCTTTTTTACCGCTATCGATATCGGCGGTAAGAGAAAATGAAAGTAAAGCGCTCCGGCCGTATGTAAAATTTGTATAAAAATATCATTGCAATATGCTCGTGCAAGAAATTTTGTGCATCAATTAATCAGCTGGACAGTGGCTGGATTCGGCACACCCCCGACCCATGAGCCGATCTGTGATCTTTTTTGATCCAGATATTTCAAGAAAGACATCAAGGCCGGTGTTCGGCTGTCTTGGATTGAATAGCGGATCTTGTCAACATTTGAGTCGGTAACCACCTTGGCAGCAATCATCAATAGCCGCAGTCGCGCGATACGAACAGTATTGGTTTTTATTCCCTTTAGATCACGGCGCGTTTCGGTATTTTCATCCGTTTGCTGAGTTTGGCAACTGTGCTCGGCCAACATTTTCAAATATCGCCAGATATTGTAAGCCAGCATGACGATTTGAAAATACGCATAGTTGTTTTTGAATCTGGATGAGGGGATGGCATCGAGTCCTTCCCGTTTCGATTCACCAACAAGATTTTCAACATCAGCCCGTTTATCGTATTCAGCTACGACCTTATGAGCTTTGCGCTTAAGGTCCGTACAAAAAATGCGGTATGTATATCGGTCATCTTCAAAAAGCTCACACTGAACCAGTTGACCTTTGACGGCCTTTTTTCTTTTGGGCATTCGCATGGCTACAAATCGGACGGGCTGCTCCCACCCCATCGGCTGGTAAATACAGCTGTTGTATTCATAGGGTTGGTTCTTTTTCGGCCGATACCAACACTTGGAATCAAATGGGGGATCGCATCGTTTGTTTGCGATGATAAAATTAAAACCGTTTTGGAGGCATTGTTTAACGCTTTCCCAACTTAAAAATTCACCATCGGCCCGAATCAGCACCTGCTGAACGCAGTCGGGCAGGTAGCCTTTGATTTTAGCGATAAATGTCGCGGTTTCTTTGCCGCTCATTGTTTCGCCCTTGCGAAGCTTTCCCAGTAAATACTCACGGCTTTGTTCGATGAAACACAACACCGGCCGATAGGCTTTTTTACCGCGATTTTTGGTATTGTGGCCCTTTCGAGCACCCTGCTGGTTGCCAAAGACGGTTTCAACCGTTGTGTCGATATCCAGGCAGACGCGATAATAGGATAGCTCGCAGACATTCCAAACCCGCTGGCGCAACTCAGCCATCAATTGAAGCAGCGACTGGGCCTGGTTGATGCCGAGGCTGTTGACATAGCGCCAGAAAGTGCTGGCCACCGGCAGGCGGGTCAGATTGAAAAATCCGCACAGCATGGGATCGAGGCGAAGATAAGAAAAATGCCAAATTCGGTTAAACCCTATAAACAGTAGCATCAGCAGGCCTACCATCATTGAGTAGTGGCCCAGCTTGGGTTCGCGGGCCGGTGCTTTGTATGAGGAGTTAAATAGTTGACGAAAATCGACCAAGTCCAAAAATTTGATCAGCGACAAGAGCCCGCCAAATGGGCTTAATTGCTCGCTGCAGGTGTCGTATTTCGTTGAAGCGTTGATTTTCTTGGCCTTGGGGCGATTTGCGCTACACCCTTTACTATTGCGGTTTTTCCTAAGTTTTGATTTGTTGGATTTTACCATCTGGGTACCTCCTGCTTTTATGGGTTGATGTTGCTAATTTCCATTATAGCAAGGGTTCCCAGATGGTTTTCAATACCTCTCGGATTTTTAGCGCAGGATTAAGGTATTAAAAAATCAAGACAAAATATCCTCTCGTTGAAGTTATAATGCCTACAGGTCACGCTACGATTCAATCTGCAATCGACGCAATGAAATGTGGTGCTTTTGATTATTTGGTCAAGCCATGTGATATAGATGAGCTTCTTGCAAAGGCCAACAATGCTGTTGATAGAAAAAGAGATCGTGAAGAAAAGATAAGCAATGTAAAGTTAAAACCATATATTTCAGGCCGAGAACGAGAGGAATTGATTTTAAAAATATTGGAAGAATAAAGCATGTATGCCTCGAAAAACACGCATAGCTGCTCTTAGAGCCCTTCATCATATCATCATCCGCGGAATAGAACGCCGGCAGATATTTTCAGATGAACAGGACCGGGATAATTTCATTGAACGTTTGGGTGCGATCGTCACCGAGACAGGAACCTTCTGCTTTGCCTGGCGCTCATTCCCAATTATACCCATATTTTGTTGCGGACCGGGTAAACGCCACTGACTATGGTAATGAGGCTTCTGCTAACCGGTTATGCGGTCTCGTATAATCGTCGGCATAAACGGCATGGGCATTTGTTTCAAAATCGCTACAAATCCATTTTATGTCAGGAAGATGCCTATTTGCTTGAAGTGGTCCGGTATATTCATTTAAATCCGCTGCACGCCAAATTAGTTAAAAGTCTGGCAGCATCTGACCGCTATCCGTACAGCTGTCACAGTGAGCTGATTGGAAAAGTCCAAAGAGATTTTCAGGACACAGACTATGTATTGAGGCTGTTTGGAGACAACCTTCCATCTGCGCGTAAAGCCTACAGGTCCTATGTGGAAAAGGGCAATGATTTCCATGGTGACGCTTCCGGTAATGCTGATTGTTCTGTCGTAGCGTGAAAGATTCCCCCTCAGGAAAGACTCGGTATCATATCATAACTGTTCATTATTAAGGCTAAAATCGTGAACTTTTCAGGTGTCAACAGCCGATCAATGTGGAGAAACTGCTCCGGTTGGCCTGCACCGATTATTCCACCCGGTTGAGAAATCCTAAAAGACCTGTGCCGAAGTCGAATTATCTTCCCAAAACTGTAAGCGGGATTCCCGTCTGAAGGAGATTTGTCTCGATGAGAGGTGACTCCAAGATGATGGAAATTGAACGTATTCCTATCAGCGAGATATTGAGAGAAGCATTTAATCTGTCTGACAACGAAGCGGCGCTCAAAAGTGATGGAGCAGGGCAGTCGCCATTGGATGAATGAAAAATGCCCCGATTCCTGAATCCATGCCATATTATAGTAGGCAAAGCATTCTTTCGCTATTCCCACCTGCAGTTTTCAGAAGATGCCTGAATGGTAAATGGATTGCAGATGCGAAGTTGATCATTGATCAGCAGACCGTCCTGCATATCCTCGGAGTACATGGTTTCGCATCCTCCGAGAAGGGCTGCGGCCACGATCATCGCATCATAAAAGCCAAGTCCTTAATAAAATGAATTTTAAGGGGATACCCCGGCCTTTCAATTTGACATTTCCATCCAATTCCCGGCATGAAGGAATTAGGGCTCTTCGGTGGTATTTCGTGATCGCTCCACCTCCACATGCTGTCTTTGCGACTTTTTGAAAGCCTTTCACTTCATATCTGAATTCCTGATTTCGGTTATCCCGGACAAGGCTCTAACTGGGGCGGTGAAAATTGTTCCGTACCTGGACTTAAATTGTAATCATGTTTTTGTTCCGATGAGCTGGTTTCAGGTGTCTGGAACGAGAAATAAAAAAGCTGAATCCTGAAACCGGACACCCGAAACCTGAGGAGGTAAAATAAGGAACAAAAAATAAACATGCCATTTGCCAGGGCTGACTTGGTATTTGTATCTAAAAGTTTTTAAAGGCGATTCAACAGCCCTTAATTCAAACAGAAATATGATTGGAGTGTTGAAATATGCCTGCCAATTCAACGAAAAATGTCTGGTCGGAATTATGGCTTACGGAAGACTATTGGGCGATATGGCTTGGTTTCTTTCTATTAATTGTGGGATGCATTCTGTTTTTACCTAATCCTCCCGAGGGAATGGAAAAGGATATTCAAGAAGCGAATGCAACTATGGCGTGGGAAGCGGATCGTGCTCCCTTCAAAACCATTGCTTACTATAAAGCTCAAGACATCAAGGCAGGACTGAGGGCCCGCAATTCTGGGATCGGCAAACAAATAGCCGCCTTTTTTAAACAGCCCCAGAATTGGACGAACAATCCAATACATGCGTTTTTTCAGGGATCGGGGCAGGTGAAAAATCGTAATAATGCAGCTTTGCCAGGATTAGCAATCGCCAAGGAAGCTGCAGCTGAAGCCTTGAACGAGGCCAAAGTCGCCGAAGCTGCCGCACAGTCAGCCGGTTTTCAGGATCAAGCATTAAACAAAGCTGCTGAAGCCAAAATTGACGCTTGGCATGAGGCCAAAGGTGACCAGTCTGCAGCAAGCAGAAAAACCACCATCAAACCATTCAATCTTATACCCAGCCTGATTGGATTGATGGTTGTAATGGGCCTGTTTTTCGCCATCGGCATAAAATTTATGGGTAAGAATCTGGGCGGTTTCCTGAAGGGGTTCCCTCTTGTGTTTGTTATCGCAGTAGTCGCCTATGCATTGGCCAATCAAATTACGATGAAACACTATGGAATCGGGGACGCCGCATGGGCTATTGCCATCGGTATGCTGATAAGCAACACCATCGGCACCCCCAAATGGGCAAAATCCGCACTTGAAGTGGAATACTATATAAAAACAGGTCTTGTGCTTCTGGGAGGTGAATTGTTGATCTCCAGAATCCTGGCGATCGGACTGCCAGGAATATGTGTGGCTTGGATAGTCACTCCGACCATTTTGGTCCTGACATTTCTTTTTGGTCAGAAAGTACTCAAAATCGAATCTAAAACGCTGAATATGGTGGTTTCAGCTGATATGTCGGTGTGCGGCACATCTGCCGCCATTGCAGCCGCAGCAGCTTGTAAAGCCAAAAAGGAGGAGCTGACGCTCGCCATCGGGCTTTCGCTGGTATTTACAGCAATTATGATGGTTGCCATGCCAGCGATTATCAAAACTACCGGAATCCCCTATATTTTGGGCGGTGCATGGATGGGGGGGACCATTGATGCAACAGGTGCCGTTGCTGCCGCAGGAGCCTTTTTGTCTGAGGAAGCATTATATGTAGCCGCCACTATCAAGATGATACAAAACATGCTCATTGGCGTCATTGCCTTCGGAATCGCCGTGTTTTGGAGCATGAAAATTGAGGCTGCCGAGGGGAAGAGAATAGGGCTGATGGAAATATGGTACCGGTTCCCTAAATTCATCCTGGGTTTTTTGGGTGCTTCTATCATTTTTTCTCTCATTTACTCATTTATGGGTTCAGACATCGGCTACACCATGATCGATCAAGGTGTTCTCCGTGGATTTTCCAGATTATGTCGGGACTGGTTTTTTACACTTGCTTTTGTGGCCATCGGACTTTCCACAAACTTCAAAGAGTTGGCTCATCACTTTAAAGGAGGTAAACCTTTTATTCTCTATGCATGTGGTCAGACACTCAACCTGGCGTTGACACTGATCATGGCTTACATCATGTTCTATCTTGTATTTCCAGAGATAACGGCTGCCATTTAATGCCAACAGATATATGGAGTTATAGAAAATGGAAGAAACAAAAATATCAAAGAATTGGTTGTATTTGCTAATCGGCATTGTCCTGATGGGACTATTTATTTTTGTAATCGCCCCTGCTTTGCAGAACCAGTCTGATACATTTAATCAAATATCGATGATCATTGATCAACATGATGTTGAAACCGGTGCCTACGTCTATACTGATTTAGAATTGACGGCACAGGCAGTCATTGGGGCACGGAGTACAATAGAATATCCACCGGTGGGACCTAAGCAGCAATAAACGTATGCCGACATCAAGCTCGTGCACTTTTGGAGTTGGAAATACGGTGACAACCTTCCATCTGTGCGTAAAGCCCACAGGTCCTATGTGGAAAAGGGCATTGCTCAGGGCCGCCGGCCGGAACTGGTTGGCGGCGGTCTGATCCGCAGTGCCAGCGGTTGGTCGGCGATTAAAGCGATGCGCCGCGCCAAGGACCATATAAAGAGTGATGAACGTATTCTATGCGGCGGTGAGTTTGTTCAGTCTGTATTAGATCTGGCGAAAGAGCAGGTAGAGGAGAGACACCGGCTTCAATCTCAGGGATATGACCTGGACAAGGTAACGAGTCGCATATCATCGGTGGTGGGCATAGATCCGGAAGCAGGTGTGGAGTCACGGAAAACAACCCCTCACCGTCAAAGCACGCGGCCTGTTGTGTTATTGGGCGGTAAAAAAGCTGGGTTTCAGTGCCACGGAACTCTCCCGAAAGCTGGGTGCCTCCCAGCCATCGGTGAGTATTTCTGTGAGACGTGGAGAGAAGATCACCAAATCCGAGCAGTTAAAGTTTGTAGAGGAATAGAACGTTATAATTCTATGGCGTGCCCATCAGCGCCTTTGGCTCAAGTTTTCGCAGCATGCTGCAACAGGCCATGTATTTGAACAGACCTGTTTCTGTCCGCCATTCCCAAAGCGTGCACAGTTCTAAGGTCAGAAGCGTCCAGTGTCAATGGGGATTGTCGGCAATCAAATGACGTTTTGTTTTGATTGCAGCTGGTATAAGCTCACGCCCTTGAATAATTATGAGGCTGCTCATGCAAGTCAACATACATGTGAATGAGTCAGGAGCTCTGTAATTTTTAAGTGGTTCAACCGATTATACAAAATGTAGCAGAAAAAAATGGAGTGCGGTTATGCCACTAAGCGGGATCGCACCCGATTGTGAGGTGATTTTTTGATCAATCGTCTGTACACGCTTAATCGAAATTTTGACAGCTTTTTATTCTTTGTATCCCATTGTTAATATTTTCTCGTAGGCGTTTTTGTGCCCGGGGCTTGTCCTTTGCCCTGATTGCATCCAGTATGACTTTATGGGAATCATACAGATAATCAATGTTGTCATGGGAATATTGTTCGACTGCCAGGAATGCTCTGATCTGGCTGCTCAAATTCTTCCAAACCTCCAGAAGCTTTCCGTGATTGCTTAATTCGCAAATCTTTTTGTGAAATTTTAAATCTTCTGAAATCAAGTCTTCCTTTTCGTGTGTTAAACCTGTTTGCATATCGTTCAGAATTGATTCAAGTTCTGCAATTTTTTCATCGGTTATATTTTTTATCAGAAGTTCGATCGCGTGGGTTTCAAGGAGAAGTCGTAGCGAATATAGCTCATCAAGATCTTTTTCGTTTAATTCGTTTACAAAAGTTCCTTTAAATGGGACGGTGGTAACCAAACCCTCTTTTTCCAGGCTCCGGATGGCCTCACGGATTGGGAACCGACTTATCCCCATATCGTTTGCCAGTTTTCCCTCGTTTAGCCGCTCTCCAGGCTTAAGCCACCCTTTTCGTATGGCATCTCTTATTTGAGATAAGGCACGATCCTTAAATGTTGTTCTTTTTTCAACTTTAAACATCCCGCATAATCCTTTTATGTTGTTCGAGGAAAGGTCTCGCACCGAGATACCAACCTGAAACTTTATTATGTAACCAATGACCGGACAATTATCGGTTAAAAAAAACAAAGGCAAAAAATAACCGGTTGAGAGGGCGGCTTCCTTTAGATATGGATATGTTGCTCATAGCTTTGGTTACGCTGGGGTTGCCTTTTTTTCCTCTCTCATAGCCTTTATAGGAAACTGCGTTTTTATACGCTGTCCTTGTATTTAAATCAACAGAAAACATTGATCATGTAAACTGTCAACAATTTACATTTTAGTATTGACAACAAATCACAGCTGTGGTTTTTGGAGCCTGTACCTATGAAGAATGAGGATTTTTCGGGCAGAATAATCGGCGTTCTGCATTAATTCCATTAATAATTTTTTTCAATTTCAAATTGTCAGAATGAACACTGGAGTCGTCATGGTTGAAAATAATAAAAATTACCTTGAATTTCTCTCAGCTGAAGAAGTCCGGAGGATCCACTCCGAAAGCCTGTCCATTTTGGAAGAAACTGGTGTTAAAGTCCTTCATGATGATGCGCTCAACTGGTTTGCGGATGCCGGGGCGAGGGTGGATTTTGCCAACAGAAGGGTGCGAATTCCCGGCGATATGGTCGAAACGTATATGGCCAAAGCACCAGAGAGTTTTACCGTCCATGCCAGTGCCGATGGTGCCGCAGATTTGGAGCTTAAGCCCGGCAAAGTTAATTTTGTGACTACCCACGGCATTCCGTTTGTTTATGATCTGGAGACCGGTGAAAGACGACAGTCCTCTTGCGATGATGCCAGAGCCTTCAGCAAACTTTCTGACAGTCTGATTAATCTCGCCGATGCCTATTGTGTGGTCCATCCCCTGGATGTTCAGAACCATGCGATTCATGCCCATATTGTTCATGCCCAGATTGAAAACAGTGGCAAGCCGATCAAGGGCCGGATCAATGGAAAGCAGATAGCCGAAGATTGTCTGAAGATGGCGGAGATGGTTGCAGGAGGGAAAAAAGCCCTTGCGGAAAAACCGATTTTACATGCGCTGGTGAGCAGTCTGTCTCCGCTGACAATGGACAACGTACAGATTGAGGGTATGGCCGAATACATCAGGGCCGGGCAACCCGTAAACCTTTCTGCTGCCATTGGCGCCGGTTCGACCGGTCCTGTCACTCTTGTGGGTACGATGGTTCTGCTAACCACTGAAATTCTTGCGCATGGTGTTCTGGCCCAGATTATCAAGCCGGGCGCTCCAATCATGTATGGTTCTGCGTCCAGCACTATCGATATGAGAAACGCGAGCCTTCGCTATGGTGCGGTGGAAAGCGGTATGCTGAGTTCAGCTGTAGCCCAGATGTCCAGATTCTATAAAATTCCCTGCCGTGTCTCTGCAGGGGCAACCGACTCCAAAATGCTGGACATGCAGGCAGGATTTGAATCGTCAATGAATCTGCTCATGGCCGCACTGAGCGGTGCCAGTTATATTTCCAATGCAGCAGGAGCCGTAGATCTTGCCCTGACGGCTTCCTACGAGAAGCTGGTCATCGACCATGAGATTATCAGCAGCATTGTTCGGGTTATCCGGGGAATTTCAGTAAATGATGAAACCCTGAGCGGCGATCTTATCAAATCTGTTGGACCAGGTGGGCAGTTTTTAACGGCGAAGCATACCTTTTCCAATTTCAAAAAAGAGATTTTCTTTCCAGGCCTGGTTGATTCGGGACCCTATCAGGCATGGGAAGGGGCCGAGAATAAGGATATCAAAGATCGCGCCAGGGAAATGGTCAAAACTATTTTGCGGAAACACGAAGGCCCGTCACGGGATGAAAAGCTTCTGAAAGAATTGGAAGCATACGTGAAAAGTGTGGATGATCGGGTGGTAGCATAGCGGGTAGAATTAAAATATAGTTAAGATTTTCGTATTCAAGATACGTTGATAACTTTTCTTAGAAAGCCCGATGGTTAAGTTTTTTTAAGAAAAAGCAATACATTGAAGAGAAACGAAGAAATTAAATCAGCAATGGAGGACTGATACAATGGATCGTCAGAGTGTTATAGATGAAGTAAAGGCGTATTTTGTCGAATCAGATCATTGGAGACGGCTTTGTGCAACTCTTCAAGGGGAAACTGATCCACATGGTGCCCATGTTCATTCTTATGTGGACACATCGGTGGATCCATACTCGCTGGAAAAGTTGATTACCGGATATTTTGAAAGGCTGGGATGCCCGTCTTCAAGAAAGATCGACCATCTGGCCACCGCAAAAGGATCCGGCAGTCTCCATGGCATCGAACCCGAGGGAAAACCGCATTTTGATTTTCAATGGTTTTTCAACAAGGATGTCGGGCTGAGAGCGCATGACGGTGGAGAGGGTGGTTGCAACCTGCTTGCATGGAATCGATGGTATATCAACCAGTACTACACGCAATATGATTTTCGCGACCTGACCGGCGAAGACGAAAAAATTCTGGCGGACTATTTTAAATCCGATCATTTTCTGAAGGGGTTGATGTTCCCTCCCAAACCTGTCACGACACATACGCATATCAACGTCCATTCATCCGTTCATCCGGATATCCTTCAAAAGTATGCAGAAGAGGCCCTGGCAAGGGAAGGTATCGAAATATACTACACGTGCCCCAATGTCTTTATGTTTGACGGAAAATACCGTGGTAAACTCGTTTTCATGAGTAAAAAGCCGGAAGCCGTCTTTGACATAGCCTGGAAATTCGATCCGTCGGTTGTCATTGAACCGGCATGGGAAACCTGGTTCAGAGAAGAGAATCCGGGATATGATGTCTGGGAGACAGATTTGCTGGAACTCGCTCTTGATGAAGACTTCGTCAAATTAACGGATGATGAAATTACGGGTATTCTGGATGCCTGTAAGTATTACAAGTAGCCGATAAAGGCGGATTTCTGGACGAGAAAATAACAGGAGAAGAGGGCGGCGGCGCTACAAGATAAAATCTTCACCATCTGCATTGCGAAACAAAGCCCTCTTTTTACCGTATTCAATCGCGAACCACAGTAAATTGCCGGACTCAAATATTAAAGATATGGAATCCAAAATAAAAAATTTATCGGCACTTGTTTCCAAAGGTGATGTCAACGCTAGAAAAATAGCTCTGGAAGTAGCAGAAGAGATCCTCAGAGAGCTGGATTCCAGATCAGTTATCGGAAAGACGGTTGCATTAAACGGAAATATTCTGAATGTCGGTGAAAAAGCATGGGATTTAAGTAAAAAGAAGAATGTTTACGTTGTCGGCGCGGGAAAAGCCTGCAATGCAATGGTCGGAGCCTTACATGACATTCTGGGAGATCGTGTAACCAAGGGCATTGCAATTGTTAAGATTATCGAACCGGAAGACAATTATCCCGGCATCGACATATACGAAGGCGGGCATCCGATTCCCAATGAAGTTGGATATGAAGCCAGTCGGCGGATCATCGATCTTGTGGACAGTGCCGGCCCGGATGACCTTTTTATCAGCGCCATCAGTGGCGGATCGTCGGCCCTGATGAGCTGCCCTGTTGATGGTATCAGCCTTGAGGATGAAAAAGCCGTTTCCCGATTGATGCTCGACGCAGGGGCGAGAATTATGGAAATCAATGCTGTTCGTCGGCACATTTCCAAACTCAACGGCGGCCGGTTGGCACAGCGCATTGTGGAAAAGGGAGCGGAGCTTATTAACCTCATCCTCTGGGATGTTGTGGGGGATAACTTTACATCCAATCTGCAGATGCCCTCCAGATTCTACGGAACTCCCGTCGGTGCTGACAATACCACAGTGGATGATGCTATCAATGCAATAGAAAAATATGGGCTTTCAGAAAAGCTGCCTGCCACTGTTACGGGATATCTCAACTCGGGTGCCAAGGGTGTCGAAACACCCAAGGAATTGAGTGAAAAAGTAACCAACTTTGTCCTTCAGGTTCCAGCCGATGCCTGCGCAACAGCACAGGCCGTCTGTAAGAAAAAGGGATTCTGCAGCCACATCATAACTACCTCGCTGGAAGGCGAAAGCAGCGAAGCAGGGGTGTTTCTCGCTACAATTGCCAAAGAGATTGAAGAGCATAACAGACCGGTAGAGGCGCCCTGCTTTCTGATTGTAGGGGGGGAGAGTACGGTCAGTGTGAGCGAGAACTCCGGCAGGGGCGGTCCCAATCAGGAGGTCGCGTTGAGTTTCGCCCAGGAAATTGAAGGCCATAAAGGCATTTGCCTCGTTGCAGTGGGCACTGATGGAACCGACGGACCTACCAATTTCGCAGGCGGAATTGCGGACGCCTTGATTGCGGAAAGAGCCAAAGAAACAGGTTTGGATCTGTACTCCTATATCAACAGGCATGATGTATACGAAGCCCTTAAACAGCTGGATTCCGGTATTGTTACCGGCAATACGGGAACCAACCTGTGTGATTTGATTTTGATATATATCCCGCAGTTAAAAAATTAAAAATTAACGGACAAATTATAATGGCTAACGACAAAATCAAAAACGTTTTCGGTCGGGAACTCATGGACAGCAAAGGCCGTCCAATGATCGAGGTCGAGGTGGAATGTGAAAATGGAGTAACAGCGCGCGCCGCATCTCCATGTGGGACATCCGTGGGCAGCTACGAGACATATGTGCTGAGAGACGGTGGTGACCGATATAACGGGCTGGGCACCCGAACAGCTGTTGATCATGTTGAAAAGATCATTGGTCCGGAATTGAGAGGGCTTCATGCCGGCAACCAGCTGGCCATCGATAACAAATTGATTGCGTTGGACGGAACCGCTGACAAACGCAGGCTCGGTGGAAATACCATCTACAGTACCTCTGTCGCCGTAGCCCGTGCGGCTTCAGCTGTAAAAGACAGCCCCCTTTTTAAGCATCTGAAACAAAGCAGTACCTACCACCTGCCGAAACCGATGTTGAACGTAATCAACGGCGGTAAATACGGTGATGTGGATTGCAGCGTGCAGGAGTTTCTGCTGATACCCACCGCTGCAGCGACTTTCTCCGAGGCATTCAGGCAAAGTGTTGAGATCTTCTATGCCATCAAGCGCATTCTCGTTGAGAAGCTGGGCAGTCAAAGGCTTTTTATAGGCAATTCTCTCGGACATGCCGCACCCTTTACTGAAACAGCTAAAAATATAGAACTTTTGTTATCTGCCGTTGAAGCGGCAGGATATAAAGGCTGTTTTGATATCGGCCTTGACTGCGCTGCCTCCGAGTTCTACGACCCGGCCGAAAAAAAATACCGGGTGGACGGCAAACGCCTCACGCGCGAAGAACTGGAGACTTTCTGGCTTTCCTTGATAGAAAGATATCCTTTGAAATTCATGGAAGATCCGTTTCACGAGGATGATTTTGACGCTCATATAGGCTTAACCCGGCAAACTGATATTTTGATTACCGGTGATGATCTTTTTGCAACCAATCCAAATCGATTGAAACAGGCAGCGGAAACAGGCTGTTGCAACAGCCTGATTTTTAAACCTAATATGATCGGTACCGTTTCAGAGGCACTCGAAGTTGCAGAGATTGCACAGCAGCATGACTACGAAATTATCCCGTCCATACGGTCCGGCGGAGGGGTGGACGATCCGATCGCGGACTTTGCCGTGGCGGTCGGTGCGAAACTGATTAAATGCGGAGCACCGAGATCGGGTGAACGTATCGCTGTGCAGAATGATCTGATTCGCTTTGAGGGCATATACGAAATTGGCATGGCAAAAAGTTAAACTGCTGGCCGAGCCTGCCTTTCCGGGTTTGTTCCATCTTTACCGGAGGGCAGGCTTTAAGGACCGTGAAATCAATTTCAATATGTCCAATACACATCTCTGATGCCGGAAACACAATCGATTGAATTGCAACCCCATTTCAAAAAATCACATGAACAATCTACAACAACCGCGATCGCGTAAAACGAGAATCGTTGCGACACTGGGCCCTTCAAGTTGCACGTTAACAGCGATTAAGGCGCTTTTTGCATCCGGTGCCGATGTCTTCCGCTTGAATATGAGTCATGGAGCGCCGGAAGAGAAAGCCGAGCTGATCGAGTACATTCGCACGGTCGAAAAGGATACGGGCCGTCCCATTTCAATCATAGCCGATCTTCAGGGCCCCAAGCTTCGAATAGGTCAGTTTAAAGCAGGTTCGTGTAAGCTGGAAGCCGGGAATCTTTTTACGCTGGATAAGGACCCGCGGCCGGGTGATCAAAACAGATGCTGCCTGCCTCATCCAGAAATCTTCGAAGCCTTAAAATCCGGTGACGATATTCTGCTCGATGATGGCAAAATCCGCCTGCAGGTTCAAGAGACTTCTACCTCAGCCGTACATTGCAACGTGCTGATCGGCGGTATCTTGTCGGATCGCAAGGGTGTCAATATCCCCAATCGGATGCTGCCCATTGCGGCATTGACCCATAAAGACCGCAGAGACTTGACTTTTGTGCTTTCCCAGGATGTTGACTGGATCGCCTTGTCGTTTGTCCAGCGCCCGGAGGATTTGATGGAGGCCCGGCAAATCATTGGAACACGCGCCGGATTGATAGCCAAAATTGAAAAACCGGCCGCTGTGGCGCATCTTGAAAAAATTATCGCAGCTTCCGATGCCGTGATGGTCGCGCGTGGTGACCTGGGAGTCGAGGTTTCAGTGGAAGAAGTGCCTGCACTTCAGAAAAAAATTATTCGAGAGGCGCGAAGATCAGGTAAACCTGTCATCGTGGCAACGCAGATGCTGGAATCGATGATCCATTCACCGGTCCCAACTCGCGCTGAGGTTTCCGATGTGGCCAATGCCGTTTATGAAGGTGTGGATGCCGTTATGTTGTCGGCCGAATCGGCTGCAGGCGATTTCCCCGTTGAGGCCGTTCGGGTGATGGACCGCGTTTCGCATCAAATCGAAGAAGAACTCTCCTTAAAATACGCTTGCCATCAGGAGCGAAAGAACGCCATCCGTTCCAGTTCGGAATGCGCCATCACCGCGGTTGCCGGGCAAGCTACCCGGTTAACCCGCGCGGCCTCGATCGTCACCTTCACCAAGAGCGGCTCAACCGCTGTGCGCGCCTCCGGGGAGCGACCTGCGGTTCCAATATTGGCCTTGACGCCCAACCTCAGCGTTGCACGGAAATTGTGTCTGGTTTGGGGACTTCACATGGTTACCACGCCGGATGTCAACCATTTCGAGGAGATGATTGGCAAGGCTAAAAGCATGGCTTTGCACCATGGAGTGGCGCATCCGGGCGACCACATTGTAATTACTGCCGGAGTTCCCTTCGGCTGCCCGGGAACTACCAATGTGCTGCACATTGCCCAAGTAAATGGAACTCCTGATTAAGTTGAAATGCTGAATTTCGGATTGAGAAGATGGTATTCTATATTGTTGACAATTTAAAGTTGACGAGCTATTTCAATACCCAATCGGTTTCCCTTAGCTGTGATACCGGTTGAATGCCAATATAAATTGAATTCATTATATGTCGAAATTCCAAACGATCATCGTGAAAATAAGGGCCATGCACCGGAGTCTTTCGGTATCCGGTTGAACTTCAGGCACGCCCGGAAAGAGATCAAATGCAAGATAATAAATACATGTTGGATCTGATCCATCGAAGCAGTTTGCGAATTTTAAGTGAGGTGGGCGTAATTTTCCATTGTGCCGAGTCGCTCGATCTATTTGCACGCCATGGCCAGAAAGTCAGTGGTAACACGGTATTTATCTCTGAGGATCTGGTTGAGCAGGCGTTGAAGGATGCGCCCGCAGAATTTGAGCTGGCAGCCCGCAATCCTTCACACTCGGTTAAAGTGGGGGGCGAAAATCTGGTTATTACCTCCGGGTTCGGTTGCCCCATGGTAAGTGATAACACCGGAAAGCAGCGTCCGGCCACCATGGCTGATTATGAACTCTTCTGTAAACTGGTTCAGAGTTCCTCCCAGGTGGACGTAAATAACTGCCTGATGGTGACCCCTGACGATATTTCTCCAGAAAATGGGCATCTGAATTTACTTTTAGCCAGTATGATGCTCACCGACAAACCCATCACGGGTATCACGACTACCCGTCAGGCTGTCAAAGATTCACTGGCTATGGCGGAGATCCTTTGGGGATCAGAACGCCTGAATTCTCCTTCACCGGTAATGATGGCCAATATAGCGCCTCTATCGCCTCTGCAGTATTCGGCGGAAATGGCCAACGCAATTCTCGAATTCTCCCGGAGGGGCCAGGCGGTGCTTATCTGTGGACTCATGCAGGCCGGAGCCACCGGACCGGTGACCTTGCCTGGCACGATAGCTTTGCACAACGCGGAACTTCTGGCGGCTTTGGTATTGACTCAACTATCCAATCCCGGAACGCCGGTAGTTTATGGTACCACCTCTACCATCACCAATATGAAAAATGGTGCCGGCAGTATCGGCGCACCGGAGTTTTCACTGATTCAGGAAACCTTTGTGAAACTCGTCAGGCATTACGGCCTGCCGGTCAGAGGCAGCGGAGGGGTGACCGACTCCCATCTTCCCGACATTCAAGCAGGTATGGAATCCGCCTTGTCGCTGAGCAGCACCATTGGTGCCGGAGCGAACTTCGTTTATCACGCTCTTGGCGTGTTATCGTCGTATATGTCAATGAGTCCGGAAAAGTTCCTTATCGATGAAGAACTCTGCGCAATGGTGCGCCGCCGAAATAAACCCATGGACATAACAGAGGAAAGAACGGCTTTCGAGTCTGTTAAAAAAGTTGGCCCCGGTGGTCAATATCTGACCGACCCCCTGACGGTGAGAGAGTTCAGGAAAGAATTCTATTTCCCTTCCTTGGCCCAAAGAGATGGCTATGATCAGTGGCAGAAAACAGGCGCACCGTCAATGCACAACATTGCTGAATCCAAAGTAACCGAGCGTCTGGCCCAATATCAGCAACCGGAATTGGATCAAATCGTGCTCAAGCAACTGCGCGAATACACAAATAAATAAATTGAGGAGGCTTTAAAATGTCAGTGCTGATCACCGGTGGCAATGGCCACGTATCGTCCTGGATTGCTTATCTGCTGGCAAAGGCGGGCCGCAAGGTCATCTGTTTCGATGCCAGTCCTATTGTACCGCCCATATTGGAATCGGTGAAGGACAATATCGAATTTGTCCGAGGGGATGTGCTGGATTTCGCCCTGCTCACAAACCTGGTGAACCGTAACCGGGATTCCCTTGAAGGGATTATACATACGGCAGCCCTGATGCATACCCATCTGACGGCAAATCCCCACCGCAATTTGAGCATCAACTGGAATTCGCTGCTCAATGTTCTGGAGCTGGCCCGTATCTTCGAAATTCCCAAAGTGGTTTACACCAGCACCGGCGGGGTTTACGGAGGGGCCGAAGGGGTGGTCACCGAAGCGGGCAACCCTGCCTGTCCAGAGGACATTTACTCGGTGACCAAGTATTCCGGAGAGATGCTCGGCGCCCAGTATGAGAATGAATTCGGTGTGGATTTCCGGGTGGCCCGAATCTTTTTTGTCTATGGACCCGACCGGTTGCCCTCCGGGTTTTTCCCATTTTACCAGGCATGTTTCGGGCCCCTGGAAGGCCTGAAAGGCATCCGTTTTGAAAAGGGCGGCGATCAGAAACTGGATTTTACCTATGTGGAGGATGCGGCCCGAGGGGTGATGATGCTTCTGGATGCCGATAACCTGGGCCACAAGGTCTTCAATATTGCCACCGGGACGGGCGTTTCCCTGTTTGACGTGCTGGCGTTGTCGCGAAAGTACGCCTCCGTGGAATCGGATATCGTGATGGGCCCGGGGGAATTTGCCAAGCGGCCGGAGGCCCTGGATATCTCGCTGGCCAAGGCCGAGCTGGGTTACGAGGCCCAGTACAGCATTGAAGACGGCGTCAAAGCCTATGCTGAATGGTATAATCAGCACCATGGCTGAACAGGAGGAAGCGATGACACCCAGGGAAAGAATAATGGCGGTCCTCAATATGGAGCAGCCTGACCGAGTGCCCTTTGCGGATTACATCGATGATGATTTCAAAGAGAAACTGGTTGGCCACCCGGTCAGTGATGAGGCTGAGTTTGCCAAAGAAATCGGTATGGATGCCATTTACTTCACCGAATACCAGACCCCGGTTTTCTGCAAAGACGAACATGGCAACGAGCCCACGCAAGGTTCACTTGGCGGCGCCGATGGTGGCGGGGTTGATTTTCTGGGCGAAGGTGTGATCCGGACCGAAGAAGATCTTCCTAAAATTCAGCTGCCGGATCCCCAAGATGAGTCTTTTTATGACTCGGCCAAAAGATTTGTGGATCGCTATGCCGGTGATGACTTGGCGATTTACACCTATATACGGCCTTTTGGCCTGTTTAACGTGCTGTTCTCCATGCCCATGATGGATTTTTCCCGCGCGCTTTACACCAACCGGACACTGCTCGAAAAAATGATGGATATTTTCATTGAATGGAATTGTCTGGTCATCGAGCGGCTGCAGCAAATCGGCGGCATCGATTTCTTCCTGACCCCCAACGACATGGCCTTCAAGACTGGCCCCTTCGTCTCGCCGGCGATTTTCCGGGAGTTTTTCCTGCCCCGCATGAAGGTGGCGGCCGAGGCCATCAAGATCCCATGGGTGTTTCACAGCGACGGCAATCTCACCCCGGTGATGGACGATCTGCTGACCCTGGGCATGAACGCCGTCAATCCCATCGAATCGCCGGCCATGGACCTCAAGGAGGCCAAGGAGAAATGGGGAGACAAGGTCTGTTTGTGGGGCAATGTTGATTTGCATCATGCTCTGACGATGGGAACCGTTGAAGAAGTTGAAGCCGAAGTGATCAGGTGTATGAAAGAAGGTGCCCCGGGAGGCGGTTACATCTGTGCCAGTTCCAACAGCATTACCAATTATTGCAAAGTCGAAAACGTCAGGGCCATGTTAAGTGCCATAAAAAAATACGGTACCTATCCACTCGATGCGTAAGGGCTCCGAAGTTCAGTGAATTAGTGAATTTGGCGTTACAGTACGCCTTTAATGGCTTGTTATAAGCCGCATTTTACTTAACACACGTGAGAAAGAGAGGACAATTATGCAGAAAAGAAAAACGTTAGCCTTAATTGTTATGATCGCTTTATCGCTGTGCGCCGGATCTGCTCTGGCTGAGCAGACATTGAAAATCGGGGTGCTAGGGCCGTTTACCGGACCCAATGCCTATAACGGCCAGCAATTTAAAGACGCTGCCGCTATGGCCTTTGAAGAGGTCGACTATAAAATTGGAGATTATAAAATCGAGCTGGTTTACATCGATTCCCAATCCGATCCGGCCAAAGCATTAAACGCCTATTCCGAGGCCATCGAAAGCAAAGGGGTCCAGATCGGTCTTCTGGGTTGGCACAGTTCAGTTGCGGTGGCAATTATGGACATTGTAGCTCTTCATAAAATTCCGCATTTTTTCCATATCGGTGGTACTCCCCTGATTGATGAGAAATGGAAATCCGATCCTAAATATCGATATTATATCTCCAAAGGTTGGCCCGATCAGAAAAGAATGGCGGCTGAGTATCCCAAGTTTTTCAAGGATATTGTCGACCTCGGATGGTGGAAGCCCCGGAATCGGAATGTTGCATTGTTCGGAGAAGATACCGATGCCGGTCGAAATGTGGCAGAAGGTTTGAAAAAAGATTTTGAATCAATGGGTTGGAAAGTTGTAACGACTCAATTCTTCCCCATGACCCAAACCGATTTCTACCCGATGCTTTCGAAAATCAAAAGCCAGGACGCGGTGATTATCGCCGGGGAAGCCGCCAGCCCTTCTGCCCTGGCCGCTTTGGTGAAACAATATGACGAACTTGGAATAGACGCATTTATGGTGACAAACGGTCTGGGGTGGTCCGCCAACTGGTATGAGATGACCGGGAAAAGCTCTAATTACGTTCTGGATATGATCCCCCGATTTGCCACCAAGAATGCCAAGGAATGGTTTAAAAAGTATAGTGACAAATTCGGCTATGAACCCAGCTCCGTGGCGGGGGGCATGCCCTATGACTATACCCGGTTTTTCATCAAAGCTTGCAAGCGCGCCCTGGAAAAGTACGGCGACCTGTCTGCCGAAAGTCTCTTCAAGATCGGTGAGGAAGAGATCATCACCGGAAAGCTGACCTACGGTTTTGACGATGGGGCGATTATTATGAAGGAATATAAGTATGTTCCCGAGACTGCGCCGGATCCGCATATCAGCAAGGACCATTTTTATTTCCCCGTTCTCCAGTACATGGACGGTGATGCCAGAATCGTATATCCGCCGGATCAGGCCAATGCAAAACTGGAAATAAAAAAATAAATCGGTATCGAATGTACGAAGGAATTTCAGAGTTGTCGGTCGGGAATCTGACCGGCAACTCTGGATGCCCTGATGTTAATTCTGCAACACCATTTATGCCTGTTGATCAAGTTCTTTCCGGAATGCGAATTTAGTCGATTGCAAAAATAATGCGGCGATGTTAGCTCCTGCCAACGACGCTGTCGGTATCATGCTGCAAGCTTGGGACCGTCAGTGCAACGCCGAAGAGGGGACCACAGATACATCGTAATTAAATGAATTCGCGTTCTGTGGCACCGCCGTCAGGGGTTCGTATATAAATACGAGATTTTTTTCTGACGGTTGAACATGCACTACGAATATCAGGTGAAACGCAAATGATTGTATTGGAGACCAAGGAGTTAACCAAACAGTTTGGAGGGCTGACGGCCGTCAACGCCGTGACCATGCACATCAACGACGGGGACATCGTGGGGTTGATCGGCCCTAACGGGGCGGGCAAGACCACGCTGGTTAACGCCATGGCGGGTCTCAATCCTCCCACATCTGGCCAGGTGTTCATGTTCGGTGAGAACACCACGGGGAAATCACCGGAGAAGATGTGTCGGCGGGGATTGTCCCGCACCTTTCAGATCCCGATTCCTTTTCCCAAGATGACCGTGCTGGAAAACGTGATGACCGCAACCATTTTCGGCAATAAGCCGGGCTCTATCAAGAACCCGGACGCCCACAGCCGAAAGATGCTCGAATTTGTCGATTTCCCCATTGCCGAGGATACTCTCAGCGAGCAGCTCAATACCGTGCAGTTAAAGCGTCTGGACCTGGCCCGTGCCCTGGCCAGTCGCCCGAAGTTGCTCTTTCTGGACGAGATGGCCTCGGGTCTGAGTGAGGGCGAGCTCAAGGATATCATGAAATTGATTCTTAAGATTCGAGACCAGGGGGTCACGATTTTGATGATCGAGCACATCATGCAGCTGATCATGAGCCTCTGCAACCGGCTGGTATGCATCCAGTTCGGAACCAAGATTGCTGAAGGCAGCACCGAAGAAGTGGCCAATGATCCACGGGTTACCAAAGCCTATCTGGGCGATGCGGCGGACAGTTGCGCGCCTGGTGTTCAGCAAGTAGCTTAGCTAATGGAGGCGCGATGTTATTGGAAGTGAAACACCTCAATGCCGGCTACGGCTTTCTGCAGATCCTGCGCGATGTATCGCTGACCGTGGACACCGGCGAGTACGTGTGTCTCGTGGGCCCCAACGGCGCGGGTAAGAGCACAACCCTTAGAACCATCGCCGGTATGCTATCACCCATGAGCGGCGAGATTCTGTTCAACGGCGAGTCCATAGGTGGGCTTGCCGGCAACAAGGTGGCCCGAAAAGGCATTGCCTTTGTGTCCGAGGAGATGAACCTTTTCGTCAATATGACGGTCAAGGAAAATCTGGCCATGGGGGCTTACACCATTAAAGATAAAAACATTCAACGAGACCGACTGGATTTTGTTTTTGAGCTGTTTCCGCGTCTGGTGGAGCGTCGTAATCAGCTGGCGGGGACCATGAGCGGAGGCGAGCGAAAGATGCTGGCCATCGGCCGGGGCCTGATGTCCAACCCCACCCTGCTGCTGGTGGATGAACCCTCTTTCGGCCTGGCCCCGCAGCTCACCGAGAACGTGTTTCAGTCCCTGGACACCCTTGTCAAACAGGGCATGACCATCATGCTGGTGGAGCAGAACGTGACCAAGACGCTGGCAGTGACCGATCGCGGATACGTGCTGGAAAACGGCCGAATCGGGTTGTCGGGCAAGAGCAGTGACCTGGCTTGTGACGCTCATGTGCGCAAAGTCTTTTTGGGGGTCTGATACGGAAAGGAAGAGCTCATGGTTCAACAGATAGAAACACGCATCTGGAAACAAATTTTAAAGTGGGGTGGGTCAACAGCCGGGATCACAGTGATGCTGACCGTGGCCGTTGCCGTCCTGGCCGTCATTGACCGGGGCCCCTACGTGGCGGTCAATACAGTGGCCACAGGAGGAATGCTGGCCCTGGTGGCCATGGGGCTGGCGCTGGTGTTCGGCGTTATGAATATCGCCATGTTTGCCCACGGTGAATACTTCATGATCGGCACCTTGACGGCCTATTACGTATTCACGCCCATTAACAACTACATCAAGATAAACCCCGATTCGGTACTGGCCCTTCTGGGACCGCTTATCACTATCCTGGCGGCCATGATCGTGGGCGCGTTGGCAGGGGTTGTCTCGGAAGTGATTGTTTTCGCTCCGCTTCGAAAACGCAGCCGGGAAAACTGGGTGATGAACTCTTTTCTGCTCACCGTGGGATTGTCCATTATATTGATCAACGGCCACCAGCTGTTTTTTGGAAACGAATTTAAGGGAATCACCCGCTACTGGGCCGGAAGACCCATTTCAATTATGGACGTTTTTATTTCCCGGGATCGCGTTATGGCCTTTGTGCTTGCGACCCTAGTTGTGGCGGCGGTGTGGTTCTTCATGACTTACACTCGCACAGGGCGAGCCATCCGGGCCGTATCCCAGGACGAAAACGGTGCCATGATGGTTGGCATCGGCTTAAAGGGAATTATGCTGCTGACCATGGCCCTGTCCTGCGCCCTGGCGGCTA
>ENA-ORCT01000349-ORCT01000349.1-marine-metagenome-genome-assembly--contig:-NODE-349-length-23346-cov-3.055482_pt1 | contig 23346 bp, 20 predicted proteins | sample MGYA00248632_ERZ508511 | MGnify/ENA primary metagenome ERZ508511 (study PRJEB26182, sample SAMN06268839) | marine metagenome | isolation source: Tt an P1-techrep anaerobic enrichment on pine from sediment...
ATACCTTTCCCGAAAAGCCGGACTTGCCATCGACAATCTGCTTGAAGCAAGAGTTATTCTGGCGAATGGCGATGCTGTAACCTGCAATGAAACATCACATGCTGATCTTTTTTGGGCACTGCGTGGAGGAGGCGGAAACTTTGGAGTTGTGGTATCGTTTAAATTTAAGTTAATTGAACTCAGTACGGTATATGCAGGTCCCATGCTGTGGCCGCTGGAAAAATCAAAGGAAGTCTTACGCTTTTATGACAATCTCATGCAGGAAGCACCAAATGATTTGTATGGTGTATTTGCTTATTTAATCGTTCCTCCGGGCGATCCGTTCCCCAAAGAGCTACACAGCAAAACAGTTTGCGGTATTATCTGGTGCTATACCGGAGCTATGGAGAATGCAGAGGAAACATTCAAAGCAATCCGGAATTTTGGTCCGCCTGTTTTCGATATGGTGAGCGAATTGCCAATGCCTGCACTAACGACCCTCTTTGATGCCTTGTATCCCAAGGGAATGCAATGGTACTGGAAAGCGCACTATGTGAATGAAATAAGTGACGATTGTTTAGATGTAAATTTGATGCATGGTTCAAAGGTACCATCCCTTCAGTCCACAATGCATTATTACCCTATTAATGGCAAAGTACATGAGGTAAAACAGGAAGAAACGGCATGGGCGAACCGCGACAAAAGATATGTTCAGCTTATAGTAGGTGTTGATCCTGACCCTGCAAACAAGGAAAAAATAACCCATTGGTGCCGTCAATATTACGATGCCTTACTTCCTTATGTGAACGACGGCGCCTACATCAACTTTATGATGAAGGAAGGTGCCGATAAGGTAAAAGCTGCTTATGGCGAAAACTATTCTCGTTTAGTTGAAGTGAAACGAAAATACGACCCTGATAACTTCTTCCATATAAACCAGAATATTAAACCTTAGTCAGGGAGAGCAGAGTGGAAAATTGCAACCTACGAATTCACAAAACCGATACAAGTACTTCTCAATGCCAGCAAGGTTTTCAAAAATTTGGGCACAAAAAAAGAGGTCGAAAATGACCTCTTGTCCTGTCTGGCTCCCCAGGTAGGACTTGAACCTACGACCTACGGATTAACAGTCCGCCGCTCTAACCAACTGAGCTACTAGGGAATTTACTTTTTAGAACAGTTGCTTTTTGTTTCAAAAGCGATGCAAAAATAACAGCTTTTCTGAAAAGAAAAAACAAAAGTGAGAAATTTTATTTGGTGAAATGAGAAAAATAGCCTCGCTCAGTACCAAACAGATTGACCCACCCAAATGATTTTACTTCAGGCTCATTGACTATCAGAGCTCTCACCTCAGAAGTGCCGTACCAAAGCAGAACGCCACCAAGAATAATATTTTCCTTCCAGTTCTTTCTCTGATGGGAACGGATAAAAAAGGTAATTTTTTTGATCGCCTACAAAAAAGCCGGTTTTAATGGTCCGGTAAGGAATGTCGTCGCGCAAAAAACGCAAAACGGTTTTGGTCTGGCGTCCGGGCGATTCCTTCAATCGTTTAATGCAGTCGCGCAGATGATCGGGATTGCGATAAGGCAAATCGCTTAATGGTGCATCCGCATTTCGCTCCAGTTCATTCAGCTTCAAATCAACCAAAAATACTTTGGGCGCAGACACCGGCTGATTCAAATCAGTCAACCGCCGGATAAAATCAACCACTGCAAGTTTACTGGCCACGCGCGTTGTAATTGGATTTAATTGTTGGTACAGATGGATTTCAGCGGCGGCTTTTGGGATGTAGTCATGGGCTGTGATTTCCAGCACTTTTCCATCATCAGTAACAAGGTAAAGGTTGCGCAATGCCTTTAGCGGAACGCTTTCAAGACACCGATAGATCGAAAGATAAACGGATCGCTTGGGTTCTCCGTCGTCATAAGGTTTCATCTTCAAATTAATATAATCCTGATGCAACTGGGTCTGGTCGGGGTCAAATTCGAAAAATACAACCTGACCATGGATTTGCTTCTTGGTACCAACCGAGAGGTAATTGCCAAAATCTTGCGGCATCAAGTGAGAAACGATGATGGATTCCGGGGTGGTAACCAAATAAAAATACTTTTTCATGTCACTGTATTTTTAGTTTTTTAAAGTTATCCGATAAAACTCACTTCCCATGTAACTCCCGTACATATGGAGTTTCCGTTGGGGGGTTTCATCTATGATGATTTATCTTCGGTTTTTATCACCGACACTTTCCACCTGCGTCCCAAATTCGGTGACCAATTGAAGCAAGAGGCTAAAAAGAACACGAAACCAGGCAGATCTTCCATTAAACGACCAATTTACTCACCAGAATGACGCAAAAACACAAAAACCAAGACAATCAAAATCACCCGTTCACGTTACTTTCGTAATCCCGTTTTATTGACTATTTTCGCCATAATTTTTATACGAGATTTTGTTATGTGGGTTTGGCTCTCCGGATTTATACTAAGAAACAGGCGGTTATTACTTTCGATTTTAGGACTGGTAACCATTTTCATGGCCTATCAGGCATCTAAAGTTGAAATGTCTTATGAATCAGCACAGCTTCTGCCTAAGAAAGATAGTGCATATGTTGACTACCAACAATTTCGGGAGCTTTTTGGCGAAGAAGGGAACCTGATTGTGGTCGGTGTGCAAGATGCGGATTTTTTCGATCTCGATCATTTTAAAGCCTGGCATGGATTGGTTGAAAACCTCAACCAGATTGATGGGGTTGAAAACCTGCTTTCGGTTTCGAATGCATATGACCTGAAGAAGAACCAGGAAAAAAGACAATTCGAAATTGAGGAAATCTTTCCCGATAAAATCGACTCGCAACAGCAACTCGATAGTTTGGCCACCCTTTTTCACAGCTTACCTTTTTACCGGGGATTGCTCTATAACCAGGAGTCTGACTTTTATTTGCTGGCCATTACGGTCAACAAAGACAAAATGAAATCGAAAGAGCGTGAAAAACTTGTGCTCGCCATAAAAGAAACCTGCGAATCCTTTTCCGAAGAAACCGGCTTAGACTTGCACTACTCAGGGCTGCCATACATCCGGGTGATCAACTCAATCAAAATAAAAAGAGAAATCTACCTATTCAGCGGACTGGCTTTGATGCTGTGCATTATCACGCTTTTCATCTTCTTCCGCTCGTTTAAGGCGGTTCTTTTTCCTATCCTGATTGTAATTTCCGGTGTACTTTGGGCCATGGGAACCATGTCTCTGTTTGGTTTTAAGATTACCTTGCTCACGGGGATGATTCCGTCGTTATTGATTGTAATCGGTATTCCCAACAGCATTTACATGCTGAATAAATATCATCACGAATTTCGGAGTCATGGCAATAATATCAAGGCGCTGCAACGCGTAATCATCAAAATTGGGAATGCGACATTTCTGACCAACCTTACCACCGCTTCGGGCTTTGCCACGTTTGTGATTACCAATAGTGAAGTATTGCGCCAATTCGGCGTGGTTGCGGCATTAAACATCCTGACTCTTTTCGTCCTTTCGCTGCTACTCATACCGATCTTATTCAGCTTTTCAAAACCACCCGGCCGACGACACATGAAGCACCTGGAGAGCAAACTTTTCAAAGCCATCGTCATCCGGCTCGAAACCATCTCACAGAAACATCGCAAACTGGTTTACATCTCCACCATCGGCGTTCTTCTGCTTGGCTTCTACGGAATTTCGCTAATCAAAAGCTCCGGCTACATGGTCGATGACATTCCGGAAAGCGACATCATCTACAAAGATCTGAAATACTTTGAAGAACAAATTGACGGGCTGATGCCGCTGGAAATCATTATCGACACCAAACGCCGGAACGGCGTGATGAGTCTAAGCAATTTTCAACGAATAGAGCGGTTGGAAAAACGGCTGGAAGACTACGACGAGTTATCATCTTCCATGTCGCTACTTAATATCTTGAAATTTTCGAAGCAAGCATTTTACAACGGAAACGAACGGTTCTACAGCCTGCCAAATAACCAGGAAAAAAACTTTATCCTCGCATACGCCACCAAAAGTGACGAAGATGAGGCGGCCGGGGTTAGTGCCCTCCACTCATTTCTGGACAGCTCCAAACAGGTGACCCGGATTAGCATTCGAATGCACGATGTGGGAACCAAACGCATGGAAGAACTTTACGCTGATTTCAAGCAGGAGGTCGACTCTGTTTTTCCACCCGACAAATTTGATGTGACCGTGACCGGCTCCAGTGTGACCTTCTTTAAAGGAACCCAGTACCTGGTTAAAAACCTGTTTAGCAGTTTAACCCTGGCCATCTTTCTCATTTCAGCATTTATGGCCATCATGTTTTACTCCTGGCGCATGGTTCTCCTGTCGCTTATTCCCAATATCATACCGCTTATTTTTACTGCGGCCATTATGGGATTTACCGGAATCCCCATCAAAGCATCCACCATCCTGGTATTTAGCATTGCCTTTGGTATTTCGGTCGATAACACCATCCACTTTCTGGCCAAATACAGGCAAGAGCTGACGGCCACGGGCTGGAATATTCAGCGGTCGGTTAAACTGGCCCTTCGCGAAACCGGTGTAAGCATGATGTATACTTTCGTGGTACTTTTCTTCGGATTTGGTGTCTACAGCGTTTCACAATTTGGCGGAACAGCTGCTTTAGGAGTTTTGGTTTCCCTGACCCTGCTTGTTGCCATCACCTCAAACCTGATCCTGCTCCCGTCGCTTTTGGTCGGGCTTGAACGGTACACCACCAATAAATCGTTTCACGAACCCTTGCTTCAAATCTATGACGAGGAGGAAGATATTGAACTGGATGATCTTGAAATTGAGGGAACACACCAAGAAGACAAAGATGCATGAAACAAGTCCGGATCAGTATGGGACGAGTGACATGCGAGCACACAGAATAGCGTATATTAACTAAGTTTCTTTCGGATGAAACCACTGTATTCAATTGAAGACCTGCAGCAACGAGTGATTGACCGCCTCTCACAGGAAGCGCAAAAAATTGGGCAAACTCAGCCGGTTCATTTGTACCAACCCATTGAATATACCCTTAACATGGGGGGAAAGCGCCTCCGTCCGGTGATGCTGCTCATGGCCTGCGACCTGTTTGGCGGAAATATCGAAGAAGCATTGAACGCTGCCATTGCCATTGAGGTTTTCCACAACTTCACCTTGTTGCACGATGATATTATGGATCATGCTGACATCCGGAGGAACCAACCCGCGGTTCATAAAAAGTACAATGAAAATGTCGCTATTCTTTCGGGCGATGCCATGTCTATCATGGCCTACCAGTTTTTGCTAAAAACAAATACGCCGGTTATTCAAAAAATCACGCAGCTGTTCTCAAAAACAGCGATGGAGGTTTGCGAAGGACAGCAATACGATATGGATTTCGAAAATAAATTCGATGTTCGCATCGACGACTATGTAAAAATGATCCGGCTAAAAACAGCGGTTTTAATTGCCGGAAGCTTCAAAATAGGCGCTCAGTTAGCCATGGCTCCAGATGCCGATGCCGATCGGATTTATCGCTTCGGAATCAACCTCGGACTGGCTTTTCAATTGCGGGATGATTTGCTCGATGTTTTTGCTGATCAGGAAAAATTTGGAAAAAAAACCGGAGGAGATATTCTGGCCAACAAGAAAACATTTTTACTTCTGAAAGCATTGGAACTGGCCAATCCTGAACAAAAAGCCCAGCTCGATCATTGGCTCGCCAAGAAAGACTTTGACCCGGAGGAAAAAATCAGGGCAGTTAAGCAAATTTATACCGACCTGAACTTAAAAGAAATCAGTCGCCAAAAATCAGACGATTACTACCATGCAGCCATGAACGAATTGCAAGCCATTGAGCTTGAAAACGATCGGAAAAAGCCCTTGATTTTACTGGCTAAAACCATCATGAAACGTGAACATTAAGCAAGGAAAAATGTTTGCTATTCGTGTAAAAACAACGGAGAAGATTAAATCCTTAAAATTTGTTCAATTAAGCCGGTTTTTGTAATTTCCGGCTCCACAGAAGTAAACTTTTTATCATGAGTCAAAATATCGGTAAAGTCGCACAGGTGATCGGGCCTGTAGTTGATATCAGTTTCGACCTGGAAGGTAGCGTACTTCCCAATATCCACGATGCGCTGGAGGTCGTCCGCGAAGGAAAAACCAACCTGGTTGTTGAGTGCCAGCAACACATTGGTGAAAACACAGTTCGGGCCATCTCAATGGACTCCACCGACGGATTAAGACGCGGGATGGATGTTATTGCCACCGGTTCGCCAATCAGAATGCCCAAAGGACAAGAAGTGCTGGGGCGCCTGCTGAATGTAACCGGAGATGCTGTTGACGGAATGGAAAACCTGCCCAAAGAAGGATTGGATATTCACAACAAACCTCCCAAATACGAAGATTTAACGACCGAAACCGAGGTCCTTTACACCGGAATTAAAGTTATCGACCTGATTGAGCCCTACGCCAAGGGAGGTAAGATTGGCTTGTTTGGAGGTGCCGGTGTTGGTAAAACCGTATTGATTCAGGAATTGATTAACAATATTGCCCTGGCGCATAGCGGACTTTCCGTTTTTGCAGGGGTTGGAGAACGGACTCGCGAAGGTAATGACCTGCTCCGCGAGATGATTGAAGCCAAAATTGTTGACTATGGCGACGAGTTCCGCAAGTCGATGGAAGAAGGCGGATGGGATCTTTCAAAAGTTGATCCTGAAGCCATTAAAAAATCAAAGCTGGCCCTGGTTTTTGGACAAATGAACGAACCACCGGGCGCCCGTGCCCGTGTTGCTCTTTCGGGATTGACGATTGCCGAAAGTTTGCGCGATGGCGACGGCTCCGACAGTCCCGGCGGGCGCGATATTCTTTTCTTTGTTGACAACGTATTCCGTTTTACCCAGGCGGGTTCTGAGGTTTCAGCCCTTCTAGGCCGGATGCCGTCGGCCGTAGGTTACCAGCCCACACTGGCTACCGAAATGGGTGAAATGCAGGAACGCATTACTTCAACCAAGAATGGGTCCATCACCTCGGTACAGGCCGTGTATGTACCTGCCGACGACTTGACCGACCCGGCGCCGGCAACAACTTTTGCCCACCTGGATGCCACAACGGTTTTGAGTCGTAAAATCTCCGAGCTGGGAATCTATCCGGCTGTTGATCCACTGGATTCAACGTCGCGTATTTTAACAGCCGACATCGTCGGTGACGAACATTATAACTGCGCCCAGCAAGTGAAAGAAATTTTGCAGCGATACAAGGAATTGCAGGACATCATTGCCATTCTTGGAATGGACGAATTATCGGAAGAGGACAAACTGGTTGTTCACCGTGCACGACGCGTTCAGCGATTCCTGTCGCAACCCTTCTTTGTTGCCGAGCAATTTACCGGACTGCAAGGGAAACTGGTTTCTATTGAAGATACCATCAAGGGCTTCAACATGATCATGAATGGCGAAGTGGACCAGTATCCGGAATCTGCTTTTAACTTGGTTGGTACCATTGAAGAAGCCATTGAAAAAGGAGAGAAAATGCTGGCTCAAGCCGAAGCTTAAAAATTAGAACTATGTTTCTTGAAATTATCACACCATCAAAAAAAGTGTTTGCAGGCGAGGTTACCCTGGTGCAACTACCCGGGACCAAAGGGTCATTTGCTGTTCTCAAGAACCACGCACCGCTGATTTCAACCCTGGAAGCCGGCAAGATTAAAGTGATTGAGCGCGGAGACCAGGTCAGTTTCTTTGATATTGATGGCGGAGTAGCGGAAGTAAAGCACAACAAAATTATTGTGCTAACCGAATCTGCATAAAAAAATAGTCACAATCAATTGCAATACCCTGAAAGATGAATATCTTCAGGGTATTATTTTACCATTGAATACCAAGATATTAGTCATACGGCTTAGTTCCATCGGCGACATCGTATTAACCAGCCCGGTGATTCGTTGTTTGAAAAAGCAGCTGAAGCAGCCTGAAATTCATTTTCTGACCAAGGAAAAACACGCGAATCTGCTCTTGGCTAATCCCTATATTGATCGTATTCATTTGCTGGACGCGAACCTGACTGAGCTGGTACAGCAACTTCAAAAAGAAGAGTTCGACTACATTGTCGACTTACATCACAACCTGCGAAGTCAATTCATTAAACGAAACCTGCGCAAGAAATCGTTCACACTGAAAAAACTGAACATCAAAAAATGGTTGCTGGTCTCCTTCAAAATCAATATCCTCCCCAAAATTCACATTGTCGACCGGATGATGCATGCCGTAGCGCCGTTGGGAGTCGAAGATGATGGATATGGCCTCGATTATTTTATTCCGGAAGAAGAAATTATTGATCCGAAATCGCTGCCAGAAGCATTCAGGGGAGGTTATGTCGCGGTGGTACTATCAGGCACTTACTACACCAAACGACTTCCGGCGGAGAAACACCTTGAATTTCTTAACCAGGTGCAGGTTCCTTGTATTCTAATTGGCGGAAAGAGTGAAGTCAAACTGGCGCGACAGATAGCGGAACGAGCACAGGGAACAATTCTTAATCTGTGTCACCAACTAACGATTAACCAGTCGGCTTCGGTGGTAAAAAACGCCCGGCTGGTTGTTGCCAACGACACCGGACTGATGCATATAGCAGCCGCTTTCAATAAGAAAATCCTGTCGGTTTGGGGAAGCACAACGCCCGATTTGGGCATGACCCCCTACCTGCCCCACCCGGTATCCCATTTACAGAAAGTAGACGGATTAAACTGCCAACCCTGTTCCAAAATCGGGCGACAGTACTGTCCCAAAAAACATTTCCGCTGCATGCTTGATCAGAATACAGCGGAAATGGCCAAATGGGTAAATGTGAACTTTTAGGCAAAAGCGTGCTTCATCCGGACTAATGCCTCCTCCAGCGTAGACTTCGGGCAACCAATATTAATTCGCATGTAGCCACTCCCCTGCTTGCCAAACTGCACACCACGATTTAGTCCAACACCTGCATGAATCAGTTTGTCGTTCAATTCCTCATCCGTGAGCTTAAAAGCTGAAAAGTCAAGCCAGATCAAATAGGTCGCTTCAGGCTTCATTGGCACCACTTGCGGCAGATTTTCATTCAGAAAAGATTCCAAAAACCGGTAGTTCTCCTGCAAATAGTCCATCATCTGATCCACCCAACCGGCCCCTTCCCTATAAGCGGTTTCCAAGGCAAGGGAACCAAAGATATTACCCATGTGAAGATGAGGCACTTTCAAGGTACGCTCGTAACGAACAAACAATTTTTTATTTGGAATCACGACAAACGAAGTGGTCAGACCAGCAATATTAAAGGTTTTGCTTCCGGCCATGCAAACCACGCAGTTATTGGCTATTTCGTCGGAAAGCGTAGGAAGCGGAATGTGCCGGTGTCCTTCGAAAACCAGATCGGAGTGAATTTCGTCGGAAACAATCAATACCTTGTTCTCAAGACAAACAGCAGCCAAGGCCTCCAGTTCTGCTTTGGTCCAAACCATCCCGCCGGGATTTTGCGGATTACATAGCAGCAGCATTTTGGTTTTGGGCGTGATTTTGTGCTTCAGGTCTTCCAGATCGAAAGTATAACGTCCATTCTCAAGTTTCAGCGGATTTTCAACCATCTGTCTTCCGGTGCCTTTTACCGAATCAAAGAACGGAAAGTACACCGGTGGCTGCACAATCACCTCGTCGCCCGGCTTCGAATAGGTATCAATGGCCAAAGTGAGTCCGGCCACTACACCCGGGCTAAACGAAATCCACTCCTTTTCAATCTTCCAACCGTGACGTTGATCCAGCCAGCTGACGATGGCATCAGCGTACGAATCGCCCCGGAAGGTGTACCCCAACACTTCATGTTCCAGACGTTGTTTTAAGGCCTGAATGATAAAATCCGGCGTTTTAAAATCCATATCAGCCACCCACAAGGGCAGCACTTCCTCAGCCCCAAAAAACTGTTTGCGGGCATCGTATTTAATACTGTTGGTTTTGGTTCGATCAACCAATTCGTCAAAATTATAATTCTTCATGCGTCGCTGTTTCCAATTCGTAATCAACTATTTCAGGCGATTTTGCTGCTGAACCTGCCATTCAGGGCATCCCATGAATGAGTGCCTGTATGTAGTAAGACAAAACCAGGGCTAAAGTTCAATTTTTTTCAAGAAATACAAATCCTTTTCCCGTTCAACTTTCAACACAAAATTGAAGCGATTGAGATCCAAACAAAGATCAAAATCCGCTGAGGGCGCCCAGCCCTGCTTTTCGGGGACAAAAAAACGGGATCCTGCTCCTAACCTCAGCCTTTCAACCATCGCATGAAAGTCAACGGGCTGATTTTCCAGCTTCGCTTTCACATATACAGCCAAAAAAGTGTCCTCATCGGTCGGGTACTGGCAGGCATAGCCCATACAAACCAGCGAAAGCTTCTCAGGCTGCTGTCGCTTCACGTAGTCAATAATGGCACCGGCATTCACAAAGCTCCCGGTGATGATCTCATCAGCGCGGGTGGCATTAACAATTCCCTGGGTGCCGCTGCTGGTGGTATGCACCATGGTTTTTCCTTTCAGCTGACCGGTGAGTAATTGCGAAGGCGAGTTGCCAAAATCAAAGCCTTCGGGCTTTTGCTCGAGTCGCTCGCCCACCAAAAGATACTCCGGGTTTTGCTGTTTCATCTGGTAGGCCAGATCAATTTGGCCTACGGGGTAAATACGGCGAACACCGCCATTGAAAGCATAGCAAGCAACCGAAAAAGCCCGGAAAACATCGATAATCACGGTGAGCCCTTCCGCTTGTTTGGCTCCATCGAGCAATTGAAATATTTTTATGTCCATTGATTTGAAGATGATTTAATATTGGCCATATTGCATGGCACTATTTTTGTTAAAATTTTTGATCCCTTTGGAAAACCCCTTAAATAATGCTATTCGATAACATCTTCCATTTATTGATTCTCTCTATCGATCTCGAAACATAAAATTAACCCAGCATTAACGCATGTTTTATAACACGTGTTGTAAAACATGCTACATTTGAATTAAAGTTCATTGTCGAACTTTTAAGAATTCAAAACTATGAAAACAATTAGAACAATTACCATGATGATTGCTTTAACAGTTATTGCAAACATCACCCTGGCAACGGGAAACTTGCGTGTAAACATCTTGCCTTTAACAGCAGAGCGTGCCGTAGTGGCTATCTCAAACGATGTTGAGACAAAATTTCAAATCAGTATTGAAGATGCCTATGGCAGCGTCGTTTACTTTAAAGAAATGGAAGGAAATGTAGTGGATTACCGGAAGATATACGATTTTTCGAAACTGGAGAACGGAAGCTACAAGTTGATTGTCAGCCTCGACGGCTTAAAAGGACAGCGTGAATTCGCCATCAACAACGGTTCAATCAGCGTGGGAAAAGAAAAAATGTTGACAACTCCATTCTTCTCTTACGATAACAACATTCTGCGGATCGCTTTCCTGAACCATGCAGGTGAAGACACAAGTTTATATATTTATTCTGATGGGGAATTGGTTTACAGCAAAGCATTGGAAAATTCTTTCTCTGTAAACGAAGGACTTAATCTTTCTAAATTGGCTTCGGGAGAATACCAGGTAGTATTGGCTTCAGGAAATGAAGTTTACGACTATGCAGTCGCTGTCAAATAAGAAAGTCCTAAACTTTTTTTCCAATGCGGTTATCCAAAAGGGGCCGCATTTTTTTTTGCTCTAAATAGACGAATGCGCCTTGCTTCCCATCCAGAAAATCCGCAGGCGGCATATCTTCCTGTCTGCAGAAAAGGAATTGTTAAAAGCGATTCGACCCCCGATGATTATTGACCTGATGACTCATAGTCATCGGATCAATAGAAGTAGCTCCTGCTTGATCTGCTGAGAGATCCCAAAACAAGTTCGGGATGACTGCTACCCCCGGGGCTGAACACTGAGAACGATCACTGAGACTAATCACTGCAAACTAAAAAAGGGCCTCACCGATGTGAAACCCTTCCTGATTCAATTTTTTTCTGAAATGAAAACACCAGACAACAAGCCCGAAAGAGACTCGCTTCCTTACTCTTCCAGTGCTTCAATAATTCCGTAGTAACTCACCGACTGCCGCCTGTTTGAAGTGATACTCATGCTGCCATATCCGCTTTTGCCGGTATGAATGATGATTTTGTATGAATCGCGCGTGGTATCCACTTCGATGCGGATTACATACATCTCCTTCTTTTCATTCACTTCAACTTCAAAAACCTTGGCTTTCTCCTTAAACTTAATGCCGCCTTCGGTGCTGCCGTAGTCTGTTTGATAAGCCCGCCCGTAAAACGGAAGCCATGCCTCAACTTCCGCACTGTCTACAACCAGATCGTAGGTGGACGTTAAATTGATGGTGGAACCGCTTAACGGCGTAACCGATCGTGCTGTAAATTTAAATTGTTTACTTTCGATCAATTCCAGAATCTCCTTTTCGCCGCTTTCTTTCTCTTGAGCAAGAGCATGGACGAAAGGCATCAAGGACATCAGGAATATCAACGCTAATTGCTTCATAATAAAAACCTTTCTTTTTAAACCCGGCTATTATTCATCAAAATAGATGCCAGACTCAAAAGCAAAAAGCATTTTAACATTTCGAAAGGAAGCGTAGCCTATTTTTCAGCGTTCAAAAGTGGGTTTGCATACATTTGCAAAAACAACTCCTGCTGACGTTTTGGATCTCCATTGCCGATGGTTCCGACCAAATCCTGCAACAACTCTTCGAATTTTTCACGTGTCGCCGGTTCAATTTTATCTGCATGATCGTTTCGCCCAAGCAACAAGTCGGCAGCGAGGTAATTGTTTGGCCACAACTTGTAGTTGAAATAGATTCGCTTATCAATATAGCTGGCCAATTGCTGAATACTTTCATTCAGGGTTTCGGCCTTGGCAAATTCTTCCAGCGGTGCATCAATAGGCTTGCCAAACGAGAAATGCACCCGGCCTTTCGGGCGCGTCAAGCCGAAAGCCATGCTTTTTAAATCGTCAGCCTGTGTTTTCTCAAAGCCTTCACTTTCGCGTTTGTAGAGCTCTTCTACTTTGGAAATTCCGCAAGGCTCACGCTCATAGGAAAGCGAAAGCGGCACGATCTGCAGCTCGCGAAATCCTTCAACAAAATCTCTTTTATTGCTCAGATTCAACATCTTAAGCAAAGCCTGCTGGGTTTGATCGAAGCCATCTTTGGTTCTTCCTTCCCGTTGGGCCAGCCAAACCGACCGGTTGCGTTTGGTCACGGCATCGCGAATATAATGGGATAATTTTTGGGACGCCACCAACAATTCACGCGCCGGCAGGTTACGCCGGACAACAAAGGCCCGGTTAAGTTTCACGGCGTGAATAATCCAATCGTAGATCAGCAGGTTATTGCCAATGGCAATTTCCGTGGTATTCATTCCGGCAGTCACAATAATATAATTCAGAATTCCTGCGTCAAGAATAATATCCCGGTGATTGGAGATAAATAAATAGCTTTTTGATTTATCCAGCTTGTCCAGTCCACTCCAACTAATTCCACTGGTTGTTTTATCTATAATCCAGTTCTTAATGAGGGGATACATGAAATTCATTTGCAATTCCTCAATGGTCCGAACTTTTGAAAGCATTTCTTTGGCTCCGGCCAGTTCCCGCTCATCTTTGTAGATAAACTGAAGAACCTGCTGGAAAATTTCGTCTTTCAGCAAAACGTTAATGTAGTGGTTGACTTCGTGGTCGTCATACGGCCGAATATCGTCGTAGCTCATTTTCACTCCAATCCTTTAGGTTTTGCGGCAAAGATATAAAATGCAACTTAAAACTTGAATCTTAACTGAAATTTAACCTCCGTACGTTTATTGCCGTCGATGAGGCTGTTCCCACTTCCAATGCTTTCAGCATCAGCAAACCAGCTTCTTGACACCTTCAGCCACACATCTAGTTTTTCACATATTTTAACTTTTCCATTTAAATAGGAACGCAGCCCTTTCCCGTAGAAAGCGGGAACCGAAAATTGGTAGAGCAAGTCATTTTCGTAGGCGTAAACCCTGGCATCGTAGTTGTCTGTATTGAAATAAGCCAGTCGAAACCACCAATTGGTTGTGTTTTGTGCTGATTGATAACCGACATCCTGAAAAACCATCCAACCCGCTGATAATTGCTCATGCTCATACCAGGTCCATTCAGCCCTGCTTTTCAGATATAACCGATCACTCAGAGAACCATTCACATGTATTCGCAGCTTTTGTCGAATCTGATCGAGATTGTATTTAGTCAACTCCCCGTTCGCCCGAACAGCTTTACATTCGGAGAAATATCGACTGTAAATATCCCAATTATCCGACAACTGGTAGCTGGCCTGCAACAAATACTCTCTTCCTCTGGCAGGCCCGGCTGTCGTGTACTTTACCCAATGGTGCTCAAAAAAATCGGCATACATCTGCAGGCTCACCTTTGCTGCCGGCCGAATGGTCGCACCAAGGTATACACCATGCTCATCGTTTCCCTGGCTTCCTTCGGTAAAAGCACCGGCAAGCGGCGCATTGTATTTCTTGCTGATATTCCGGTAAATCGCAGACAACCCGATCTGGTCGGCCGGGCTGGCTTGCACCCCGTAAATTGTAGCCAAGCCATGTGTACTGGCCCTGGCTACTTCTCCAAAAAAATAATACCGATTGATGCCCCATCGATAGCTTAGCCCCAGGTTGCTGACCTGCTTGCCTTCAAACAAAAACAAATTATAGCTGGACAACTGACGTTTCAGTGGAAACTCATATTGGAAATGGATACCCGATAAACCCAGGGAAAAACGTTCGGTTGCGAAATTCACGCTTGTGCCGGCAGTCATTGCGGCGACCGAGTTCTTATCTTCAATTTCACCTGTCGTACGATGCAACCCTGATGACTGAAAAGAAGTAAAAACCGCAGTACCGTCAATACTGTCCCGGTTGGCATCAAAGTTCTTATATGAGAAAAAACTGTTCCACTCAAACTTACCGAATGACAAACAGGCGGCAGCGCCACGTAAAAAATTGTTTTCATCGGTTGACGAATAGGGTCGGATGCCCTGATTAAATTTAGCAACATGGCTTACCTCGGCAGATTTTGAAAGCGAAAAACCTTGCCAGGCCGTTAATCCCTGACCAAAGCGAACCAGGTAATCGCCGAAATAGAGCTGGTGTTTGCCCTGGCTCAATCCAAGATTGACAAAGGCGCTGTAGTAGTCAAACCCATTGGGATTGGAACCACTGAAAAAAGATTCGCCGGCGTCCTTTTCGGCAGTTAAGCCTGCATTGAGCTGTGTTGATGAAAAGCGATAACGCAAATACAATTTCTCCGGCGATCCCTCATATTTTGCTGGTTCTTGAAAACCTTTTCGTTCTTCAACCAAGCGAATGAAACGCATTAGTCCCTCCTGCCGCGGCTTAAAGGCTGGCGGCCGCGCATCCATTTCGCCAAAATAAACAAAAGCTTGCAGCAATTGAATCAGCTCCGGGTCAAAACCCTCAATACTGTTCAACTCAAAGGGCGAATAAATCTGTCCGTATTGCTGTCGGTAGCTCAACAGGTGATCGATCTGTAACGACGATAGAAAATAAAGCCGTTCAAAATCTTCGCGAGAAGCCTGGTTAATATTAAGCGGTCGTTCCTGCAACAACTGCAACTCATTCATCAACTGCTCCACATCGGCATTTTCATCTTCTTCCAAAAGAACCTCTACTAAGTCTTCCAACTCGGATTGAACATCAAAATCTGTCGTTTGCCCCATGCCCGGCAAAGCCATGGAAATACCTAGCCAAAAAAGTACGACTCGTTTCATGGCAACTGATAATAAATTGAAAATGAAGGAGAATATCCAAGGTACTGGTGGTAACTAAACGCAAGGTCGGTCTGTATCCGGTTGATGGCATACCCCACCCCCATCGAAAACAGCGACCACTGGGTTTCAACGCCCAGGCGCAATTGCAGTTGTTTTCGTATTCTAAGCTCAATGCCTGAACTCACCCCAACCGGCCGCTCGCTGCACTTTTTGACATCGATGGCAACCAAAACCAAATCGTCAAAAACCCGATGCACCCCCAGGCGAATGGCCACGGGGTAGTCAAATGCAAGCTGCAAAGTTTGCACCGGCAAAGCATATGGGTTAAAAAGCTGGGCTCCGACCCAAAAATCGCGTCCCAGCCGATATTGCAATCCCAGGTCAACCATCAGGGTAGCAGCATGTGTTCGGTTCTCCGGTAGATTCAGGTCGAAATAGTGGAACTGAAGCCCCGCCTGAACCCTCCCGGACAATTTCTTGGCCACCGCAAAAGACAGCTTGTTTTCCTGATAGAGCCCCTGCCCAAATTGTGAAAAGGAAAATCCGAAATTCGTTGTGACAACCGGCAACACCACGAAAGCTGATGACGTGCTTAACTCATTCAACAGAAAGCGTTTTTCATACTGAATGCCAAAAGCCAAGGTGCTTTCATTGACAAAACCAGCCGGGTTGGAAAACAAGGAAAGAGGCGACTGCAGGCTCACGCTGGCATCGCCAAGTGACCGGAAATGAGCTGGCACACGAAAGACTTCCTGAGCTGCTGCATTTCCAAAAATCAACATTAAAACAAAAATACCGTAACTTTTGACCATAACAAAAGGGTGTAAACACCACACCCTTAAGCAACAAGCACCGTTAAGTTACGAATTTTAAATTGAACAAAACACTAATTTGTTTTGAATTTATACTTTATCTCAGATAAATCCTGATTGGCCTTCACAATTTTGCTCTTTAACGCTTCTTTAAACGCTACCAGTCTTTCCTTCAATCCACTATTGCCCAGAGCCATCATTTGAACAGCAAGAATCCCGGCATTTTGGGCTCCATTAATGGCTACCGTGGCTACCGGAATTCCAGGGGGCATTTGGACAATCGCCAACAGGGAGTCCCAACCATCCAAACTGGCTTTAATCGGAACGCCAATCACTGGCAAAGTAGTCATGGCTGCAATCACACCGGGCAGGTGAGCAGCCATTCCAGCTCCTGCAATAATCACCTCTATCCCCCTGTCTTTGGCTCCCTTAGCAAATTTTTCCACTTCTTCCGGTGTCCGATGTGCCGAAAGGGCATTTATTTCAAAAGGAATTTCGAACTCATCTAAAATCTTAGCGGCACCTTCCATGACAGCCAGGTCGGAGGTGCTTCCCATGATGATACTAACTTTCGCTTCCATCTTTTCAATTAATTTTTGTTTCTTTGTACTTTTTAAATTCTGAGCTAAAATAATTGAAAATAAACAGATTTGAAACTCATCTTTCCAATAACAAAAAAACAACCCAATGAGTAACATAAAGATCTTCGACAAGGAGTTTGAATTATTTATTCCGTATGAGAAAATCCGATCGGTAGTTGAAACAATGGCCGACAAAATGAATGAAGATTTAGCCGGAAAAAATCCATTATTTCTTTGTATTCTGAATGGTTCATTCATGTTTGCCGCCGAAATATTTAAACGGATCACCCTACTTGATGCGGAGATTTCATTCGTCAAATTGGCGTCCTATACCGGCACCAAGTCATCCGGTGACATCAAAGAGCTGATCGGGTTGAATGAAAGCTTAAAGGGACGCACGGTGGTTGTATTGGAAGATATTGTGGATACAGGTATTACTATTGACAATACAATAAAGCAAATTAAATCGCACCAACCAGCTGAAGTTCAAGTGGCAACACTGCTGCTTAAGCCCGAAGCTCTGGTTAAAGAGGTGAACCTGGATTACATTGGCATTGAGATCCCCAATGATTTTATTGTTGGGTACGGACTGGATTATGACGGGCGCGGCCGTAATTTGATTGACATCTTTAAAGTTGTGGAGTAACCGATTACACGCTAAAAAACCAAAATTCAATAATTTAAAATGTTAAACCTGATCTTATTTGGCCCCCCCGGCGCGGGAAAAGGAACCCAAGCCGAATTCCTCATCGAAAGTTTTGGGTTGATCCACCTGTCGACCGGAGACTTGTTGCGACAGGAAATAGCTGCAGAAACCAAACTTGGTAAAGAAGCCAAACAACTGATGGACAAAGGTGAACTTGTTCCAGACCATGTCGTAATCGAAATGATCAAGAACAAATTTGCCGCGCATCCTGAGGCCAACGGATTTATCTTTGATGGATTTCCGCGGACCGTAGCTCAGGCTAAAGCACTGGATGTGCTGCTCGAAGAAAACAAAACACCCATTAAGGCGATGCTGTGTCTGGAAGTTGAAAAACAGGAACTCATCGATCGAATTCTCTTTCGTGGAAAGACCTCCGGCCGTTCGGACGACCAGGACGTTTGGATTATTGAAAAGCGTATTTCCGTTTACAACAAGAAAACCGCTCCGATTAAAGAATATTACGAAGCTCAAAACAAACACTATCCCATTGATGGAATGGGCCGTGTTGAAGAAATCGCTTCCCGCTTGGAAAATACCGTTCGCTCGTTATAACCACTCTTCCAAAAATATATTAAGACGAATGATTGAAGTGCATTCGTCTTTTTTTGTTTATTTTGCACATTCACAAGAATATACCATGACTGAAAGCAACTTTGTTGATTACGTAAAAATATTTTGCCGATCGGGAAACGGGGGCTCCGGGTCTACCCACCTGCGCAGAGAGAAATTTGTTCCTAAAGGTGGCCCTGACGGAGGTGATGGAGGGCGCGGGGGTCATGTGTTCGTGCGGGGCAACGCCCAAATGTGGACCTTGCTCCATCTGCGTTATCAGCGACATGTGTACGCCGGACATGGCGGATCGGGTAGCGGACATGGCAGTTTTGGTGCTGATGGTGAAGATGTGATCATTGAAGTTCCGTTGGGAACGGTGGCCAAAGATGCTGAAACCGGTGAATTTCTATTCGAGATTACCAAAGATGGTGAAACACAATACCTGGCCAAAGGTGGTCGTGGCGGTTTGGGCAATACCCACTTTAAATCGGCCACCAACCAAACCCCGCGGTATGCGCAACCCGGTGAAGAAGGAGAAGAAGGATGGAAAATTCTTGAGTTGAAAATTTTGGCTGATGTTGGCCTGGTGGGTTTTCCCAGTGCGGGCAAGTCAACCCTGCTGTCGGTCGTTTCAGCTGCCAAACCCAAGATTGCCGATTACCCGTTCACCACGCTGGTGCCGAACCTCGGGATTGTTTCGTACCGCGACCAGCAGTCGTTTGTGATGGCCGACATCCCGGGAATTATCGAAGGAGCGCACGAAGGCAAAGGCCTCGGACTTCGTTTCTTACGACATATTGAACGAAACTCGATGTTGTTGTTCATGGTGCCATCTGACAGCAAAGATCACCGGAAGGAATACAACATCCTGCTCAACGAGCTTGAAAAATATAATCCCGAACTCCTGGATAAAGACCGATACCTGGTCATTAGCAAAGCCGACTTTTTGGATGAAGAACTGCAAAAGGAAATCAGCGCCGAGCTGAGCGACATTCCTCATAGCTTCATTTCGTCGGTTACCAACCAGGGAATCCTGCAATTGAAAGACAAAATCTGGCAAATATTAAACCCCTCATGATTGCTTTTATCGAAACCATAAAACAACTTGATCAATCTCTGTTCTTCTTTTTTAACAGCATACACAGCCCGTTTTGGGATGTGGTCATGACTATTTTTACGCAAACCCTTACCTGGGGAATTTTTTACTTCACCCTGCTGTATTTTATCATTCGCAAATACCGGATGAAAGCAGTGGTCATCATCATCATGCTGGCTCTGGCAATTCTGATCGCTGATCAGTTTTCGGTTTTCGTGAAAGAAACCGTTCAGCGGCTGAGACCCACCCACGATCCTGACATTCAGCACCTGGTGCACAATGTTTATCGGAAAGGCGGCTTGTACAGCTTTTTCTCCTCGCATGCCACTAACACCTTTGCCGTGGCCATGTTTACTGCCAGGTTGTTTAAAAACAGGGGCTACCAGGTTTTTATTTTTTTCTGGGCGGCGCTGGTCAGCTATACCCGCATCTACCTGGGCGTACATTATCCTTTCGATGTCATGACTGGTGCAGTGGCAGGCATCCTGATCGGGCACTTCATTTACAAGCTGTTGCTGGTCATTGAAAATCATTTTTTAATGCTGAAAATGCCGAAGCTCTCGGAAACCGGCTTAAGCAACCAAGAGAGTAGCATTATTCTGCTGGTGTTTTTGCTTTTCATATCTACGGTTTTGCTTGTGACCAACCAGTTGATACACGCTCAATTTATTTAAAATGAATCAAGCGCTTTTTCAGGAGTACAACAAGTTTCTGGCATACGACCAAAAACGAGTCGATTCGCTTAAAAAGAGAACAAGACAACTGGCCCTTTTGCGACTTATAGTCTTTGTGACCATTATTTTAGCGCTGATCTATCTGCCCCGTATTTCACCGTGGCTGGCGTGGCCGGTTGCCGGAATCAGCACGCTCCTTTTTTTTTACTGGATCAAACGCTTTCAGCAAAAAGAAAAAGAGAAAATCCTTTTTACGAACCTGATCGAAATTAACAAGAAAGAACTGGCCGCTTTGGATGAGGAATACAGCCAATTTGAAGATGGTCATGAGTTTATCGATCCGCACCATCATTTTTCCTTCGACCTGGATATCTTTGGTGCCGGATCCATCTTTCAATTTGTCAATCGAACCGTTACCCAACTGGGGAAAAAACACCTGGCAAACTACCTGAGCCAGCCCGAAACCGACCTGCCAACAATTGAAAAACGACAGGAAGCTTTGCTCGAACTCGCAAAATACACCCGTTGGCGTCAATTTTTTGCAGCCAAAGGACATACCAGTGACGAGCAGGATTTCCTGTTCCTTCAAAGAATAACGGAACAAGTTAAGATAAAAAAACCCAGCCGGATGGCCAAGCTGCTGATTATCCTGCCCCTGATCAGCTTAACTACAATTGGGCTTTGCCTGTTTTTCAATTTTCCGTGGGCACTTTTTGTGGGATCACTTCTTGTAAATGGAACCGTACTGTATGCCCACAAACAAAGCATCCAGGACTCCTACACATTGTTTGGCAGCCAGGCTAAACGCTTGTCCAGCTATACCGAACTATTGCTTTTGGTTGAAGAAAAAGAATTTCAGGCCACACTGCTGACCGGATTGAAGAACCACTTGCTAACCGGACAGGAAAAAGCCAGCGAATCGGTCCATCAACTTCAGAAACGAATGGCCGAATTCGACTATCGCCAGAACCTGCTCGTCGGTTCTATCCTCAATGCCTTGTTGCTGTGGGACCTGCGATGCACCCTTAAACTTTTTCAATGGCAGAAAAAACACTCGGAGAGTATTCATCAGTGGTTTGAAGTGCTGGCCGAATTTGATGCCTTATCAAGCCTGGCTAACCTCAATCACAACCATCCCGAATGGACCCTTCCCAAGCTGGAGGATGGCGACTTTCATTTGACGGCAAACAAACTAAAACACCCGCTGATTAAGGAAGCCAAAAATATTGGCAACGATTTCCGGATGAATGGACATGGGCAAATCGCAATTATTACCGGAGCCAACATGGCTGGCAAAAGTACCTTTTTAAGAACGATTGGCGTAAACATGATTCTGGCCATGAGCGGCTGCCGGGCGAATGCCAGCTGGCTGAGCTTAAAGCCCGTGGACCTGTTTACCAACATGCGCACGACCGACAACCTGCAAAACGACGAGTCGTATTTTTTTGCCGAACTGCAGCGGCTTAAGGCCATCCTGGATGAGATTAAAGCCGGGCGGGCCGTTTTTGTCATCATTGATGAAATGCTGAAAGGAACCAACTCAGAAGACAAACTATCCGGCTCTATCAAACTAATTGAACAATTAATTGCGTTGGGAGCAGTAGGACTGGTCGCCACACACGACTTGAAATTGACTGAACTGGCCGAAAGCCATCCACAACACATCACCAACAAGTGCTTTGAAATTAAGCTGACTGATGATGAACTGCTGTTTGACTACAAACTAACCGACGGTGTAACCTCCACCATGAACGCCAACTTTCTGATGCGAAAGATGGGCATTATTTCCTGAGAACTCCCATTGATTAGCTCACCCTAATTCCATTTTCCATAGAAATCAAAGCTGATGGTTGATTTCCAATTCCAATTTCCGGGAAGTGTGACCAACGGCACACCAATCGGTTCATCCGTTTGCCTGCAGCAACAGAGAAAAAAAAACGGACTGATAAAGTTCACCAGCCCGTTTTCGCTCTACATCTACCTCTCTTCTAGAAATAGAAAATATTCCCTTTGGCTCTCCGCGTCACTTTCGATTTGCGGATTTCAACCACTGTCCGACGGTTGAAGAAATGCTGCTCTTCAGTACATTCTATGCTGCCGTCGCATTCATTCACCAGTTGCGTTTCTCCAAAACCAACCCACTCAACCCTGGCAGCATCAATTCCTTTCGATAACAAATAATTGCCGGCTGTTTCCGAGCGTTTATCCGACAGTTCCATATTGAACTCATGCGTTCCCCTTGAGTCGGTATGCGATTCCAGAATAATCTGAATATCCGGATAATCCTGAAGCACCTTGGCCAGGCGATCCAACTCACGCTTCGCTTCTGGACGCAAAGCCCACTCTCCAAAGTCATAATAAATATTTTTCAACTCGATGCGTGATCCGGCATCAAGTGAATAAAGCTGGATCAGGTAGTCAAACACGCCCTTGTCCATTCCCATGGTGTTGAATTCAACTTCGGTTCCAAAAAAGTTATACGCTGAAACATCAACCCGGTAGCGTTTGTCCGTTTCCAGGTTATAAGTAAAGGTTCCCTGTTCATCGGTATAAATAGAATCGATACTCGTTCCGTCCGAGACCGCCAGCAGGGCGTCAGGAATCGGGATATTACCCATAATGTCGACCACCTGCCCCTTGAATACAAATTCAGGATCCAAATAAATCTCCACTTCCTTATCGGCAAGCGTTTCTTTATTGGTTAAATCCAAATCCACCGCTTTTTCCATGTATTCCTCGCTGGTTGCTACCACCGTGTATTTCTTGTTTCCTTCCAGTTTCACTTCCAACCTGCCTTCATCGTCGGTCTTACCCGAAGCAGCGACTTTTCCTTCTTCATCAACAACATTGACACTTGCACCCGGCAATATTTCCTTGGTCAGGTTAGAGTAAGTAATGATATCGAATACGAAATCGTCCAATCGTAATAAATAAATGTCATCGTCTCCCACGCCACCGCTGCGGTTTGAAGCCATGTAACCCACCTGTTGATTGGGATGAATTACCATTCCAAAATCATCGCCGGCAGAGTTCACGTCGCCTTCGAAAGTGGCTCGTTCACTTGACCCGAGAATTGGAAAATCAATGTAGAACAAATCCAGATTCCCGGCTCCGCCAAAGCC